>Ga0307479_10004230_pt1 | contig 13130 bp, 12 predicted proteins | sample atmos_gasesECM4C_FD_203743 | JGI IMG/M metagenome (GOLD analysis project Ga0307479, IMG submission 203743) | Hardwood forest soil microbial communities from Morgan-Monroe State Forest, Indiana, United States - atmos_gasesECM4C_515 | ecosystem: Environmental > Terrestrial > Soil > Temperate...
GCGCCGCGCCGATGCCCTGGGCCTGGTGGCCGAAAGCGCTCTCGCCTCGGGCCTCGATCCGGGCACTCGTGGCGACCGCTACCAGGTCGTGGTGCACGTCGACGCCGAGGCGCTGGCGCCCGGCGGCGAAGGCGGTTCGTCCTGGCTGGCGGACGGCAGCCACGTTTCCGCGGAAACGTCCAGGCGGCTGGCCTGCGACTCGGCGCGGGTGGTGATGCGGCACGCCGCGGATGGCCGGGTGCTCGACGTCGGCCGCCGCACCCGCGCCGTCTCGCCCGCCCTGCGCCGCGCTCTCGAGCATCGCGACGGCGGCTGCCGCTTCCCGGGCTGCGGCAGGAGGTGGTGCGACGCCCACCACGTGGAGCCCTGGGCCGAAGGCGGCGGCACCAGCCTCGCCAACACGGTGCTGCTCTGCCGCCGCCACCATCGCACGGTGCACGAGGAGGGGTTCTCGATGCAGCTGGCGCCCGGCGGCGAGGTGCGGTTCTATCGACCCGACGGCCGGCCGCTCGCGGAGGCGCCGGCACTGCCGGTGGCGGCTCGAGAGCCCGTCACGGCCCTGGCCGCGCGACTCGCGAGCCACGGCGTGGCCGTGAACGCCCACGCGACGCCGCCCGACTGGTGGGGCGGGTGGCTCGCGCCAGGCAAACCTATGTATGCAGAAACCTTCGCCTACGATCCAAGCCGACAGAGAGCCTTTCCACCCGATGGCCCGCAGATCTCTTCGGCCGACATGCCAGTGCCGATGCGATTGACGTCCTTTAATTTCGCCTCATACGGCGGCGGCATCAGGAGAGTACGCGAACGTTACGTTCGATCTGTCAAAAATAAGCAAAACATCTCACCGCCTTCCGCTTGGGGTGATACTGGTCAACGGGCGCAACAGGCAGTGGCCGGCTATTCTCATAGACAATTGCAAGCGAGTTCTTGTAGACGCGGACTATATTGTTTATCCGGATGCTTTGGAGGCTGTGAAGCCTGGGGGGCCATTCGCGACGCTTGAAATCGACGTGGGCGGCAGTGAGAACTCTGTCAACGGAGTATCAGTCCATGTCGTGAAAGGAGGCAAGGAGCTTGGTCCCTTTAGCGCTAACCAGGACGGAAAGGTGCTGATTAACCTTGAAGACCTGCGAGAGCACCTCGTCATCGTTAGGGTGCGGTCAGCACGTGGCTCCGGTGAAATACAGGTCCCGCTTCCGATAAGAGGTGCGGACCAAAGAGTGTTTATTCAGAGGATCCCGTTCATTAGGAAGTAGCAATCAGTTGCTGTGCTTCATCAGTGGTGCTCGGTGGACATCAAGCTTGGCACCGTTCTGGCGAGGGGCATGGACGTCTCCGGGTAGCCGGACGGAGTTTTCGTCCCGCAAGTGGACACGACGCCTTGTGCATGAACCCCTGCCCGTGCGGTCACCTGGGGGACCCGCGCCACGCCTTCACCAGCGTAAAGCGCGTCAACCCGACAACGCTTTCTCCAGCCCGTGGTTCAGCCGGTACCTGCCCGGCGAGATGCCAATGACCCGCCGGAACACCTTTCCGAAGGAGCTCTCAGACTCGTATCCAACGGCGGACGCGATCGCCGCGAGCTTCATCGGCCGGCTCTCCCGCATCATGCTTGCGGCCCGCACCATTCGCCACTGGGTAAGGTGATCGAGCGGCGTCTCACCGACGAGCTGACGAAACCGCGTGGCGAAGGCCGAGCGGGACATCGACACGCTGCGCGCGAGCTCCGCCACCGTCCACGCGCGGCCAGGCTCGGTGTGCATCCGCCGGAGCGCCTCGCCAACCTGCGCATCGCCGAGCGCCCGGAGCCAGCTCGGGCTCCCGGTCAACAGGGACGACTGAACTCGGCTGCGCATCGCCTGCACGAAGAGCACCTCGGCGAGCCGGTCCACGATCGCCGTGGACCCGGGCAAGTCCTGTGCGGTCTCGGCTGCGATGAACTGGAGCGTCGACTGGAACCAGGGGGTCGCATCCGGCCCTGATGACGGCAGGTGGATGATCGGCGGGAGATGCTTGACCAGCAGTTCGCTTTCAGGCGAGGCAAACGTGAAACAACCAGCGACCACCGAAGTCGGAGGGCCGCCGCCGCCGTGCTCGATCAGCCGCGAGCGGTGAAATGCCTCCGGCGTGGTCACCGCAAGAACGGAGCGTAAGCGCGTCTCGAGACTGCTCCGAAGCGAGTAGGTCTCGGGGGTGAGCAGGAATACGAAGTCGCCCCCGACGAGGGGGAGGATGGGGTGCTCATCGACACCGAGGAAGCACGAGCCCCGGGTTACGATGAGGCAGATTCCCTTGCCCCCGGGGAACTCCAAGCCGTATGGCGCGGATAGCTCGATGCGGCCGTAGAGCTGGCCCTTGGTCCGCAGCAGCGACATGACCTCCGCGAGAACGTCCATGTTGATCTTGGCTGTCAGGCGTTTTGGACTAGATTTACGGCGTCTCAGACATTGATGCTCTAGATTCTACAGCGTAACGTGACAATCTACAAGAGGCAGCCTGGACGGGCGGTCGGCACCCGCTCTACAGGCCGCGCCAAGACCGTCCCTGCTTACGATGAGGAACGCCATGTCACTCAAACTACCCACTCCAGTCGCCGCCTACTTGACTGCCGAAAGAGCAAAGGATACGGACATGCTGGTCCTGTGCTTTGCAGACGATGCCCTGGTGCATGACGAGGGACGCGACTACCGGGGGCTCGACGCGATAAGAGCTTGGAAGCGGGAGGCTGACGCGAAATACCAGTATGTCATGGAGCCTCTCGATTCTTCGGTGGGCGAGAAAACCGTGAAACTCCGTGCCCGATTGATCGGCAACTTCCCCGGGAGCCCGGTCGAGGTCAACTACACATTCACACTCGAGAACGCCAAGATCACCTCACTGGAGATTCAATAGTGGCCGCTGACTACCCCTTTTTCGTGGATCAAAACGAATTCCAAGAAAAGCGAATTCTGGTGACCGGCGGCACCAAAGGCATCGGAGAAGCCATCGTCCGCAGACTGACGATGGGCGGCGGTTCTGTCGCGACCACCGCCCGTTCGCCTCTTCCCGAAGGTCAGCGGCCGGCACTGTTCGTACAGCGGGACGTAGGTACGGCAGAGGGCGTCCAAGCGGTTGTGGACCGCCTTCTAGAAGTCTGGGGTGGCGTCGACATCCTGGTGAACAGTCTCGGCGCATCGGACGCGCCCAATGGCGGCTTTCGGGTTCTTACGGACGACGACTGGCAGAGGGCCCTGGATGTCAATCTGATCGCGGCAGTGAGGTTCGACAGGAACTTGCTGCCCGGCATGCTGGAGCGCCGCTCCGGTGTCATCCTACATATCTCCTCCATACAGCATCGTCTGCCGCTCTACGACTCGACGCTCGCGTATGCCGCGGCGAAAGCGGCGCTATGCACCTACAGCAAAGGGCTGGCGAACGAAGTTGGCCCGCAAGGAGTGCGAGTCAACCTAATTTCGCCGGGGTTCATTGAAACCGCAGGAGCGCACGGGATGATCGTGCAGTTGGCCAAGAGTGACGGGATCGACGAGGGGGCCGCGCGTCAGAAGATAATGGACATGATCGGCGGCATTCCCATCGGCAGGCCGGGCCGGCCGGAAGAAGTCGCAGAACTGGTGGCCTTCCTGGCGTCCGATCGCGCAGCCTCGATCCACGGCAGCGATTACGTCATCGATGGCGGGAGCATTCCAACCACCTGCTGAGATTCGCCTGACGCTGTGGGGACCACAGTCCGAACACGGGGACAGTCCATCGACACGATGGCCCTGACTTGATCGAGCCGCTCGCGGAACTGGCGGGTGACCGCCTCGCGCCGCTCGCCCACCGTCCGGGGGGTTGCGGGGTAGTCGGGTCGAGATACCCGGCCGCGAAGGGTCAGTGAGAAAAGATGCACACACCCCTGGGGTTGTGTTGCCAATTTGCCGCCTCACCCTGAAGGCCCTTGATCGCGGTCTCCAACAAGAGGGACATGGCCCTCTTTGGCGGCCGGATCAGGCCCGCTCGCAAGGCCGAGGGATTCTCTTGATTCTTGGCAAGTGCATGACCCCAACTCTCCCGACTCCAGTGTCAAGACTTTCGACCTCAACACCGATACAGGAACATTGCCTGCAGTCGAACTGGCAAGAGTACGTGCAGGAGGGTCGAGTTGTACTGGCTAACGATGTCAGCACCATCACGTGCTTACCGCTCGTGAGCCTGTTTGTACGCCCGCAGCACGGCGTTCATGCGGCTCTGGTATCCTGCTCCTCGCTCGCGAAACCATTCCAAGACGTCGGCGTCGATGCGAAGCGTAATCTGAGCCTTGCGCACTACGGGCTGCAACCCCTTGCGAACAAGGGCCCGTGCGAATTTCTCCGGGGGAATCTCGGGAAGGTCGGAGAGGTCGATCTCTCCATTCCTAATTCGATCGACCCGCTGCCAATCACTCCGAGATCGTTGAGAAGTAGCTTTGCTCCTCACGTTTGGCCTCATCCCACTCCACCTGCACAAGGAGAGTGTAGTTATTCCATGTAACTACGTCAACCTCCTTGGCGTGGAAGACGCTCGGCTCAGGCGGTGCCGGCGGCGGCAGGGCGTCGAATGCGGGGTAGTACACCCTCAGCGGTGCGCGGCTCCCGGGAGGAGCCTGTCGCCGCGCCGGCGGGCCTCGACGATGAGGCGGGACGAGCTCTGCCGCCAGAACGGGCGGCGGTCGTAGCCGCCCCACAGCGATGCCACCTCGAGGCCTGCCGCGCGGCAGCGGCGGCCGACCTCGGCCAGCGACCAGAGGCGCGAGCGGAAGGAGGCCACCGCCAGCAGCTCGCCAGCGCGGTGGTAGGCGATGCGGCTGTCGCAGATGCGGCCGGCGCCGCAGCGCACCTCCTCGCGCACCCGCAGCTGGGCGCCGCCGCCGCCGCGGAAGCGCTCGATGGCGAGCCCCTCCGGACGGCTCGCCAGCTCGCGCCGCCGCACCGAGAACCAGGCCGCGTCGAGGATCAGCCGCCCGCCCGGCGCGAGGTGGGCGGCCGCCGCCTGCAGGGCGCCGTCGCGCTCGCTGCTTGCCAGCAGGTGGGTGAAGGGATCGTCCACCGCGACCACCAGGTCGAAGGTCGCGTCCAGACGCAGGCGCCGCATGTCGGCGACGAACAGGCGCACGTTGGGGAGGGCGCCCAGGCGGGCCCGGGCGGCCTCGATCAGCTCGGGGAAGAGATCGAACGCGAAGACGCTGGCCCCGGCGCCGGCCAGGAACGCGGTCGCCCGGCCGGTGCCCGCCCCCAGCTCGAGCACCCGGCCGCCGGGCGGCTCGCTCGCCGCCCAGCGCCAGAAATCGGCGTCGCCGCGGTCGGCCAGCTCGAGGTCGAGATAGGGGGCGATGCGCCGGTAGTAGCTCCGCACCTCGCCGTCGCCCTGCCGCTCGCGCCGGCGGCCGCGCGCGGCGGGCCGTGGCCGCGGTGGGGGAGAGACTATCGGCTCCATGGGAGCGGTGGCGCGAAGGCGAGTTGATAGGATGCCGCGGCCAGAGGAGGCCGAGCGGAGTGGAGGACAACCTGCAGCTGCCGGAGGTCGCCGATCTGCTGGAAGCCCGCCGCGCCCTCGCCGGCGTCGCGGTGCGCACGCCGGTGCTGCGCTCGGACAAGCTCGACGCGCTCACCTCCGGCCGGCTCTTCTTCAAGGCCGAATGCCTGCAGCGCACCGGCTCGTTCAAGCTGCGCGGTGCCTACAACCGGGTGCGCTCGCTGGGCGAGGAGGAGCGGCGGCGGGGGCTGATCACGGTCAGCGCCGGCAACGCCGCCCTGGGGGCCGCCTACGCGGCGCGGGTGGCCGGCGCCTGCCTGGTGGTGGTCATGCCCGAGACCGCGGTCCCCGAGAAGCTCGCGGCGGTGGCGGCGCTGGGGGCGCGGATCGAGAGCCGCGGCGTCACCAACGCCACCGAGGCCTTCGCCCGCCTGGCCGAGCTGCAGCGCGATCACGGCTACACCCTGGTTCATCCCTTCGACGACCCTCTCGTCATCGCCGGCGCCGGCACCGCCACCTGGGAGCTGCTCGAAGAGGTCCCGGACCTCGAGCTCCTGGCGGTGCCCACCTCCGGCGGCGGCCTGCTCGCCGGCGCGCTGCTCGCCGCCGGCGCCCTGGCGCGCGGCGTCCGCGTCTACGGCGTCCAGCCCGCCAGCGCCGACGGCCTGGTCCGCTCGCTGGCGGCAGGGGCGCCCACCGCGGCGGAGCGCATCGAGACCGTGGCCGACGGCCTCACCGCGCCGTGCCCGGGCGCCCTCAACTTCGCGATCATCCGGCGTCACGCCGCCGGCGTGCTGACGGTCGACGCCGCCGCCATCCTCGACGCCATGGCCCGCCTCATCCGCGAGCTGCGCGTCGTCGTCGAGCCGGCGGGAGCCACCGCCCTCGCCGCGGTGCTCGCGGACCCCCGTTTCCATGGCCGCCGGGTGGGGGTCATCCTCTCCGGCGGCAACGCCAGCCCCGAGCGCATCCGCCAGGTGCTGGCGCCAGCCTGACCTGCGGCCGGCGGCGCCGGCGCGCCACCCCGAGCCATGTACCGCCGCGACGCACTTTCCGTCTCCTCGGGAAGGGGAGCTCGTCTTGCCCACGTAGCTTACGCCTGGCGCCCGGCGCCCGGCATCCGAGCGCGGCGGCGGGTGTGAGACGATAGCCAATCGATGCGTTTCCCCCCTTTTCCGGTGGATCTGCAGCTCGCTGGGTGGGCGCTGCTCTGGGCGCGGTTGGAGCTGGCCGCGGACGGCGCGCCGGCGGCGCCTGCCGCCGAAAGCCTGGCCGAGCTGCGCCGGCGGGCGGCGGCCGAGGCCCGGTCGCGCCGCGAGGGCGGGCAGCTGCCCGAGGACCCGACGGTGGCGGCGGTGCGGGCGCTCTTCCACGCCGCCGGCTGCGACCCGACCCGCTATCGCCCCTCCGCGGAGGCGCTGCTGCGGCGGGTGCGGAAGGGCGAGGAGCTGCCGGCCATCCACCCGCTGGTGGACCTCAACAACTGCCTGTCGATGGCTCTCGCCGTCCCCTGCTCGGTGGCCGCGGAGGGCAGCTTCGCGCCGCCGGTCACCCTGCGCGCCGGGCGCCCCGGCGAGGCCTTCGAGTCTCTCCGCGGTCCCTTCAACCTGGAAGGCAAGCCCCTGCTCGCCGCCGCCGCCGGCCCCTTCGCCACGCCGATCACCGACAGCCGGCGCGGAAAGGTGCAAGACGAGACCCGCCGCGCGTGGCTCATCGCCTGGCTGCCGGCCGCGGCGCTGTCGCCGGCCGCGGCGCTCGACCGCCTCGAGGCGCTGCTGCGCGAGGCGCCCGCCGTCAGGCTCGACCTCGCCGCCGCATCTCCCGGCGACGCGGACGGCTGACCCGCGGCCGGGGCTGCCCTCGGCGACGGCCAGGCTCACTGGCCGCCGGGCGCGGCCGGCGCCGCCGGCGGTTTGGCGTCGGCTCGCCCGCCGCCGGGGCTCACCAGGCCGCCGAAGATGCGGTCGAACAGCAGGCCGGCGAGGAAACCGAGGAGGAACACCCCGGTCAGGCTGCCGAGAGGGATCCTGGCCAGGGCGTCGGTAAAGCCCTGCGGCAGGGCGGAGGCGAGCAGCGACAGCAGGCCGAAGGCGGAGAGCAGCACGACCAGCAGCGCGGCGAGGCCGCCGAGCAGCAGGACGCGCAGCAGGCGGCGAGGGGTCGCGTCCGCGCTCTGGCCCTGGTAGAGCACGCGCGCCAGGCTGCCCAGCAGGCCGCCGAGCAGGATCACCACGAGCAGCAGCCAATCGAAGGTCACCTCGATGGCGAGCGGCGGGGCGTCGGCGAGGTCGCTGGCCGCGGCGAGGACGGTGTAGGCGCCGAAGCGCGGCAGCTCGAGCGGCGCCCGGGTCTCGATCTCGCCGGCATTGATCACCGCCGGCTGCAGCTGCGGCGAGCCGATGGGACCGCTCAGCTGCAGGTTGACCTTGATCGGCCGGTCCGCGACCGCCGGCATGCCGGCGGCGTCGAGCAGCCGCACGTACACCTCGGTCGACACCACGCCGAAGGCGCGGATCACCTGCGGCCCGCTGGCGAAGGAGAGCCGCGTGGCCGGCGCGGCCAGGAAGCTGACGTCGACCAGGTTCGACTGGCCGCCCGGATACAGGGCCCGCAGCGTCGCCTTCCTGGCCGCCGCGGCGGTGACCTTGGCCGGCTGCTTGGAGACGAAGTCGCCCGACGGGATGCTCAAGCGGACCGGGTCGATGAGCAGGTCCCCGCCATCGCTCACCAGCGCCAGCTCCAGCTCGCGCGGCACCGGGTTGGGATTGCCGTTCTCGTACCAGTAGGCGTCGACGGAAACGCTCTCCCAACCTTGCGCACCGCGGTAGCGCTCCAGGTGCTCCGGGATCAGCCGCACCTCGCCGCTCTTCGCGGTGGCGGCTGGAGGGGACGTGGCCGGGCCGCCCGCAGTGGCGCCCGGCTCGGCAGTGCCCGCCGGCGCCGTGCCGGCCGCCGGCGCCGCGGCGCTCTCCCGTCCCGCGGCCGCGGCGGGGCGTGCGGCGGCGTTCGGCCGCGCGCTCCGGGACGCCGGCGCGGGCGCTGGTCCCGGCGCGGGCGCCTCGGCGCGGAGCCGCTCTTCCTCGAGGTGCGCACCAGGCGCGGCGAAGGCCGGAGAGTTGGGCCGCGCGGCCCGGAACAGCGCCTGTGGCGCCGCCGCTGGCCTTGCCGCCGGCGGTCCCGCCGCCCGGGCCGTCGCCGCCGGCGCCCCGGGAGGCTTCGCCGCCGCCGCGGGCGGCGCTCCTGCCGGCGCCGCGCCCGCGCCCGCGGCCCGCCGCGCCCGCGCGGCGGCGACGGCCTGGTGGCTCTGCAACACCGCCGGGTGCACGCAGGCGACCACCGTCGAGGCGGAGTAGAGGCCCTCGCCGCGGACCTCCACCTGCCACACGCCGGGCCTGGCGGCGGTGATGGGCACCTCGACCGCGGCAGAGCCCGCGGGCACCATGACCCGCGTCGTGGCGGTCAGGCCGGCCGCGCCGAAGATCGACACCACGACCGGGCGGGGAACCGGCAGGAGGTCGCCGTTCTCGCCGGTCGTCTCGATGCGCAGGCTGGCCTGCTGGCCTGGCACCAGCGGCGCGCCTGGCCGCACCAGCCGCAGCCGCGACGGCGGGCGCCGCTCGGCGACCTCCGCGCGTGTCGCCGCCGAGGCCGCCGGCGCCCAAGCCGCGAGGGCCAGGAGCACGGGCAGCCACCGCCAGGCCGGCAGGGCCGAACGACGCGGCGCCAGCCGCGCGCCAGTCGCCTCCCCCCGGCGCCGATCCGCGCGCGCTCCGTGCGGCGCCGGCCTCCGGCCGCCGCGGCCGCGCGTCCCAACCACTACGCCGTCGCTCGGCGCGTCGTGCATCTTGCTTGGCTCCTCGAGCTCGCTCGACGACAGCAGGGTCGAATGGATCGATGGTTCTGTTGCTTCGATTATAGATGAGGGGAAGGACGCCGGTTATGGATGAGGGGCAAGACGCCGGCGGTAGAATCAAGCGTGCCCTACGTCTACCTGCTGCGCTGCGGCGACGGCTCGCTGTACGCCGGCGCCGCCAAGGACCTCGCGCGGCGTCTCGCCGAGCACCGCGCCGGCAAGGCCTCCCGCTACACCCGCTCGCGCCTGCCAGTCGAGCTCGTCTGGTGGCGCGAGACCGACGCCTGGGGCGACGCGCTGCGCGAGGAGATCCGCCTCAAGCGCCTGCGCCGGGCCGGCAAGGAAGAGTTCCTGCGCGGCGGCCCCGGCCGGTGACTGCCTAGGCCAGGCGCGCCACGGCCGGCGGCCCCGCCCGGCGCGTGCGGTCGGCCGGCGCGCCGCCGGCCGCCGCCGACCCGACCCCAGCTGCCAGGTTCGAGTCTTGCAATGCTCCTCGGCGCGAGCAGCGGCCCGCCGCCGCCTGCCGGACCCCTGGGCGTCGCGGCGGCGAGGCGGCGGCCACGGCTCGCGAAGGCCGGACTCCTGTACAACCGGCATCACCCACGATGGAGGAGAGAGTCCCATGTCCAACCAGCGAGCGAGCCTCGACCGCGCCCGGCAACGCTGCCGGCGCATTCCTGCCTCCCTGACCGCCATCCTCCTGGCCGCCCTTGCCGCCCTGATCGCGGCGCCGGCCGCGCAGGCGGCGGCCGCCGGTTCCTTCACCGCCTTCTCCCCGGGCAGCGGCGCGATGGCGCCGCGGCCGGGCCTCTCGGTCGTCCCGTTCCACCCGGTGGCGGACGCCACCGTGCCGGCCCCGGCGCTCGGCCGGACGACCGCCATCCCGCAGCCGCGCGATGGCGCGACCGGGCTCTTCATCGCCGGCCCGGTGAGCGCCCAGATCTCCGGCAATCAGGCCGACCTGCGGGCGGGCGCCATCATCAACAAGCGCTCCGCCGGCACCAGCGGCTCGCTGACCCTGGACCTCGTCGCCACCACCTCGCCGCCGCCGGTCGGCAGCTTTTCCGGCGCCATCCTGGCGACCTTCAGCCTCGGCACCCTCGCCCACGGGACCGAGTTCACCAACGTCGACACCGGCACGATCCCGTTCACCGCGCCGTCCGCCGGCTGCTACTACCTGTCGCTCGTGCTGCTCGAGAGCGGCGGCGTGGTGGACGTCCGCACCTTCCCCGCCGGCGGCACGCCCGAGGTCACCGGCTACAGCGAGTTCGGCTTCGGCACGACCTGCCCGGCGGCGATGAGCTGCACCCGCGTCGCCAACAGCGTCTGCCTGGACAGCTCGCGCTTCCAGGTCACCGTGGTCTACGACAACACGGCGACCGGCGCCGGCGTCGGCAAGGTGCTCCTGTTCGGCAGCACCCGCGCCGAGAGCGACGAGTCGGGCTTCTACTACTTCACCGACCCGAGCAACTTCGAGCTCGGCGTCAAGGTCCTGGACGCTTGCGCCTTGACCAACACCTTCTGGGTGTTCATCGGCGGCCTCACCAACCAGGGGTGGAGCTTGAACGTCCTCGACACCGCGACCGGCAATGTGAAGTTCTACGGCAACACCGACGGCACCGTCACGGTGACGACGACGGACGTCACGGCGCTGCCCTGCCCGTGAGCGGCCGCGTCTCGCGCGGCGGATAACCGCACCCCCCCGCGCGCTACCGGTCCAGGCGCTCCGGTGCAACCCGGCTAGGCGGAGCGCCCCGGCGTGCTCCGCCAGCCATGGCGAGGGGTCGCGAGTTGACCGCTAGGGGAAGCGCCACAGGACCCAGGCGGCGACGATCGTCAGCAGGGTCGCGCCGCCGTAGCAGATGGTGGCGATGAGGCCGTAGAGGTGGGCGAGCTGCAGCCCGTCGTACAGCGTGTAGCGGAAACGGTGCGCCCAGTGGAAGAGCGCGAGGGCGATGACCACGAACAGGACGAGGCGCACCAGCACCGGGGCGAAGCGCGCCACCAGCTCGGCGTCGGTCGCGGCCGGCACCCAGCCGAGCGGGCGCGCGACCCACAGGTAGATCGCCGCCGCCGGCAGGACGAGCGCGGCGAGCATGCCGCCGCTCGAGAACAGCGCCCAGAAGAAAGGCTCGCGCGAGCGGCGCATCAGGCGGCGCCCCCGCGCAGGAACCAGACCACCACGGCGCTGGCCGCGAGCCACGCTAGGTAGTGGGCCGAGACCACCGCCCAGTCCGGCAGGCGCCGGCCGCCGAGCCGCAGCACCAGCGCCTTGGGCGCCAGGTTCAGCCAGGTGACCGAGTGGAAGACCAGCGCGGCGCAGACCAGCAGATGGAACGCGACGACCGGCGGCGCGGCGAGGAAGCGCAGGAACCGCGCGTGGGCCGCCTCGCCGCGGGCCAGCGCGCCGATCTCGACGAGCAGCAGCAGCGCGGCATACCCCACCGCCAGGCTGGTCAGCTCGCGGGTGATGAACTTGGTGTAGGAGATCCTGCCCAGCCACCAGAAGATCGGCATCCGCTCGCGGTGCCACTTGGGGTGGTGGGGCCGGTAGGCCGGGTTCATCGGCCGCGGCTCCGCTCGTCGCCCGCCGGCCGCGGCTCCGCCTGCTCCTTGCCGGCCGCGGCACTCCTCGATGGGCTGCGGCCCCGATCGTCGCCGGTCGCGGCACTCCTCGATGCCTTCCCCCAGGGGAGCAGCAGGGAGCGCCACCACTCCGCCGTGGCCGCGACCTTGTAGCGCTGGATGGCCCCGGCGGGATCGACTCCCTTGGGGCAGACCGTCGAGCATTCGCCGACGAAGGTGCAGGCCCAGATCCCCTCGTGCTGCGAGAGCACGTCGAGCCTTTCGGCCGCGCCCTCGTCGCGCGTGTCGAGGTTGTAGCGCTGCGCCAGAGCGATCGCCGCGGGACCGACGAACCCGTCCTCGAGCGCGTAGATCGGGCAGGCGGAGTAGCACAGCAGGCAGTTGATGCACATGCTGTAGGGCTTGTACTCCGCCAGCTCCGCGGGGGTCTGCAGGTACTCGCCGTCCGCCAGCGGCTTGTCCTCGCTGCGCAGGATCCAGGGCTTGACGCTCTTCAACTTGTCGAGGAAGTCGCGCACGTCGACCACCAGGTCGCGGATCACCGGGAAGCCGCGCAGCGGCTCGACCCGCACCGGTCCCGGCGCGAGCGCCGAGAGATAGGTCGCGCAGGTCAAGACCGGCTTGCCGTTGACCATCATGCCGCAGCTGCCGCACACGCCCATGCGGCAGGCCCAGCGGTAGGAGAGGGTCCCGTCCAGCGAATCCTTGATGTAGTTGAGGCCGTCGAGCACCATCCAGTCGCGCCGCAGCGGCACTTCGTAGCGCTGCCAGGAGGGCGCGGTCTCCTCCTCGGGCCGATAGCGCTGGACCTCGATGGCGATCGTCTCGGTCGCTCCCGCCATCCCCGCCGTGCCCGTCGCTCCCGCCGTGGCAGTCGCTCCCACCGTTGCGGTCGCTGCCGCCGCTGCCGGTCCTCTCGGCGTGCCCGTCGCTCCCGCCGCCCCCGCCGTTCCCGTCGATCCTGTCGTTACCGCCAAGGGCATCACCTCCCGTAGACCCGCTCGCCCGGCGGCCAGCGGGTGATGCTGACCGGCGAGTACTCGATGCGCGACCCGCCGCCCTCCTCGCGGTAGGCGAGCGAGTGGACGAGGAAACGCTCGTCGTCGCGCCGCGGATGGTCGGTGCGCTGGTGGGCGCCGCGCGACTCGCGCCGCTCCAGGCCCGAGTGCACCATCGCCTCGGCGACGTCGAGCATGTTCGA
>Ga0307479_10004232_pt1 | contig 13127 bp, 12 predicted proteins | sample atmos_gasesECM4C_FD_203743 | JGI IMG/M metagenome (GOLD analysis project Ga0307479, IMG submission 203743) | Hardwood forest soil microbial communities from Morgan-Monroe State Forest, Indiana, United States - atmos_gasesECM4C_515 | ecosystem: Environmental > Terrestrial > Soil > Temperate...
CTGCCCGAACTCGAACTCGCCCGGACGGAACAGGAATACTCAGCTCGCGTGCGCCAGGCGGAGGACTTGATACGCAAACTCATTGTGGCGAAACATCTGCTCACGATCCCTGATTATGTCGGAACCCAGAAAACCGACGCGTTCTGGACTGAGCGACCAAATGGACAGCGCCATTTCTGGGAAGAGATCCAATACCGCGACCCTCTGGTGGATCACATTCACGCGTCAATACCGGGACACCGTTTCGACTTTCTTCTTCATGAGCACGATAACCGGCCCATCCGTCGTGATTACATGGACAGCAGCCGTATCGAAGGCTGGGGATTTTACTGTGAGGAGATGATGTTGCAAGCAGGATTGCTGCAAGACCGTCCTCGCACCCGGGAATTGTTCTACATTGCGCAGATGGCGCGTGCCGCACGTATTCCCGCCGAGCTTAGGATCCAAAGTGGTCAGTTTTCAATGCAGGAAGCGATCACTTTCATGGTTCAAACCGTCCCATTTATGGATCCAAATCTGGCGCGTTACGATCTCGAAGTGTATTTTCGCCAGCCAGGATATGGGATGAATTACGTTGCGGGCAAACAACAGATCGAGACTTTGCTTGCGGCCCGTGCCCTGCAACAAGGGAACGCGTTCGACCTCGGCACTTTTCACGATGAATTACTGGCCTCCGGGATGATTCCAGTGACTCTGATTCAATGGGAGATGATTGGACCTGCCAATACCGACGAAGGGTTCAGTCTGCCATAGAGCCCTTCAAGAGGCGGATCGAGCGGTAGCCATAACGCCCATACTTCGATACCGCCTCGGTAACATGCCCCTTCGCGTTGTGGCTGATGGTTTTCTGCGTAGCATTCCGGCCCTCGATGTGGGCCACTCAGGCCAGTTTACTTGTCTTTCTCCCGGTTATCCAAGGCCTCTTGCAGGAGAACGTGAATCATGTTGACCCGTGTCCGAAGCTCTCGCTCTGCAAGCGTATCGAGCCGCTTCACGAGCTTCGCTGGGAGTCTGAGACTGAGCACGATGCTGTCTTGTTGGGCCATGTGTCTAACGTAATGTGATGTCATGCCATGCGTCAACAAGTAGCAGGTAACCAAGTAATGACATTACCATCGATCCATTGTAGTATGTAGCATAATGTAGTTCAATAGAGTATGGCCGATTTCAACCGAGTCCGTGCTGGCAGATTGTATCGGTACAGTCCCGTGGCGATTGACCGTCTGAATCCGCCGCACAATGTAAACGATGGCGACATCGTCCGTGTGGTTAATCTCCCCGGATGTCCCAAAGCCAACACCATGGGTCATGCACACGTTCAGCACCTCGATGGCACGTTTGGCGGCCTGGTCTGCACGAATTCACTCACCAAATACATAGGGGGCAAGTGATGGAATACATGACTCGGGAAGAGTTGGTTCGGCTGTTTAGTGTCGCCCGGCGGCACAGCCCGCTGCACCACGTTGCCATGCTCGTAGGCCTGCTCCATGGGCTCCGTGTGTCAGAGACGCTAGCGATTCGTGGACGCGATATCTGCGACGGCAAGCTCTCGGTCAAACGGCTGAAGAAGAGCCGAGCAACGCTGCACGCTCTGCGTACCGACAGCGATGTCCTGTTCGATGAGTCGCCACTGCTCGAACTATCCAAGGCGAACCCTGACACTGAATTGTTTCCCTGGTCCCGCCAGTACATGGATGTCGTGATCAAGCGATATTCGGCGCTCGCGGGCATTCATCCTGCAAAGCAGCACTACCATGTGCTTAAACACAGCATCTGCGTTTTGCTTTGGCAGGAGACTCACGACCTGAACGCGATCCAGGACCACGTAGGCCATCGCAGCTCGTCGAGCACGTTGGTTTATCTGCGGGCCGACGCCGCTCAGAAGACACAGAGCACTATCGCGGGAATGTCATTCAGCGAGGTGACCATATGAGTCAAAAGCCCAAATCACATAGATTGAAGCTGGTTAGACAAAGGTGTCGGGAGGGCAGGGCTTCCCGTGAAACCTTCCCGGTCAAACCATGCGACGGTACGTGCGGACGGTATCAGGCTTGCCAGGACGACGTTTTCTTTGCCCGGGTCTGTGCTCAGGTCGAGTGTGAGGGCGAAGACCAGGAAGCCGTGCAATAACAGGAGTTCACTACCAAGAGATTGTTTGCTCTTGTCCGAATCTGCCCAAAACGGTGCATTAGAACTACAGGGAAGAAACTTTCCAGTCTCCCCATGCAGGCAAATAGCCAGGAAGCGAGGAATTCAATGTCCTATTCCGCAGCGTGGACCGATTCTGGATTTTTACTCGGTTGCCCACACGAACACGAGACGATTGACGAAGCTGATTCCTGTATTGGATGGGCTGGCGGCTACGTTGTCGGCGTCGAGAATGGTGTCACGCGCTCTTTGACAGCGGCGGAGGAGGCAGAATTCCAACGTGTGCACTATGCACATCGCGTTGAAAATCCGCCACCCGACACAGCGCCCGCAGAACCTGGAGTCAGCGATTCCGGATATGCCGTTGTGACCAGAATTAGGGTGGTCGATCACTGGACTTGGACAACATGGATGTGCTTTAAAACCTATGCGGAAGCGACAGCACACGCTCGGGCGGGCAACAAGGTTGTGCGTTTTCGATCCCCCGAATGGGTGGCATTACGGCAGCAAGCCGAAGTCGCTCCTTCAAGCTTTGCAGACGCTGCGCGAGAGAACCAACCTCCACGAAGCGACGGAGAAACATTGCTCGACTTTGTGCTCCGATTCCTGAGTGGATATGGCGTCGCTCAGCACGCTGAACCTATGTCAGAAGTAAAGCCCAGCGTGATCAATACCGACATGATTGATGTGATTTTGAGCCGCCTAAGCGAATTGGAAATATCCGAGTTTGAAAGGAAGTGCGCCGAGGATAAACATGCGTTGGTTGAGGCAGTCGGGAATCGAGTCTCGTAGCCGCGTTGTCAGCAATGTCTTGGCGATTGAGAGCGCGGGGACTGACGTCAGGTCTTTGCTGGTGTAATTCCGTATTTCAGCGCAAGAAAGTTCCTGAGAGGTGCCGGCATCACGCCCGCTAGTTCCTGCCATGTCAGCAGCTGTAGCCGGCATCGGAGAACGCAGTTCTTGACCGCCCGCATCACCGAATACCAGCGCTCGATCAAATCGGGCCGTCTTGCATCGCATAAGACGCAGAACGAGCCGCCCGTTGCGGAGGCGGCAAGCACGCCCCAGATCAACTGGTAATTGCGCACGACGTCGGACATAACCAGTTCTTCCTCATCGAACACTTCGGCCAGGTCCCGATATCTCTTGATCATCGTCGCGGGAGCGGTCTGGAAATCAGTTTCAGTGAGCTTGGCCTCGACCAGGAGATCCCCGAGTTTCAGATCGATCTCGGTGCGGTCCGTCCTGCCGTTTCGGAGCGGGATTTGTGGCCTGAATCCAAACTGCGGCATCTGCCCGGACGGCACGCCCAGCATGGAGCACAAGGTGCTATTCGTTAACCGACGCCTGCAGCAAAAGATATTCATCAGCAGCGCGTCCGAACTGTTCGCGCAATCCAGCTCGTTCCATCGCCAGCTCGCACGGGGCGATGCCCGGCGCGATCCGGTATGGACCTTCGCGAGCCTGCGCGCCCATTCCGGGTTGGCACAAATGTTCCGGTACTATGCGGGATAGAAATTCCCGTGCCGGTGGTTTTCGCTGCGTCCGAAGATTACGCTGGGCGTCTCGACAGCGGTCAGTTCGTGCAGGGATCCATTCGCCGTGGCAATTTGCTGACCCCGAACGCTCAGCTCTCGGCGCAAGTCTCCGGCCCACCGCATTGAATCTCCTTATTATTATTATTGCTGCTTGTCCATCCCCAGCATCCCCCGCAGGCGCATCTTCAGCACCGTTTCTGCCGGGCTCTTGCAGCCGCGGTTCAGCCAGTTTTCAAAATCCTGAACTTTAACGGTGTGAGTGACCTCGGGATTTCGGACCTTCACGGTGACGGTGGTCAATCCGCGTCCGATCTCTCCCACCCAGTCATGGCTGCGTGCTGTGGCGAGGGCCTGCGCGACGGCTTCGTAGAGCGTCGCGGCCGTCACATCGAGCGTGTGCGAAACGTCATTAAGATCGCATATGGTGACGGTGCAAGCGCGAAGCGCGGTCATGTCAGCACCTTAGCATATTCGTCATTTGTTCGCTTTGCGATAATGGGAGACGGTTTACAAGAGCGACAATTTATTAACCAGTGGTATACAAATCTGATCAATTTTAAACTTGTCTTTGGTTTATCTTTATGCCAATTTATATACCATGGGTACACAAAATAAGGAAAAGTTAAACTGGCTGCAACGATCTCTTCCTGAAGGGCTCGTGGCTGACGCGGCGTGGCTGGAACGGAACGGGTATTCAGGCGCCTTACGGAACAAATACGTTGCGCACGGCTGGCTCGACCGGCTGGCGCGAGGCGTATATTGCAGGCCCATGCCGGTCGACGCCGCGAAGGCAATGACCTGGGAAGGCGTGGTGGTCTCTTTGCAAACCCTGCAGAAAGCAAAATTCGTTGCAGGCGGGCGCACAGCCCTTGAAGTGCAGGGATTCTCGCATTACCTCTCGTCGGCCCCGCAGCGCGAAGTTCACCTTTACGGAACCGGCAAGCGTCCGGGCTGGGTTCGCAAGCTGAATCTCGAAAGTCAATTTGTCTTTCACAACGCGAAAAGACTCTTCGCCAACGAAGTGGATCTGGATGTGGACAATGACAGCAAAGATCCCCTCGCGCGCAGCAGCTACATGCGCCAGAAATGGGGAAAGTGGGACTGGCCGCTCGTGCTGTCATCGTCCGAGCGCGCCGTCCTTGAACTGCTCGACGAAGTGCCGGAACGTGAGACGTTCCATCAGGCCGACATGCTGTTCGAAGGCCTGCGAAGCCTTAGTCCGCGCAAGCTGCAGCCGCTGCTGCTCGCCTGCCGCAGTGTCAAGGTAAAGCGGCTCTTCCTTTGGTTTTCGGAGCGCCATCGGCCACCTTGGCTCGATGCGCTCGACCGAAGCGGGATCGATCTCGGCAAGGGCAAGCGCATGCTCGTCAAGGGCGGTAAGCTCGATCCGAAATTCAATATCACGGTACCGGAGTCGTTCGATGGCGATCGCTGACGGTTATCGCAAACAGGTCTCGCTGCTGATCCGCACGATCCCCTTCGTTGCAGCGGAAAAGGAATTCGCCCTCAAGGGCGGTACCGCGATCAATCTTTTCCTGCGCGATATGCCGAGGCTCTCAGTCGATATCGATCTCACTTATGTTCCGGTGGCTGATCGTAGGACATCCCTGAAAGGCATCGATTCCGGGATGAAGCGTATTGCTGATGGGATCACGAAAGGCGTGCCCAATGTGGAGTTGAGCACAAGCACGCTAAAAGGCGAGAACTGCACGACAAAGTTGCTGATGCGAGTCGATGAGGCGCAGATCAAAATCGAGGTCACACCCGTGCTGCGCGGTTGTGTGTACGAGCCCGCGATGAAACGTGTGTCGCCGAAGGTCGAAGAGCAGTTTGGCTTTGCCGAAATGACGGTCGTCAATTTTGCCGATCTCTATGCCGGCAAAATAATGGCGGCTCTCGACCGCCAGCACCCGCGCGATCTGTTCGATGTGCGCGACCTGCTCGCCAACGAAGGTGTCGACGAGACGCTGCGCAAAGCCTTCGTTGTGTATCTTCTCAGCCACAATCGCCCGATGTCAGAAGTCCTCGCGCCGCAGCGTCTCGACATTTCGGCCGAATATAAACGTGGGTTCGAAGGTATGGTCGACCAACCCGTGCGCCTCGATGATCTCCTGAAGACGCGCGAGGACTTAATCAACGAGATCGTGGGGAAGATGCCGGATGACCACAAGAAATTTCTGGTGTCAGTGAAAAAGGGCGATCCGCAGTGGCAACTGCTCGGCCTGCCCGGCGCCAAGGATCTGCCGGCGGTTCGCTGGAAGCTCGAAAACCTTGCGAAGCTCAGCGCCGAAAAGCGAGGGGAGCTTTTGAAGGGCCTCAACAAAGCGTTGAACCTCAAGGAAGCATAGAGAGAGGTTGTCCCAAGAGTTTGTAAGGTCGCACCATCTGTTGCTGCTGGAACTAATGATGCTGATGATCATGGTTATGATGCCGTTGCTACTGCTGGCGGCGTAGTCGTAGCCGGTGCAGTCCGCGTCATGGTCGTCGACATCGTCGCCGACATGGTCGGCACCATGGTGGCCATGGGCACTTTCGTCCGCACCTCAGCGCACTCTCTGGTTCCTTGCGGTTGGTTAGGTGAAAACGCTGATCCTGCGCTGAGCGCGGGCAAGCAAGTTGTAGCCCAGTTCGTTCAGGCGCGTGTCGCGCAATAGACCAGCATGAATTGAAAGAATATCGCTGTCCGCTAACGGTGTCGGAGCATAGCGGTCACGAGACGCCCAAAAAAATGCCAACCACACGGGGCGTACCCAGACCAAATTTGAGTTAATTTGGTGGGAGCCGTAAGAACCCCGTAAGAGGGGCTCGGTCGGCGTCCCATCCCGGAGGCATGCCGCCATTGAGGGCCGCACGGCTGAGTAGATTGTTCCCTGCGATGCATGCGACCTCCGGCGCCATGATGCAGGCGGGACACGCTCCGCCGCGTTGATCGCACAATGTTCCGCTATCGCACTTGAGCGCGCGATCCGAGAGTAGGCGTTCAAATATTATCAGGGCCTGATTTCTCCACATTGCCGAAAGGTTTCCCAGATCGGGCGTCATGCCCTTGCGATAGACGAGAAATGCGAGATCCGCTGGGAAAACATATTCCCCTATTGAGCCATGCTCCAGACCGGAATACTCAACGACCGCATGCGCGAAGTGATGCGCCATTGTATGTAGGAGCAGATAAGTGAAATTGGAAATTGACCGCGGAGTCCGGGGCGATGAGCGCTCGCGATATCCCTCTAGAAATCTGCCGAAATCCTGATACTGCTCGATCAGCAAGCCGCCGAGACGCATGCCACCACGTGGCGGCAATTGGTCTCCGAGGCCGTTTGTGGTCAACCATTGGATAACGCGCTTCTCATTAAGGCGGATGTAAAACCCTTCGTTTTTCTGCTCCAGCAGATAGATCGGCCGCTTGCCTCTTTCCACATAGTCGAAGGCGCAAAGCCTGACGGGCATTTCCAAATCTTTTTCTTTGGTCGAAGGCGACGAGCTCACGCGCGTAAAACCGAAGCTGAACTCGCAAATATCCAGCGCGCGCAGGAAAACAAACTCGTCCAGCCCAAGGCGCTGCATGTAATTCTCCACGGCCGTGACATATGTCCGGCGTTCCGTCGTCCGTTCCGGATCGATATTGCACACTTCCGGATTTAGAACTGAAATCGCGGGCAGGTTCGGGTTTGTACCCTCTTTCTTAACGACCTCGTTGCAAAACGAGTCATGCTCGACAGCAAGGCGAATGGGATTGTAGCGCCTGGCCCATTGTTGATTAAGCTCGATTTGCGATGATAGGGATATTGATTCGTGATGTTCAACGCGGATCAATCCCTGGTCCATGTATCCTTTTCGCTTCTCTGTGAGCTGACCTTCAATGGTGGCCTTCATGGCGGACGGCAGGGCGTTCAGTACGTCAACGAGTTGCTTGTAAGTGGTAGCATCAGCCTTCCGACCGTTATCTGCGAGTTGCTTGATGACGGTCTCGTGGGTCAACGCGACCCCAGGAAATGCGTAGAGCTTCATGAGCTTTGCGATAAGGTCAGCCCTACGCGCCGCTGCGAGCAGCCCGGTCACTTCGGCGTCTTTGAAGAGAATGAAACTATCTGTTTGAGGATAGAAGACGGACGAGGCCCGGTAAGAGACAGGCAACATATTCCATTCTTTCGGCAGATTCCCGTGCCCGGCGTCCATCCGGGGTTTAAGAAGTTCGAGGCTAAAACGATCGGCTTGCACGACTTCTTTTGCCGTTGCGCATTCAATGCATTGAAAGCGCCAGTCACTGAAGAGGGGTGAGCCCTTCGTCACAAGTCTGTACTCACCGTGGCCACAGTTGGAACAACGCTTGACCTTGTTGACCGCACCGTCGCGTCCCATCACGTAACGGTGAGGGCTCAATCCCTCGTACCGTCCCGACCAGTGGGCAAAGACCACGTCCAACTGACGCCAATTGTGGCGGGCGGGCGCACCATTGCGGCAATCGGCACGGTTCTCAGCTTGCGCCCAGCGACGGTGAAGATCCTCTACATTCTCGAATTCGGTCATCAAACCGCAGTCGGAGCACACAAAGACGAGCGGATCGGGGTGAAAACCCACGCGGCTGGGCTGGTTGAGGGTGAAAATTCCAGGGTCCACGGAGACTTTGTTCTGATGGTCTAGGAACGCACGGTCGAGGCACTGCTCGGGCAGGATTTCGGGCTTTGGCCGGCAGTTTCCGGCTCGCTGAAACCAACTCTCCACGAATTCAGCAAGATGTTCGAATATCTGTTTTTCTACGGCCGGCGACGAAGGTTTGGCCGGGGTCGAAATTGCGACCGAAACGCAGCAGCCCAGACCGCCTTCGTATGTGAAGAGTGCGCCAGGAGCGTAAGACGTTGCAATTTGTGTGCGTGACCTCTGCATGGGCTAGGCTTCTCCATCTTCTCCATCGAGTTCGCCCGCAGCGCTGCGCTGGCGCCTGACGATCCTCAGAGCATTCGTGACCAAGGTCTTGTCGTCGATATTTCCTCGCGGCCGCGGCCGGCCGAAGGCACGCGCTGGAACAAAGCGGCCAGCTTCATCTATGTCGCGAAGCGATGTCATAGGCTTCTGACCGACGGGTGAGTTTTCCCAATAATCCGCCAGTCTCGTTGTGGCATTCTCGCTGCGGAATATATCGGTAAGACGCTTGGCGAGATTGCGTATTCGGTCGTCATAGTACGAAGGATGCGGAGCCGCTCCGAGCCGGCTTTCGCCGCGACCGGGTATGCCGATCGCCTGCACGCAGAAATCCATGAAATCACGGGCTGCGTTCGGGAAGAAATTTCCTGTGAGAAGCCGATTCACGTCGTTCACGGTATCGAAGCGCATCGCCTTGTTCTTGTCATCCGCGGCAACGAAAAGCTGTTGCTCGATCCATCCTGTGAGCCAGGCTTGGAAAAGACTTGTCAGCACTCTGTCGTGTGCGGTCGCAGCCCATCTCGTTATTGCGGGAGGAGCGATCATCCGCTCAAGAAAGCGGTGAAACACATCGTGCGTTTCGATGATGTAGCGGTCCCGGCGAGCGTGCGGCGTCGGTATCAAGAGACTGAACCCCGCATGCGTTCGGCCAATACGCGATGAAGCCTGGATAAACTCCGCGATGTCGTTCGGCATACCGGCGAAGAGCATCGCGTTGAACTTGTCGACATCGACGCCATGTGAGATTGCGGATGTGGCGACGATGTTCCGCAGTGCCTGACCGAGATCGACGAAATCGTCACCGGCCGCGTCGCCGGCGTCGGCCTGTCGCATGATGTCTTGAATTTCGGCGACATCGATACCTCCCGAAATCAGGCGCGTCAAGAATTGTTCGATGTGCCGCCCGTGGCGCTTGTGAGTCTTGGCGACCTCATCCGTAAAAGCGTCGATGACCTGGTCGCCACCTTTTTTGTTGGTCACGTATGTTAAGGAAATTCGCATCAGGTCGAGCAGGGTCAGGAGTAGCTCCGGTCCACGTTCGGCGCAATGAGCAATGGCTTCCGCGTGGAAGGATCTGAGGGGCCCCCCGGGCGTCAGGTACTGGACAATGCGGTTCTTCACCAGGTCAGTGCGTTGTCCTGTCAGCAAGTCTTCCCAAAGCTCGGTGATCGCCAGATGGTACGCAGCAAGTACGGCAACCGTGGTGACAGTGTGATTGCGGCCGTTGGTCATGATGGAGGCGTAGACGCGCATCCATGGGGCTTCTATTTCCGGAGCGCGCGGACTATCGCCCGCGATGCCGCGCCGCTCTCTATTGGAAGGCAAGGCGGGTGCCGCATAAAACGACCTATAGATCGATGTTCCCGGATATGGGAAATGCATGTGTTTGCGTTGGTACAAGGAACCGAATTGATGCTGCGGGACACTGACTGTCGCGGTTGCAGCGATCACTTTCGGCAGCCGCGGCCCTCCCAGCGGGCCACGGGCGACACGAGAACCGAGCAGCGAAGCACCGCGAACAAACAACTGTTCGAGCGTTGTCTCGAAGAGGCCGGCAAAGGTTCCTAGACTTTCCTCCAGGAGATGGGCCTCGTCCTGAATGATGAGCGAAGGAAAAGGGTCAAAGAAAACTTCGGCGCCGTCACGATAGGATGGCGCGACGGCCTCACAGTGGTTGGCGGCGCAGCCATCTCTGAGCTGCGTCCGGGATGGGGTGACGAAACGCCCGGTATCTACCTCTCTCCACCTCGCAAACCCGAACATCCCTATGACCCGACCGATTGTCGCCGTGTGCTGGCCGATCAGGGCTAGCTTATCGATCACGCCGAGCAAGACAGCCGGAGCATGGCGATAGATATCACGGTCGGTTAGGAGGAAAGGAAGGGGGGAACGGTCTGTTTTAACGTTCCATCGGCACTCGCGATTGAAACAGTAAATCCCGATTTCGATCTCCGTTCCAGTCCGAATACGACGAAGCCCGGTGCTTTGTGAACAAATCGGGCAACGCGGAATCTTGTTGAAGCTGTGATTGGCTTCGGTGTAATCACGCCCGAGGTCTTCGTCATCCGGATGCGCAGAATCGCCCACATCCGGAACCGCTTCAAAGCGGGGATCGTCGGATTTGTTCGGAGTATTCGCATTGCCAACCCAGAAGCCTATTTCGAGAGGGGCGCCCTGTATGGACATTTCTCGTCTCAGTAATTCGGCGCGAACGAGGAGAGCCAAAAGCCTTTGCGCTTGTTGTAAGGTCAACAGCCGAAGTGGATAGCGAATGAGGGCCGTGACGCCAACCTGTTTACCGCGAAGGCGGTCGAAGAAAAGATTGAAAATCAGCAAACCGAAAAATGCTTCTGACTTTCCGCCGCCTGTCGGAAAATACAAAAGCGTCGCGGTGTCTTCGTCAAAATCATGGTCGTACCATGGTGCTTTCGCGAATTCGGGCATCCTCGAAACAAGCGTCGGCAGGTGAGCCAGGATGAACGTGAGCTGAAACAGCCGCCAGTTAACGACGCCGCGGGGCTGTCCCGCCTCGCGAAATGTACGGTTGAGAAGCTGCCAGGCGCGGTATGCAAGTGCTTCCCGAGATCCAGGGTCAGCGCGGAAGCGCCCAAATGAGTGCTCCAATAGGCTGATTCCGAGTGCGATCCTGTCGGCTTCCCTTGCATAGCTTGCAATGTCTCGCGTGAAACGCTCTTTTTCGCGCGCAACATCGTCTGCGTTGTCGACGCCGGCAGCCGGATCGAGGTTGCGCTCCTCATAGTCGATCCAACGCCGATAAGCATCGATGAGAGGCCGCAAGTCGGCGGGATTGAAGCCTTCCGCACCTAGGCTTAGAAAGTCTGTCGGCACATCCTTTACCGCCGTGGGAACGATGCGAGGCTGTGTGTATCGCGGCATCCATGTGGTCGTAAGGTGCAGATCATCGCGCCCGCGACGCTCCTCTATGCCGCAATTTACGCCGATCGCCGGATAAGTAAGGAAGTCACGGAAACGATAGGAGGGCTCGGCGCGGTCCAACTTAAGCGCAAGGTGCGCCCGCGCCGGGAGCGAGACGCTCAGACGGACTTGGTGAATGCTGGGGTCGAAACGATGGCGCATTCGCTTTCGTACAGCGTTGCTATTGTTTTCGAGCATCACCCGAAGGTTTCTGCGCTCGCGGTCCCTGAGGTCACTATCAGATTGGACGGAGAGAGATACACCGCTGAGATCAGGCGCCAAAGTCTTCAGTGTGGCGGGAGTGGAGCGGAGGTTGGAGAGGAATTTCTCCCAACTGGCCTTGGACTGCAGGTGGCTTGGAAGGATATCTTGCGGCCGGTAGGCCCATTTCTGTCCCTCAGGCGTAGCTATCCAATCCCTTACTGTCTTGACAATGGCATCGCGCGCCTGCGCCGTCCAGGTATTGACGGCGCGTTGAATGCCGGCGGGGTCGGAAAGCTCTGCCCGCAGGACGGGCAGTTCGACCTGCAGGCGCTTCCATTTTTGAGGGATGTCAATCGGCTGCGCGGCCGCATCGTTGTGAAACTTATACCGGCCGCGCTGAGCGACAAGGCGTGCGCTATCTTCGTCCTCTTTTTCTGTGCTGTCTTCGCCAGCATCCTCCGACTGATCAACCAATCGCGTTTAGTTTTCATAAGTGAACGCACGCAAGGCTTCAGTTGTAATCTTCAGGGTATCTTGCACCACTGCAGAAGCCCTTTGCACACAAAGCCTCCTCATCATCTATCAGGGAAGATGAAATAATAGAAACGTTGTACTGTGATGAATACCCTTACGATCATCACTAATTTACAGAAAAATAGAGGAATTTCATGCTCCGTCCTGGGGAAGTATCTGGCCATGCGGTTGCGGTCTTCCCGTTCCTAAAGACCCGCGATCCGATCGTTCTAGGCAGTTTTGTGTTTAGGTCAACCGACGATACTGCCGACCTCGACCCGGACGACTCCGCCCGCGTGCGCGAGATTGCCGACATGCTCTATTTGCAAGACGACTTCAGAATCCAGTCGGCATCCTATGCCCTCCTGCCGGCGCTTGATCTTGATAAAGAAAAGGTCGAATCCGCGGTCACCGAACTCGAACGAATTCAGGCAATCGTTGCATTCTGTTACAGCCATCCGCACCAAACCTTTGGTGATCCGTTCTTCGCGTTCGAACACTCAAGCCTTGCAATCTTCAGCCCGGAGCCCGTGTCTATTTTCATGGTCCGTCCGGACTATCACGTCGCGGCGACCGGATCGACGATTGAACTAAAGCAGGATGAGTGGAATCGTGTCGCCGGCTATTACGGCCGATACAACTTTGCTCATCCTTTCTGGGTCATCAAGAACTCGCGCGTATATCCTCCGATTCCGCACATCGTGCTGAATCATAGCCAGGATTTGGCACATGACATCGGGACTTGCTTTCACTCCGAGCGTTACGGTCTTCTCCCGCAACTATTAAAGCCACGCCGGAGTCGAGCCGAAGAACGCGTCCTAAAAGCCATTCGCTGGTTCAATCGCGCTAATGCGTTGAGGGCGGACA
>Ga0307479_10004234_pt1 | contig 13123 bp, 12 predicted proteins | sample atmos_gasesECM4C_FD_203743 | JGI IMG/M metagenome (GOLD analysis project Ga0307479, IMG submission 203743) | Hardwood forest soil microbial communities from Morgan-Monroe State Forest, Indiana, United States - atmos_gasesECM4C_515 | ecosystem: Environmental > Terrestrial > Soil > Temperate...
TCGGCGTCCTTGAACCCTCAGTGCCCTATCCCGCGGAGACAGAGATCATCGGCAACCTGGTCATCAGCCCGCATCATCTTTCGGCCACCATGGTCACCGGCCGCATCCATCGCATGACCGAACTTTTCGGTAAGCTCGCTCCCGGCGCCACTCTCGATCAGGCGCGCAACGATTTGCGCACCGTCTACGCTTCCATGGAGAAAGACCATCCCGATGCGTATCCCGATAACGGCGGCTACCGCATCGACGCGAAGATGCTTCGCGATGAGATCACTTCCGGCGCGCGCACCGTTCTGCTCGTCCTGCTCGTAGCCTCCGGCCTGGTCTTCATCATCGCCTGCTCCAACGTTGCCAACCTGATCCTGGCGCGGACGGTTCGCCGCGAGGGCGAGTTGGCCGTCCGTGCCGCGCTTGGCGCAAGCACCGGCGCGCTGCGGCGCATGTTGTTAGCTGAAAGCCTGCTGCTCTGCGGCGCGGGCGCAGCAATTGGCGTAGTGATCGCACAGCCATTGGTTACCATCCTGGCTCGATACGCCTCGCGCTTCTCCGTTCGCGCGCTGGATTTGACGGTCGATTTCAGCCTGCTCTGGGTGGGAGCGGCGCTGGCCGTAATCGCCGCGGTGATTTTGGCGTTTGTGCCGCGCCTGCCGTCGCCCAATGCCTCGAATGGCATGAACCTCGCCAGCGGCAGCGTCCGCATCACCAGCAGCACCGGCCGTCGCCAGCGTGCGTTTGCCATCACCCAAATCGCAGCGTCTTTCGTGCTGCTCGCGGGCGCATGCATGTTGATCACTACACTGCTCGCGTTGCAAAGGACCCAGAGCGGCATGGATACGCGTCACGTCCTGGCCATTGATGTTCCGGCGCCGTCCAATGGAAGAACGCTGCAGCAAGTTATCGATTTTTATAGGGAATCGGTGCGTCAAATCGATGCGCTACCCGGCGTCACCGAGACGGCTGTCGGGATGATCGCTCCCTGGCGTGATGCCGGCGGCGGCTTCGGTATAGGTTTGCAATTCTCTGGTGATGGTCGCGTCCATGGTAAAGACGACCCTCGCGCGCTGTGGCGTACAATCTCACCCGGCTTTTTCAGCGCGCTGGGCGTGCCCATCATTGCCGGACGCGATTTCAACGCGCTCGATGACCAGACTCACGAGCCGGTCGTGATCGTCAGCGCCACTCTCGCACAGCAGATGTTTCCCGGCCGGGATCCGATCAATCGCCATATCTACTGGACCGATCCGGTGCTCGAGTACGCTCCAGGCACTGCGGAGGAAAAGGCGCGCGTCACTTCCCCGCACCGCATTATTGGTGTCGCCGCCGATATGGACGACGAACACATCGTTCCGGTGCCCACCTCCACCGTTTACGGCTCCTATGCCGACGGCGGAATGTTCGGCGGTCACCTGTTCATCCACACCACCGGAAACCCTTATGCGCTGGTAACGCCGGTAACGAAAATTATCCGCCAGATGGCCGCCGATGAGCCCGTTGAGCACGCCGCCACTCTGGAAGACATCCGTGCAAAAGTGCTTGCGCCAGACCGCTTGAACTCCCTGGTCTTTGGCGTGTTCGCAGGGGTCGCGCTGTTGATTGCTGTCGTTGGAGTCGCGGGCGTACTGGCGTTTTCGGTCAGCGCGCGCACGCGCGAATTCGGCATTCGCTTGGCACTTGGTGCACAGCCGGAAAATCTCCTCAGACGAGTGGTGACGGAAGGCGTCGTGATGGCTGCCCTGGGCGTTGTGGCGGGCGCGGCGTTCGGGCTCGTCGTCGCGCGCGTGGCGGGCAGTTATTTCGGCGACTTAAAAATGCCGGGCGCATTGCCCGTGATCGTTTCTGCGTTTGTGCTGTTAGGCGCGGCGGTAGTCGCTTCAATGCTCCCAGCGGCACGTGCCGCCCGCGTCGACGTCATACAAGCGCTTCACTCGGAATAATTTTCCCGGCGCGCCCAAGTTTCCCGTAAGGCGACGAATCGTCGACGCGGGACGTTGCACAAGTCTTTGTTTTCGTTCACAAATGCCTGCCGCATTCGTGCGGCGTGTTCGCATTTTGGTGGCTGAAGTCCTTGATGTTATGCGTGACGAAGGCAAAGCGGCTGCCGGGTGCTGCTTTGGCCGTAACCGCATCTGCATAGACTTCAATCAGAACCGAATCGTCGATGCCGTTCCGCTGCCTGTGAAACGGAGCACGCTTGTCGATGGAGCGCTGCGCCGCCCGCAGTTTTACCGAATCGGAAATTTCGACAACGGCCGTGTGCGCGAAGAGCTTCTCTATCCGGCTCACGGTGTCCACGGCTGCCGAGCCCAGTGTTCTAAGCCGATAATCTACGTCGTTGACCTGGCTTAATACCGTGTTCTTTTTCCGTGGATCGCCAAACTTCTCCACGGCCTGCTTTGCACGCTTCAGCGTGCGGGACAAACTGCGACGGCTGTCCTCGATAACACGGGCTTTATTGGGGGCAAATTCATCGACGACGATATGCGGAAGAATGAGTGCAGGGTTGCCCTGTCGGATGAGTTCTTCGAGCGCCGCAAGTACCGCCTGCAGCTGGTAATCCTTCGCAACATCGAGCCACACGCATGTGTCTATCAGGAGGTTGAACCTGGCCTCTTTTTTCTGTTTGATCATGCTACACCTCTTTCAGAGTCGGCGGGGCGTGCTATCCATTAACTGCCTCTTGCAGGTCTTCGTGCTCGAAAGCCGAAGCCATCCGGTCGATCTCGTTCTTGCCGACGCCGTGATGGGCGGCCTCCTTGCGCCACGTCGAGACGGCCCTGCCGACTTGCTTGGTTATCTCACTAGCCTTGGTGGCGTCCAGTTCAAAGTACTTCGCCACGGACATGGCCAGCGCCAGGGACGCTGTGCCATCATCCTCATTGATTGCCGTGGTCAGTATGCGCGGCTTGATGTCGGTCGGGACGGGATTGAGATCGTAGGCCGGTGACAGAAGCCAGCCGTCGCTGCCCTGATAAAGAAAACCGTGATTGCGTAGATGGTCGTCGGTATTGGATATGAGGATGTTAAAAACGATGCGCCGCCAGAGCGCTTCGATGTCGGCTTTTGGGGCGGCCCCGTGCTGCCGCAGTGCATCTACGATTTCGAGATAGCTGTGTGACTGATTATCTTTCGCGCTCAGCATGCTCATGGCGGAGAGGAACGGGATACGGCGCTTGCCGTTCCGGTCGAAGCGCAGCAGCAGAAGCACAGGTTTCTTTCCAACGGTTTCGACGCGCGCAACCGGCACAGCAATTCCCGCTTTGTGCGCAAGTCTGAGCGCCACGGCTTCCCAGATGACGGTACTGGTCTCATCGTCCTTGCGCGGAAACTTCGCAATCGCCAGTTGACCATCCTTCTGCCTGACGGATGCCTTGGGCCGCGCACCGCCAAGGGAAGAGCCCGGCGCGAACAGCAACTGCAGATCTTCGTCGGTGTCGGTTTCGTCGATGACGTGCTCTGCCGCCGAGAGCAGTTTGGGCAGTGCCACAAGCGGCGGTATGCGTTTGGCGTCGTCTTGCGCGAGGAAGGGGCCGCCTTCTCGGTCAGCAAAGCGTAGCGCACCCGCGCGCGCCTCGTCGTCCACGAGCAACAGGTAGTCCATTTCGTACAGGGTGCGGGGGGCCTGCCCTTCGTGTTCCGCGCGCCGGCGCTCCCTACGTCGCATCAGCGCCCTGCCCCATCTATCCGGCACAGAATCTCCGATGGCCCCGAACATGGGCATATCAGCGGACGTATGAAATGGTCCGGGGCCGAGTTTTAAGGCCGGTTCGAGGGAGAAGCGGTTGGGATGTTGGAGCCAGGCGTCGTTGTATTCAAAGGTCGCGCCCTCCTTATTTTTGCGTACACGTCCCCATAACCTCCCGACAAGATGCGTAGTGCCGGCGAGGTCCACATACACAAAAACTTGCCTTTCCATCGTTCCCTCTGTTGATTACTGTTTCCGCGGCCGGGAGATCCGCTGCGGCAGATGCTCTTCTTCGAGCTGCAGGCCGACCGCGTCGTTCCTCGGGTCGGCGAGGTCGGCGAGCCGATCCGTCAGGCCCAACACGAATAGCACGATGGCATAGCTGCCCATGGCAACGCCGGGCTCGCCTTTTTCGATTTTGACCAGCGTCGTTCGGCTGATGGATGCGCGCGCCGCGGCGATTTCTGCTGGAATGCGCCGGCGCCGGCGCGCATCACGTATATCGTGGCCGAGCTTGCGCAAGGCGCGCGTAACGGGTATAGGGAGCATCCCCTCTGATTTCTTCGTTCGCATAATTAGCGTCCATTTTTGCGGTCACTATCGCAATCAATGTACATAATTATGAACGTTGAGTCAACGGCTGTGGGATTCCGAAACAACAGTTGTGTAGTTACATCTATGGAGTTATACTCGTCCTGCATGGTCTGGTTTGAGAGGGATGATGCCAAGACCAAAACCAACGAGCGCAAGCATGGGGTTCGTTTCGACGATGCCATGTTGGCTTTTTCCGATCCTTATGCCTTGGTCGAGCAGGACCGAATGGAGGGCGGAGAACTTCGCTGGCAAACCCTTGGTTTAGTTGGAGGCGTTGTGTTGCTGCTCGTGGTGCACACGGTCGGCAACGAGGGCGAGGATGAAGTCATTCGCATCATTTCAGCACGAAAGGCCTCTCGGAAGGAGCGCATACGTTATGACCAAAATCGCAAGAAAGAGTGTCCCTGACAGTCCGATGACTGCAAGGCGCAAGCGTCGCCTGGGAAAGCTCGCGAAGCGGGCCGACAGCGCGATCGACTTTTCCGATATTCCGGAACTTACGGAAAAGTTCTGGGAAAACGCTGTCCGTAATCCGTTCTACCGCCCTGTGAAGAAGCAACTGACACTTCGGCTCGACGCCGATGTGATCTTCTGGCTCCGGCAACATGGCAGGGGCTACCAGACGAGAGCGAATGCTTTGCTCAGGGCTGCTATGTTGCAGGACGTAAACCAAAGAACAAGTTAAAGTGACCGTTCGGCACTGCCTTTTGCAGTGGGTGCTTCATCTGCGCCCCAAAAGAATCCGAGTACACGAGTAAAACGGGGAGACGAAGACGCTTGTACGAAGCTCAAATGAGTGCATTGGCGACTTCGAGTCAACCGAGGAAGCGTCCTGTTGTCCAGATTTCAGAGTCACGACCTGGGCACTTTGCATCGATCCGCCGTTTGCCAAATGTTGCGCCACGATAGTAATGTCCCCCTTTCTCCAAAATAGAAATGTCCCCCTAATACAACCTCCGAAAGGAGGTTGCATTGAGGCGGACAGAGATGAGCCAGGAGGAACTGCGGCGAGTGGAAGTGCTGGCGCGAGTGCGCGGCGACCAACTGCGGGTGGTCGACGCGAGTCGGCTGGCGGACTCCACCATCGCTACGAACGCGTCGCCGCCTGAATAGGCCTCCCTCTTCGGATGTTCTCGACCGAGATATGTCACTCGAGCAGCTTGCAACCCACCGCTCCGCAACCCCGCCCCATGATATTCTTCCGTCGTGGCTGCCAAGATATCACCCGACGAGGTTCGCGCCGAAGTGCAAAGGTTCTGGAGCATTTTGTCCGGCAAATCAACGGTGAAGCTCGAGGATCTGTATTCGCCATCGGCCATCGTTTTCACGGGCAAGTCCAGGGGCAGCGAGACAGGAAAGCTCACTGCTATCCGTCGGATGCGCCAATTTGTTGGCGCGGATTCGGTTTCCAGTGCCGAGATCGATCCGATCGAGGTCCAGATTGCTGGGCCGGATGTAGCGATTGCATCATACACATACCGATTTCACTCCAGCAAGACGCACAAAGACGGAAGCCGCGAGCGGCGCAACACGCTCTTCGGGCGCTCCACGCAGATTTTTCAGCGCGACGACCGCGGCACATTAAGGATCGTGCACGAACATTTGAGCTCCGCCGCTCCGCCCGCAGTCGAGAATGCGAAAGGATAACGAGATGCCGAGTTTCGGGAGAATGGCGTCTGGTCTTATCGTGGCGGGACTGCGTGCCGGCTCCGACACTTAGATGGGAAAAACCTCACCAGACCAGGTCCGCGCTCTCGTTCAGAAGTTCTGGGATTTTTTTATTCAAAAATCAAAGAGCCAATTCGACGAGCTGTATTCCCCCTCGGCGACTGTTTTCGCAGCTGACGCCCGGCGGGGTGAACCGGCTCGACTGATGCTAGTGCGCCGGGCACGCGAACTTTTCGGTCCGGCTTCGGCAGTTGGGGCGGAGCTTGGCTCGATTGACGTGCAGCTCCTCGGCGACGACCTGGCCGTGGCTTCCTACGCATTCCACTTCAACGTCACGCGAAGCCTCCCCAATGGCAAGCGCGTCAGGGTTGACGTGCCGTTCGGACGAGCTACACAGGTGCTTCAAAGCGATGCAAACGGAGTATTGAGAATCATTCACGAGCACATGAGCTCGGCCGAGCCTGTTTCGCCTGAGGAGTTGCCGTGAGCGGTCCAAGTCTGAGCCCCCTCCTCTGATGATTCCTCCCGATCTGGCCGTGCTCGGTGACAGAGCACAAAATTGGGCACGCTTTCCGCTGTTGGCAACTTCAACGTGGCGATTGGTTCGAACTCCCACAAGAAAAATCTCAAATCCACTCGCCCCGACCAACCTTTTAGAATCAGCGATGTACTCCACAAGAAAATCCGATGAACGCCTGGTACGAAACCAAGCGTTCTTGTCTCGTATTCGGTGGACGCGAGCGTTCTTTGTCCTGGGAGTTCATTGCCTTGCAATAGGAGTTCCGCTTTGCTGGAAATGCGATTCTCGGGAAATTAGGTACAAGATCGGCCCTTGGGGAGAAAAACCAAAGTCGGGTCCAAGTTCTGTGTCGCGCCAAAATGCGATCCTGCTACCGCGTTGATCGCGGGCAATCATCAGAGAAAATGTCCGATCTGCTGGACGGGAAGACGGGGATCAATGAGCTGTCTGATTCGTGGCTGATGGTCTATATGTACCTCCAGCCGAACGAAGGCTTCAACAAGCGCTATCTTGTCTTTCGCAATGTGGAGGTATCAATTGCGAGCTCGCCCGTCACTCCGCAGGTTGGGGTCCTTCTGGCCCGCTGGTACAACGCGGGGCTGCATGACCGATGGTCCACGACGGCGGCCGTTCCTCCCGCCAGTGGAATGGCCTACAAACTTGAGGCCAAGTCCGGCTACCTGATGACGGTTGCACATGCGAGCATACCTTCCGTCCAGTTAGAGGACTGCGTCAGCCAGTGGCCTGGGAATCCCGACCACATACTGGCCCAGAAAGGTGTGTGTGAGAGTCACGGTTATCAACGATTGCGAACCGTTGGCTGGGTCTTTTCCAGTCCGCAGCCCGGTGCGCAGCCACTGTATCGTTGTTATGCGGAAGCGGAGAAGTCTCATTTTGCCGCCAACAGCGAAGACTGCGATCACGCCGGCAAAATGGAAGGGCTCCTCGGTTACGACCTCAAGCCATAAGGCTTTTTGTCAAAAAGGTCAAATCATGCACAGGGGCTGAGGGGCTGGTTGTTCGAAAGGGAAGCCTCTGGGAGGCGTGATTGCATCAGGAACCTTCATCTGCGATTACCCATAGCGTGTTCAGTGGTCGCAATCGTCTTGGTGTTAGAGGGCTAGAGAGCCACGACAACCGCAGCTGCTGTTTACTTGAAGCTAGGAGGTGATATGTCATTGTTGAAACACTCCACTGGTTCTCTTCTTTGGGGCTTCTTGCTCTGCGCATCCACGCTCTTTACTTCTGTAGCAGTGCGTGCCGCGAGTCGAGAGGTTCTTGTTGGAGTGAATGTGACGGGTGTCCAACGGATGAACACAAAGCAGCAGGATGCGCTCATACAGGAATTGAGCAAGAATGGCGTGAAGTTGGTCCGTACTGGTATTGGTGACAGTTACTCCTATTTCCTGATCCATGCGTATCAAAACGACATTCGAGCTGTGGTCGATATGTCCCCAATTCAAGGGGACAAGAATGCACCCATGCGTCCGGCGGACAAATCCCTGGGTTTGGAATGGGGGGAGGGACGCATCACAGGCATCGATGCCGGGAGATTCAAGGCGTGGCTTACTGCGCAACTCGACACCCTGGAAGCAGCAGGCGTTCATCTCGCCGCGTTCGAACTGGGAAATGAGATCAACGCACCTAACTTCAATGGCGACTTTCTTCCTGAACAAGCCAGAGGACGGGTGCTTGGAGTCGCCGACCTCGACGATCCCAAGGATCCGGAGTGTCAGACGATTGCTGCCAGTTATCGGTCTTATCTGCGAATCTTGGGAGCGGTCAAGGACGTGCGCGACCATTCAAAATTGAATCGGGCTACACCGGTCATTTCGGCGGGGCTGGCCGATATCGGACCGCCCCGAAAAAATACCGGCCAAAAGCTTGATGGGGTTAGCGTCCCGGACACACTCGATTTCCTGAAGAAGAACGGTCTGGACGACTTGGTTGACGGATACGGCATTCATTTCTATCCCCCCAATCAGGATCCCAATGTTCCCGTTCCGGACCGCATCAAATCACTCAGCGAACGTGCCTTCGCACGGTGCACCTCAGCTAAACCCTGCTGGCTAACCGAGTGGGCATTCCCCAATCGGGATCTGTCATGCCCCATTCATGATCAGACGCGCGTAAAGCTGATTCAAACGGAGCGAGAAGCTTTCAAGTACTTTGCGAACCAAGGGCGGCTGGCCGCGATCATTTACTACAATTGGACGGCCCAGCCGGGGTATGAATCCCAGGCCATCTTCCGATGCGGCGCGTTCACCGACGCCGGCAAATTGGCCTTGAAGCCGATGTGAAGAGTCACCCAACCATCCTTATGGTCATATGAAGACAAACGCACATCACATTATTTTTCTCGGATGCATGTTCGCAATGTTAGCCAGTCAGGAGGCGGCAGCGCAGAACGCGCAGCCAGGCCGGATCGTCGGCCACATTGATGGCATCAGTCAGGACGGCGACCACTACTTTCTCCTGGGCTGGGCATGCCAACAGGGACAAAGCAAATCCATCGCGGTCCAGCTATTCGCCGAAAAGGCGGCAAAGGGCCTGTCAAAGCCGGGGCCGCTCTTCGCGGAAACCGCGAATCTGTTGAGCGAGCCTGGAGTCGCTCAGGCCTGCCGCGACTCGGGAGCCGGTAAACACCGCTTCATCGTCGTCTTGCCCTACGGTTACGGACCGCAAAGCAATCTCTCAATCCATGGAATCCGCGTAGTGGATGGGGTTCCGAATGATCTGATCTCGGGTTCAGGAACGAAGCTCGCGCTCAAGCCGCTTGATCCTCCTTATTCTGCGCTTCCGCCCCTCGGCGGTTCCTATCGCAGTCTCGCGCAGCACCCGGGCGTCTTTATGACAGCCGAGGAGTTAAAGGACATGGCGTCGCGCATCAATCGGCCTGGAAACTATTCGATGCGGCGCTTCGACCTGCTCGCAAAGCAAATCGCGAGGGATCTTAAGTCGGGCATCGATTGGGATGTCACTTATTCGGGTCCCGATGCGGGTGTCTATGAATATGTGTTTTCCTATGAGCCCCAGGATCAGCACGACGCCGAGACGCGCGCAGCTCTGAAAATTCCGGCCGGCGTGAAGGCACCGGCAGGAGCCGCTGTTGTCGCTTCACGGCTCTCGCTTTATGCGGCGCTGCTGAAGGCGGGAGCCTCGGCGCCGCCGGGATCGCCCAGTGCCGATGAATCGATAGTGCTGGCGAAACGCATTCTGCTGGCTTGGGCAGACCGGGGATTTCGCGACACGGACGGCCGCTTCCAGGCTCTAGGGTCATTCACCCGCGATGGTCACGGGAGACCCACGTCAGGGCTCGGGCTAACCCTAGGAAGAGGGATCATCTATTCGGTCCACGCGCAGGACCTGCTGGAAGGCATGAGGGCACTCAACGCGGACGAAATACGCCGGCTCAATGCGTTTCACGAAGCGATATTCGAGCTGATACGCCAGTCGGAAAACGTGCTCTATGCCGGGGTCGGATTCCCTTACTCGGACTGTTCCCGGTACACCAACCTTGCGACGAATGCCAATGTTGGGATGCTGGCAACCGCGCGCCTGCTCAACGACGAGCGCAAGGTCAAGGCCGTTCTCTTTGGGGGTGACGCTGCGGTTCCTGTGCTCGCTCCCTGGACGCATCTATTCGACCACCTCATTTACGGGCAAGCGGACGGGCCCGCTCCCGGATGTGTCAGCAACCATGAGCCGGACAGCCAGAGTAGCCTTGCGAATCATCACGACTACCAGACAACGAACGCCGCGCCCGGCGAAATCGCCGACCGTTTTCGTAATGCCAAGGCCGGACAAGGCATAGGCTATCCGATGTTCACCCTGGAACGTCTGTTCGACGCGGCAGAGCTCATGCGCATTGCCGGTTTTGATCCCTACAACTACAGGGGGGAGCATCATCAAACCATCGAAATGGCAACGGAATATTACGCCTGCTACGCCAAGGGCGCCGGTTTCTACAAGACGGTCACGACGGAGAATTCCGGTTCTTGCCCGAACGCCGCGCAGTATTATGGAAGGCTGGTCAACGGCGTCGATCGCATGCTGCTCATCGGTGCGGAAAGATTTTCCGGGAACGCGGCGATTACAGGACTCGAAGCGGGTGCGCAAGGAACGGCATCAACCGGAGCGTTTTCAACCGATGCCATTCTCTTCGGCAAATGGCGTGATTAAGAACGAGTTTAGATCGCACATGAAGAAACCAACGTTCTGCTAATCAATTGAGCTTGGAACAACCGCCGGATGCTCGCTCTCGTTAAGAATCTATCGGGGATCAATCCCCAATAACACGTTACGAAGTTCCATTTAGAAGAGAAGTGATGGGCTAGGGCAAACGATTTTTCATCAGGGAACCAGAACGCCACCGACTCCTCGTTAATCCGAAACTGTCACAGTGCGGCATCGAGGGCCGACCGCGCCAGCGTGTTCAGCGAATCATCCTCGTTCCAGAGGGTAACAAGGATGTTTGTGTCAATCGCAGTGGTCATCGCCCGCGCAGTTCACGAACCCATCGTACGACAGCCTTCTTGCCGCGACGAATGCCAGGGCTTCCGATGCCGACGGGGAGACGAAGACGATAGCGAAACCGGGTTAGGCGGGTCGACGAAATCGGTCACCTTGTGGGCTAGTGAATATGACTATCACTAACGATCTCGTTGAAACCTTCCTTAAATGCCCCACCAAATGGTTCCTTCGGTCAGGCGGGGAGGCTGGGACGGGAAACGCTTACGCCGCTTGGGTTCGAACTAAAAACGACTTCTTCCGCATCGAAGGGACCAAACGCCTGATGTCAGAGGTCGCGCCCGATAAATGTGCCATCGGCACACAGGCGATGGGAAGCCCTAAGCCGGCCGCAAGTCAATTGTTTGAAATCTTTGAAGTGAGTTCTGAAGGTTTGTGGGCAACCACAGACTGACCGCGGCGAGTGATTACGGCAACGTTTGGCTCGCGTTCCTTGCCAAAGCGCGCCGGCACAGGTCAGGCGCCTTCATGCGCTCACAGGTCCGTTTGAAATCCTCAGCAGGGCCTCTCCACAGCAAATCGTCAATGGAGGTGAACACCGGAACATCGACGCGAAGTGTCGCGAGAGTGCGAAACAGCAGTGCATCTTTCCACGCAGCGAAAAGTGACTCGGCAAGGGGACGCGCTCTCCGCACCATCCGATCCCAGTGACGCCAATCTTTCGGAATGTCTTCTAGGTGAGGATATTGCGAGAAAACAGCCGCTGCGGTCTTGGATCCCCATCCTGCAATGCCAGGGTAGCCGTCTGCACTGTCGCCTACCACAGCCAGATAGTCAGGAATCGACGACGGTTTTATTCCGAACTTTGCGATCACGCCAGCCTCGTCGCGAAGAGTCTCGCGCCGACGGTCCAGTTGTACGACTCGCGAGCCCACCACGCATTGGCTGAGATCTTTGTCGGGGGTGCAGATAATAACCCGCCGAGCGCGATCATCCTGAGCTGCTTTCGCGGCAGCCGAAGCAAGTGCATCATCGGCTTCGAATTCGATCATCGGCCACACCAGCACTCCCATGGATTGCAGCGCCTCTTCGAGAATTGGGAATTGTGACAGCAGTGGCGGATCCACACCTTCGCTAGTCTTATAGCCCAAGTAAAGATCGTTGCGAAAGGACTCAATCACATGGTCGGTCGCAACTCCCACGTGAGTTGCTCCTCCCGCAATCATTGAGAGAACCGACCCAAGCACTCCGCGAACTGCACCAATCTCCTGACCACAGGTGTCTTTGGCGGACGGCACGGCGTAGAAGTAGCGGAATAGTTCGTAGGTCCCGTCAATGAGGTAGATATCCATGAACTCGACTCAGTTAGCAGGCAAAGTTGAACCAAATGAACGATCCTGAGCTCTACAAAGAGATCGTTTCACGTCTCGCTAGCTAGCTTCCTCCTTGATCACGCTTCGAGGATTCTTACCCTCGCGAAGCGCGATAAACTTCGAATGGCTATCTGCTCCAGTCCATTCTAGGAATTCGATCTGAGCGACGGCTTCTGGTTTCAACCATACCGCTTTCTCATCTTCTCAGCGTTGAGTTCTTCACCAAATCCCGATCCTCTCGTCTCCGGCAGATTTGCGAACGGACATTCCGGTGTCACCAGATGTTTCAATTTCGAAAAGACCTGTCCCCGGGACAAATCCGTTTCGCGTTCTTGCCACGTATGTCAACTTGTCCCCGTCATAGTAGCCGACGATCAAGGAGTCAAAGCCGTGCGGTCCGGGGAAATAGCCGCCGATGACGAATTCTTGTCCGCGATTCACGCGATATTTGATCCAGGCGCCGCTCCGCTTGCCCGGTTGGTAGTGGCTGTCCTTTTGTTTGCCGACGATTCCTTCGAGCCTCTGCTCGCGCACCCCAGACAGAAGGTCGTTTGGCGTCGCCTCGACGTAATCTGAAATCCTGATTCTTTTGTCGTGGACAACAACAAGGGACTTCAACAGGGCGCGCCATTCCACCAGGGGAAGGCGTGTCAAATCGCGGTCCTTCCAGCACAACAGATCGACGTAGGATTGAATTCGAGCTGCTTCCACCCGGAAATTCTGTAAGAGATTGAAGTTGGGGCGCCCGCTGTCGTCGATGGCGACCAGCTCGCCGTCCGCAACGGTTCCCTCGGGCAGATCGCCCAGTGCTTCCAC
>Ga0307479_10004235_pt1 | contig 13123 bp, 10 predicted proteins | sample atmos_gasesECM4C_FD_203743 | JGI IMG/M metagenome (GOLD analysis project Ga0307479, IMG submission 203743) | Hardwood forest soil microbial communities from Morgan-Monroe State Forest, Indiana, United States - atmos_gasesECM4C_515 | ecosystem: Environmental > Terrestrial > Soil > Temperate...
CGCGCTCTTGATGAGCGCGCCGGCCCACGCAGTTCAGACTACGACGTGGGGAATCGTCCCCACACCAAGCGGCCAGGGTCAGAGACCATCTCTCTCCCACCCTGCCGACGGGTCGACCGTGCACGACTCGGTGATCGTCTACAACCGCACCGCCAAACCGATTACGGTTCGTCTGTACGTCCTCGGAACGTCGTATACGAACGGCGTTTATCAGTTCAACAAGCCAACCACCGGTTTGGCCGCAGGGACCACTCTCGGAAGGAACACGGTCGACCTCCGCCCCTTCCAGGAAGTGCAAGTTCCTGTGACGATTCATATGCCGCGGGGGGTGTCATCGACCACGCTTGCTGGCATCGGTGCCGAGGCCTCCGCGGTGAACGACGGCGCCCTCAGCATCATGCAGCAGCTAGTTGTGCTGGTTAAGGCCAATCCAACCAATCATTTCGTGGCGGCGCCTATCACTAAGGATCTGTTCCCCTGGGCGCTGATCGCCATCGGGCTGATCGCGATTACCGCCGGCCTGGTCGAAAAGGAGCGGCGCAAGGGTCGCAACGGTGCTGGCCTGGGCCGCCCTCCTCTTCCCGCCATGGGTCAGTCCTGATGGGCTACATGGCCCAGGTATCACCCGGCCCTGGTCCCGTGACTGTGACCTTGACCGTTGGCAGCCCGACCACCACAGTCCCAGGTGTAACGACGCTTCCCCCTGCCAGGCCAGGATCGGCCTCGCCTGCGCCGCCACACCAGCCTCTTCCACTCACCGGCGCGCCGATCTTGGCCGGAGTTGATCTGGCGCTTCTGCTGGCAGTGGGCGGAGCGTTGCTGGTGACCCTCGCCAACCGAGTGGCCAATCGGGCCTGAGTCCGGACCGGGCGGACCGCCGGGCGGGCTCCTTACGGAGTCGGGCAGGTCTGCGCATAGGCGCAGTCGTTGAAGGATTGCCCGTCAGCGGCGAGCGCGGATGGGGTCGCCTCGTTCAGCAGGCCGGGGCTCAGTATCACCGTGGTGGGGTTGCCCTGCGCGATGGTCTTGGTGCCGCCGGCCGTGAAGGTCGAAGTGGGTCCGAACCGAACGGTCCCTACCGGCGCCAGAAGCGTCTGAACTACAACCAGCGTTGGTGCTTCGAGGATCCACTCGGCAGACGATCGGGACGAGGCGTACGGCACCTGCAACGAGAAGGTCCACTTATTCGCGTCGCTCATCGTAATGTTCCAGGTCGAAGCCCCGGCTTGGGTGATGTTCACGCTCATCTGGTCACCGGGCGTGACGGTGCAGTTCGGATCGGGGTTGCACCCGGTGAGCTGGGTCTCGCCTGCTGGAAGCAGCTCATACCAGGCGAAGTACTGCGGGCCGAGAACGGGGTTGTCCGGGAACGACTGCTCGGCCACACCTGCTTGGATCAGATCCTGGGTGTTGAACCCGCCGATGCCTGCCCAGGTCGCAGCAAAGCCTGGCGGCACCAGTCCGGCAGAAGGCACCTTGAAGGTGGAGGAGACTCCCGTAACCGGACTGGACGGGTTGACGACGTATCCGGACCAGTTGAGGCTGTCCACCGTGTCTGCCCGGAGTGGCAGCAGGCTGTGGGAATTAGCTCGAACCATCACGCCGGTGAGCGCGCCGCTCGAGCCCGGGTGAGCTGATGCTCCGCTTCCGAGGCCTCCGCTCACGACCAGCAGGGCGGCCAAGCCGGCCAGGATCGTTGCGAGCCTGAACCCACGGATACGCATCGGAACCTCCCCAGTCAGGCCGGCGGGAGCGGTCTCCCAGAGACGGCCGTTAACAAGTTACCCAATCATGGCTCAAGCGGAACTGGATTGGGCCGCGGCGAGACTTGCCGGCAACGGGCCGCTATGGACCACCGTGAGCCATTGAGTTGCGCGGGTCAACGCCACATAGATAGAGCGCAAACCCTGGGGGGACTCGCGGGCGATTCGGTCAGGTTCCACCACGGTTACCGCGTCGAACTCGAGGCCTTTGGCGTCCTCGACGCTCAACACGGAGACCCGCTCGTCGAGCGCACCGTGGCCGACTCGGCCGACCGGGATGCCCGCAGATTCGAAAGCGTCACTCAGAGCGTCAAGTACAGACGGCGGTGCGAGGACCCCGATGGTCCCGGCGCCATCGCCACGCTCGACGTCGAGGTTTTCGAGCTCCTGCTCGAGAGCGTCCACTGACGCCGCCACGAGACCTTCTTCGAGAAGCCCTGATACGACTGGCACTGGAACAGTCCGAGGGAAGTGGCCACTTGCTCGCACCGCTTCGGGTGGGCGCATCCCCGGGGCGACTTGAGCCAGGACCCGCGAAGCCAGCTCCATGATTTCTGCTGGCGTGCGGTAGTTGACGGTCAACTCTGTGAGGCGCCAACCCCGGCGGGCGGGAAGGTGCTCGACCACCTGGGCCCAAGAGGCGGGTGCCCAGGAACCCGTTGCCTGGGCCACGTCTCCGACGATGGTCATCGATCCCGAGAGGCTCCGCCGTCCGACCATCCGCAACTGCATCGGCGACAGGTCTTGGGCCTCGTCCACCACCACGTGGCCGTAGCCCCTGATCGGCTCTTCGGCTTCAGTGTCGCGCCGCCGCCGGCGCGGTCCGAGCAGGGCGAGCCCTTCGTCAAGGAGCGCGATGTCCGCGTCGGTCCACGGGATCCTGTCGTTGGGGTTCCCCCGATCCCGGCGGAGAAGGGCCCGCTCGGCCGTGGTGAGAATGTCCCTCGCCGCCAGGTCTATGAGCGCTGGCGCGCCGAAGAGGTCGTGCAGCAACTGCTCCGGCGTGAGCAAGGGCCACATGCGGTCGAGCGCCTCAGCCATCGCCGGCTCGTGTCGGAGGGAACGGCCGAGCTCCTCCGCAGTCAGTGGCTCGGTGCCGAGATTCCGATCGGGGCTGTCCGCGGGCGGGGCGGCCTGGTCGAGAAGGTGCCTGTGGAGAATCGACTCGAAAGCCCTGCGCCGGGAGTTATGGGTGCCTGGGCGCCTGCGGGTCGCGGCGACCACCTGCGAGGACATGCGGGGGGTGATCCGGAGGACGTGCGATCCGTATGGGATGTCTGCGGTGTGGCGAAGGGGGCGCTCCCGGTCGGCAACCGCGTGAGCAACCACTTTGGCCATCCGGGCGTCGCCTTTGAGCCGAGCTATGTCGTCTTCCTCCCTTCCAGTTGCCCGGGTTCCGAAGTAGAGGGCGTTGACGGTGGAGAGCTCGACACCGTTTTCGTCGAGCGAGGGAAGCACGTGCTCGATGTAGCGGAGGAAGGTCGGGTTGGGGCCGACCACGAGGACGCCCTGACCCTCCAGCGGGAACCGGTGGGTGTAGAGGAGGTATGCGGCCCGGTGCAAGGCGACCGCGGTCTTTCCGGTACCCGGGCCCCCTTGGACGACCAGGATGCCGGCCAGCGGGCCGCGGATGATCTCATCCTGCTCGCGCTGGATCGTGGCGACGATGTCCTGCATCCGGCCGGTGCGAGACCGCTCGAGGGCGGCGGTCAGAACCTGAGGGCCGGACAACCCAAGGCTCGCACCGGAGTCGCTCCCTTCTTCGTCGAAGTACTCGTCTTCGAGGTCAACGACCCGCCGGCCCTCAGTCAGGAGGTGGCGCCGGCGGCGGAGGCCCATCGGATGCGCCCCGGTCGCCCGGTAGAAAGGCTCGGCGATGGGCGCCCGCCAGTCGACGACGAGCGGTTCCTGGTCTCGGTCCGAAATGGCCAGCCGCCCGATGTGAAACGGCTCAGTCCCCTCTTGCGCAGCCCGGTCGATTCGGCCGAACACCAATGAGGTGTCGCCTATGTCCAACTGCTCGAGGCGCCCCAGGCCGTTTCGTACCCTTATATCCCTTTCGGTTACAGCTTGAAACGTGCCCCCCCGCTCCCCGAAGGCGTCCTGGAGCATCGTTGCAGTCCTGGCCCTCATAGCGGCAAGCCGCTCGTAGGCGAGGTCCACGTGGGCCTGCTCGGCCGGGACGTCCGGGTGGGTCATAGTGGAACTGTCGAGTTTGCGCGCTAGAGAAGAGTTCCGCAAGCCGTTCGGCGGTCGGTGACGAAACCCGCGCAAAGAGAAACCTTGACTAGCTTCCCACCGATGACCGCGCCAGCCGCCGACGCTGATCCATTTCTCGAGGCCTGCCGCGGCGGGCCGACCCCTTTTGTCCCCGTGTGGTTCATGCGACAAGCGGGTCGGTCGCTGCCGGAATATCGCGCCATTAGAGGTACGGACAGCATCCTCGAGGTCGTCAAGAAGCCCGACTTGGTCGTAGAGATCACGCTCCAGCCGGTCCGCCGATACGGGGTCGACGCCGCGATCCTGTTCTCCGACATCATTGTTCCGGTGGCGGCAGTCGGATTTGGCGTTGATGTTGCCCAGGGGGTGGGTCCGGTCGTCGAACAACCGTTCCGTTCCTCCGCTGATCTCGGTCGGCTCCGTCAACTGGATCCCGAGGCGGATATGCCTTACGTCTTGGAGAGTGTTCGGTTGCTGTCTCGAGAGTCTCCGGTGCCGGTTATCGGTTTCGCGGGGGCGCCCTTCACGATCGCGAGCTACCTAGTGGAGGGCGGCCCTTCCAGAGACCACGTGAAGACCAAGACGCTCATGTACTCGGCACCCGCCGTGTGGACTGAACTTCTTGACCGGTTGGCAGACATGTCTCTCTCGTCGTTACGGGCACAAGTTGAAGCGGGCGCTCAGGCGATACAGCTCTTCGACAGCTGGGTGGGAACACTTAATCCGGCTGACTACCGTCGCTATGTGCTTCCCTCGTCGAAGAGGATCCTTGAGGGACTAGCTGACCTAGACGTCCCCCGCATCCACTTCGGGGTCGGCACTGGTGAGTTGCTAGGGCTGATGGCGGACGCGGGGTCGGACGTGGTCGGTGTTGATTGGCGAGTCCCGCTATCGGAGGCGCGCACACGAGTCGGAACGGATGTGAGCCTGCAGGGGAATATGGACCCAGCCGTCATTCTCGCTGGTTGGAATGCCACTCAGTTGATAGCTAACGAGATTCTGGGTCAAGGCCGCGGACAACGACATGTTTTCAACCTCGGACACGGCGTGCTGCCGGGGAGCGATCCCGATGTTCTAACTCGCTTGGTCGAGTATTGCCACGGTTGGAGACCCGAACCTTGAAGGTTGCCGTCGTCGGCGGTGGGATATCCGGTCTCGCCGCGGCTTGGGAGCTGAGAGAGGCAGCGGATGCCACTCTCTTCGAACCCGGGCCGCTAGGAGGATGCATTCGAACCACGCCTTTCAACGGCAAGCCAATCGATGAGGGCGCGGATTCGTTTATCACTCGGGTTCCGGAAGCCGTCAACCTTTGTCGACAGCTAGGGATCGAGTCCGAGCTGGTAGCTCCAAGTGCCGGGCGTACGCTGTTGTGGTGGAACGGTCGTCTGCGGCGAATACCCGACGGCCTCGTCCTGGGTGTTCCTAGCCAACTGCCGAGCCTCGTTACGAGCGGCATCCTGTCCCCACGCGGTCTGGCCCGCGCTGCGCTCGATCTCGTTCTGCCGAGCCGGCGAAGCCCCGACGGGTTAACTGTACGAGAGCTGGTCGCTGAACGCTTCGGCTATGAGGTCGCAGACCGCCTGGTCGATCCGCTCGTTGGCAGCATTCACGCCGGATGGACCGGACAGCTCGGAGCGGCCGAGGTCGTCCCCCAACTAGTCGCAGCCGCAGAACAGTCTCGTAGCCTTATGCGGGCGCTTCGCCGGAACGGAACTGCCTTTGGAGAACCGCTCTTTCTGGCACCCCAAATGGGCATGGGTAGGCTGGTCAGCAAACTTGTGGACCGACTCAATAAGTCCGGCACGACATTCGTGCCCCACGCCGTCCACTCGATACAGGCTTCCGACAGCGGAATAGTCGTTGAACCGATGGGTGAATGTTTCGATGCCATGGTGTTGGCAACGCCAGCACGTGCTGCCGGGGAAGTCCTAGGCAAGGCTTGTCCCGACGTCAAGTCCCAACTGACGCAGGTACCGACTGCGTCTGTGGCACTCGTTACGGTCGCCATCAGGGGAATCGACCTTCCGCGAGAAGTCAACGGGTTCCTTGTTCCTCGAGAGACAGGTGGACTCTTGACAGCTTGTTCCTTCGGATCGAACAAGTGGCCCCATTGGGCTGGTGCCGACCACAGCGTCGTGCGATTGTCAACGGGCAGATATGGTGACGAGGCTGCGCTCGAACTTGATGATGAGGAGCTTTCCGGCCGACTCATTGAAGAGTTGAGTGAAGCGGTGGGCTCAACCGTCATCCCGGTCGATGTCCGAGTTTCTCGTTGGTCGAACACGTTTCCCCAATACCTGCCAGGACACGCCACTACCATCGCTCGGGTGGAGAAGTCTCTGGAACGACAGCTCCCGGTGATGGCTCTGGGCGGCTCCTCTTACGGAGGGATCGGGATTCCTGCGTGCATAGCTTCGGGAAAGAGCGCCGCCCGGCTTGCGTTGCATCGAGCAAAGTCGCTCGCCAAGTGAAACCCTTATGACCCGCCTTCTCACGGTGGACCCGGTACGGACAGGCGCTTTTGAACTTCTGTGGGGGCGACGTACATCCACCTTTCGCGGGCTCCCGTGCCGCGGTGCCGGCTCGCCAAGGCCCCCTGGACGATCCCGCGAGTGAGCCGTCCCCCCCTTAGCGCGATCGTCTGCACGATGGACCGAGCGGGCCTGCTGGCCGAGTGCCTGAAGAGCCTCGCTAGCGCACTCCTCGACGGCGACGAGTTGATCGTCGTCGAATCGGGTGGAAGCCAAGCCACGGCCGTGCTTGAGGGCCTCGGGCCGGTGGCGGCCCGTACCCTTTACTTACGCGTGGAACCGCCCGGCAAAAGCCGGCAGCTCAACGCCGGCCTCCGCGCTTCCCGGGGAACGGTCGCCCTGCTGACCGATGACGACGCCCGGGTAGAACAGACCTGGGCAGACCAGATGGCCGGGTGCTTTGCAGACTCGACCGTCGGGATCGCCTGCGGTCGGGTGCTCGGACTGTCGCGCATACCGGGCAGCGAGCCCCCACCTGACTTGCGAGCGGGAGATGCCCCATTTGAGACTTGGCGCTTCGCACACGGTGCAGCCATGGCTGTGCGTCGCCACGCCGCCTTCGATGCCGGGGGATTTGACGAGCGTCTCGGACCCGGCACGCCCGCCGCAGGCGAGGACCACGACTTCGTGCTTCGCGTGCGACGCCGGGGCTGGCGAGTGGTGGTCGCCAGCGCGGACCCGGTGCAGCACCTCGACTGGCGCACGAGCGAGGAGGACCGGCGCAATGCCCTGTCCTACGAACGCGGAGGAGGCGCTGTGGTGGGCGCCGCGCTGAGACGATCCGCCAAGGAAGGCTGGCCGGTTCTCCGCCATCGCCTTGCCTACCAGCGGGACGTCTTTGATGTGAACCGTAGCTTCGGATTCGCCGCAGTCGGCGCGTTCGCCAGTGGACTTCTCTACGGTTTCCGGCTCTCAGAACGCGACTGGCTCCGTCGCCCCGAGGTTGGATCGCAGGCGTGGTAATGGGCGATCGAGCTGCGCCCTCGGACCATGTTCAACCCAATGAGGGGGGAAGCTGAGGGCGGGCGCCGACTTACCCGTGGGGCTCAGCATCGTGATCCCCTGTCGCAATGCGGCGGCTCAGCTGCCCTCGCAGCTCCACTCGCTCGCGGTCCAGGAGTCCGATGTGCACTGGGAGGTCGTTGTGAGCGACAACGGTTCGATGGACGGCACTCGTGATGTTGCACTGGGATTTGCCGATCGCCTGGACATCCAGGTGATCGACTCCTCTAGCGAACCTGGCAGGGCCTTTGCCTGCAACGAAGGGGCTCGAGCCGCACGGAGCGACGCCCTCTGCTTCCTGGACGCCGATGATGAGGTAGCGCCCGGGTACGTGATCGCCATGATCGAGGCACTGAGGGTGCACCCCTTTGTTGCCGCGAGGGTCGACGTGGGGTTGAACAGTGGATGGGTGGCGCGTACTCGCGACCCCTTCCAGCATGACGGTCTCCTCGACGTCTTCGGCTACCTTCCTTTCGGTCTCGGATGCACGCTCGGAGTGCGCCGCGAAGTATTCCAGTCCGTTGGAGGCTTCAGCAGCCAAGTCCCATTCGATGAGGACGTCGACTTCTGTTGGCGAGTCCAACAGACCGGTGTTCCCATGACGTTCATTCCGGAGGCCGTAGTGCGCTACAGATTCCGGGACAGCATGTGGGGACTTTTCAGCCAGACGGTCCACTACGGCGCCGGTCAAGTCCTGCTCTATCGTTGTCATCGCAGCCGCGGAATGCCCCGTCGAACGCGTCAGATGCTCCGCGCCGAACTCTCCAAGCGGGTAAGGACCTTGCTGGCGGTCCGTGATAAGGGGGACCTCGCCAGGTGGGTTCACGAAACCGGATACCTGATCGGCCATGTCGTGGGTTCTGTCAGGTGGCGAACTTTGTACCTATAGGCAAACCCTGTATCCGTGGGCGAACCCTGTACCTATCGTTCTCGCACCGCGGTCTTCGAGACTTTCCTGCGGCGAGCTGAGGAGAACTAACCAGCGCCATGAGTGCCGGCGGGTCCTTCGGGCCGCGGTTTCGGCCTCGGACCACTTACCCCGGGGCCCACCTGGTAGCCCAGCCTCGTGAGCATCGGGCCCATTACCTTCTCACAGAGGTCCTGCTCGTCGGGGTCGAGGTTCTCGCGCCATAGCCCGGCGGTCGCAGCGCGAGAGAACTTCCCTGGTCCCCTCGCCTCATCGGGCAGCGCGGTGAAGGCACGCGCCTCCACACGCTCCTGGAGATCTGCCGGAGGGGGCAAACTGAGCCAGGAGTAGATCGAGCGGAGCTCCTTTGGAGTGTCGGCGAGGAGGTCTTCGTAGCGCACGAGCAGCCTTCGACCTGGTGGATGCCGCTCAAACGCCCGACTCACGATCTCAGCGCGTGCAACCCACCGTTGGGCCTCCCGCTCGATCAACCTGACCCGCGCCGGACCAGCGAGGTTCTGCCCTACCCCGAAGGCTTCGTCCAGCCATGATCCCTGCCTGTAGGCGTCTAGGAGTGAGTCGACCACATCACGCCCGTCTCGCAAAAGGAACAGCAAGTTCGAGCGGGGCAACACTCGCATCAGCAGGTCGGCGCCCTCCGAACCATTCGGCTCCTGCACAACGAGACACCGGGCGCGACGCGGAACGTGGGGCGCAAGGCGCTTCAGAATGAGCTTGCGGAGTGGAGGTCCCCAATTGCTCACCTGGCGATCCGAGAAGAAGTATCGGTCATCGTCACGCAGATCTCGCACCCGAACGCCGGCCGGAAGAGTGCCCTCCCTACTGTCGACGATGTGGGAGGCGAATAGTCCGAGGTGCAAACCGATGAGCGGCTCCTGGAGAGCGGCGATGCGAGGGGGTTCTCCTAAGAGGTACATCAGCCAGGTGCTGCCTGAGCGGGGCGAGCCCATTATCCACACAAGCTTTCGATCAAGCGCGATCGAGTTCCGAGCAGTTAGAAGCCGAGATGCCGCTCTCTTGGGGGACATCATCTTGGGCACCTCGTTACGGCACGGTGCCGTGCTCGGCCGTGGGTTGGCCCGATTTGGTGCGTACCGCCTGGCTCGTCTCATACAGTAGAAGGAGACACCCTCCCGGCATTTTTTGGCGGGCGACGAGACGACTCCGGCCGGTCCGAGGAGCGAGCAGCTCGGTCGGGACCGACCGGTGATAGTCCACGTCCGTTTCGGCGAAGAAGCCGAGGGCCACGATCGGCGCTATCTGCTCAAGCTGGTGGAGCAGCGCCACGGGATCGCGACCGGAACTCGAGGCGCCGAAGCACACGGCAGCGTCGAGATCACCTGGCAGCTCATCGAGACCAAGGTCGTAAACCGGCATATGCAGACCACGGCCAGCCAGGCGCCATCTCAGATAGTCGAGGGTCGGCCCAGGGTGGTCAGCGAACTGGACAACATAGCCGGACTGCGCGAGGCGAAGCCCGTCGCTGCCGATGCCGCAGCCGTACTCGATGAGGCGGGATCCGGGTTCAAGGTGGCGGTGAAGCACTGAGAGCGCCGTGTCGGTCGCGCCCTCCAGGGCCCGACGGGCAAACTGAAAGAGAGATTCGTCATCTGGCCATTCGCGCTCGTCCTGAGCGCTGGAGCTCGCTTTCGTGTCTGGGTGTGCGGACCGATACACGAGACGTGCCGAGTCATAACGTTCGCCGAGGTAGCGCCGGAGCTCGCACAACTCCTCCGCCCTGTCCCACGCCCGCAGGTAGACCGGCGCGAGACGGCGATGGTAGCGGCGGTCCGCTTGCTGCCGAACGAGCCGATCAAGCCGTTTCCATCGACGCGGAACGGCGTCAACAAACCGATCTAGTGGAAGGGCCGGGCCCAGCGCTGCCGCCTTCATCCGAGTCAGGCAGCCGGTCTCCAGCTCGGGGTGTTTTTCCACCATCAGCCGCTCGCCCAGGGCCATACAAGCGAACCTGCGCTGGAGGGCGGGCCAGTCATAGTCGTGCAGGTGGTGGCAGATTGCGGCGGGCTCGTAATAGACGCGCAGCCCTAGCCGGGCGAGTCGAACCCCACATTCGAGGTCCTCGAACGCGGCAAACGGGAAGTCCTCGTCGAAGCCGTTGCCCTCAAGGAGGAGCTCACGCTTGAGCGATATGTTGCTGGTGTAGAAGAACCAGTGGGTAACCTCCTGTTCGCCCTCATCAGCTAGGGAGGCGTACCAGCTCTGGGTCCCGGACCATTCCAACCACCGATTGATCCTGTTCAGCGCGACTTCCTTGTGCCAGTCGACAAAGCCGACCACCGCTGCTTCACGCTCCGGATGGCGGCAGTGCATGGCGAGATGCCGCTCGACAAGGTCCGGCGCGGGGATCGTATCGTCGCCAAGGAACATCACAAGGGACCGTTCGGTCGCTTTTGCGCCAGCGTTGCGGGCGGCGCCAGGACCGGCTCGTCGGGTGACCAGCACACGGCTCGCGGCGAGTGGAGGCGGGTCCTGATCCGTGCCGTCAACCACGACAATGCTTTCGAACCCGGTGACGGACTGATCAGAGAGGCTCGAGAGGGTCCGACCAAGGATGTCCCACCGTTCACGGGTGGGTATTACGATTGAGAGGTCAGCCGCGGTGAACTCCGGCATCCTGGCGCCAAAGGATAGCTACCGTGGGCTCAGGCTGCAGTCCGAGCGCCGTGCGCATCTCGGTCCTGACCCAAACGCACCGCTGATCAGCTCGAGAGCTCCTCCTCGCCGGTGCAGAGCTCATGTAGGAAGCGCCCCAGTAATTGGCAGGGCGCCATCTGCACCGTCATCGAGAGGCGCTTCTCGCACCTCCCACTCGTAGTCCACGTCGAGCGCACCGGCGACCCGCGAGCTCACCAGCGCTACCGGACCTTCACCGATTCCGCTGCTCTCCACTCGAAAGGTGGTGGCGTTCAAGGCATCTGTCATCCAGGCCCGCGCATCGCTGTCCGCGACGATGCAGATGACCTGGTAGAGCCGTGGTCGCAGGCGCAACTCGCCAATCCTGAGAACAACTTCCCAGGGCCCTGGACCGACAACGGGCGGGGCTTGGCCGTCCTCGGCTGTGGAGCACAACACCAGGTATCCGGGACGACCGTCCGTGATACCAACTGCGATGTTCGGCCGTTCCAACCGGGGACTGTCGAATCGGAGCCGGATCTCCAGGTAGTCACGAGAACCGAACACATGGCGCTTGTGGCCGTCATCGCCATGGCACGAAGCGCTCTGTAATGTGACCAATCCGCTAGGAACATCCTCCCGCGGCTTGAGAACATGCGCGTGAAACTCCTCCACCCATCCGAGATAGCGCTCGATGACCCCGTGCGCGGGACCTTGGGCGATCAGCCTTCCGCCGGCGATGAAGGCGGCACGCTGACAGAGCGACTCCATAGCTCCGAGTTGGTGGGACACGAAGATAAGGGTCCTGCCTTCGTGGGTGAATTGCGACATTCTCTGCACGCACTTCGCCTGAAAGGCGGCGTCTCCCACCGACAGTGCCTCGTCCACGACAAAGATGTCAGGGTCGATGTGCGACGCTATTGAGAAGCCAAGCCGGAGTTGCATACCCGACGAGTAGCGCTTCACCGGCATGTCGAGCACATGACCGAGTTCGGCAAAGTCCACGATGCTGTCGAACCGCTCGCGTATCACCGCGCCCCGCATGCCGAGGATCCTTCCGTAGAGCCAGATGTTCTCCCGTCCGGTCAGCTCCGGATGGACGCCCGATCCGACCTCAAGAAGCGCCCCGATCGTGCCGCGAACGTCGATGCGCCCGTCCGTCAGCGGCGACACGCGGGTGAGAAGCTTGAGGGCAGTACTCTTCCCTGCGCCGTTGGGGCCGATTAGCCCGAAGCTCTCCCCTTCGGCGACGTCGAAACTCACTCGGTCAAGCGCGAGAACCTCCCGGGCTGGAGCTGACCCAACCTGATCCGGTCGAGCGAGACCGGTACGACGTCCCAAGGCCAACAGAGCCTCGGTGACGAACGCACTCGAGCGAGCCCTCTCGGGCAAGTAGCGCTTTGTTACATCCTGAAAGCTGACGGCGGTCGTCATCGCTTCCCACCCCACGCGCTAGGGACTCGCAGGATCGACCGCCTAGACATCGTGGTCTGCCGCTCTTTCATATGACGTCGGCAAAGCGCGGCTGGAGCCTGCGGAAAATGGCGTGGCCGATCTGCAGTATCACGCAGCTCGACAGAAGGCTGGCTCCCAAGAGCTCCCAGTCGGGCGGCGCGCCGACTGCCACCACCCGGAAGAAACCGTAGAGCTGACCGACCACCGGGTTGAGGAAGGCGTAGGGCAGTCGCCAGTGTTGCGGCACCTTGGTCAGCGGGTAGACCACGGGGCTCGCATACATCCATAGCTGAATCAGGAGGGGCAACGCGAAGCGTACGTCGCGGTAGTACACGTAGAGTGACGCCAACGGCAAAGACACGGCGATCACAGGGAGAATGATCGCGATCATGAGCGCGGGAACAAAGAGCAGGTTGATTCCAAGATTTGCCCCTAATAATGGTGATACCACGAGCAGTAGCGCGACGCCAATTCCAAGATCGACGATGGATGACATCACAACTCCGATTACCGCGGTCTCTTTGGGAAAATAGACCTTCCTGACAGTTCCCGATTCGGCCAGAAGAGCCGCCGAAGCCTGAGAAGTAGTG
>Ga0307479_10004236_pt1 | contig 13121 bp, 9 predicted proteins | sample atmos_gasesECM4C_FD_203743 | JGI IMG/M metagenome (GOLD analysis project Ga0307479, IMG submission 203743) | Hardwood forest soil microbial communities from Morgan-Monroe State Forest, Indiana, United States - atmos_gasesECM4C_515 | ecosystem: Environmental > Terrestrial > Soil > Temperate...
GTGATTGCGATAGAGCGCACCGGAAATTGACGCGAGCCCGATGTCTGAAGCGCTGCCGTCGCCCGCTTCGCAAATGATGTTCGGGAAGGCGCCCTTCCACTTGCCTTTTCGGATCATCGCTTCATAAGCCGCGGCGACACCTGCGGTGAAGCTGCCCGCGCTGCCAATCTGGGTATGCGCCCAGGGCACATTGTAGGGCGTGCACAAGTACGAGCTGTTTGCCACATACATGCACCCGGTCGGCCCTACCAGAATTGTGTTGTCGCCGGCCGCCTTGCTCGTCATGCGGTATTGAATGGAAGGACCGCAGCCGGCGCACGTGCGGTGCCCGGGGACGAATGGCTCGGTGGATGGTAATTCGGGGTTAAAGAAGCGCGCCCCCTGATTCGGGCTTCCGAGAATCGGTAGCACTTGTCTTTGAACTTCGATCGTTGGCATAACTACTCCTCCCAATCGCAGAGCTCGGCTCTGCAGGAATTCTATTAGAGCTCATTCTACCTTCTACTCTTCGAATCCAACCCAATGCGTTCGCTTTTCGATCTTTCCGCTTTTCTGAGCTTCCGTCATCTTCTTCGCCATCCAGTAAAATTCCTTCAGAACGATGGCCTCGCCACCCATTCCGGCCATGAACGAAAGAACCAGCGGGCGCTTCGCGCTCTCGTAGAGTGCCGCGCAAACCTCACCATACAGCACGCCGCCACTGCTTACGCTGCCGAGCCCCATATTCGTTTCAATCACACCGACCACTTTGAACTTGCTGAGCACGTCCTTTATGCGATCGGTTGGATACGGCCGGATGGTGCGCAGCCGGACCATGCCGACTTTTAAGCCCTGATCGCGCATATGCTGAATCGCGAAACGCGCAGTCACGCCGTGACCGCCTTGCAGGAAAAATACGATGTCAGCGCCGTCGGTCATAAACTCTTCGACCCAGGGATCGTAGCGGCGGCCAAAGATTTTCGCGAATTCGTCGTGAACCTCTTCAATTACTGCCATGGATTCTTCCATCGCGCGGGCACGCTCCAACTGGAGCGGTGGCCCCTGCTCCGGCATGATCTGAGGTCCATGCGACACCGGATGCCGCGGATCGAGCGGATAGGGATGCTTGTAGGGTGGCAGGAATTCCTTCACCTGGCCCGGATCTGGCAATTCGACGTCCGACGTGATGTGCGACACGAAGAAACCGTCCTGGCACACCATTTGTGGCAACAGCACCCGGCGGTCTTCGCCAATGCGATAACCCATCAAGTGATTGTCGAACGCTTCCTGGGCATCGCACGACCAGCCCATGAGCCAGCCCATGTCGCGAGTGGAAAGCGCATCGGTGTGTTCGGAGCCGAAATCGCCCGGGGGATCGAGTGTACGGTCGGCGATCATCATCTGCACCGGCATCCGGCTGCCCGAGATCGGAGAATAGAGCTCGTACGCAAATTGCACGCCTACTCCCGAGCTACCGGTGAACACGCGCGCACCGCTCGACGAGGCGCCGTGTGCGATGCTCAATTGCGAGTGCTCGCTATCAGCCACGATGTACTCGGCGTCCAGCTCGCCATTGGCTACCATCTGCGCCAGCGCCATCATCGTCGCGGTATAAGGCCGGATCGGATAGGCCGTAATCACATCGACATCGGCGTACTTAGCGGCTTGCGCAGCCGCGACGCATCCGTTCATGCGGACCGTCTTCTTTTTTGTTTCCGTAACTGTTGGCATAGTTCACTCCGCTCGATGTTTTGTTCTACCTTGAGCTGATTCGCAAATCCTAAATGCTTTTCGCGGCCCGGTCTCCGAGATGCTTCAACTCTTCCGCTTGCCGTCCGTGCAATCCCGGCGAAATCGCGAAGGCCGTATCCATTCGGACCACACCGGTATCGAAGTCGAGCTCGGGCACGCCTTCCAGGCAGCCTGTGGGACACTCCTCGATACAGACGCGGCAACCTTTGCAGTAGTCGACGAGAATCTTGTACAAGCCGTTCGAACGGACGTCGCGCACGATGCACGGCTCAGGACAAACGAGGTAGCAATTATCGCAAGCATTGCAGGTGCCGCAGCTGAAACAGCGGCTCGCTTCTTCCACCGCCTGCTCTTCCGTATACGCCTGAATCACCTCATTCTGCGTTTTTTTCCGAGTCGACGGTGGCAGCAACGTCTGCTGAACGCGCGGGAAGTGCGGGAAGTACGTCATATTCATGCGGTTCAGGTCAAAAATCACGTCGACCGGAATCTGCCGCGGTTCGAGCGCCACCCCGCGCAGCACCTTATCCAGATTGAAGGCCACGCGCTTCCCGTCGCCAACCGCGTTCACCACCATCAATGGCTGGCCCGAACCTACTTGCGCGATGTCGCCTGCCGCAAAGAAGTTCGTATCGCCGAGCCGACCGAAGCGGTCCATCTTGATGGTTCCGCGCTCGTTCTTGAATTCTGCCGGCAACCAGCTGAGCGACGCATGCTGACCCACCGCGATGATCACGTTGTCCACCGCGAACCGCTCAGCAGCGGCCTGGCGATCGATGTTGATCGGAGAAGCGTTGATAGCGCCTGAAAATCGCGCAGGATGCAATTGAAGCGCTTCCACCTTGCCGTTGCCCTGCACCGCGGTCATCGCCCGCCCGTGCATCAGCTCCACACCTTCCTCGATCATGTCGTGCAGATCTTCCACTACGGCCGGCAATTCGTGCGGATGCTCTTCCACAGTGATCATGGTTACTTCCACCGCGCCCTGCCGCAAGGCCTCGCGGGCGCAGTCGATGGCGGTATTTCCGCCCCCGATTACGGCTACTCGTGCGCCGAGCTTCACCTTTGAAGTACCCATGCCGATGTCGCGCAGGAACGGAAGCCCGTACAAGACGCCTTCCTTGTTCTCGCCCTCGGCACGCACGCTGTTCGGCTCGATCAGACCGACAGCCAACACGCAGGCGTCGTAGTTCTTTTTCAAATCTTCCCAGCTGATGTCTTTGCCAACTTCCGTGTTCGTCTTGATCGTGATTCCGAGCTCAAGTAGCCGCTCGATTTCGCGGTCCAGCACGTCCTGCGGCAGAACCCAATCCGGAATCCCGCCGCGATTTAGCCCGCCCGCCTTTGGCGACTTTTCGAAGATAGTTACCTTGTAACCGAGCCGCGCCAATTGGTACGCAGCGCTGTGCCCGGCCGGACCCGAACCGACGACGGCAATTTTCTTGCCGTTGGGGGTTCCAGGCTTCACCACGTCGTGCTTCAGTGCCTGGCCGAGATCGCCAAGAAACCGCTCGACTGCGCGAATCGAGATGGCCTCGTCATACTTTCCACGGTTGCAGGCCTGCTCGCATGGGTGGTAGCAGACGCGGCCCGTGACCGACGGAAACGGCATGTCTTCCTTGATGAGCGCGTACGCGTCCAGGTATTTGCCACGCTTCACCAAATCCAGATAGCCCTGGATTTTCTCGTTGGTTCCGCAAGCATTGTTGCACGGCGGCAATTTGTCTCGATACACGGGTCGTATCGCGCGCCAGTTGCCCGTGGGAAATAGATCCTGCCCCTTCTCCTGCGAGGGTGCCGGGGTGATGCCTGCGAATGGTATTTGGAGCCGCTCGGGGATTCGTGTGCCTTTAGTCGACATGTGTCCTGTCCTATGCCGCCACTGGATTCAGCGGCATGATGTGTAGTTCTTGGAGCGCCAAATTAAACGCGCGCTTGTTCGCAATCATCGGCTCGATCGTAGCCATCTTGACGATACCTGTGGTTTTGACCACAGCTGCAATCAGTGGAGCCGCGATATCCGGTGCCACCGATTTGTTGCGCTCGGCCGCCCCTTCCGTTGAAAGGCGATCGAGGCCGAGTTCGCCGAGCCGGTAATAAAGCCACTTGTGGTCGGCCAGTTTAGCGGCATCCACACATACGAGTTGAGCCAGCCGCTCGGGGCCTGGAACGAAACGGATCATGTACTCCGGCGTGTATTGCGTGTTGATCACCAGCGTTCCGCCGGGCGGCATCCCGCGCATGTAATCCCATCCCTTCACCATCGTCCCTTCGACGAGTACGACGATGTTGGGCTGTTCATTTTCATAGGTGAGTTCGTTCTCGATGACGGTGTCGCTCACGCGGCAATATTTGCGCGTCGGCGCGTTGGTGCGATCGGGGTTGTCCACGTAGTTTTCCATCGCCTGGGAGTACTTGCCCTCTAGCCGGGCTGAAGCGGAGACGGAATTGACGATATCGCGTCCTTCTTTGTCCATAATGATGCCGCGCGTCCAAACGGTGAGTTCCGTGTAGCTCATGTTTTCGACCCTCGCCCTAATTTAGTAACTGCTTCACTTCAGCGAAACTTCCGAACGCGAATGCCCGCCGCTGCTTCCTGCTTTGTCGCCGATGAGAGCTTTCGGACCGCCTCGGTCGGATTCGAGAACTGCCAGAAAATCACTTCGCAGCACAATAAACGGAGCCACGCGGCTGCGATTCTGAAATTCTGCGATCGCGAGCAGGGTCGCCTTTTTGCAGACGCTCTCGATGTCAGCGCCTGTGAGGCCTTCCATCCGGCTTGCGAACTCTTCGTAGTCGACGTCGGGCGCGAGCGGAACGCGCTGGCAACAGATCCTCATAATGTCTGCGCGCTCGGGTGCGTCAGGCTTCGTAAACGGGACGATGTAATCGAAGCGCCCGCTCCGCAAGAGAGCCGGCTCGATGCACTCAGGCCGATTCGTAGCCGCCACAAGAATCACGCCCTTCACGTCGCGCAAATTATCGATTTCACGAAGCAACTGGCTGAGGATTCTTTGATACACGTCGCTGCCAAACTGCTCCGCTCCAAATTTTGGCGCCACCGCGTCAATCGTGTCGAAGAACAAAATGCACGGCGCGGCCCGCCGGGCCTTCTTGAAAACTTCGCGCAGCGCCCTCTCCGATTCGCCCAGCCACTTGGAATACAACTGCGGCCCGTCTATTGCAATAAGTGGAATCTGCTTTTCGCCGGAAAGTGCCCGCGCCATGGCCGTCTTCCCGGTGCCCGAAGGTCCCACCAGCAGGATGCCTCGCGGCGGCGCAAGTCCAACCTGCTCATAGATTTCATCGCGGATGTGAGAGTGCTCGATCACGGCATCGAGCAGTTTCTTCACATCCTGCAGCCCACCGAGCGAAGCAAAGTTGGATCTGCTTTTCTCAATGAAGAATTCGCGGGTGGCGCTGGGCTCTACCTCTTTTAAACCGGCAAGAAAATCGTCACGTGTGACTAACAGCGTCCCCAGCTCAGCGGATGCAGCGCCGTCGATATCGAGCGAGCAAGCGGAGAGGAAACGGCGCAGAGCAATCATTCCGACTTCCTGCCCGAGCGCTTCCAGGTCGGCTCCGACGAAACCGTGAGAATGATCCGCGATTTCCTGCAGGTTGACGTCGGCCGCGAGCGGCATAGCGCGCGTGTGAATCCTTAGAATCTGGAGCCGCGCCTGGGTATTGGGAACGCCGATTTCGATTTCGCGATCGAAACGGCCGGGGCGTCGCAATGCTGGATCAAGCACTTCGGGAATGTTCGTAGCGCCGATGACGATTACCTGCCCGCGCGCGACGAATCCGTCCATGAGGCTAAGAAGCTGCGCGACAACGCGTTTTTCCACTTCGCCGACTACTTCCGTGCGCTTGGGAGCGACGGCGTCGATCTCGTCAATGAACAGGATGGCGGGCGCGTGCCGCGCCGCTTCCTCAAAAACCTCGCGGAGCTTGGCCTCGCTCTCACCGTAAAACTTCCGCATGATTTCGGGGCCATTGAGGTGAATGAAATGCACGCGGCTTTCGGCGGCCACAGCGCGCGCAAGTAACGTCTTGCCCGTGCCCGGCGGACCATACAGCAGCACGCCTTTGGGCGCCAAAATACCCAGCCGCTCGAAGATGCGCGAATGCTTGAGCGGCAGTTCGACGATTTCGCGCACTCGCTCCACTTCGCGCTCGAGCCCGCCGATATCTTCGTAGGAGACGGCCGGCGCTTTCGCCGCCGTTTGCTCTCCTTCTACGACGCGAATATCGGTGCGCTTCCCGATTACCACTGGGCCCGAAGGAATCGTACGCACCACTTGGAAGTTGACGGCCTTGGCGAACGTGGGCACTCTGACCACGCGGCCGGCGATAACCGGCACGTCCAGCAGATCCTCGAGCATCCGCTCGGGAGCGATGATTGCAGGCGCGGCACCCACCCACAATGGCGACAAACGAACAGCCACCGCCTGCTGGTGCTCAATCGGAGCGACAGTCACTCGTTCCTGCAACCCCACGCCACAATTGCTGCGGCATGTTCCATCAATCTGAATCATGCCTTCGAAACCGTTGTCGGAAATCTCGGCGCGTCCCACACCGGTCATTCCGCCGGTGATCTTCAGCACATCGCCGGCTCGTCCGCCCATGCGCTCCAAATCAGAAGGCGCCAGCCGCGCGATCGCGTGACCCACGTCTTCGACGCGCGCCTCCGCAACCCTCAACGTGAGAGTTGCTCCGGAAGATGGTTGGGTGATTTCCGCCATGGCGTGACTCTCAGCCCGTCCTGGACCCAAACTTCTCGGCCTAAAACTTGTTCAGTACAATCTCTTCCACATCCTCGATGTGCCGCCGCATGGCTGCTTTTGCTGCTTCCGCATCGCGGCGCCTGATCGCTGCCAGAATCCGCCGGTGGCCGGCGAGCGACTTCTGCGAGCGTCCCTTCACCTGCAAGGAACGTTCCCGCGTGTCGCGGAGAAGTTCCATCAAGATGTCAATCACCTTCAACACCACGCCATTTCCGGACGCGAGCGCGACGCTGTAGTGAAACTCCGCGTCTTCGGCGATCGTCACTTCTCCCTGCTCCTGCTTGTCCTGTTGTCGCTGCAGAATTTCTTCCATCTCCGAAATCTCTTCAGGGGAAGCGTTCATGGCGGCGCGACCAGCCAGGGGCGGCTCCAGCATCTTGCGAAAATCCAGGAGTTCTCCCACCGATTTCTGCCGGCGCTCAAGGGCGTCCGCAAACGGATTGGTTATTGATTCGGTTGCGAGCTCGCGAACGATCGTGCCGGCGCCTTGGCGCGGCTCGACCATGCCCACCAGTTCCAGGCCGCGAATCGCGTCTCGAATCGAACTACGGCTTACTTGCAGCATTTCGGCCAGCTCGCGTTCGGAAGGCAGCTTGTCGCCGGGTTTTAGTTTCTTTAGAATCAGGCGTTCGATTTGCTTGGCGACTTCTTCGTAGACCTTACCTTTGCGGATGACTTCGAAGTCGAATTTGGCGGGAGTTGGCACGTGTCAACTGGTCCGATAACCAGACCAGTTTATAAGACGGGGTTCGCTCCTTGTCAAGGGCCTATCCAAAATATTTATGGGCTCCATCATGACCTGCTTCGTGCCAGGGCTCTAAGTCAGGCGAAGGCTCAGCGAAGGTAGGGGGATTCCTTCGACATCTACCGTCCACTCGTCACCCGCGCCAGTGGCATGCCCGGCAGTCAGAGTCCCGGAGCTCACGATTTCCCCTGCACTCAAAGGCTCATCCGAAAAGCGTCGCGAAATGGCCGCGCTGAGTTCCGCCAGGCAGGACGCAGGATTCTTCAAAGCATTTCGCCCGGAACCTTCCTCCACGAAAGCCCCGTTCCGCGACATCCGTACTTTGAAGCGCGAAAGTTCGTCCACAAGCGTGGGGATAGACTCCTGCTGTATCGGCATTCTTTGGCCGACTACCAGGGCTGCGTGGAGTCCAAATGACGCAACAAAATCGCCGGGCTGAAACTTCCACTCGGGAAAAGGACAATCAATGATTTCGAATCCGATAGCCAGCCAATCGGTGTGAGCCAGCGCGGCCGCGGCGTCCGGCGGGTTTTCCGTTGTAACTGGCTCTTTCATGCCGAAAACAATTTCGGGCTCGATCTTCAGCGAACGAGGATGCGCAACCGAGAGAGTAGCGGAGTTCGCGTCACTGTAATGGACCGTGTCGTGATACATGTGTGCCCACACCAGCGTTTCAAGCTTGAGAATGCGCCACATCGCCTTATTCGCATATCCGACTTTCCGGCCCACGGATTTGTGTCCAGCAGCTTCACGGAATTTCTTGAGCGTCCCTTCTACCTGGTAAGCCGCATCGAGGTCGAAACCAGGGCGCTCGGAGGGCGGAATATTAACCATCTGCCCCGTCTCATACGCCGACATAAGTTCTCGCGCTAAGCTCTTGATTTCATCCGGTGACATGGACATATCGTCTCGTGGTTTGGCCTTGCCGGCGGTCTGTCGTCGGCCGAGGCTCGTGAGTGTACACCGCATTTTTTTGTGCGTGGCAACAAATGGATGCTGAACCCAAGAGCAGAGGAAAAAGCTTGGAGGATTCCGCCGTAAGGATTGCAAATTCAGATGGAGAGGAACTGGGGCAGGGCAGCGAGCGATGCGAACGATCCCCGCGAAGGCGAAGCGGCGGCGGTTGAGTTGCCTCTAAAACTTGATCGAGAAGGCGCGCGAGCGAATCCGGTTAAGCCGTCGCGTTAACGGATCCTACGCTCGAACCGCCGCCGCTCGGGAACTGCTGAAAATCCTGCTGCAACGTGCTGTATGCCTGCTGCGCGCTCGACAAATTTCCGGTTTGCAGCGCCTGCCCGAGCTGCGAGAAGAGCTGGGTCAAAGGTGACGTCGAGCTTTGCCCTGGGAACGCGTGATGGTGATGATGTCCACCGCTCTGTGTCGGCACTTGAGTCTGCGCATTCTGAAAATCTTGCTGAATGGTGGAAAAATCCTGTTGGGCAGCGCTCACATTTCCGGCCTTTAGGTCTTGCGCGAGCTGATTGAATGCCTGAGCGATTGGATTATTGCTAGCGCTTGCGCTGCTGCCAGTGGCAGTACTAGAGGTTGCGCCAGCGTGCAGAAACGGCGAATTCTGCTCCAGTGTCACTAGATCAGTTTGCGCCTGCGCCAAATTTCCAGCCTGCAAATCTTTTCCCAGCTGCTGGAATTCCTGCTGAAATTGTTTGAATTTTGATGGCGTATTCGTCGCCGTCAACGCGCTCTGAAGCACGCTTCCCAGTATCGCTCCCACAGACATCGTTCCTCCTTTTAAGATCGCGGATGAATCGTCTCCCGGTACTTAATCCGCCGCTCATCATCAACTAACCGTTACTATCGGTGCGCCTTTGCGAAGACTTTAGGATCCACGTCATCGGGCGTTTCAAAGAGCAACAGTCTCCGCTTGCGCTCTCCGACGCTTTCCTTAACTCACTAAACAGATAGCGACTCTCGACGTGCATGCCACCTTCCACTCACGCGCCCGATCCGATCTGTATCAGCGGCCGCGAAACCTACTTGCATTGATGAACTTGCAGGTTGCGCCCTCTATTTAGTCGCGTTGGCGCAGCAATTCCGTGCGGCATGGAGTATCCAAAACTGCAGATTTTGCAGGGTCGATCCACCTGCCGACTTCATCGTCATATGGGGGAATGCGGGAGCAGGCTACGACAAGCGGGCTAATTAATTCCACGAGGATGGTGGGCTTTTCCTAACCTAGAATGACGAAAGTTCCGCAGCCGCAATTTGATTCCGTTCCATCCGCCGCGCCAACGTCACCGTCGCATACCTTGTGCAAAGCGCCATCTCGCGCTGGGCCCATCCTGCGGCTGGGGGGAGAATTGCGTCGCCGATCGAGCTAGCCAACCGCAGTAGCGAATGATACGCGCTCACTGAGCTGAGTTTCCCGCCGCGTCGAGCCGTAAGCTCAGGGCATAGCTTTTCGTAGGCCGAAGCCTCCTCGAAGTCGCTAAGAACAATGTACTTAGCTTGATCTTCGGGGAGGTCGGCAGTCGCCACACTTAAGAAAGCAGCCCGCCACGTGAACGCTGCGAACTGAATCAGCGCCGCCAACGAGACTACGAGAATGAGTATCGCGACTAGCATCTTTTTTAACCATTCTAATTTTCGCCTCCACGCATGTCGCGTGCAATGGAACGGGAGTACCACCCTTGGGCTTGAAGCGTCGGGGGCGGAAGACGGAGCCAATTACGAATCCAACCATAGAGAAAGTACTGTTTACCAAATTGAAGCGCTCTGGCTCCAGTTCGATTGACTCTATTTTGCCCTCTGCCAAACTGGCTCAAACGGACCTTACTCAATCGAAATAAGGAGTTTCGTATGAGCCTGTTCAAGCGCTCTGTGGCGATGGTGCTGTGTTCTCTGATGACCGGGCTGCCGGCAATGGCGCAGCCGGGGGGCAGCAATGAAGTGGCAGGTCAGATTAATGCGTTGATTCCAGCGGCGACGCGGAATTCCCAGACAGCCAAAGTGAAAGAGGAGCTGAACTGGAATGATCTGCTGAAGACGGAGAAGACGGGTCGCGTTCGCGCCGGTCTAAAAGACGGCTCGATCCTGAGCGTCGGTTCCGAGAGCGAACTCCGAATCGTACAGCACGACACTGTGTCGCAACAGACCGAGCTCGAAATGGATTTTGGCAAAGTTCGCAGCCAAGTGACGAAGGTGACGAAGTCCGGCGGAAAATTCGAGATGAAGACGCCGAATGCGGTGATCGGAGTGATTGGCACCGACTTCTACACGTCGTTTGAGGGGAACAAGACGACGGTTATTTGTTACAAGGGCCAGGTTACGGTGACGCCCATCGGCAGTGCGGTGGCTGCGGGTGTTTCCGGCTCTGCCATCACGGTTTCGGCTGGTCAGATGGTGGTGGTCACGTCCGATGTGCCTGCTGCCGCACCATCGCAGACCCCTTCGGATGTGCTCGAAGCGAGTTTGTCAGCGACGGCAGTGGTAGCCGAAGCTCCGCCGCACCGTGGACATGTGGTGCGCAATGTGCTGATCGGTTCGGGACTTGCGGTGGGATTGGGTCTGGGCCTGTATTTCGGGACTCGCGGTGGCAATGGGACGTGCAAGCCCGGCAGTCCTAACTGCGGCTGAGTTGACTTGGAGACGAAGCAAAAGCCACGCTGGGCCGAGTGGGCCGGAAAATTCGCGCTTCGTCATATTGACCTCGGGCTCGCCATCGCAATTACGCTGGCGGGCCTGACGCTTTTTGCTTTCTCCGGGTTCCAGGGCAACCCGCATGCCGGCCTGGCCTTCCTCCAGAGCGTCGAACAGAGTTCTCTCGATTTGCGGTTTGAAATGCGCGGCCAGCGTCCGCACGATGATCGCATCGTGATCGTTGGAATCGACGAAAAGACACTCCAGGCGATCGGGTCATTCCCTTTCCCCAGAAACAACTACGCGAAGCTGGTGAATCAATTGAGCTCGGGCGGAGCGAGGGTGATCGCTTTTGACGAAACCTTCCCTGATCCCGAGAGCAATTCTGCGCAGCAATCGCTCGAGAGACTGAAAAAAGAAATCGGAGCAAACGCGACACCCTCGCTTATACAGCAGGTGAATGAGCTCGAGGTTGCGAGCGACCAGGACGCAAAATTTGCTTCGGCTCTAAAGGGTGCCGGCAACGTCCTGCTGGCGCACATTTTTCTCGATTCGCAGCCCAACCCGAAACTGGCGGAAGAATATTTCAACATCGTGTGGGCGCATGTGTTTCCGCAGGTGCTGAAAGTGAATAAACGTGGCGCAGCGGATTTCGACATGGGCCTCGCGTGGAGCAAAAATGGCGGAAGGGTGATGGCGGGCGCGGAAGCGAACATAACGAAACTCGCGGAGGCCGCTACATCTTTTGGATTCATCAATATCAAGCCCGACCCCGACGGCACTTTGCGGCATGCGCTCTTGATGATGCGCTATCAGGACCAGGATTTTTTTCCGTCACTTGATCTGGAGGTGGTTCGAGAGTACGAACAAATTCGGGACCAGGACATAGCGGCATACATCGCGCCGGACGGACTCGAGCGCATCCAGTTTGGCCGCCACACGCTGCGACATGCGCGGGACGGAAGTGCCCTGATCAATTACACCGGCCCTTATCACACGTATCAGCACTATCCGATGTCGGATGTGATTTCGGGTGCTGTGTCCCCTGAAACGTTTCGCGACAAGATTGTGTTGATCGGCCCGACCGCGCTTGGAATCGGTGATATGCGCAACACGCCCTTCGCAAACCAGGACCCCGTCTATATGGGAGTGGAAGTGCATGCGAACATCATCGACAACCTGCTTCACAACGAAGAGAAGGGACGAGGTTTTCTGCAGCGTACAAGCTATCAGGAAATGGCGGATTTGGGATTTATCGTGCTGTTTGGGCTTGGTTTCGGTTTGTTGTTCAGCCGCGTTACTCCTCTCTATTCGACGATTCTCGTACTGCTGACGCTGGCTGGTTATAGCTGGTTCGTCTATTTCGAGTTCGCGGAAAAGGGCCAGTGGTTCAGTTTCGTGATTCCGGCAGGCACACTTGCCGCAGGTTACGCGGCGATTACAAGCGTGCGCATGATCCGCGAAGAGAGCGAAAAGCGAAAAATCCGGAAGACTTTTTCGCAGTATCTTTCGCCCGGAGTGATCGAGCTGATCGAACGAGATCCGGAGAAGTACATCCGACCGGGCGGTGAAGAGAAGGAACTAAGTGTGCTCTTCAGCGACATACGCGGATTTGCGACGATTTCCGAAGGTCTCACGCCGGATGAACTCGTGCAGCTTCTCAATGAATACTTCGGAAAAATGACGGACATTGTGTTCGCCACTGATGGGACGCTCGACAAATACATTGGGGACGCGATCATGGCTTTCTGGGGCTCGCCTTATCCGCAGGCGGACCACGCGTTTCGCAGTTGCTCGTGCGCGTTGCAAATGGTGCGTGGGCTCGCGGAGTTGAACTCGAAGTGGAAGGCTTCCGGGCATCCGCCGATCGCGATTGGAATCGGCCTGAATACGGGGCTGGTGAATGTGGGAAATATGGGTTCCGCGCGCAGACTTTCGTGGACCGTGATGGGAGACAACGTGAATCTCGCGTCGCGTCTGGAGGGAATCACGAAGGAATATCACGTGCAGCTGGTGATCAGCGAAGCGACGTATCGTCATGTGGCCAGCCAATTCGTTTGCCGGGAACTCGACAAGATACGGGTGAAAGGGAAAAACCTGCCAGTGACCATTTACGAGTTGATGGACGTGGGCGCAGAAAAATCGACATACGAGCCGCTGCTCGCGCGATTTGACGAAGCTATGACGGCGTACCGCGGACAGAACTGGAGCGAAGCGGCTGCGAAGTTTGCCGACATTCTCGTGGAGTTTTCGGAGGATGG
>Ga0307479_10004238_pt1 | contig 13119 bp, 8 predicted proteins | sample atmos_gasesECM4C_FD_203743 | JGI IMG/M metagenome (GOLD analysis project Ga0307479, IMG submission 203743) | Hardwood forest soil microbial communities from Morgan-Monroe State Forest, Indiana, United States - atmos_gasesECM4C_515 | ecosystem: Environmental > Terrestrial > Soil > Temperate...
GAGCCTACAATGCATACGTCTAATACTTGCACCGGCTGGGCGCCGATCTGACAGAAACGTCAGCCTTGGACTAATCCTGTGAATATGAACAATCCATCCTCTTGTTCCAGACAAAACCGTGCCGTAGCTGGCGTTACGCTGCGATTCATAGCCCTGCTGGCGGTGGCAGCGCTGAGTACCTTCCTCCTAAGTTGTAGCAGCGCGGCCGATTCCAAACAGCAAAAAGCGCAGGCCGCGGGCCCACGCTCCGTTTCCGTCGCAGTAGCGACCGTGCAGCGGCAGGATGTGCCCGTCTATCTTTCCGGGCTGGGGGCGGTCACCGCGTTCAACACCGCCAACATTAAGAGCCGTGTCGACGGACAAATCATGAAGGTGAATGTCCGTGAGGGGCAGAACGTCAACCAGGGGGATTTGTTGATTGAGATCGATGCACGTCCCTTCGAGGTCCAACTGGAGCAGATGCAGGCGCAGTTATTCCGCGACCAAGCGCAACTGCGTGACGCCAAGCTGAATCTGGATCGTTACACCTCGCTGATTCCCTCCGGCAGCATTGCGCAGCAGCAGGTCGACACGCAGAAGGCGCTGGTGGATCAACTCGACGGCACCGTACGCAACGATCAGGCGCAGATCGACAACGCGAAGTTGCAGATTGTTTACTGCCACATCACGGCGCCATTCAGCGGGCGCGTGGGATTGCGGCAGGTCGATCCAGGCAACATCGCGCACGCCGCGGACGCGAATCCTATGTTGATTTTGACGCAGCTGCAGCCGATTGCCGTGATCTTCACTCTTCCGGAGGATGAACTGCCGCGCGTCGCGCAGCGGATGAGGCAGGGAACGCTGGAAGTGGACGCCTTCAGCCGCGACGATCAAACCAAGCTGGCGGCGGGGAAGCTGCTGACCATCGACAACCAGATCGATCCGACAACGGGCACGGCGAAACTCAAAGCGGTGTTCGACAACAAGGACAACCGGCTCTGGCCGAACCAATTCGTAAACGCGGATTTGCTGCTGGAGACGCGAAAGAACAGCACCGTGGTTCCTACCGCCGCGATTTTGCGCGGGCCCCAAGGCACGTTCGTCTATGCGGTGAATCCTGACAAGACGGTGCAGGACCGCGCGGTCTCGGTTTCGCTTACTCAAGGCGATGCGACAGTTGTTACCGACGGACTCAATCCGGGCGACATGGTGGTCACCGATGGCCAGGATAAGCTGCAGCGAGGCAGCCGCATTGAGCCACGCAGTATTGGAACGAACTCCGGCGCCCGCACGACGCACGGCGATGGCGCCGGACATCAGCAATTTGCAGGAACCCCGGGTTCATGACTCCGTCACGTTTATTCATTCTCCGGCCGGTCGCGACCACGCTGCTTATGGTTGGCGTGTTGCTCGTGGGCTGGGTCGCGTTCATGCAGTTGCCGGTCTCGGCGCTGCCCGAGGTCGACTACCCAACCATCCAGGTCGTGACGTTCTATCCGGGAGCAGATCCGGAGGTGATGGCATCATCGGTAACGTCTCCTCTGGAGCGGCAGTTCGGCCAGGTACCCGGCCTGAGCCAGATGACCTCGACCAGTTCGTTCGGCAGTTCTGTAATCACCCTGCAGTTCGGGCTCGACCAGAACATTGACGTCGAAGAGCAGCAGGTTCAGGCGGCGATCAACTCGGGCTCCACGTACTTACCGGCGGACTTGCCGAATCCTCCGATTTATAACAAGGTCAATCCGGCAGACGCGCCGATTCTCACGCTGGCGCTTTCGTCGGACTCGCTGCCCTTATCCAAGGTCGAGGATCTCGCCGATACGTCGCTGGCACAGAAGATCTCGCAACTTCCTGGGGTGGGGCTGGTTTCGATCAGCGGCGGGCAAAAGCCGGCGGTCAGGATTCAAGCCAACCCGACGGCGCTGGCTTCTTATGGTCTGAGCCTTGAGGATCTGCGCGCGGCCATGGCCCAGGCCAACGTGGATCAAGCCAAGGGCGTCATCGACGGGATGCGGCAGTCTTATACGATCGGCGCCAACGATCAGCTGTTTTCCAGTGACCAATACAGACCGATTGTGGTGGCTTATCGCAACGGCGCGCCGGTACGGCTCAGCGACGTGGCCAACGTCATCGACGGCACCGAGAACAACCGGCTGGCCGCCTGGATGAATCTGACGCCAGCCGTGATCGTCAACATCCAGCGCCAGCCCGGCGCCAACATCATCAGCGTAGTCGATCGCATCAAGAAACTGCTGCCGCAGTTGCAAGCGTCGCTGCCGCAAGCGGTCAAGGTGCAGATTCTCACCGACCGGACCACCACCATCCGCGCCTCGGTCAAGGATGTGGAGTTTGAGTTGATGCTGGCCATCGGACTGGTGGTGATGGTCGTCTTCCTGTTCCTGCGAAACCTTTCAGCCACGGTGATTCCGAGCGTGGCGGTCCCGCTCTCCCTGATCGGAACGTTCGGCGTCATGTATCTGCTGGGCTATAGTTTGAACAATCTGACGCTTATGGCGCTAACCATCTCCACCGGGTTTGTGGTGGACGACGCCATCGTCATGATCGAAAACATCGACCGCTACCTGGAGGCAGGAGATTCTCCGCTAGAAGCTGCGCTGAAAGGGTCAGGGCAGATCGGGTTCACGATCGTCTCGCTGACCGTCTCGCTGATCGCAGTCCTGATCCCGCTGTTGTTTATGGGCGACATCGTTGGCCGGTTGTTCCGGGAGTTTGCGGTTACGCTGGCGGTGACGATTCTGGTCTCGGCGGGAGTTTCCCTGAGCCTGACTCCGATGATGTGCGCCAAACTTCTCAAGCACCGCAAAGAGGGCGAGAAGGGCCGCTTCTACGAAGTCACTGAGGACTACTACAACCGGATCATCGCTTTTTACGGTCGCTCTGTGAAATGGGTGCTGAGGCACCAGACCGCGACGCTGCTCATCACTTTCGCCACTCTGGTTCTGACGCTCGGTCTTTACGTAGTTGTACCAAAGGGTTTCTTCCCGGTGCAGGACACGGGCGTAATTCTGGGAGTATCGGAAGCGCCGGATTCCGTTTCCTTTGACGCGATGGAAAAGCGGCAGCAGGAACTGGCGAAGATCATTCTGCAGGACAAAGCGGTTGACAGCTTGTCGTCGTTTATCGGAGTGGACGGCACTAATACGACGCCGAACGCAGGACGAATCCAGATTAATCTGAAGCCGGTCGACGAGCGCGCCGACGACGCATCGGCGATTATCAGGCGACTGCAGCCGTTGCTGGCGAAGGTAGAGGGCATCACGCTCTACATGCAGCCGGTACAGGATCTTACGGTGGAAGACCGCGTCAGCCGGACGCAGTTCCAGTACTCGATTGAAGATGCGGATGCGCAGGAACTGGCCCAGTGGACACCGAGACTGGTCGACAAACTTCGTATGCTGCCGGAACTGCGCGATGTGGCGACCGATCAGCTGAACAACGGACTCAAGACGATGGTTGCGATTGACCGCGATACTGCGTCACGGCTGGGAATCTTTCCTCAAGCAATCGACAACACACTGTATGACGCTTTCGGCCAGCGGCAAGTGTCGACCATCTTCACTCAGTTGAATCAATACCACGTCATTCTCGAAGTCCTGCCGACCTTTGCAGAGAATCCCGATTCGCTCAAGGATATTTACATCCGCCCCAGCACAGTTACTCCAAACTCGGGCGCGCCGACGGCGAACGGCGCCGCGGTAACGACCAGCGGAGCCCCGGTTCCAATTTCGGCATTTACGCGCATCCAGTCGAGCAATGCTTCCCTTGCGGTAAACCACCAGGGCCAATTCCCGGTAGTAACGCTCTCGTTCAATCTTGCGCCGGGCAGTTCGCTCGGCGACGCCACCAAGGCCATCCAACAGGCGGAGAAGGACATCCAGCTCCCTCCCAGCATCCACGCGGCATTTCAAGGGACAGCCGCGGCGTTTCAAAATTCGCTCGCCTCCGAACCCTACCTGATTCTGGCGGCTGTGATCACGGTGTACATCGTGCTCGGCGTTCTATATGAGAGCTACATTCATCCCATTACAATTCTTTCCACGTTGCCATCTGCCGGCGTGGGCGCGATTCTGGCTCTCATGATTACGGGGAATGACCTCACGGTCGTCGCGCTGATCGGCATCATTCTGCTCATCGGAATTGTAAAGAAGAACGCCATCATGATGATCGACTTCGCCCTGGAGGCGGAACGCGAGGAGCATAAGCCGCCGGAGGAAGCCATTTATCAGGCCTGCCTGCTGCGTTTCCGTCCGATCATGATGACGACGATGGCTGCGCTCCTGGGCGGCCTGCCACTGGCGCTGGGATCGGGGACGGGCGCGGAACTGCGGCGGCCGCTGGGTATCACCATTGTCGGGGGCCTGCTGCTCAGCCAGTTACTGACGCTTTATACGACCCCGGTGATTTATCTGTGGTTTGACCGGCTGGCGCAGAGATTTTCGCGCTACCGCATTGGCAACGTGATTCCCCAGGAGCCCATGTCAGCGGATTAGACGATGAGTATCTCGGCTCCATTTATCCGGCGTCCCATTGGCACTTCGCTGCTGGCAGCAGCGCTGTTGCTCTCTGGAATTCTCGCCTTCAATTTTCTTCCCGTCGCCTCGTTGCCGCGGGTGGACTTCCCCGTGATCGGAGTGGGCGCGGGCCTGCCGGGCGCAGACCCGCAGACCATGGCGTCGGCGGTGGCGACGCCGTTGGAACGGCAATTTGGACGCATCGCCTCTGTGAATCAGATGACTTCGTCCAGTCAACTCGGCTCGACGGGCATCACGCTGCAATTCGATCTCAACCGGAACATCGATGCCGCCGCCCGCGACGTGCAGGCTGCGATCAACGCAGCGCGCAGCCAACTTCCCGCCAATTTGCCCAGTAATCCAAATTACCGTAAGGCGAATCCTGCCGATGCGCCCATCCTCATCCTGGCGTTGACCTCCGACACGATGACGGTGCCGCAAATGTACGACGCCGCGGACTCGATCCTGGCGCAGAAACTGGCGCAGGTGGACGGCGTGGGCCAGGTTTTTGTGGGAGGAGCGGCACAACCCGCGGTGCGCGCGGAAGTGAATCCCACCCTGCTGAACAAACTGGGGGTCGGACTCGATACGGTGCGCAACGCGCTGAATGCGGCCAACGCGAACCGACCCAAGGGTCAGGTTTCCGACAGCACCACATCGTACTCGTTCACCGATACCGACCAGTTGTTCACCGCCGATCAATATCGGCCGCTGATCGTCGCCTACAACAATGGCGCGGCAGTGCGATTGGGGGACGTAGCTGAGGTTTTGGATTCGGTATCTGACAGACGAAATATCGGCTTGGCGAACGGCAAGCCTGGGGTTCTCATCATCGTATTCAGGCAGCCGGGAGCCAACATCATTGAAACCGTCGACCGGGTGCGGGCCCTGATGCCTTTTCTGCAGTCCTCGATTTCTCCGGCGATCACCCTATCGATTGCAATGGACCGCACGGTAACGGTGCGCGCCTCGGTCAAGGATATCGAGACGACCCTGATCATTTCAGTCATTCTCGTAATCCTGGTGGTATTTGCATTTCTGCGCACGGTGCGGGCCACGATCATTCCCAGCATCGCCGTGCCGCTTTCGCTGGTCGGAACGTTTGGCGGAATGTACCTGCTGGGCTACAGCCTGGACAATCTGTCGCTGATGGCGCTGGCCATCTCGACCGGCTTCGTGGTCGACGACGCCATCGTCGTGCTCGAAAACATTACGCGCTACGTCGAGCACGGCATGGGCGTGGTGCAGGCGGCCTTCAAGGGAGCGGCTGAAATCGGATTTACCGTGGTGTCGATGAGCACGTCGCTGGTGGCGGTGTTCATTCCGCTGCTCATGATGGGCGGCATCGTGGGGCGGTTGTTCCGCGAATTCGCGGTAACGTTGAGCATTGCGATCGGGGTGTCACTGCTGGTTTCGCTTACCACTACGCCGACGATGTGCGCGAAATTTCTGCGGCCTGCCAACAACAAGAAGCACAACCTTTTCTACCGCGCCAGCGAGTGGGTCTTCAATTGGCTGCTGACGACCTACACCCACGCCCTGAAGTGGGTGCTCGCCTACCAGCCGGTAACGCTCACGGTCACGATCCTGGTGGCCTGCCTCAGCGTGGACCTGTACATCAAGGTACCCAAGGGCTTCTTCCCGCAGCAGGATACTGGACGCATCATGGGCGGCGTCATGGCTGCGCAGGACATCTCGTTTCAGTCCATGAGCGACAAGATGCAGCGCTATGTGAGCATCGTCATGCAGGATCCGGCGGTCGATTCTGTCGTGGGATTTGCCGGCGGAAATACGGCGCAGAACCAGGGCCGCTTCTTCATGATGCTCAAGCCGCTGGAGCAGCGCAGCAACTGCAAGCCTCAGCATTTCTGGCAGCGCTGTCCAAGTGTGAGCGCCGACGATGTGATCAACCGTCTCCGAGGCAAGCTCGCGGTTGTGCCGGGAGCGACCCTGATTCTGCAGTCGGCCCAGGACCTCACCATCGGCGGGCGGTTTGGCAACGCCCAGTATCAGTACACGCTGCAGAGCGCGAATCTGGACGACCTCAACAACTGGTCTCCGCGCCTGTTGCAGAAGCTTCGGACGCTACCCGAATTGCGCGACCAGAATTCGGACCAGCAAGATAAGGGGCTGCAGGCCAAGCTGGTAATTGACCGCGACACGGCCAGCCGCTTGGGCATCACGCCGCAGACTCTGGACAACGCCCTGTACGACGCGTTCGGACAGCGGCAGGTTTCCACCATGTACCGGCCGCTCAACCAATATCACGTGGTCATGGAAGTGGCACCGCAGTTCCAGCAGACCCCCGAGTCCTTACAGAACATCTACCTGCGCTCCACTGCGGGAACGCCGGTGCCTCTCGCTGCCTTCACGCGCTACGAGCCATCGAACACGCCGCTGGCGGTGAATCACCAGGGTCAGGTTCCATCGGTCACCATCTCGTTCAACCTGGCTCCGGGAGTGTCTTTAGGACAGGCAACGCAGGCGATTGAGAGTGCCGAGCGCTCGATCGGCATGCCGTCCACCGTTGAGGCCAGTTTCCAGGGGACCGCCGCGGCCTTTCAAGATTCGCTTTCGAGCGAGCCGATTCTAATCCTGACCGCGCTGGTCACCGTTTATATCGTGTTGGGCATGCTCTATGAGAGCTACATTCATCCCATCACGATTCTGTCGACACTGCCATCCGCAGGCGTGGGGGCGCTGCTGGCGCTGCTTTTGACGCACAACGAACTCAACGTGATTGGGACGATCGGCATCATCCTTTTGATCGGACTCGTGAAGAAGAATGCGATCATGATGATCGATGTGGCGCTGGACGTTGAGCGCACGCAGGGCAAGAAGCCCGTGGAAGCGATTTATGAAGCCTGCATCCTGCGTTTCCGGCCAATCATGATGACCACAATGGCCGCGCTGCTCGGTGGCTTGCCATTGGCTCTCGGCACGGGAACCGGGTCGGAATTACATCGCCCGCTGGGGATCACGATTGTCGGTGGGCTGATCGTGAGCCAGATGCTCACCCTCTTCACCACTCCAGTGGTCTACGTTTACCTTGATCGCCTAAGGTTGGCGTTGCGAGGGGGCGAGGATCGCGCTGTACCGGCCACTTCCCAGGGGCCGCGTCCTAGTCCGGCGCACTGAACTTTCCCGAGCAAATGGCCGGTGCAACCTGAACAAAGCATGCCTGCATCGCACGAGCTTAGCTATTTGCCTGGCGTACGCAGTCGTGGTGCCTCAGGGCTGCGCAGGGTGGAACTTCTCCCGTATGATAGGGAGTCTAGCAACGAAGAGTGATAACCGGGTGCGGCCGGGACGACGGTGCGGACCAGCGATTTTCCAATTTTTCGTTTCGGCCATCTACGACAGGAGTCAGGGATGCTAAAGAAAGCAGCAGGGCTGTTGCTGGTTTGCGCCAGCGTGGTGGTCTGGGTCAGTTGTGCGACCACCTCAAGCCATTATTTGTACGCGGCCCAACCCACGGCCAACAACATCGTCGCTTATCGCGAAGATCCGAACTCGGGCGTACTCACGCTGCTGTCGGTGAGTCCGATTGCGGCCGGCCCGGCAGTGCAAGCACTGGCGCTGCATCCGTCGAAGAAATACCTTTATGCAGCGAACACTCAGGAGAACGATATTTCCCTGTTCACGATTGACACCTCTGGGGTGCTGACTGAAGTGACTCCGCGCCCGAAGACTGATACAGCCCCGACACTGCTTGCCATGAACTCGGCCGGGAGTTTTCTCTACGTTGGCAACTCCGGCGCGAACGATGTTTCCGTGTTTTCGATTGACTCCGGCAGCGGCTCGCTGACTCAGGTGGGTACTCCCCTCCAGCTTGGCCTAACTCCCACCAACATGCGGCTCTCCCCTTCGGGCAAGTTTCTTTATGTAATGGGTGCGGGTGTACCGGGAAGCATTGAGGTCTTCGGCCTCAGTGCGGGCGTCCCGAATCAGGTTCCGGTGCAGGTGACGCAGGTGGGGACCAATCCGTACGGCCTGGCGATCGATCCCAGCGGGGCACATCTCTACGTTGCCAATTCGCTTCCTGATAATTCGATCTCGGAATTCACGATTAACGCGGACGGCTCGCTTACCGCCCTCTCAACGATCGGTGGCGGGACCTTGTCCTCACCGATTGCACTGTTGATCGACAACTCCGGCAAATATCTTTACGTGGCGAATGCAGGCGCATCCAATCTCTCGGCGTACAGTATCGCTGCCGATGGCTCACTGACTCTGCTTACTGCGAATGAGTCGGTCGCAACGAATGCGCATCCGAGTTTCATGGTCAGCGATCCCAGCGGAAAATATGTGTTCGTGGGCAATTCGTCGAGCCCAGCGATTGAATCTTTCAGCTTGGATGCGAGCAGCGGTACGCTGACAGCGGTAACTTCGTACTCGGTCGCCAACACTCCGACTTCCATTGTCGTAGTACCTTAGCCTGAGGCACGGAGCGGCCAGATTGGCCGGCGAATGCGTCGCGTGATTTAACAATCGAGTGACAACTCGGGACGTAAGGATTGACACAATATTTATGTTACGCCCGAGAGGCTAGAACGGAGTGCGACGCCCGGCCATCTAAGTTTGCAGGTGAAGTCTTGAAGGCACAGGCGCTGACCGGTGCCGGAACGGATCCTGAACCCATGAAAATCGCCAGTGCCGCAAGCGCGTTCCCGAAAAATTACTACTCGCAGAAATTCCTGCTGAAGCAACTGCAGGAATACTGGGGGGACCGCCTCCGTAATCCGCAACTGCTCGCGCGGTTGCATCGCAACGTGACCGTCGAGGGCCGCTATCTCGCCTTACCCACCGAAAAGTACTACGACATCACCACCTGGGGCCAGGCGAACGATGTTTGGATCGAAGTGGCGCGGGAATTGGGCGAGCAGTCTTTGTGTCGTGCGCTCCATCACGCGGGAATTGAGTCGCACCAACTGGGAGCGCTGTTCTTCGTTTCGGTGACGGGCATTGCCAGCCCGTCGATTGACGCAATGCTCATCAATCGCATGGGGTTGCCAGCGAACATCCGCCGGGTCCCGATTTTTGGCTTGGGCTGCGTCGCGGGGGCGGCGGGGATTGCGCGTGCAGCCGATTATGTGCGCGCTTATCCGTCGCAAGCCGCGGCGCTGGTGTCGGTGGAGCTTTGTTCGCTGACTATCCAGCGTGACGATCTTTCCGTGGCCAACTTGATTTCCTCGGGCCTGTTTGCCGACGGCTCGGCTGCGGTAATCGTCGCGGGGGAGGCGATGAATTCTGCCGGGCCTACGATCCTGGCGACCCGTTCGATTTTCTATCCCGAGACCGAAGAAATGATGGGCTGGAAAGTTACAGAAAAAGGATTCCGCATTACGCTTTCACCGGAAGTGCCCGTTCTCATTCGCCAACATCTGGGTGACGATGTCGACAAATTCCTCGGCGATTACGGCTATCAACGCAGCGATGTTAAAAGTTGGGTTTTGCACACGGGAGGCCCCAAGGTTCTGGAGGCTACAGCCGACGCTCTCGATCTCCACAATCGTCAACTCGATGCTTCGTGGGATTGCCTGAAAAGAGTGGGGAACTTGTCGTCAGCGTCTGTGCTGGTGGTGCTGGAGGACGTGATGCAGAACAGGCGACCCGAGCCGGGCGCGCTGGGTGTGCTCGCGGCGATGGGACCTGGTTTCTGTTCGGAACTGCTGCTGCTGCAATGGTAAAAGATCCAAAGCATGAGCCAGAACCTGCGAGACGCGACGGATGTTTTCGTGATTGGGGGCGGGCCTGCCGGCCTCGCAGCGGCGATCGCGGCCCGGCAGCGCGGATTCGAAGTGCAGGTGGCGGACGGCGGGCAGCCACCGATTGACAAGACCTGCGGCGAAGGTCTTTTGCCAGATGGGCTCGCGGCGCTGAAGCGGCTCGGGATTCAAGTGCCCGTCGCCGCTTCCCATCCGTTCCGCGGAATTCGTTTCCTGAGCGCTGCCTTATCCGCGGACGCTTCCTTCCCTGAAAACGGCTCGGGTATAGCGCTGCGCCGGACTACACTCCATCGCCTCATGATCGAACGCGCGGAACAAATGGGCGCCGGATTGCTGTGGCGAACCGCGGTCACTGGGATTTCTGCGGATGGGGTTCACCTTGAGGATCGCGTCGTGCGCGCTCGCTGGATCGTGGGCGCGGACGGGGCAAACTCGCGCGTCCGGCGCTGGGCTGGGCTCGATCGCGGTCCGCACCCTCGTCTCCGTTATGCCTTCCGCCGGCATTTTTGCGTTGCGCCTTGGTCCGATCACATGGAGGTGTACTGGGGCGATCGGTGTCAGGGTTACGCCACCGGGGTCAACCGCGAGCAAGTTTGCGTGGCCTTGGCGTCGGATGATGCCAATTTGCGATTGGAGGAAGGTCTTCAGGCATTGCCGCGGTTGCGAGCGCGTTTGATTGGGGCTGAGGTGGTGTCAACGGAACGAGGGGCGGTCACGGGAAATCGTGAATACCGGCGGGCCTGGAGCGGTAACGTGGCGCTCATTGGAGACGCTTCCGGGACAGTGGATGCGATCACGGGCGAGGGCTTGGGGCTAGCATTCAGTCAGGCCGTCGCCTTGGCCGAGTCTCTGGGCACCGCGGATCTGGGGAGTTATGAGACGGAACATCGGCGGCACTGCGTCCACTGTGGATGGCGCGGCTGATGCTCACCCTCGATGGACGGCCCTGGTTGCAGCATCGTACACTCCAGGCCTTCCAGAGGAACCCGGAAATCTTCCGTCGGCTGCTGGCATTGCACGTGGGAGCGATGCCGCCACTGCACCTTGTGCGGGACGGGCTCACCCTGGGATGGGGACTGCTCACCGCTTAAACATGAAAAACGGAACCCGAGGCATTGCGAGGCTGGCGTCTGCGGTTCTGACCCTGATGACCGTGGCCGCCGTTTCTGCGCTTGCCCAGCAGCTCGATCTTAAGGTCGATCCTGGCAAAACCAGCGTGAAATTCTCTCTGGATGCCGCTCTCCATACCGTTCACGGCACCTTCCAGGTGAAGCCGGGCACGCTCCAGTTTGATCCTGCCTCCGGGCAGATCGCTGGAGAACTTCTGGTGGACTCGAAGAGCGGTGTGACCGGAAACGGCATGCGCGACCGCAAAATGCACAAGGATGTCCTAGAGAGCCAACACTATCCTGAAATATTATTCCTCCCCGATCGCATCGACGGCGCGGTAGCGCGCCAGGGGAAATCGTCGGTCAGTGTGCATGGGATGTTTCGCATTCATGGCGTCGAGCGCGAAATCACGGTTCCGACGCAGGTCGAAATGGCGGCGGACCTCTGGTCTGCGACAGTCCATTTTACGGTTCCCTACGCGAAATGGGGAATGAAGAACCCAAGTACGCTCTTCTTGCGGGTGAACGATTGGGTGGAAATCGAGCTTGCCCTTTCTGGAACGATAGTCGAACACAGCGCCATTTCCCCCGCTGCGGCTCAATAGCCATCTAGGGGCGCAATTCCCTTTCCTTCTGTGCATTCATAGCAACGGCCAGAGGCCAGATTCTTATACTCTTCGGTTCTGCCGCTGGGCCAATCAATGATGACGCGGTCGATCCGATCGCGCTTCTCCAAACCGAAAGTCACGGGCAACTCGGATTGCGAGAGATAGCTGGAACCTCCTTTGACCATCCGGGATTGAGTCATGCCTCCGGTAAAGACGCGCACCATTGCGCCGATCGCGTCGCGGTTGGACTTCGTCCCCACGAGACGAAAGCGGATGCTACGGTTCCCGCTCAGCTGATCGTTGCGATAAAGGTAAGCGGGGCCGTTGTTAGTGGTTAGAAGGAGATCGAGATCGCCATCGCGGTCGAAATCTGCATAGGCGAGGCCGCGGCCGACTTTAGGTTGTCCGAAGCCTCCGGTCACTTCTCCCGCGACATCGCGAAAACTTGCCTTCCCACTGCTCAGAAAAAGCTGGGGCGGTTGCGCGTATCCAACGTTGCCGCGGATGTTGCGCACCGTCTCATCAATGTGCCCGTTGGCCACCGCGAAATCGAGCCAGCCGTCAAGATTGACATCGAGAAAGACACACCCGAAGCCCAGGCTGTTTCGCGACGCCATGCCAACTCCGGACTGCGCCGCAATGTCTTCATAACCTTTGCCAGTCGCGCGATACAGCCCGATCATCTCGTTATCGAAGTTAGTGATGGCGATGCCAGGAGAGCCCGAGTTTTCGAAATCCGCGATATCGATTCCCATCCCGGCGCGGGCTTTGCCTTCGCTGCTGAAAGCAAGCCCAGCTTCTACAGCCCCGTCCTTGAAGGTGCCGTTGTGCTGGTTGCGATATAGCTTGTTGGGCTGCGTGTCGTTGGCGACAAGCACGTCGGGCCAGCCGTCATGGTTCCCGTCTAGCAAGGCAACTCCAAGCGATTTGGAACTGCTGTCGAAGATGCCGCTCGCCGCGGTGACATCTTCGAAGGTTCCGTCGCCACGATTGTGAAAGAGCCAGCAGGTTTCTCCTCGATAGGCTTCCGGCGTGCAGTACGACTTGTGCTTACCGTCGAGGCTGCAGAAGACGTCGCGCTCGGGCGACCACTTTACGTAGTTGCAGACAAAAAGATCGAGCAGGCCGTCACGATCGTAGTCAAGCCACAGAGCGGATGTGC
>Ga0307479_10004239_pt1 | contig 13115 bp, 12 predicted proteins | sample atmos_gasesECM4C_FD_203743 | JGI IMG/M metagenome (GOLD analysis project Ga0307479, IMG submission 203743) | Hardwood forest soil microbial communities from Morgan-Monroe State Forest, Indiana, United States - atmos_gasesECM4C_515 | ecosystem: Environmental > Terrestrial > Soil > Temperate...
TTTGAAGAATGGAACATTGAACGGCGAGAGGCTGCGGGCCGCGATGGCGGCGCTCGCCAATTGGATCATCCATGATCGGATCAAGGCGCCGGCGTGCCGGACGATGCCGCTAGCCGAAGCGGCTCAGGCCCATACGTTGATGGAGCGATGCGGATTCACTGGCCGGCTGCTTCTCGTTCCGTAGTATGCTGGTACATTAGAGCCGTGCAGCGTCATCAACCATGCGAGCGAGGGAGCGACATGCAGCGCATCATCATTCTCGGAGCTGGCTTCGCCGGTCTGTGGTCTGCGGTCGGGGCCGCGCGGGCGCTCGACGAACGCGGCATCGGACCGGACCGGGTCGAGGTGACCGTGGTGAACGCGACGCCATGGCATTCGATCCGGGTGCGCAACTACGAGGCGGACCTGAGCGACGCTCGCGTGCCGCTTGCTGATATCCTCGATCCGATCGGCGTGCACCTGGTGGTGGCGGGCATCACAAACCTAAGCGTCGCCGATCGGACGGTTAGCTGCGTCGCGGAGGGCAAACCAATCCGGCTCGCCTATGATCGCATGGTCTTCGCCCTCGGCAGCCGATTGGCCCGGCCGCCGATCCCGGGACTGGCTGAACACGCCTTCGATGTCGACACCTATGAGGCGGCCATCCGCCTCGGCGCTCATCTCGCCGGGCTCGCCAAAAGGCCGCGCTCTGCCGGACGCGACACAGTGCTGGTTGTCGGCGCGGGACTGACCGGGATCGAGGTCGCAACCGAAATGCCTGACCGGCTTCGCACAGCGCTCGCGGCCAACCCGAAAGCGCGAGGCCGAATCATCCTCGCCGACCGCGCCGAGACGATCGGGTCGGACATGGGCGAAGCCGCGCGAGCGGTGATCGCAGAGGCATTGGCGGCGTTGCAGGTGGAAAGCCGCCCCGGCATTTCCGTTGCAGCGATCGACAGCGACGGCGCGACGCTTACCACGGGCGAGCACATCGATGCAGCAACGGTGATCTGGTGCGCGGGGATGGAAGCAAGTCCCCTCACCGCATGCTTTCCGCTGGCCCGCGATCGGTTCGGCCGCCTCCCGGTAACGCGCAGCCTGAAGATCGAGGGACAAGCGGCCGAATTTGCCGCCGGCGACGCGGCGTGGTTTGCAATCGACGGCACGCACTCCTGTGTCATGTCATGCCAGCATGGACGCCCGATGGGACGGTTTGCCGGCCACAACGTGGTTTGCGACTTGCTCGGCGAGCCCACACTGCCGCTGACAATAAACCAGTATGTCACCATCCTGGATCTCGGCGCCTGGGGTGCCGTCTACACCGAAGGATGGGACCGCCACGTGGTCGCGCGAGAGGCGGTCGCCAAACGCACGAAGCAGACCATCAACCGCCAGCGCATCTACCCGCCGTTGTCGCGCGACCGGCAAGAGATTCTCGCTGCCGCGGAGCCGATCGTGCAGACGCCTCCCACCTTTACGAAAGCCGCGGCCGCTCAATAAGTGCAAACGATCGGAAAATTCATGGTGAACGACAACCTCCCGATCCTCGATTGCCACCAGCAATTCTACGATGCGCGCCGCTTGCGCTACGGCGCGCTCGCACATCACTGCGTAAGTTGATCCGTCGATCGGAAATCGGCACGGACTGTTGCGCCGGGAACCGGTGAGTTAGCCGGACGCAGTCGTGCCTCACCGACCTGACGCGACCGGCGATCATGCTCAGCTGCGCTCACATCTCCAGCCACATCTCGAATCCGCCATAGATCAATCGCTTGCCATCGAACGGCATATCTCCCTTCAGGCGGGGGTCTGCCATGACTTTCGCGTTGATCTGGTCGCGCTCGGCCCGCGACCGGTAGACAATCCAGGAGAAGACGACGATCTCGTTCTCCTTCGCCTGCACGGCGCGGGGAAACGAGGTCAAGGTGCCATAAGGCACGTCGTCACCGATGCACTCGACGAAGGCGAGCGCGCCATATTCCTTCCAGATTTCACCGGATTTGCGCGCCAGCGCCTTGTAGGCATCGATTTTGTCCCTGGAAACCGGAACCACAATACCATCGACGTACGCCATGGGAACCTCCTTGTTTTCGATTTCGCGCCCAAAGGACGATCCGCAAGAGAGGAATCCGACATCGTCTCTCAAGAAAAGATGTCATGGAGGGAGCAGCCGCGCGCCCGTCACAGCAGCGCTCTCAACGCATGTGATGAATATCAAAACGCCGTGGGTGGACAAAGCGACTTGTCCGCCGCAGCTCGACGAGCGAAGGCGGAAGCGTGTCCCACCATTTGAATGTGAGGCTGGCGATAGGCGGTGGGCACGGCGCGTCGCGCCTTTGCCCATCCTGCGACGCCTCGCGAAGCCAACTGATTTGCCCGTCCGGGCGAATCAGGTCAATTTTCCGACCATCGCTTCGGACACCGGGCTTTTTCGTTGCCAAATCGCGTGCGCGTAAATTGAAATTTGTCGAGGCGATTCAATCTGATTTGGGTTGTCAGTCCTCCACGCAAGACGAGCGGCGCTTGAAGCGGACGGCAAAATCGTGTGGTCTTGGCGCCCCGACGCTGGCGCCAAGTTTTCGTGGGACACAAATTCCTGCGAGAGCGACGGGGGCAAAAGAGCCCGGTCCCCGGGGAGAGCGCGATATAAGCCGTTAAAACCATTGCGCAGGGAAGGCCGGATGATCCGGCACCACCTGTGGTTGCTAACGCGTGTGCTTTTTGTTGCACACGCGGCCGCGGGTGCACTGCGCACCCGGTATTCCCTGCGCCCTCTTACTTCTCGGGGGTGATCGTTAGCAACACTCGGGCGCATTCGCGTCGCGGGAATGCGAAGGCGCGCTCTCTCGTCTCCCTCGCCCCGCCCTTGCGGGGAGAGGCACAGGCGGCCTGCGGCCGCCGTTCTTGCTAGAAGAACGCCGATGCGGAGCATCGGCTATGGTGAGGGGCTCTCTCCATGCATCGTGCTCGCGGAGAGAGCCCCTCACCCGCCCGGCTTCGCTGCGCTCCGCCGGACGACCTCTCCCCGCAAGAGCGGGGCGAGGTGACTCGAAACGCTTCGCGCTTGGCTGTATGAAAATTGAGTCGAGAATGGCGCGCATTGCGTTCTCGAAGCTCGCGCAAACGACTGCGCGCTCCGCGTGCCACACGCCGTCAATCCGCAGCGCCGTCGCCAGCGGGACTGGCGTCCGGCGCCAGCACCAGCTCAGCGTCGTCGACGACGTAGCGGACATAGCGGTAGTCGCGGATGAAGCTGATGCGGCCGTCCTTCCATTCCAGCCACATCAGGTAGCTCGGTTTCGCGGCGTGCGAATCCTCCCAGACCGCGATCACCTCGCGGCCCTCGAGCCAGGCGGGCGCGAGCCGTACGCCCTCGATCTTGGCATAGATGCCGAAGAACCTGCCGACATCAGCGGCACCGGCGCGCAGCGGATACGTCGACTGGATCAGGTGCACGTCGTCGGCCAGCATCGCGCGCAGCCCGTCCCAGTCGCGCTCGTTGAACAGCGCTACATAGCGGGCGACATCGGGCGACGGCGCGCGCGGCGCGGGCTCGACCTGCGCCTCCGCGTTGATGGCCCTGAGCCGGGTCCGCCCGCGGGCGAGGTGGGCTTTCACCGCATTGACCGTGAGGTCGAGCATGGCTGCGATCTCTTCCAGCGACTGGTCGAGCACGTCCTTGAGGATCACGACGCTTCGCTGCGTGGTCGGAAGCTCCGCGAACCGCGACACCGCTGTTTCGACCGCCTCCCGCCGCATCATCACCTCCACAGGATCGGGGCTTTTCGGATCGGCGACCTCGTGGGCCGCCTCGATGGGTTCGGCTGCGCGGATCGCGCGGCTGCGCAACAAGTCCAGCGCTCGGTTGTGGGCGATCCGGAACAGCCAGGCGCGGAGCGGCGCACCCTCCTCCAATTCGTCCAGTGCAACGAAGGCGCGGATGAAGGTGTCCTGCACCACATCCTCGCCGTCGATCACCGAGCCCATCAGACGCGCGCAGTAGCGGTGAAGCTCCGGCCGCAGCTCGCTCGCGAGCGCCACCAACTGGTCGTGGCGCGGCGTCGGCGGCGAGGATGAGTCTGCGCTCAAGCCGCCTCTCCTTCGAGGACCGTGATCCCGGTATCGCCCTTGAGCCCGAACGCAAAACCCTCGGCATATTTCGGGTCGTCCAGCACGGAAACAACCTTCTCGCCAAAATCCCGGGGCGGCATGGGCGCGCCGAAGCGGGCCAGATATGCCTCGACGTCGATGCCCATCGCCCGGGCATAGGCATTGGCGCCGGCGTCGCCGACCCCGGTGCCGCCGATGATCTGCTGCGGCACGATCGCCTGGAAGCGGATCCCGAGACCCTTCTGCTTCGAGACGCCGTCCGCGTACTTGGCCATGAACCAGAGCATGCGCTTGGCGCCGGCATAGCCGCCCGACATCGGCGAACCATTCACGGCCGCGCCGCTCGATCCCACCAGGACGCGGCTTCCTGGCTTGAGCGGCAGGTTCAGCGCCGCCTGCAGCCAATAGAGTCCGGCCTTGACGTCGGTCTCCCAGGTCGCGGTGAAATCTTCCCAGCTCATCTGGTCCAACCGACCCATGCGCGGCTTCGCTCCGGCGTTCAGCACCAGAATGTCCGGGCGGGCCTGGCTAAGGATACGCTGCGCAGCGGTCTTGTCGGTCACGTCGGCGGCGATCGCGGCGACGCCCAGCCGGGTGCGGACGGATTTCAGCGCATCGGCATCGCGGGCGACGACCGTCACCCTGGCGCCGTGCGCCACGAGGGCCTCGACCAGTCCCAGGCCTAGGCCACGGCTTCCGCCGGTGACGACAACATGTTTGTCTTGGAGGCTCATCGTTCTGCTCCGGTGTCCAGGTTTCCACTGCTGCCAAGACGATCGAGACACCGAAAAGGAGTCAATCAACACTCAGTGCGGCGGCGGCGGGCGGTTATCCGGGCCCGGATCGCCGCCGGCGGCGGCAACGGTGAGCCTTGCGAGGTAATGCGCCCAGCCCCTGGCGTGGGCCGCGCACTGTTCCGCGTCGGGCAGGCCCGTGTGGGTCATGCGCAGCAGCGTGCCGCCGTCCTGGTCAACGAGGTCGATCTCGATGAGGCTCGATCCCGGAGGCACCTTCTCATTGCCTTCCCAACCGAAGCTGTAGGCGAGGCGGTGGACCGGCACGACCTCGCGGAAGGCGCCGCGCGCGCCGGTGCTGATGCCGTTGACCAGATAGAGCCCGCCGGGATGCGCCTCCATTGTCGCCTCGGTGCCCATCCAGCGGATGATCTTCTCGGGATCGGTGAGGAAGGCGAAGACGGTGGCTGGCGGGGCCGTGATGTGCGTTTCGCGCCGGACCACGAGCGATTCGGTCATGGGCAACCTCCTTGGGATCTTCGACGGAACGGATGGGATCCATCCCATATTAAAGCATATCGTCGCGCGGAGTTGGACTCGCCCCAGGACCGCTCCGAGACCGGTTGAAGACCGGCTCGTGACAATGCCGTATCGCGGCCGCATGATCATGGCATGCAGCTGCCCTCGACGCTCGCCTGGCTCGTCGACGCGGCCGGCGCTTTGCCGGGCGCCGACCGGTTGCTGGCGGAACTCGGCGCGCGCCTTGTCGCTGATGGCGTGCCGCTCGCCGGAGGCACCCTGACACTGGCCGTGCCGCACCCGATCATCGCGCACCGCACCTGGCTCTGGCGGGCCGATAACGGGGCGGTGATCGAGGCCCTCGGATTTGCGGCGAGCGGGCCGGCAGCGGGTCTGCCCGGCGCAGCGGGCCGGAGCTGGCTCGCCGGGCTCGGGGCCGGGCCCGTCCATGAGGATGTCGTTGGGCCGGAGGAGGACGGGCCGGCGCTCGCCTGGATCGCGTCGCGTCCGTTCACGCCCGAGGAGACGGTCCAGCTGCACGAGGCCGCGCGTTTCGCCGCGGCGCCGCTCGCGGCCCTCGCCGCGCGCGCCGCCTTGAGCGCGGTGCTCGAAGCCTATCTCGGCCGGCGCAGCGCGGCGCGGGTGCTGGCTGGGTCGCTGCGGCGCGGTGCCGGCGAGACCATCCATGCCGCGTTGCTGTTCGCCGATCTGCGCGGCTTCACCCCGCTCTCGGAAGCAGGCCCCGCCACCGCGGTCATTGCCGCGCTCGACGCCTGGTTCGACCGTATCGCCGGCGCGGTTCATGCGTTCGGCGGCGAGGTGCTCAAATTCATCGGCGACGGCATGCTGGCGATCTTTCCGGTGATCGGAGATGACTCCGCGAGCGCCTGCGAGGCCGCGCTGCGCGCGGTCGCCGCAGCCCGCGCCGGAATGGCACATCTCGACGCGGCGCGGCAACAGCAGGGATTGGCGCCGCTGCCGTTCGGTGTCGCCCTCCACCTCGGCGATATCCTGTGGGGCAACATCGGCGCCGCCGACCGGCTGGATTTCACCGCGATCGGCCCCGCCGTCAATCTGGTCAGCCGCCTCGAAGGGCTGTGCCGGCCGCTGCAGCAGACGGTCCTCGTATCCGGCGCGGTCGCCGCCGCAACCAAGGCACCGCTGACCCCGCTCGGCGTCCACGCCCTGCGCGGCATCGCGACACCCTGCGCCGTGTTCACCGTGCCGGAAAGCTGACGGCATCATTCCCGGCTGTCGAGCTTGATATCGTAAACTGCATCGCATGCGCTGCTCAGTAGTTGATCTCCATCCGCAATCCGCGATCGTCCACTTCATCGCCGCCAAGACGCGCATTGCTGTCACGCGCGGCGACGGCGCACGCGCAGGCGTCGATCAGATCGTCGCGTCCGATGCCGGTTCCGTAGCGTTGCGTCAGCCATTTTGAGATTTTGACAAAGCCCCGGTCAGCCAGAAGCCCGATGCGTTGATCGCGCCCGCGCGCCGACTTCTTTCCTTCCAGGCAAAGATGATCGCCGAGTTTCCGGAAGATCAATTCCGGATGCGCTTCGCCGATGCTCGCCTGATGATCCGGCGTGATGAAATCGTCGACCTCCTTGATCTTGTCTCGGATATTCCAGAGCTGGCACGAAATGCCCATTCGTGGGCCTTCATGCTGCCAATAATATCGATTGGCAGAAGCCTGGTCCGGAAATTCCCAGAGGTTTCGGCGCGCACCCAGGAAAACCGAGGCACCGACCAACTCGCGCGCGCGGATGTCGCATCGTCTGTGGCCGGACATCTTCAGGCCGATTGGCATGTCGATCATCGCCCGGCCGTGCGGGATCGAGACAAGCCTGCGCAAGTCGGATGAATAGTCGAAGCCGTGGTTGCCTCGATCGTCGATCCACGCCATGACCCATCCACCGCGAAATCCGTCAAGCCCGAGATATTGGGGCACGCTCTCACTCCCACCCGATCGTCCGCGGCGGCTTACTCGTCACGTCGATGCTCACCTTCATGTTCGACACCAATTTGGCGGTCATTGTGTTCTGCAGCAAGCTTCGCCAAATTGGGCGCAATTCGTAGCGGCCCATTACGCAGTGCTGCCCCGCAGGTTGTTCGCAAACGCCGAAAGCGCATCGGCAAGCTGTCTCGCGGTTTCCGGTGGCGGCAACGGGATTCTGAAATTTCGCGCGCCGGTGGCTGGATCGCGCTCAATCCAGGGATGCGCCGGAGCGCCGGGATCGTTGGCGGCCGCAAGCGCGCCAACAAACTGCGCGCTAACCTGTACCAAGGTTTGCCACAGATCGGGACTCGCGCCGGATGGGGATGCACCATCCCTCGCGATCCGCGCGATCACCACCTCGCCTGCGCCCGTGTTTATCTCCGTATTTTGACCTTCCACAGATACGGCGTCGTCGGGAGCGACGATATGGCCGATTTCCTCTGCCGGTGTCACGGCCTCGCCCTCGCCCATCCGCCCGGTGACGCTTTCCACGTCCTTCATAAAGCGGTTGAGACGCGAACCGCCGAGTGAAATCTCGCCACTGTCGCCGTCTAAAATTCCCGCCGATAAGGACCGCTTGAACGCCAGCACCGAAAGCATGCCCTCCTCGATGGTGCCTTTTGCCACCAGATTGATAACCCGCACCGGCCGCGTCTGACCCATGCGATGGATGCGCGCGATGCGCTGCTCGAGGATCGCCGGATTCCACGGCAAGTCCATGTTCACCAGGGTCGAAGCATGCTGCAAATTGAGACCCGTGCTGCCGGCATCGGTGGACAGGAACACGCGGCAGGCGGGGTCGTCACGGAACCGCTCAATCAGCGCCGGCCGCTTTTCCGACGGCACGCCGCCGTGAAAGCTGACGTAGCCGAGCCTCCGAGCTTCGAGACGGCGGATGACAATATCATGGGTCCGCGTCCACTGCGAAAACACCACCGCCTTGGCATCGGGATCGACAAACAATTCATCGAATAATGCCGCCAATTCATCGGTCTTGACGCCATGGTCGGTTTCCTGGTCAAGCAAATAGGTGCTATTGCACGACATCCGCATGTTTTGCAGGGCAATCATCAAGCGTCGCTGATCCGTGTCCGACAGAAACCTGGTCTTGCGCCAGCGCCGGACTACTTTCGCTACCTCGTCGGCGTTTTCCCGGTGATAATCCATTTGCATCTCGGTCATCGGCACCAGCAGGTTCTGGTCGGATCGGCTGGGCAGTTGACGCAGCACCTCGGATTTTCGCCGGCGGATCATGACCGGCGCCAGCGTTTGGCCGATCTTCTCCAAAGAGGTATAGCCGGTGACGCGGCCGGCTTCGTCCTTGACCTGATGCTCGTGCAGCAGCTTCCAGGTTGGCCCCAGCCGGTGCTGATCGACAAACTGGACAATGGAAATCAGCTCTTCCAATTTGTTTTCCAGGGGAGTCCCGGTAAGCACGATCGCGTAGGAGCTATCGATGCGTTTCAACGCGCGCGCCGCAATGGTGTTCCAGTTTTTCACCCGTTGCGCTTCATCAACGATCACCAGCTCGGGCGCCCAGCCAGCGATCAGGTCTAGGTCCGGCTTGAGCTTTTCGTAATTTGTGATCTTGCAGAAGTCGTCCAGGGCAAAGTCCTGCTGCCGCTGCGCCCGGCCACCATTGATGACGCGTGCCGCCTTTTCACCCTGACGCCCCGCGAAACGCATCATCTCGCTTTGCCATTGGTATTTGAGCGAGGTCGGGCAGATCACCAGCACTTTCGAGACGCCAAAGTGCCGAGCCAGTATTTCGGTCGCGGCAATTGCCTGTATGGTCTTGCCTAGTCCCATATCGTCGGCGATCAGCGCCCGACCGACCCGCACTGCAAACAGCGCTCCCTCGGCTTGATAGGGATAGAGCGGCACCTTCAGAAGCGCCAACAGCTTGGGATCGGCGGCACCGCGCGAGAACAGCTGCTTGAGCTTTGAGGCCCGCCGCTCAGCATCCCGTCTTCCCGCGATGAAATCCAGGGCATCGTCATAGGCACGAAACTCGTGACCGCACTTCGAGGCTGTGGCCATGAAATGCTCGAGCTCGCCAAGACGCTCGTCCGGCAGCATTCCGTCGTGTTCGGCGTCGAATAAACCGGCGGCGGCCTCGATCAGATCAGGCGGGCAATCCGTTCCGGCGCGAAAATGCACGCGGCGTTGGCCGTCATTGCGTAAATAAAGCTCTGAGAACGCTGGCTGATAGCCGCGCGCAAACGCCGTCCTGGCGCCACGCTTCTTCTCCAGCCGGGAAAGCGTGAATTCGATGTGCTTGCAGGTACCCAATTCGGCGGTGGCATAGTCGGGGCATGAACAGAAATTGCCGCCCGGCCCCAAGCCTCGAATCGCCACGCGGTAACTGGATTTCGAAACGGGGTTGCTGACCCGAAACTCGGAGAAAAACGGCTCAGTGCCCAGATTCTCGAGCCCGAAGGGCTGTTCGCGGCCGAACTGGCGGCGCAAGCCGCGTTGCCAGTCCAACAGCGAAATATCTGCTGGCGCATGGGTGCGCGCGAGTTTGGGTTCCTTGGTCGGCTTCGCAGGGGAGTTGAGGTTTCGTCGCGCGGTTTCCATCGAATTACTTTCCGTTCAGCCAAGGTTAGCAACGCTGGCTAACCAGTGTCTGCGAAATCGGCGATCACCACATTACTGTTTTCACCGGTGTCCACTGGTTTTGTCAGACGCTGGACACGTGCCCGTGGTGGCCTCGATCATCGATCCACGCACGAACCTCTCTGGCTTTTCCCAATCTCAATGTATTCTGGTCCGTCATGGCGACCGTCTGGCGCAGCGAGTGGCATTATCCCGCTATGCCGTAATCCAGCAATTTTTTGTACGATGGCGCAATATGCGGGGGGCCTGTCATCGGGCGCGCTGGGGTACGGCTTCGCGGTTCATCGCGCGAGAAACACCTCGACGCGGCGGTTCTTTTGCCGACCGAGCTCGGTGTCGTTGCAGGCAACCGGAAGGACTTTTCCGAATCCCTCCACTTGCATGTCCCTGGCGTAGCGTTGGGCGCCGAGCGCGACCAGCTCGCGACGCACCGCGTCAGCCCGCTTCCGGGCCAGTTCAACATTGGCGCCGGCGCTGCCGATATCATCGGTAAAGCCGGCCAGCAGCACCTGGGGCGGCCTCGGATCTTTTTGCAGATAGCGCGCAAGACGCTGGATATCCTGTCGCGCCTTGGTATCGAGTTCCTCCGAACCGGGCGCGAACCGGTAGGTGATGGACAAGCGTTCGGTCTGCGCGGCCATGTCGGCGAATTTGCGTCGCGCCGACGGATCGGCGTCGGTCTCTCGCACGTGCTCGCTTCCGGCATGATCGTCTCGCGCGGTCTCAATCTGCTGGTCGGTCGCGCTGTGCGGAACCTCCGCTCCCTCCTCTCCGCTCGCGCTGGGCAGCGGCAGAGCCAGTGCGGCATCGGCGCGATCGTCTGCCTTGATGAAATTCATCAGTCGCCGCGAATAGCCTTCGAGCGGATAGGGCGCGAAGATGAACAGCCGTCGTGACAGTGGATAGTCCTCGGTCTTGATGCTGAACGCGTTAGCGCTCTGTTCGATGCCGCACCCCCCTCGCAGCCGCAGCGCCTTCACGTTTGTGGTGACCAACGCCTCGGGCGCGAAGCCGACACTCATGTCGTCGGCAGCGACGGCCGCAAGCAAAGCGGCGTACGCTCCGTGCGAGAAGGCAATCGTGCGTGCCAGCTCGACCCCACAGGCTTTCAGAACGAGCGTCCGAAACGTCTCGAAGGTGCCGGACGGCCCAAGGCGAACTTGCAGGTTGATCGCTCCTGGCCGCCCGCCGAGCTCACGCCAGTTGCGAATTCGACCGGCAAAAATCTCGGCGATCTGGCACAGGCCCAGCGCGCTGACCGGATTCTGCTTGTTGACGACGACAACAACCCCGTCGAGCGCCACAACCTGTTCGATCTCACTGCGTTCAGCCGGCGCGGCGCCGGCGGCCTTCGCGAGCACTTGAATCTCACTGTCGGTGTAGACCCGCGACGACATGCCGATCTGCGCTGCCTTGTCGACGATCGCATCCTTGGCGGTGTCTGACCCTGTCGAACGCACCGTGATACGAAAGCAGGCAGCCTCAGACTCGGTCCCCTGCAGTTGGTAGGTCCGCGTTTGCGTTTGGGAGTCGCTGCTGCGGGTAAGGCGCATGCCATTGGCATTGGCAAACCCCTGAATCAGGAAAGGCATGACGCCGAGACCGACGGTGCCGGAACCTTGGACGGCGAGGTCCTCAAAGCTCCGGCACGCGGCGACCGGTGCATTCGCAGGTGCACTCACGGGCGCATTCACGGCTGCATTCACGGGCGCATATACGGGTGCAGCGACAGGACGTGGCGAGGCGCAGTGACCGTCCTGCATGATCTGGTTCGCCGGGCACGCGCAGCCGGACGGACCAGGCTCCTGTCCGGCCGGGCAAACAATGCGCTGACCACAGTCCTGGACGTCCGCTCGCCGCAGGGTGATCTCGCCAAAGTCAGACGTGAATACCTTGTAGTAAGTCGTACTGTCATTGCCGACCAGTGTTCCAGTGATCGGAGCTGCGTTCGGATTGGCCTTCGAGCAGAACGTGACCTTGAGACCAACAGGGGCTTGCGCCGCCGACGGCGGCGCAAGCGGCAGAGCCAAACAGGTCGCTAACACGATCGCATTTATCAACGATGATCTCATCGATTCATCTCCAACTGGTCACGGCGAGTGCTTGTTTTGCAGCGTGGAGTCGCAAGCATCCAGGCTCGCATTGGTGCCGTTCAGAACGGCCGCGATATCGAATTCGGCAAGACGGATTTCGAAACGTGCCTCCGGCGGAAGCGGGGTCAGCATGCGGTCGATGACGCCGTACGAGGTATCCAGCGCCGTTGTCAGTTTCAGCCATGCCCGGAAGCGGCCGTCCTCACCGACAAGCGGCGGCGTCGTCAGGTGGCGTTGCGTGAACACAATCGATGCGGTCGCCGAGTCATGTCCGGAGACGGCCAGCGGTGCAAACAACTGGCGGTGCTTGTCGTCGAGGTTCTCCACCGTGAAGCGGGCGGTGAACGGCTTCGACTGCCCGCCCTTGCTCGCCGTCAACTCAATGTCGAGCACGGCGCCAGCGCGCGCACCATGATTTGTGACCGTCACCGGGACGACGAAGAATTCGTCGTAGGAGCCGGGTCCTCGGCCATATTCCCAATTGCAGCCGGCCAGGATCTGCAGACTTGGCTGCTTGAGGACGGTTTCGTAGAGGCTGACGCCCGAGAAGGCCAATGATATGAGAGAAATAGACAACGCCGCACGCTTGAGCACGGCGGAATAGCGACGCAGGCGCGAAACCACCGAAATGGCAGCGACGGAGATCGCCGCCAGGACGCGCCGTCTCGGCGTCGCGCCCTTGCCTTCCTCCGTTGGTTGCCCCGGGGCGGTCACCGCAATACCCTAACCGCTTACAATACCAAACCGCATCCTAGATCAATTCAGTGACATCACCGTCACATGCGAGGAAAGGGCTGATACAGCCCTGTCGATGCAGGGCATGCGGACCGCGACATTTTTGTGACGGGGCAATGACAATGACGATACGCCTTTGCATTCTCGCGGCGCGAGACGCCCGAGTTGCGCATCAGACTCGTCCCTCCGAAGACAGAGGGCGCAGGGAAGACCGGGTGCCAGCGCGCACCCGCGGCCCGTGTGCATTGGTAGTAAGCACACGGTAGTCACCACAGGTGGTGCCGGATCATCCGGCCTTCCCTGCGCAATGGTTTTAACGGC
>Ga0307479_10004240_pt1 | contig 13112 bp, 9 predicted proteins | sample atmos_gasesECM4C_FD_203743 | JGI IMG/M metagenome (GOLD analysis project Ga0307479, IMG submission 203743) | Hardwood forest soil microbial communities from Morgan-Monroe State Forest, Indiana, United States - atmos_gasesECM4C_515 | ecosystem: Environmental > Terrestrial > Soil > Temperate...
ACCACGACCCAAGGCTGCCTGGCTTGGCCGGGTTGCAAGCGCCCGTCAAAGACGATCTGAAAGCCAAGAAGGTCCAGGTAGAAGGCGAGGCTTCGGTCAAGATTGCGAACGTAGACCATCACCGACTGCAGGCGCAGGAATGGCTCCTGGCGCGGCAGGGTGCTGTTTGTGCTTTCCGGAGATTGGGGCGCGATACTGGCCATCCGCGCATTATATAAGGCCTCGGGATTTTTTATGAGACAGGTTGAAGGGTCGCGAGGGCGGGGAAGTATTTTGACTCGGCCTCGTCGGAGAACACGAATTTGGCCGGACGGGCTGCGCCAATCTGTTCATGGCGTTTTATACACACCGCCTTGTCAGACGCGCCGCATTGCGTTGGGATAGAGGGTAGTTTCGAATTTACTTAAACCGGCAGGTACTGGATGAAACTCTTCACTTTTTGTAGCGGCGGTGCGCTTTGCCTTCTCTTCTCTTTGCCAGCCAATGCGCAGAGCACGGGGCGGATTGATTGCGCGCGCGACGGCGGTTACGTCTATCTTTACAGCTCGATGACCACGCTGGAAGTGCGTATGACGTTACAGTGCGGGGAGGTTGTGCGCATCACCGGGCGCAGCGACGATTATTACAGCGTGCGGACCGCCGCGGGCGAGGCCGGGTTTGTTCCTCGGACGAGCGTTTCATTACTGAAGGATCAGCCGGGAACCGGTCTGCCAACGCCGGCCGCAAAGCCGCCCGCGCGGGAACGCACCCACTACGACCAGCCGAGGAGCGAGGCGACTGGGCCCGAACATACGGTCGGTGGCGCATTTGCGCTGGCAAACAATACGCCCATTCGCGTGAAGCTCAATAATGCAATTTCGTCGGCTACGGCTCATGTTGGGGATGCGGTCGAGCTTGAAGTTGTCGAAGACGTGATCGTCGATGGCGTGACGGTTTTGCCGGGGGGCTCAAAAGTAAGCGGCGTCATTGCGGTCGCCGAGATTAAGAAGCGTTTTGGCCACGGCGGCAGGGTCGCATTCAGCATTACTTCGATTGCATTGGCCGATGGCGAGCAAGTGAAGGTGCGCTGCTACCAGGAAGCTTCCGGCTCCTCGAACACTTCATCGGACGCGGTTATACCCCTCAGTTCCGGCAAGGACGTTTCAATTCCGAAGGACGTGGAATTCACGGCGCTGGTGGATGGCGAAGTCCACCTGAAACGGGAAAGTTTCGATACTCCGAAAATCCATCCTGCCACTTCGCCCGCTACCTCAGTGCAAAAAACCGAACCGGCACACTGAGGTTTCCTAAGTAAATCGGCGCCACGATGCTCTTGAGTCGTCGTTAGTTTTGGAACTCGGCGTCAGGGCTTTCGTTGCCTTCCGCGGGTGGGGTAAGAACTTCGCGTGCCAACGTTGCGTCTTCCTCGCGTACCAGAATCTTAAACCCAGCGCCGGTCCACGCAAGGTGTTCGCGCATTCCTCCTGCCGTGTCAGCCTGGATTAGGGCCTGAATGCCAGCATCTTCCAGCATGCTCTTGGCCAGGTCCGCTTCAGGACGGCTGCCGTAGGACCGGACGACAACGAGCTTACTGTGATCCATAGGGGAATTATATGCCCGCAGGGGTCAAAGGACCTGCTTTGCGATCAATGTTCCGGGCAATCAATCCAACGCTCCATAGAGACGGTGTTTCTTGGCGGGAGCGCGCCTGACCAGTTACAATGAATTGTTTGGGTGGTGCGGCCAAGAAGGCCCTTGCGAGCTTGGACGGGTTTAGGAGCACAGCCGAAAAACTTTCTTCAGGGGCTAAAGCCCGTTTTGTATGGGGCTTTACGCCGGGGCTGAAGCCCCGGCCTCCTAAAGTGCGTCAGGAGACGGCGAACTTTCCATGGATTTAGCCAAGGTAGTTGACGGCGTTATCGCGCGGTTTATTGGGACGAAGCACGAGCGCGACCTGAAAAAGCTGGAGCCGCTGGTTGCTGCGATGAATGCGCAGGAGCCCGAAGTGCAGTCGTTGAGCGACGAGCGGCTGAAAGAACGCTTCGCGGCGCTGCGGACGCAGGTGCAGGAACAGCTGAAGGACTCGGATCCCGCGGAACCCACCTACAAGGATGATTTACAGAAGGCGCTCACGGACGCGATCGTTCCCGCGTTTGCGCTGGTGCGCGAGGCCGGGCGGCGATTCCTGAAGATGCGGCATTTCGACGTGCAATTGATCGGCGGAATGGTGCTGAACGACGGAAAAATCGCCGAGATGAAGACGGGTGAAGGGAAGACTTTGGTGGCGACGCTGCCCGCCGCGCTAAATGCGCTGGCAGGGCGCGGCGTGCACATCGTTACGGTCAATGACTACCTGGCGCGGCGCGACGCGGAGTGGATGAGTCCGCTCTATAAAGCGCTGGGACTGACGGTCGGCGTGATTGTGCACGACCTGGATGACGTGCAGCGCCGTGCGGCTTACGCCGCGGACCTGACCTACGGAACCAACAACGAGTTTGGATTCGATTACCTGCGCGACAACATGAAGTATGACTTAGCGAGTTGCGTGCAGCGCGGGCACCAGTTTGCCATCGTGGACGAGGTGGACTCGATTCTGATTGACGAGGCGCGGACGCCGCTGATTATTTCGGGGCCGTCGGAAGAATCCACGGACAAGTATTTCAAGATCGACAAAATTATTCCCAAGCTGATTCAGGACATCGATTACACGCTGGATGAGAAGCATCGCACGGCGACGCTGACGGAAGAAGGCGTGAGCAAGTGCGAGCGGCTGCTGGGGCTTGGGAATTTGTACGACCCCGCGCACATGGAGCAGATTCACCACGTATACCAGGCGCTGCGGGCGCACACGCTGTACAAGCGCGACGTCGATTACGTGGTGAAAGACGGCGAAGTGATCATCGTGGACGAGTTTACCGGGCGGCAGATGCCGGGGCGGCGGTGGTCGGACGGCTTGCACCAGGCGGTGGAAGCAAAAGAAAGCGTGAAGATTGAGCGGGAAAACCAGACGCTGGCGACGATCACCTTCCAGAACTATTTCCGCATGTACAAAAAGCTGGCCGGTATGACCGGAACGGCGGAGACGGAAGCGGCCGAGTTCGGAAAGATTTATAACCTGGACGTGGTGGTGATCCCGACGAACCGTTCGCTGATCCGCAAGGAACATCCCGACGTCGTTTACCGCACGGAGAGAGAAAAGTTTGAGGCGGTGGTGAACGGCATCCTGCAGGAAGACAATTCGCTGTCGAACGGAATCCGGCACTATCACGAACGCGGGCAGCCGGTGCTGGTGGGCACGATTTCCATCGAGAAGTCGGAAACGATCGCGGAGATTTTGAAAAAGGCCGGAGTGCCGCACCAGGTGCTGAACGCGAAGCAGCACGAGCGCGAATCGCGCATCGTTGCGCAGGCGGGGCGAAAGGGCGCGGTGACCGTAGCGACGAACATGGCCGGCCGCGGCACGGACATTCTTCTGGGTGGGAACCCGGAGGCGATGACACGTGAGCACTTTTTGAAGAACAAGCTGGCGATTCCTTATGCTGCGGCGCCCGCGGTAATCGGCGTGGAAAGCACGAACGGCGATACGCCGGCGGCCGCGGCGGTGCAGATGGTTTTGTTCCAGCACGAAGGAAAGATTTTTCAGGTGCCGAAAGATCAGTGGGATCCGATGTACCAGCAGTTCGCGGATCAGTGTAAAGCGGAGCACGACGACGTGGTGGCGCTTGGCGGCTTGCACATTCTGGGCACCGAACGCCACGAGGCGCGGCGCATTGACAATCAGTTGCGCGGACGCGCGGGACGCCAGGGCGATCCCGGTTCTTCACGATTCTTCTTGTCGCTCGAAGACGACCTGATGCGTATTTTCGGCGGCGAGCGCGTGAAGCAGATGATGTTCCGACTGGGAATGACGGAAGGTGTGCCGATCGAGTCGAAGCTGATTTCGAACCGCATCGAAAACGCGCAGAAATCCGTGGAAGCGCAGAACTTCGACGCGCGCAAACACCTGCTCGAATACGACGACGTAATGAACAAGCAGCGCGAGACGATTTACGCGATTCGCCGCTCGGCGCTGGAAGGAAAAGATCAGCGGGATTACGTGCTGGGCATTGCGGAAGACGTGGCGCGCGAACTGGTGGACACGTATTGCCCGCGCGAACAGCATCCAGGGCAGTGGAATACTGCGCAATTGTTGGCCGAGATGAACAGCCAGTTTGGAATTGACGCGAAGGCGATGGGCGCGGACCCGGGGGCGCTGAACCACGACCAGTTGGCAGAAGCGATGGTGGACGCGGTGAAGGCTCGCTACGCAGAGAAGGAAAAACAGTTCAGCCCGGACCTGCTGCGTTGGCTGGAGCGGCGAATCATTCTGGACGTGGTGGATACGCAGTGGAAAGACCACCTGCTTTCACTCGATCACTTGAAGGAAGGGATTGGGCTGCGCGGTTACGGCCAGAAAGATCCGCTGGTCGAATTCAAGAAGGAAGCGTTTATCTTGTTTGAAGACATGATGGCGCGCATCGACAACGAGACTATACGGTATCTGTATCACGTGCAGATTCAGCAAGGCGAGGCGCAGCCACCGCAGGCGCAGCAACGGCAAGAACCACCGCGGGCGGCGATGGGGGGCGCCGCGGCAGCTGTGGCCAGTGCGGCAGCGCGGGCAGAAGAGCCTCCGCCACAGAGATTGCCGGATTTTGCGCGGGCGCTGGAAAAGCGGCAGGAACGCCAGCAGAAGGATTTGCAGTTTCAGACTGGGGCGGGGCAGGCCGAGGCCCCGAAACCGGTGCGTGCCGGCGCGAAGGTCGGAAGGAATGATCCTTGCCCTTGCGGCTCGGGGAAGAAGTATAAGAAGTGCCATGGGGCGTGAGGAAGTGACCGGTGATTGGTGACTAGTGACTGGTGAAGAGTCAGAGCACATCGCCGAATTCGGAAGTTTCGAACTCAGAACTAACGACTGATAAATTACAGCTAACAACTCACAGACTACGCCTGAGGTTTAGGAAGCGAAGAGGACACATGCCACCAGGAACGATGCCGGGACAACAGCCAGCGCCGCAGAGACAAGGGATACCGGGAGTGAAAAACCTGGTGGCTGTAGCCAGTGGAAAAGGCGGCGTGGGAAAAACGACCGTGGCCGTGAACCTCGCGCTTGCGCTTGCAAAGCTGGGCCACAAAGTCGGCTTGCTGGACGCGGACGTCTACGGGCCGAACGTGCCCATCATGCTGGGTTCAACGCAGGAGCCGATGGCCACGGCGCAGCAGCGGATTATTCCCGTGGACGCGCAGGGCGTGAAGATGATTTCGATGGGCTTACTGAATCCGGGTGACAAGCCGGTGATCTGGCGCGGGCCGATGCTGCACAGCGTGATCACGCAATTTTTGCGCAGCGTGGAGTGGGGCGAGCTGGACTACCTAGTGATCGATCTGCCGCCGGGAACAGGCGACGTACAGTTGACGCTGATCCAGACGGTAGCGGTGACGGGCGCGGTGGTGGTGACGACGCCGTCGCTGGTGGCAGTCGCCGACGTGCGCAAGGCAATTGAGATGTTCCGCCAAGTGAACGTGGAAGTGCTTGGCGTGGTGGAAAACATGAGCACGTTCGCGTGCCCGCATTGCGGTAAGCCCGTGGATATTTTCGGGCACGGTGAAGGCACGAAGACGGCCGTTGCCTACGGCGTGCCGGTGCTGGGCGAAATTGAAATCGATCCGCGAATCCGGATGGGTGGGGATTCCGGCAGCCCCGTGGCGGCGCAGGGGGAATCGGCGCCGGCCGCACAGAGTTTGTATCGCATGGCCAAGGCAATCACGGCGCGCCTTGCGGAAGTGGGCGCGACCTCGACCGGGCCAGCAGTTGAGATTGATTGAGCGCACGGACGATTTTTGTGGTGGCCGATCCTAAGATCGGCCACTACAATGCAAAATCCACGGAACATTTTCGAAAGTGACTTCGTTGATTGGGTGAGGTTGTTCTGATGATGGCCTCTGCACCGGTCGGAGCTTCTCTACAGACAGCCGGCGAAAACCGCCGGGGAGACTGGGCGCTCCTCGGCGGCCTCGCCTTCCTTTTATTTCTTGCACACATGCTGGTCAGCGGGCGGTATGGCTATTTTGTCGACGAGCTGTATTACCTGGCGTGCAGCCAGCATCTCGATTGGGGTTATGTGGACCAGGCGCCGCTGATCGCGGTGATCACCTGGTTTGCGCGGAAGACGCTGGGCGATTCGCTGACGGCTCTACATTTGTTTCCGGTGCTGGCGGCGGCGCTGAAAGTGGTACTGACGGGATTGATTGCACGAGAACTGGGAGCGCGGCGATTTGGCATGGTCCTCGCATGCGTTTGCGTCATGCTGGCACCAATCTGGCTGGGAATGGACAGCCTGCTGACGATGAACGCGTTCGAGCCGTGTTTCTGGATGGCCTGCGCGCTGATCGCACTGAAGATTTTCAATGGGGCGAGCCCGACGCTCTGGCTGCTGTTCGGGGTGGTGGCGGGGCTGGGACTCGAAAATAAACATTCCACGCTGATTTTTGGATTTGGGCTGTTTGCTGGGTTGCTGCTGAGCCGGCAACGAAAGCAGTTTGCCAGCCCGTGGATATGGCTTGGCGGATTGCTGGCGTTTCTGATTTTTCTGCCGAATCTTTTGTGGGAAGTGCACCGCGGATTTCCAACCGCGGAACTGTTGCGAAATGTGCAGGCGAGCGGGCGGAACACGGAACTGGGGCCACTGACGTTTATGGCGGTGCAGGTGCTCATCCTGAACCCGCTCGCGGCACCGGTATGGATCGCGGGGCTGGTGGAATTGCTGCGCGACCGCGAGGGTCGCGGCTGGCGTGTGCTCGGCGTTTGCTACGTGGTGGTGATGCTCGTGATGCTGACGATGCACGGGCGGCTCTACTATCCCGCGCCAGCGTATCCGATGCTGTTCGCAGCAGGAGGCGTGGCGTTTGAGCGGTGGATCACACGGCTGCTGGGGGGCAAGTGGTTGAAACCGGCGTATGTGACGCTGATTGTGGTCTCGGGATTAATACTTGCGCCCGCGGCGTATTTTCCGATGCTGAGCGTGGAGCAGTACATTGCATATTCGCGTTTCTTGCATTTCCAGCCGCCGCGCATTGAGAATCACCGGATGGGACCGTTGCCGCAGTTGTATGCAGACCAGTTTGGGTGGAAGGAAATGGCTCAGGTGGTGGCGGATGCGTATCACAAGCTGCCGCCGGAGGAACAGAAGTCCTGCGCGATTTTCGGGCAGAATTACGGACAGGCCGGGGCAATAGACTTTTTTGGCGCGAAGATGGGTTTGCCGCCGGCGATATCCGGGCATCAGAGTTATTTTTATTGGGGGCCGCGGGGATATTCGGGCGAATGCATGATTGTGATGGACGATACGCCGGAGCGGCTGGGCGAGTTGTATCGGGATGTGGAAAAGGTCGGAACGGTGTTTCATCCGTTGTCGATGCCTTACCAGCATTTTGACGTTTATTTATGTCGCGGCGCCAAATTCGGGACGCTGGAAAAGCTGTGGCCACAGGTCAAGCGGTGGAATTAGCGGAAAATTCAGTCGTGGGGTACGGAAGAATTTGAGATGGGAAGCTCGCCGCTGGCGGAGGATGCGCCGGCGGCTTTTATTTTTTCGAGCAAGCAGGCGCGGCACAGACAGCCGGCTGGTCGTGCGTCGACCGCGGGCATGGGAATGACGTGAGGCAGTTCTGCACACCAGCAGCCGCCTTCTGGTTGGCAGGTCATCGGCGCGTTGCATTGGGAGCAGCGGGTTTCCACCAGGAAATTATGGCGCGAAGGGCGGCGAGCGTCCAGCGCGAGACAATTTGGTGCGCAAGGTGTGGGCGGTTTTCTTGTCAGCGGGGCGAAGCGGGTGCTATCTTGGATGTTCGCTGGCGGCTCGCGAAATGCGCAGGGGCGGTGTATTTCGTGCTCCTGCAATCACTTACGGGAAATTCGAATTGTTGATGCGCACACCGGATATCCGTCCATATAAAGGCAAATTTCCGCAGATTGCGGCGTCGGCGTACATCGACCCGGCGGCGGTGGTGATCGGCGACGTGGTCATTGGCGAGGAGTCGAGTGTGTGGCCGATGACCGTGGTGCGCGGGGACGTGCACTATGTACGCATCGGCAAGCGCACGAATATCCAGGACGGCTGCGTGCTGCACGTGATGAAGGATCAGTATCCGCTGGTGCTCGGCGATGAAGTGACCGTGGGACATTCGGTGACGCTGCATGGGTGCACGATTCGTTCGCACGTACTGATCGGGATGGGTTGCATCATTTTGAATGGCGCGGTGATTGGCGAGAACTCGATCATCGCCGCCGGGACGCTGATCACCGAGCGAACCGTGATTCCGGCTGGGAGTTTGGTCATGGGCTCGCCGGGAAAAGTGAAGCGAGCGCTGACCGAAATCGACTGCGAATCGATTGGGAAATATGCGGAGCGGTATGCGGGATATAGCTTGATTTACCGCGAGGAAGCGACGGCGCGCGGGGAACGGATTGATTGGAGCGAGTTAGAGGGCTGAACGGGCGAGCGCGGCATTCCAGGGACAAATGGCAGAGAAAAAGAAATTCCAGGCAATCAAGGGCACGCGCGATTTGCTTCCTCCGGAGACGGAGTTGTGGAACCGGGTGGAGCAGACGGCGCGGGAAGTGTTTGGCACATTCGGGTTCGGAGAGATTCGTCCACCGATTTTTGAGCCGACGGAACTGTTCGCGCGCGCGGTGGGCGGTGAGACGGACATTGTTTCGAAGGAGATGTATTCGTTTGTGGACAGGCCTTTCGCGCTCGAGCGACCAAAAACCGTTGGTGAAACTGGCGAATACATTGCTGTGTTGAAAGACCTGATGCATCGTGGTGCGATTCCGAGCGACGAAGAGAATAAAAAAGCGCTAAGCCGATACGAAGCGTCTTGGAAGGCACTTTACCTCCTTTTGGGACTTCCCCAAGCGGAGATAGAGGGCTCGAAGTTTAACGAGGTCAAGAACTCAATTTACAAGTTTTTCGCTGATGAATCCGTGATTCGACTGGGTGCCGAGGTCGTTCTGCGGCCGGAAGCGACAGCTTCGGTTTGCCGGGCGTACATCGAGCATGGGATGCATGCACTGCCGCAGCCGGTGAAGCTGTATTACACCGGGCCGATGTTCCGGCGGGAGCGGCCGCAGAAGGGGAGATACCGGCAGTTTTATCAGATTGGCGCGGAAGTGTTGGAGATGGTGCCGCCGAACCAGGACCCCGCAAAAAATATCGCGAAAGACGCGGCAGTGGACGCGGAAGTGATCGAGATGGTGATGGCGTTTTTCGCACGGCTCGGCCTTGAGGCCGTGAAGCTGGAGATCAATTCGATTGGGGATCGCGAGTGCCGGCCGAAGTACGTGGAGTTGCTGCGCGCAGCATTGATGAAGGTAAAGGACAAACTCGGTCCGGACAGCCAGCGCCGGATTGAGACGAATCCGCTGCGCGTGCTTGATTCGAAATTAGAAAGCGAGCAGGGAATCATCGCGGGGCTGCCAAAGATCGCGGATCACCTGTGCGCAAACTGCGCGGCGCAGTATGCGGAAGTGAAGCGTCAGTTGGGAACGCGCGGCGTGGCGTACGCGGAGAATTGGCGGCTGGTACGCGGGCTGGACTATTACATGCGGACGACATTTGAAATCACCGCGAAGGGATTGGGCTCGCAGAATGCGGTGTGCGGCGGCGGGCGGTATGATGGGCTGGTGGAATTGCTTGGCGGGCCACCGACAAAGGGAATTGGATTCGCGATTGGCGAGGACCGGCTGATTTTGTCGTTGCAGGAAGCGGGGAAGGGCGGCGCACCGCAGGGTCGCGATGTGTTTGTCGCTTGGATGGGAGAGAAGGCGCAGGCCACGGCGATTGCGGCCGCGCAGAAGTTGCGGGCCGCGGGATTTCGTGTGGAACTGCCGCCGGCGGAGCAGAAATTCGGCAAGGCGCTAGGACAGGCCGATAAACTGGGCGCGCGGTATGCGCTGATTTTGGGTGACGACGAAATCGCGACGGGGCAGTGGACGGTGAAGACGCTGGCGGATGGTTCGCAAGCGAAGATGAGCGAGGCGGAGTTTCTGGAGCTTTTGCGAAAAAGCAAACCGTTGTCATCCTGAGCGCACCCGACGAGGGTGCGGGAAGGATCTCAACTGCTAATACGCCTCGGTTGACATTACGTTGAGGTCCTTCGCCCGCAAAAGGCGCGGGCTCAGGATGACAAGATTGTTTATGTTTTAGAGAAATTCAGGAGAGCAGAACGTGCTGGACTTTTTGGGGAACTTGAAGCGGACGCATTATTGCGGGGCGCTGCGGGCGTCGGACGCTGGGCGCGACGCGACAGTGATGGGCTGGGTGGCGAAGCGGCGCGACCTGGGCAATTTGCTGTTCCTGGATGTGCGCGACCGCGCTGGAATCGTGCAAGTCGTTTTCAACAAGGAGACGCAGCCGGAAGCGCACGCCAAGGCGGAACAGGCGCGCAGCGAGTTTGTGGTGGCGGTGGAAGGAAAAATCACCGTGCGCGGAAAGGCGAATCCCGAGCTGCCCACGGGCGAAGTGGAAATTGTTGCGGCGCGGCTGCACGTTCTGAACAACGCCAAAACGCCGCCGTTTGCGATTGAAGACGAGATTAACGCTGCGGAAGAGACGCGGCTGCGATTCCGGTATCTGGATTTGCGGCGGCCGAAACCGCACCGCAACCTGGCCTTGCGGCACAAAATTATTCTGGAAATCCGTAACGTAATGGACGAGATGGGCTTCATCGAAGTCGAGACGCCGATGCTAACGCGTTCGACGCCGGAGGGCGCGCGCGACTACCTGGTGCCAAGCCGCGTGCATCACGGGCAGTTTTACGCGTTGCCGCAATCGCCGCAGATTTTCAAGCAAATCCTGATGATTGGCGGCATGGACCGCTACTTCCAGATCGTCAAGTGTTTCCGCGACGAGGATTTGCGCGCGGATCGCCAGCCGGAGTTCACACAACTGGATTTGGAGATGTCGTTCCCGCGGCAGGAAGACATTTTTGGCGTGATTGAGAACGTGATGGTGCGGGCGTGCCAGGTGGCGGGAGTGGAAGCGAAGGCGCCGTTTCCACACATGCTCTATAAGGATGCGATTCGAAAGTATGGTAGCGACAAACCGGACATGCGGTTTGGGATGGAGTTGCATGAAGTGACGACGTGCTTCCCGGCAGAGGCAAAGGAAAAACTGCAGATTGGCGGAAATGTGTTCGCCTTTGCCGCCCCGGGTGGGGCGGCGTATTCGCGGAAGCAGTTGGACGAGCTGACGGAGAAGGCGAAATCGCACGGGGCGCGCGGGGCTTATTTCGTGAAGCTGGCGGCGGGGGGAACGACGTCTACCGTGGAGAAACTGATTGGCGCGGAGAACGTGAAGAAGCTGGCCGAGACTTGCGGCGCGAAGACCGGCGACCTCGTCGTGGCGGTTTCGGCGAAGGAAGAGATCAAGGGGACGGAAGCGGCGGCGCTGGTTGCGGGACAGTTGCGGCTGCAACTTGGCGAAGCGCTGGGTGTGATTGACAAGACGCAATGGAAATTCTTGTGGCTGACTGGCTTTCCCCTATTCGAATGGAGCGAGTCCGACGAGACATGGGTGAGCGCGCAGCATCCGTTCACGGGAATCGTGGATGAGGACTTGGAGAAGCTCGAAACGGTGCCGTGGGAAGTGCGCTCGAAGGGCTATGATCTGGTGCTGAACGGTGTGGAGCTGGGATCGGGCAGCATTCGAATTCACCGCCAGGATATCCAGGAGCGGTTGTTCAAGGCGCTGGGATTAAGCGAAGAGCAGTTGCGGCGACGGTTTGGATTTTTCCTGGATGCGCTGACGTACGGGACGCCTCCACACGGCGGAATTGCGCTGGGGTTGGACCGCGTTACGATGCTGCTGGCGGGGGAGAAGTCAATTCGCGAAGTGATCGCGTTTGCAAAGACGACCGCGGCAGTCGATTTGATGGCCGAGTCGCCGAGCGATGTCGATCAGGCCCAGTTGGAACAATTGGGAATTCAAATCAAGAAATCGTAGACTGCAAATTGGCGAGCCTCCATATGGATCAGCTTTGGGCAATCAGAAAGGACCTTGACCCGTTTCCAGCTAGAGTGCTCGTAAATTACAATTTCTTAGCCATCCTGCGCTGCACGGCTTATCTGTGCCCTTATTGCTCCATTCCTTTCAGGCTAACTTGGGGGCAAGAAGCCACCTTCTTAGGTGACGGGGAACGAAATTGCTGGCGATGCGGAAAAAAGTTCTGGGACAACTCGCAGGAATGGCCCGAAATGTCGGGTAGTAATAAGAGGCTGTTCCTGCTGCCGATAACCGTTGCGGGTTGGCTAGGCGGAACAATAATCATCGGCGCAATCGCGGCCTATGCCGCGAAGTCCGGCTTGGAATTGGCTGCCTACTCAATTATTTTTTCGTTTCTTCTGATTCCCCTGCTCCTCTGGTTTGGATTTCGGACTCTCCAGATCGTTCGATCGGTACATCGTTATAATGGGCGAGTAGATGAGAAGGCGGTATGAGTCGAATACGCATCTTAGCGGAGGCGGTGGCGAACCGGATTGCGGCCGGGGAGGTGGTGGAGCGGCCTGCCTCGGTGGTGAAGGAGCTGCTTGAGAACGCGTTGGATGCGGGCGCTAACTCCGTGCGAATCGAGACGGAGATGGGCGGAAAGCGCATGATCCGCGTGATTGATGACGGCCACGGGATGATGCACGACGACGCGTTGCTGGCGTTTGAGCGGCACGCGACGAGCAAGCTGCGGTCGGCGGACGATTTGATTACGATTTCGACACTGGGATTTCGCGGAGAGGCGCTGCCCTCGATTGCATCGGTTTCGCGGCTGCTGTTGGAAACGCGCGACGCGAGCGAGCCAGAAGGGACGCGGGTGGAGTTTGCCGGCGGTAAATTGGTGGGCGTGAAGCCGGCCGGATTGCCCCCGGGGACGACCGTGAGCGTGGCGGATCTGTTTTATTGCGTGCCCGCGCGGCGGAAATTCCTGAAGTCGGACACGACGGAGCTGGGGCATATCGCTTCGCTGGTGACGCACTACGCGCTGGCGAATCCCACAAGACAGTTCACGCTGACGACACCGACGCAGGAAATTGTGAATTGCCC
>Ga0307479_10004241_pt1 | contig 13111 bp, 11 predicted proteins | sample atmos_gasesECM4C_FD_203743 | JGI IMG/M metagenome (GOLD analysis project Ga0307479, IMG submission 203743) | Hardwood forest soil microbial communities from Morgan-Monroe State Forest, Indiana, United States - atmos_gasesECM4C_515 | ecosystem: Environmental > Terrestrial > Soil > Temperate...
CCAGGCGAGGCCGGAAGGCAGCGGATTGAGCCGCGGCTCGGGCAGCTGGCATCCCTCCCCGAAGGCCAGCTTGACGAAGAGATACGGCAGGTTGAGGCCGGCGCGGGTGAAGAAAAGATGAGTGGTAAAGAAGCGCCCGATGTTGATCTCGGTCGGGTTCGGCACGCCATGGCGATCGTAGGTCATGTCGACGGCGAAGATACCGTGCGGGCGCGGGTCGATCGCGGCGATGGCCCGCAGGGCGAGCTCGTCGAGCGCCGGATCGGAGACCGTCACGCCGGTGCCGGTGATCCCCGTGACCCCCGAGGGCGCGCGGTTGCCGAGCTCCCAGTAAAGGCGCTTGCGGCCCTGGGCGACGATCAGCTCGCCGTCGCGGTAGAGAGCCGTCCAGGTGATCGAGTCTGGTTGCAGGCACTCCGCCGCGGTGAAGGTGCCCCAGCCCTCGCAGAAGTCGAGCCAGGCGCGGGCCGCTCGCGGCGTGGCGGCGCGGAAGCTCCCCTTGCCACCACCGGGGCTGACCACGGCGCGCAGCCAGACCGGCGCGCCGAACCGCTCGAAAGCGCCGTCGAGATCGCGCGGGTCGCCGACCAGCAATGTCTCGGGGACGGTGAGGCCAGCCTGCCGCCAACGACGGAAGGACTCGAACTTGTCCTGGCAGATCGCGATCGTGGCGTGGTCAGGCAGATAGGTCAGGGCCCCAAGCTCGGCGCGGTGCCGGGAGATCATCCGGATCTCCTGATCCGGCTGGCTGTAGACCAGCTCCGCGCCGGACTCCGTCACCAGGCCGCGCAGGATCGGGAGGTAGGCCGGGTCGTCAGCCTCTGGTACCAGGTGGCGCTCGTCGGTTTCGGCGCGCTGCAGATGGTAGCGGTTGCAATCGACGCCGATCAGGTAGAAGGGCTCCGGCGACTCGCGCAGCGAGCGCACGAAGTTGGTCGCGGGCGAGCCGCCGGCGCCGGTCACCAGGATGCGGCGCGGCGGCACGGCTCAGAGTCTCGGCGTGGGTCCGGGAGAGCGTTCGCGCATGCAGCGAGGGGCGGCTGCTGACCGCGGAGGCGGATGTGGGCACCCGTGGTCATCGAGTGAGTCTACCAGCGGCGGCAGTCGTGGCATGAGGGTCGTATTCTTCGCACCGGTCTTCAATCAAGCGCGAGAGCTGCCGCGGGTTCTCGACGAGTTCGCCGCCGCGCAGGTGCCCGAGGTGGCATTGCTGCTGGTCAACAACGGCTCGCGCGACGGGTCGGAGCGGCTGGTCCGAGAGAGCGGCCACCCCTTCCTCGACCTGCCGCGCAACGTCGGTGTCGGGGGCGCCTACATGGTCGCCCTCGACTGGGCTCTGGCACGGCAGGTCGAGGTCTTCGGCGCCATCGCGGCCAACGGCAAGATGCTGCCCGCCGAGATCCCTCGGCTGGTCGCGCCGGTCCTCGCCGGTGAGGCGGATTACGTCACCGGCAGCCGCTTCCTGACCGGCGGCTCCGCACCCTACCTGCCGTCCTTCCGCCGGCGTGCCATTCCGCTGGTCAACCTCTACGCAAAGTGGATGACCGGGGCGGTGCTGACCGATGCCACCTGCGGCTTTCGTGCCTTCCGTCTCGACCTGCTGCGGCGCGCCGAGTTCGACTGGCACGCGGGATGGCTGACGACGTACGGCCTGGAGTACTACCTCTATGCCAAGGTGCTGCTCGACGGCCGGCTGCGGTGGGTGGAGCGGCCGGTGACCATGCGCTACCCGCAGGCCGGCCCCTACTCCAAGATCCGCGCCGGCCGCGACTGGTGGCAGATGCTGAAGCCGTGGCTGGTGGCGCGGCTCGACAGGCGGGGGTTCCAGTGAAGCGTGACGCGGTCAGGACCCTCTTCCTCGATCTCGATGGACCTCTCCTCGACGTTGCGGAGCGCTACCACCGGCTCCACCGAGACCTGGTGCTGCGCCGCGGCGGCCAGCCCCTCGCCGCGGCGGAGTACTGGGAGCTGAAACGCGACCGAACGCCAGAGGAAGAGATCCTGGCCCGGGCCGGCTTGTCCCCTGGCGCCGCCGCCGCCGCCGCCGCTGCCCACCGCAGCCGCATCGAGAGCCGCCGCTACCTGCGCTTCGATCGCCCCTGGGCCTGGACCGCGCCGGCGCTCGACTCTCTCGCCCGTTTGGCCACACCCGTCCTCATCACGGCACGGCGCCACCGCGACCGCCTCCTCTGGCAGCTCGCTCGGCTCGGCCTCGAGGAGCGGTTCGAGAGCGTCCTCGCGGGCCCGGGCGATGGCACCCCTCTGTCCAAGGCACGCCTGCTGCTCGATTCGAGGCTCACCTGGGCGCCCGGTTCCGTTCTAGTTGGCGACAGCGAAGTCGACATCGCCAGCGGCCGGGCTCTCGGATTGATCACCGTCGCCCTCGATTGCGGCGTGCGCAACGCAGCGCGTCTCGCGGCGTGCAATCCCGACCTCCTGCTCGGTGACCTGCGCCAGGTTGCGCCCCGCCTCGCCGCCCTCGGCCGCGGGAGGGCGGAGCGCCGATGAGCGCTCCGTGCCAGGCGGACCGCACCCTGGAAGCTTGATCGTCGGCATGCCGGGGTCTATCGTGACGGCAAGCAAAGCTTGTGGCGAGGTCAGGTGGAGGACCGAGCGCTGACCGCGGAGCCTGTGAAGCTCAGAAGCCTGCCTCGTCGCCTGGCGCGCTCCGGCTGCGGCTTCGCAGTGGGCTCGCTCGTGGCGCTGGTCGCCCTCGAGGGCCTGTCGAGCGTCGTCTACCTGGCGGTCCGTCTCTATCGCGACCGGGCCGTCGCCGAGCGCGAGCACACCCGATACGATCCCGATCTCGGCTGGGTCAACCTCCCTCGCCTCTTCCTCCCTGACATGTATGGTCCCGGGGTCTACCTCCGGACCAATTCCCAGTCCTTCCGCAATGGTGTCGATTTCCCCATCGCCGAGCAGAAAGGGAAGGCGCGCGTCATCTGCTCGGGCGACTCCTTCACCTTGGGCTATGGCGTCGACAACGACCACACCTGGTGCCAGCTGCTCGCCAGGCTCGACCCCCGCCTCGAGACGGTCAACATGGGCCAGGGCGGTTACGGCATCGACCAGGCCTTCCTGTGGTACCGCAGAGACGGGGCCCGGCTCGATCACCGCTTTCATCTCTTCACCTTCATCACCGAGGACTTCCACCGAATGGAGAGCGACAGCTTCATCGGGTACGGCAAGCCGCTCCTGCGCCTGAAAAAGGGCGTCCTGGTGACGACCAATGTTCCAGTCCCACGCCGCCACGCGCTTGCCGCCTGGCTCGCCGGCCATGGCGGACACCTCCAGAACCTCGCCTCGGTGAGGCTGCTCCGGGCCGTAGTCTCGAAGCTCCGGCAGCGGCCCCTGTCGGCGCCTGGCGAGGAGGAGCGGCGATGGCAGCCCGTGGCGGCGAAGATCGTCGAGGAGCTGCAGGCGCTGAACCAGAGCAGGGGCAGCCGGCTGGTGCTGGCCTACCTGCCGATGCGGGAGGATTACTCCTCGTGCGGCGCGGATACCTGGCGGCGCTTCATGAGCGCGCAGGCCCGCGCGCACGGCCTGCCGTTCCTCGACCTGGTCGAGAGTCTCCGCCGGCTGGCTCCGGACCAGGTGCCAGCGCTCTACATCGATGGCTCGAGGACCAGGTTTCCGGCAGCCAAGGGGCATTACACGGAGGCAGGAAACGCCTGGGTCGCGCGCGAGGTGCAGAAAGGCCTTGCCGCGCTCGACGGCTCGCGGTGAACGGAGACCTCTGCCGCTACTGCCGCCGCTGCCGACCCTGCCGTGCAAGAAAGATTCACCGCGAGCGCTGCAGGTGATGGCCGGGAGCGGGTCAGCGGCCCCGCCGGCCTGCCAGCCGCCCGAGGGGCCCGAGCCGCCCGAGGCGTCGCCGGAGCTCGGTGGCGGCGAGCGCGCCGGCCGTCAAGCGCCGCGCCCCGGAGCTGCGGACGACGACGGCATCGCGCTGGTCCGGGGCCACGGATAGCCGGGAGCGCTCGGCGGCACGGCCGGCATAGGCCGGCAGGAGGCTGCGGACCGGGCCCACGAAGTGGAGCGCGACCTGGCCTGCAGGCAGCTCGCGCCCGGGCACCGGGATGCCGACGGCGGCGGGATCCAGCAGCCGGCAGCCGGCCGGCTGCGCCAGCAAGGCCCAGCAGGTCTGCTCGACCCAGACCGGCGCGAAGCGGTACTCGGGCCGCGTCAGGAACCATTCGACGAGATCGAGGTCGAACCAGCGCGTGCGAAAGGCGATGATGCCGGTGTTCACGTGGCCCGCGAGCCGCAGGCGGGGCTCGGCGAGCAGGTGCCAGGAGCGCACCGAGTAGGCATTCTGCGGGTCGCGCATGAAGAGGGCGCCGGCGCCTTTTGGCAGGTCGAAGAGCCGCGAAAAGGGGCGCAGGAAGAGGACGTCCGAGTCGCAGTAGGCGAGCTCGCCGTCACCGGCAAGGAGCGGCACGTCCAGCACCTTCAGCGCCAGCGGGTTGCAATCGCGGAACTGGCTCGTCGCCTGGCGGGTAGCGAGGACGTCCGCAAGCCGCTCGTCGGCCTCGCGCCGCGGCACGAAGGCGGGATCGCGGAGACCCTCCGCCAACCGTTCGAGGTCGGTTGCGGTCAACGTCCCGTCGTCATGCACTCGCAAGCGCAAGGGTTCGGCGGAAAGGTCGAGCAGGCTCGCCAGGCAGAGCAGCGCCATGTCGACGTGGGCATGCCCGAGGAGCGTGCTTACCAGGCGAGGCTGCTCCGTCCCGACGCCGAAGGGTTGGTGCAACATCCGGCGGATTCTACGCCCGCAGCGCCGAGAGCCACGGCGGCGACGGCGGCGACGGGCGACCGAGGGCCCACGGCGTCCCATGCTAGACTTTTCGCACCGATGAAGGGTGAGTGACAGGCGGATAGGCCTGCTGGAGAAAGCACGCGTGGATTGGGAGCACAAAACAGTCTTGGTCACCGGCGGGGCGTCGTTCATCAGCTCCCACCTCATCGACCTGCTGGTGAACAAGGGGGCGCGGCGGATCCGGGTAGTCGACGACCTGTCGAGCGGGCGGCTGGCCAACATCCAGAGCCACATCGACTCGGGGGTGGTCGAGTTCTTGGAAGCGGACCTCCTGTCGCCCGGAGCGGCACAGCGCGCCGCGGCAGGCATGCAGGTTGTCTTCCACCTGGCAGCGATCCATGGCGGGCGCGGCTTCGTGGACCTCCACCAGGCAGCCTGCGCGCAGAACCTCGCGCTCGACGGCATGCTGATCAAGGCCGCCTACGACGCGGCGGTGGAGAAGTTCGTCTTCGCTTCCTCCGGCTGCGTGTACCCGAACCACTTGCAGCAGGACGTCTCCAAGGAGTTCTATCTCGAGGAAGGCATGGTTGGCCCGCCCTATGACGCGGACAACATGTACGGCTGGGCGAAGCTGATGACGGAGCTGACGTTGCTGCACTACTGCCGTGACCTCGGTTTCCGCTCGGCTTCGTGCCGCTTCTTTACCGTCTATGGCGAGCGCGGAGTCGAGAACCATGCCGTGATCGCCATGATCGCGCGCGCCTTCGTGCGCCAGGACCCGTTCGAGGTGTGGGGAGATGGCACGCAGATCCGCAACTGGACCTACGTCGGCGACATCGTCAGAGGCATGGTGCTCGCCGCCGAGAAGATCGACAACGGGACGGCCATCAACCTTGGCACCGAGGAGCGCACGCGGGTGATCGACGCGGTTCACCTGGTGCTCGAGATGACCGGTCATCGAGCGGAAATCAAGTTCTTGCCGCACATGCCCACCGGCCCGCGCAACCGGGTAGCGAGCAACCGCCTGGCGCGAAAGATTCTCGGCTGGGAACCGCAGGTCAAGTTCAAGGACGGCCTGCGCCGGACGATCGACTGGTACTTCCAGACGCGGGAGCGACAGAAAGTCGGCGGCTACCTGGCCGAGATGCTAACCGAACGGTAGGGGTGATGCTGGACGAGGAGCTGCGGAACGGCACGTCTCCCGCCGGAGCCGCTGCCCCAGGGCCGGCCGGCAGCAACGCACCGAGGTACCGGCTGCTCTACCTGTGCGACTGGCTGCCGCCCGACTTCGGCGCCGTCGGCCAGTACAGCCTGCTGTTCGCCCGGCAGCGGGCCGAAGGCGGCGAAGACGTGGTGCTAGCCGGGCTCTCGTCGGCAGCCGACTCCATGATCGAGGAGGAGGCCGGCGGCGGCGGGCGGTTGCGGGTGGTGCGCTGCCGGGCGGCGGCCTACGACCGCTCCGACCTGCGCGCGCGGGCGTGGTGGACCGCGCGCACCAACCTGGGCCTGCTGTGGCGGGTGCGGCGCTTCCTGCTGGCGGCCGACGAGGTGCTCATCACCGGCAGCCCGCCTTTCCTCCTCCATTGCGTGCTGCCGCTCGCGGCGCTGCTGCGCAAGCAGCTGACCTACCGCATCACCGACTTCCATCCAGAGTGCCTGATGGCGGAAATCAGGGAGCGCGGCGAAACCAGCGCACGGGGGCGCATGCCGTGGAGCCTGCGCGCCTTTTACCGGCTCACCCTGGCACTGCGGCGGCGGGTAGACCGCTTCGAGGTGCTGGGCGAGGACCAGCGCCAGCGCTTGCTCGCCCAGGGAATCCCGGCAGGCCGCATCGTCTTGAAGCGCGATCCCTCGCCGGTCGAGATCCCGGCCAGCACGGTGCCGCTGAACCGCCCGCCCGAGCTCGCCGGCCGCTGCCTGCTGCTCTACTCCGGCAACCTCGGGGTCGCCCACGACTACCAGACCTTCATCGCCGGCTATCGCTTGCACCACCGGCAGGGCTCGGGGCGGGTCGGATTGTGGCTCAACGCCACCGGCGCGCGGGCCGACCGCTTCGAGCAGGAGCTGCACGCCGAGGGCCTGCCGGTGCACCGCAGCCGGCCGCTGCCGCTGGCGGAGCTGCCGCGCCTGCTGGCCGCCGCCGATGCCCATCTCATCACCCTGCGCGATGCGTTCGTGGGCTACGTTCTCCCCTCCAAGGTCTACGGCTGCCTGGCCTCTGGGCGCGACGTCCTCTACGTCGGCAGCCGGCGATCCGACGTCCACCTGCTGTGCTCGCAAGCCCTCCCGGTCGGGTACGTGCAGGTCGAGGTGGGGGATGCGGACGGGGTGGCGCGGGCGCTCGAGGGGATCGCGGACCGGGCGCGCGCCGCGGTTGCCGCGAGCGCCCGCGAGAGCGGCATCGGCACGGCCGACGGTACGCCGGCGGCCGCTTGGTGAGAGACGGTGGCCGATCAGTCCTGAAACCGGTTACACAGGGCTGGCGTTATGGTACCCTGAAGCGCAAATCTCGGACTCCACGGCTGCGATGGGCCGCGATGGCTGCGATGCGATGGCGGGCGCCCTGGCGCTGAGCATCGCGCTCGTCGCTCGTAGCGCCGCCGCGGAGCTGAGCGCAGCAACAGGAAGAGGGGACCGCCAGCGAGCATGAGATACCTGCCGTGGTACGCAGCCGGCGCGGCTATCGTCGCCGCCTTCGTCACCCACCTGCTGGTCCCTGCGGTCACCCGGCTCGCCGTCGCTCTCCGGGCCATGGATCAGCCCGGCGTCCGCAAGCTGCAGGCGAGCGCCGTGCCGCGGCTGGGCGGCGTCGCGATCATCGGCGGGCTGACCATCGCTGCCGGGTTCGCCGCCCTCGGGCACTGGACCACCTGGGGCACCCGGATGGCGAGCAAGGAGCTGCTCGCCCTGGCCGCCGGCACCCTGCTGGTGTTCGTGGTCGGCGTCGCCGACGACCTGCGGGGCGTCGGCAGCGGCACCAAGTTCCTGGTCGAGCTGGCGGCGGCCGGCCTGCTGGTCGCGGCGGGATGGTCGTTCGGGGTGCTGCGGCTGCCGTTCGTCGGCGGCGTCGATCTCGGGCTTTTCGGCCCGGTGGTCTCGCTGCTCTGGATCGTCGGCGTCACCAACGCCATCAACCTGATCGACGGCCTGGACGGCCTGGCCGGCGGCGTCGTCGCCATCATCTCGGTCAGCATGCTCGGCTACGCGGCGCTGCAGGCCAGCCCCGGCAGCGTGGTGCTGATGGCCGCCACCGCCGGCGCCTGCCTCGGCTTCCTGCGCCACAACTGGGAGCCGGCGCGCATCTTCATGGGCGACTCGGGGGCGCTGACGCTGGGTTTCCTGCTCGCCGCGATGAGCGTCCACTCGGCGCTCAAGGCGCCGGCCGCGGTCGCCATCCTGGTGCCCATCCTGGCGCTCGGCGTGCCGGTCATGGACACTCTGCTGGTGATGGGGGTGCGGTTCCTGGACCGGCCGCAAGGACAGCCGCTGCGCCGCTTCCTGCGAATGTTCCGCGCCGACCGCAAGCACCTCCACCACCTGCTCGACCAGGTCGGCGCCCGCCGCGCCCACGTCGTGGCGCTGATCTACGCGATGGTCGTCGCGTTCTGCGCCATGGCCCTGGTGGTGGCGGTGACCGGCCAGACCAACCTCGGCCTGCTGCTGGTGGTCATCGAGTTCCTGGTCGTCTTCGGCATGCGCCAGCTCGGCCGCAGCGCCCAGGCCGGCGCCCTCCGCCGCGCCAGCGGCCCGGTCGCCGTCCCGCCTCCCGAGGTGCGCGACTTCCCCGCCGCCCCACCCGCGCCGACCCCCGCCAAGCTGCGCGTGGTCAAGAACCGCTGAGCCAGCCGGGAGATTTCGAGACCCTGAGAAGCCGACGGCCGGCCCGTTGCCGGGCCGGCCGTGGTGCTGCGTTCTGCTATGTGCGACGCGCGGCGGGCGGCGATACCGCCGCCGGCCGCCGCGGGGGCGGTGCTTAGTACATCCCGCCCATGCCGCCGCCGGGCATGCCGCCGGGGCCGCCGCCCTTCTCCTTGTCCTCCTTGATCTCGGACACCAGCGCTTCAGTGGTGAGCATGAGGCCGGCGATCGACGCAGCGTTGATCAGCGCAGTCTTGGCGACCTTGGCCGGATCGATGACACCCGCCTTCACCAGGTCCTCGTGCTTGCCGGTGGCGGCGTTGAAGCCGCTGTTGCCGTTGGACGACAGCAGCTGCTTGACCACCACCGAGCCCTCCTCGCCGGCGTTGTTGGCGATCTGGCGGGCCGGCTCCTCGAGCGCGCGGCGGACGATGTTGACGCCCACCTTCACGTCGCCTTGGGCCTCGACCTTGTCGACTGCCTTGATGGCGCGCAGCAGCGCCACGCCGCCGCCGGGGACGATACCCTCTTCGACCGCGGCCTTGGTGGCGTGCATGGCGTCCTCGACCCGGGCCTTCTTCTCCTTCATCTCGGTCTCGGTCGCGGCGCCCACCTTGATCACGGCGACGCCGCCGACGAGCTTGGCGAGCCGCTCCTGCAGCTTCTCGCGGTCGTAGTCGGAGGTCGTCTCCTCGATCTGGTTGCGGATCTGCTTGACCCGGCCGGCGATCGCCTCACGCCGCTTGGCGTTGTCCGAGTCGGTGACGATGGTGGTGTCGTCCTTGTTGAGGACGATCTTCTTGGCCTCGCCCAGGTCCTCCCAACGGATGTTCTCGAGCTTGATGCCGAGGTCCTCGGTGATCACCTGGCCGCCGGTCAAGGTCGCGATGTCCTCGAGCATCGCCTTGCGGCGGTCGCCGAAGCCCGGCGCCTTGACCGCGGCGACGTGCAGCGTGCCGCGCAGCTTGTTGACCACCAGGGTGGCCAGCGCCTCGCCCTCGACGTCCTCGGCGATGATGAGCAGCGGCCGGCTCTGCTTGGCGACCTGCTCGAGGATCGGCAGCAAGTCCTTCATCGAGCTGATCTTCTTCTCGTGGAGCAGGATCTTGGCGTTCTCGAGCACCGTCTCCATGCGCTCGGCGTCGGTGACGAAGTACGGCGAGAGATAGCCGCGGTCGAACTGCATGCCCTCGACCACCTCGAGGGTGGTATCCAGGCCCCTCGCTTCCTCGACCGTGATCACGCCGTCCTTGCCGACCTTCTCCATCGCCTCGGCGATGATGCGGCCGATCTCCTCGTCGTTGTTGGCCGAGATGGTGCCGACGTGGGCGATGTCCTTGCCCTCGACCGGCTTGGAGAGCTTGTCGATGGCCTCGATGGCGGCCTTGACCGCGAGGTCGATACCCCGCTTGATCTCCATCGGGTTGGCGCCGGCGGTGACGTTCTTCGAGCCCTCGCGGTAGATCGCCTGGGCGAGCACGGTGGCGGTGGTGGTGCCGTCGCCAGCCACGTCGGAGGTCTTCGAGGCAACCTCGCGCACCATCTGGGCGCCCATGTTCTCGAGCGGGTCGTAGAGCTCGATCTCCTTGGCCACGGTGACCCCGTCCTTGGTGATGGTCGGCGAGCCGAACTTCTTCTCGATGACCACGTTGCGGCCCTTGGGGCCGAGGGTCACCCGGACCGCGTCGGCCAGCTTGTTGACGCCCCGGAGAATCGCCGCGCGGGCGTCACCGGAGTAGGTAATCTGCTTTGCCATGGCTTTCTATGCCTCCTCAAGTTCCTGAAAGTAGAAAAAGACGTGTCCGGTGGCGATTACTTCTTCTTGCCGTTGACGACGGCCAGGATCTCGTCCTCGCGCAGGATGACGTAGTCCTCGTCGCCGATCTTGATCTCGCTGCCGGAGTACTTGCCCATCAGCACGTGCTCGCCGGCCTTGACGTCCATGGGCGCGCGCTTGCCCTCGTCATTCAGCTTGCCCGGCCCGACGGCGATGACCTCGGCCTCCTGCGGCTTCTCCTTGGCGGTGTCGGGGATGATGATGCCACCCCGCACCTGCTCCTCCTGCTCAATGCGCTTCACCACCACGCGGTCGTGCAAGGGACGGATGTTCAACACGGCTGGTACCTCCTTGATCTCGTTGAATTGAAAGGTGTTACGATTCCACCACCGTTCTTTGTTAGCACTCAAGACCGGTGACTGCTAACAGTGTACCGGCGCGAGGAGCGCCTGTCAAGCCCGCCGGACGCCTCCTCGGGAGGCGAGCCGCGGGTGAGCCGACGGGGCCGGCATGAGGAGTGGACGGCCGGGACAGCTGTGCTACAGTTGGTCTAACGGTAAGTTAATGGCGGTCTGTAGCCGGCCTGCGTCCACGGCCGGAAAGGAGCTCCTGATGAAGAAGCACCTGGCCAAGATGAGGCTGCACCGGGAAACGTTGCGCCATCTGAGCATGGACCAGCTGCAGAGGGCGCCGGGGGCGGATACGGTGACCTGCATGCAGACCCCGTGCACGATCCAGGATTCGTGCGCCATCTGCACGTACGGCGGGGACACCTGCTTCCGCATCTGCGACTTCAGCGCCTTCAACGGCTGCTGATCTCGGATCGCCCCCTCATCTCCTCGCGTCCCCTTGCCGCTCCCTGAGCCGCCGGGTCGCCACCTGGCCTCAGGGACGAGCCCTCCGGGGAATGCCGCACGGGCATCACCCGGCCCCTGGAGATAGCCAGCGGTCACCACGGCTCGCCCGCGACAGACGTAATTCGTGGGGCGACGGAGCTCGAAGTGGACTGCGGCGGCCGCTCAGGGGGAAGGAGACAGGCGCGGCGCGGAGGCTCTTGGCGCCGGCGCTGTGGTACAGTGATGGCTGCTTGAGCGCCGACCCTCCGAGTCCCCTTTCCGGTCCCTCCCCCGTCCGCCTGACCCCAGCGCAGCGCCGCTCGCGGCCGTCTGACCTGCGCCAGGCCGGAGCGCGCCGCCGATGAGCGCGTTGCGCCCCGGCTGGGCGCTGCTGCTCGGCTTCCTGCTGGTGCTGCTCAACGGCTTCTTCGTCGCCGCCGAGTTCGCGCTGGTGCGGGTGCGGCCGACGCAGCTCGACGCCTACGCCTACCGGGGGCTGCGCCGCGGGCGCATCGCCCGCCACATGATCCAGCACCTGGACGCGACGCTGTCGGCGACCCAGCTGGGCATCACGCTGGCGTCGCTGGGCCTGGGCTGGATCGGCGAGCCGGCGTTCTCCTGGCTGATCGAGCCGGTGGTGACCTTCTTCGCCGGCCGCAACCCGCCGCTGGTGCACTCGCTGGGCCTCACCCTGTCGTTCCTGGCCATCACCATCCTGCACATCGTGATGGGCGAGCTGACGCCGAAGTGGGTGGCGTTGCGCCACGCGCGGGCGGCGGCGCTGCTAGTGGCGCTGCCCCTGTATGGCTTCTACCGGGTGACCTACCCGGTGATCTGGGCGCTGAACCGCGCCGCGCGCGGCCTGACGCGGCTGCTCGGGGTGGCGCCGCCGCAGGGGAGCTTCGGCATCCGCGACGAGGAGGAGCTGCGGCGGCTGCTCGCCACCAGCCACGACACGGCCGTATCGCAGCAGAAGCGCGAGCTGCTGGACAACATCTTCGAGCTCTCCCACCGGGTGGCGCGCCAGATCATGCTGCCCCGCCAGGACGTGGTCTACCTGTCCACCACCCGCCCGCTCGCCGAGAACCTGCGCCTGGCGCGGCGCAGCGGCCATACCCGCTTCCCGCTCTGCGAAGGCGATCTCGATCACGTCATCGGCGTCGTCCACATCAAGGACCTGTTCCGGCGGGAGCGCCCGCTCGAGTCGCTGCAGGAGGTGGCGCGCGAGATCGCCCTCGTCCCCGAGACTCTGGAGCTCGACCGGCTGCTCAAGCGCATGCGCACCGAGCGCTTCCACCTCGCGGCGGTGATCGACGAGTACGGCGGCGTCTCGGGCGTGGTCACCCTGGAGGACGTGATCGAGGAGATCGTCGGCCAGATCGAGGACGAGTTCGACCTCGAGAATCCGGAGCTGCAGCGCGACCCCGACGGCTCCTACCGCCTCTCCGGGCGGATGCTGGTCGAGGAGCTCGAGCAGGCGCTGGGGCTCGAGCTCAGCGACCGCGACGAGGACACGATCGGCGGCGTCGTCTTCTCCGAGCTCGGCCGCAACCCTGGGGTCGGCGACCGCGTCGAGCTGGGCCCGATCACCTTCGAGGTGCTCGAGGTGCAGCGCAACCGCATCGCGGCGCTCAAGGCGACCGTCCACCAGCCCGCCGAAGTGCCCTCCGAGCGCGGCTGACCAGGGATGACGCCGCGGCGGGCGGCGGCTTGGCGACGGACGGCGACCTTCCGGCTCGGGTGGCGATAGAGGCGAGATCGGGGGTGCTGCGGCTCGCCTGTAGAGTCACCGCCCGTCGCCAATCCGCCGCCCGCCGAGCCGTTGCCGCCGCTGCATTGTTTCTTGGCAGCCGAAGGGGAGGCCGGGATCAACCGCCGCCC
>Ga0307479_10004242_pt1 | contig 13110 bp, 12 predicted proteins | sample atmos_gasesECM4C_FD_203743 | JGI IMG/M metagenome (GOLD analysis project Ga0307479, IMG submission 203743) | Hardwood forest soil microbial communities from Morgan-Monroe State Forest, Indiana, United States - atmos_gasesECM4C_515 | ecosystem: Environmental > Terrestrial > Soil > Temperate...
CATGCCGCCCATCCAGCGGTGGGTCACGTAGAACTGACCGCTGCGGCGGCAGCCCTCCTCGATGGTGTCCTGGGCCTGCTTCTTGGTCCCCACGAAGAGGATCTTCTCCCCGCCCGCGACCAGGTCGCGGGCGAAGTCGCAGGCGTCCTCCAGCATCGTCTGCGTCTGCTGCAGGTCGATGATGTGGATGCCGTTGCGCGCCGTGAAGATGTACGGGCGCATCTTGGGGTTCCACCGGCTGGTCTGGTGGCCGAAGTGGACTCCGGCCTCGAGCAGCTGGCGGAGGGTGGCGACGGGCATGGTCCCGTTCCTCCTTGGTGTGGGGTTGTGGCCTCCGCCCGGAGGGTGGTGGCCTGGCGATCACCCCGCGGCTGCGGGGCACCCGTCGCGCAGGCGTCTGCCGGGCGTGCGAAATCGGCTCGCGGGAGCGGGCCGTGGCTGGGGAGTCTAGCAGGGGCGCCGCCGGGGGGCGGCGGGCGCTACAGCACGTAGCGGCGCAGGTCCTCGTTGCGGACCAGGTCGGCGAGGCGGCGGCGGACGTACTCGGCGTCGACGATGACCGTCTCGCCCTTGTGGTCCTCGGCGCTGAAGCTCAGCTCCTCGAGCACCTTCTCCATGATGGTGAAGAGGCGCCGGGCGCCGATGTTCTCGTCCTGCTCGTTGACCACCGCGGCCTGGTGGGCGAGCTCCTGCAGGCCGTCGGGGGCGAACTCGAGGGTGACCTCCTCGGTCCCGAGCAGCGCCGCGTACTGCTTGGTGAGCGCGTTGCTCGGCTCGACGAGGATGCGCTGCAGGTCGGCCTCGGTGAGCGGCTTGAGCTCGACCCGGATGGGGAAGCGCCCCTGGAACTCGGGGATGAGGTCGCTCGGCTTGGCGACGTTGAAGGCGCCGGCGGCGACGAAGAGGATGTGGTCGGTGCGCACGGCTCCGTAGCGCGTGTGCACGGTGCTGCCCTCGACGAGCGGCAGCAGGTCGCGCTGCACGCCCTCGCCGCTGACGTCGGGGCCGTGCTCGCCGCTGCGGCTGCCTGTGATCTTGTCGACCTCGTCGACGAAGACGATGCCGTCGTCCTCGACCGCCTTGATGGAGTCGTCGTAGAGGCGGTCCATGTCGACCAGGCGGTCGGTCTCCTCCTGGGTGAGGACGTTGCGCGCGTCGGCGATGGTCATGCGGCGCTGGCGCTTGCGGGGCGGCGCCATCTGGCTGAAGAAGTCGCTCAGCGCGTAGCCGATGTCCTCGGCGCCGCTGCCGCTGAGGGCCTCCATGACCGGCTGGTACGGCTCCTCGACCTCGATGTCGATCTCGCGGTCCTCGAGCTGCTTGGCGTGGAGCTTGCGAAGGAGCTGCCGCTTGCGCAGGCGGCGACGGCGGCGGCGTTGCTCGTCGGGCGGGGCGGCGGCGTCTTGCGGGGGTTCTTGCGGCGTGTCCGCTTGTTTCGCCGCGTCCTTGCGGTCCTCGGCATCGAGCAGGGTCTCGACGATGCGCTCCTCGGCGGCCTCGCGCGCCCGATCCTCGACCTCCTCGATGCGGTCGTTCTGCACGTCGGTGATGGTCTGTTCGAGGAGATCGCGGATGATCGACTCGACGTCGCGGCCGACGTAGCCGACCTCGGTGAACTTGGTGGCCTCCACCTTGATGAACGGCGAGTTGGTCAGGCGGGCGAGGCGGCGGGCGATCTCCGTCTTGCCCACGCCGGTAGGGCCGATCATCAGGATGTTCTTGGGGAGGACCTCGTCGCGCATCTCCTCGGGGAGGCGCTGGCGGCGGACGCGGTTGCGCAGGGCGATGGCGACGGCGCGCTTGGCCTCGGCCTGGCCGATGATGTAGTCGTCGAGGCGCTTGACGATCTCAGTGGGGAGGAGGTCCTGGGGTTCCGCATCGGGTGCGGCGGGACTGTCGGCCGGAGCGACGTCTTCCTGCGAAGGTTGCGTCGCGTTGGCCGCCGCATCGCTGGATGCGATGTCAATCGCGACGCCATTAGAGGGCGGCGATGTCTCCGCAGCCTGCTCCGTATCCGCAGCGATGATGGGCTCGCTCATGACCGCATCTCCACCGTCTCCACACTGACGTGGTCATTGGTGTAGATGCACAGCTCCGCGGCGATCTCCAGCGAGCGGCGGGCGATCTCCTCCGCAGTTTGTGCCGTGTTCTGCAGCAACGCCTTGGCCGCCGCCTGGGCGTACGGTCCCCCACTGCCGATGGCGACGACGTCGTCGTCGGGGTCGATCACCTCACCGTCGCCGCTGAGCAGGAGCAGCTGCTCCCGGTTGGCGACGATGAGCATGGCGTCGAGGTGGCGCAGGTACTTGTCGACGCGCCACTCCTTGCTGAGCTCGACCGCGGCGCGGAGCAGGTTGCCCTGGTGCTTCTCCAGGTGCTGCTCGAACTTGTCGAACAAGGTGAAGGCGTCGGCGACCGCGCCCGCGAAGCCGACCACGACCTCGTCGTGGTAGATGCGGCGCACCTTGGAGGCGCGGTGTTTCATCACCACGTCGCCGACGGTGACCTGGCCGTCGCCGGCCACGGCGATGCGGCCGTCACGCTTGACGGCGACGATGGTCGTCGCCCGGATGCGCATCAGGACGGGGTCCCGACGGGCTCCTTCTCGGGAGCGGACGCGCCCTTGGGCGGACGGTACTTGCACTTGGGATAGCCGGAGCAGCTGACGAACGGGCCGAAGCGGCCCTGGCGGCGGACCAGCTGCTTGCCGCACTCGGGGCACTCCTCGCCGGTCGCCTCCGGCGCCGGGCGCGTCGACGTCGTGGCCGTGCCGCCCTCCGCTGAGGCCGCGGCCTCGGCACGCGGCTGGATGTACTTGCAGCTGGGGTAGCCGGTGCAGCCGATGAACGGTCCCCGCCGGCTGCTCCGCCTGGCCAGCGGGCGGCCGCAGTTCGGGCACGCGCCCAGGTCCTCCTGCACCACCTGCACGACGCGCGCGGCGACCGTGCCGTCGCCCTCGCCCTCGCCATCGGCGGGGGCGGTGACCACCTGCACGTCGCCCTTGATGTAGCGGCAGGACGGGTAGCCGCTGCAGCCGACGAACGGTCCGCGGCGGCCCTGGCGCACCACCAGCTCCTTGCCGCAGGTGGGGCACATCTCGCCGGTGGCGACGGGCTCGGAGCGGTCCTTGCCCTTGATGTACTTGCACTCGGGGTAGCGCGAGCAGCCGACGAACTTGCCGTACTTGCCCTCGCGCTCGACCAGCTCACCCTCCTCGCATTCGGGACAGGTCTCGCCGGTCGGCTTGGCCGGCACCTTGACCCGCTCCATCGTCTCCTCCGCGGTGGCGATGGTCCTGGCGAAGGGCGCGTACCACTCCTCGATTGTCGGCACGTACTCGCGCGCGCCGTCCTCGATGCCGTCGAGGCGCTTCTCCATGTCGGCGGTGAAGGCGACGTCGACGATGTCGGGGAAGTGCTGGCGCAGCAGGGTGTCGACCGTCTTGCCCAGCTCGGTGGGGTGCAGGCGGCGCTCGAGCTGCTCGACGTACTTGCGCGTCTCGATGACCTCGATGGTCGGCGCGTACGTCGACGGGCGGCCGATGCCGCGCTCCTCCAGCTCCTTGATCAGCGACGCCTCGGTGTAGCGGGGCGGCGGCTGGGTGAAGTGCTGCTCGCGCTTCAGCTCGGTGGCGGTGAGCTGGTCGTTCTGCTCCAGCGCCGGGAGGCTGCGGTCGTCCTTGTCGTCGTCGCGGCGCCACACCCGGGTGAAGCCGTCGAAGCGCAGCACCGAGCCGGTGGCGCGGAAGACGTAGTCGCCAGCCTCGATGTCGACGCGCGTGGTGTCGAAGCGCGCCGCGGCCATCTGGCTGGCCACGAAGCGGCGCCAGATCAGGTCGTACAGCCTGGCCTGCTGCGGGGTGAGGAACTTGCCGATCTCGTCGGGCGTCCGGGTGACGTCGGTGGGACGGATGGCCTCGTGCGCGTCCTGGACGTTGGCGTTGGGGTTCTGCTTGGGTGCGCGTGGGGCGCCCTTGCGGACGTAGTCCTTGCCGTACTGCTGGGTGATGTGCTGCGCCGCGGCGTCGCGCGCGGTGTCGCTGATGCGCGTCGAGTCGGTGCGCATGTAGGTGATCAGTCCGGTCGGCCCGTCGCCGACGTCGACCCCTTCGTACAGCTCCTGGGCGATGCTCATCGTCCGCTTGGGGGCGACGCGCAGGCGGGTGCTGGCGTCCTGCTGCAGCGTGCTGGTGGTGTACGGCAGCGGCGCCTGGCGGCTGACCTCCTTCGCCTCGATTGCGGTGACGGTGAATCGTGGCGTGGCCGGGCCCGGCTTGCCCTCGGCGTCGACGCCGAGCTTCTGCATCACCTCGAGCGCCTCGGCCTCGGTGCCGAGCTCGAGCTTGCCGCCGTCCTTGCGCTGCGCGTAGAGGCGGGCGGTGACCGTGTCGCCGTCCTTGGTGAGGATGGCGTCGACCGTCCACGACTCCTTGGCGACGAAGGCGTCGATCTCGTTCTCGCGATCGACGACGAGGCGGACGGCGACCGACTGGACGCGCCCCGCGCTCAACCCGGTGCGCACCTTGCGCCACAGCAGCGGGCTGAGCCGGTAGCCGACCAGGCGGTCGATGACCCGGCGAGCCTCCTGGGCGGCGACCAGGTCGCGGTCGATCTTGCGGGGCTGGCTCATCGCCGCCTGCACGGCCGGACGGGTGATCTCGTGGAAGACGATCCGGTCGGGGTCGCGCAGCCCGAGCGCCTGGGCGACGTGCCAGGCGATCGCCTCACCCTCGCGGTCGGGGTCGGCGGCGAGGTAGACGTTGGACGCCGACTTGGCCGCCTTGCGCAGCTCCTTGATCTGCGTCTCCTTGCCCTTGATCACCTCGTACTGGGGCTCGAAGCCGTTGTCGACGTCGACCCCGAGCTTCGACTTGGGCAGGTCGCGGACGTGCCCCATCGACGCCTTGATGGTGTAGTCGGAGCCGAGGAACTTGGCGAGGGTGCGGGCCTTGCTCGGCGACTCGACGATGATCAGGTTGTTGGGCATTGCGGGGCTTTTTCTCTGCGGATGGGTGGCGCGGGTGCTGCGGACCGCGATGCGCGGCCGATCATAACAGCGGCCTCCGAACGGTCCAGGGGCGTGCTCACAGCGTGATACCCAGGGTGGCAGGCACGTCAACCCCTCCGCTGGGCGGGAGCGACCTCCCGGGCGACGAGGCCGCCGGGGAGGGTGCGGACGTATCCGGCGAGCTCCAGGTCGGCGAGGAGGGTGGCGAGGCTCGTCGGGCTGAGGTCGAGAGCGGCGGCGACGCGGTCGGGGTGGACGGGGTCGGTGCCGAGGCGGGCCAGGACGCGGGCCTGGGGTGGCGGGAGGCGGCCTGGCCCGCGCGGGGCCGCCGCAGGGCTCACGAGACGCGCGCGGCCCCGGGCCGAGGTGAGCGGGGCGGCGAGGGCGTCCACGGCGGTGAGGTCGAGGGTCTCGATGAGCGGCGTCGCACCGTCGCGGATCAGGCTGTTGGTCCCCGCGCTCCGGTCGCTGAGGAGTGAGCCGGGCACGGCGAACAGGTCGCGCCCGAGGTCCGCCGCGTGGCGGGCGGTGCTGAGAGCGCCACTGCGGTCGTTGGCCTCGACGACGACCACGGCGACGCCGAGCGCGGCGATGATGCGATTGCGACGTGGGAATCGCCAGGGTGCGGGGATGGTGCCCGGTGGCTCCTCGGTGATCACGGCGCCGGAGCCCGCGATGCTGTTGCGGAGGTCTCGGTGTTGCGCCGGGTAGCAGACGTCGATGCCGCAGCCGAGCACGGCGACGGTTGGGCCGCCTGCCTCCAGCGCTCCCTTGTGGGCGGCGCCGTCGATGCCCAGGGCCATCCCGCTGACCACCGGGATGCCCGCGGCCGCGAGGTCGGCTCCGAGGCGGCGGGCGATCTCCAGCCCGCCGTGGGTGGCGATTCGTGAGCCGACGACGGCGACGCGCGGGCCGGGAGGGATCGGCCCGCCGAGCACCCACAGCTCGGGTGGCGTCAGCTCGAGGTGGTCGAGCTCGGGCGGCCAGCCTGGGCCGCCGCGGAAGAGGTGATGGATCGGGCCTAGCCCAGACCGCGCGATCATCGGCCGGTTTCCCCGCGGAATCGGAGCGCCTCACCCAGCGAGGCCTCGTCGACGCGCTCGTGGCCGGCGAGGTCGGCGATGGTGCGGGCGACTCGAAGAACGCGGTGGAAGGCGCGGGCGCTCAGCTGCAAGCGGTCGCCGGCGATGGAGAGCAGCCTGGCCGCGGCTGGCGTTGGGTCGCAAGCGGCAAGGAGGAGGATGCCGTCGAGATCGGCGTTGAGATGAGAGCTCGGCTTCGTCGGGGTGGTGCCGTTCACTGCGGGAGGCGCCGCAGGTATGACCTGCTGGCGACGGGCGCGGCGGCCGTGACGGCGATCGCGGTCCCGGTCGAGGAGGAGCCGGTTGCGTTCCAGCTGCCGTCGCCTGGCCTCACGGACGCGGACGCGCACCGGGTCGGTGGCCTCCTCCGGCGGCCGGTCTGGAAAGAGCACGTCATAGGGCTGCCGCGGGACGGGCACGACGAGGTCGATGCGGTCGCGGACCGGGCCGCTGAGCCGGGCGTTGTAGCGCTGCAACTGCGGAAAGCTGCAGTGACAGCGGCGGGTCTCGTCGCCGAGGTAGCCGCAGGGGCACGGGTTGGCGGCGCCGACCATGGCGAACGCAGCCGGGTAGGTGACGCTGCCCCGGGACCGACCGACCGTGATGGCGCGCTCCTCCAGCGGCTGGCGCAGCGCTTCGAGAAGCGGCCGCGGGAACTCGCAGAGCTCATCCAGAAACAGGACTCCGCGACTGGCCAGGCTGATCTCCCCGGGCTGGGCGAAGCCCGTCCCGCCCCCGACGAGGCCGGCCCTGGATATGGAGTGGTGCGGCGCGCGGAAGGGCGGACGGAGCGTCGCGGGCGGACGCTCGCGCAGGGCGCCGCGGAGGGACCAGATCGCCGAGACCTCCAGCGACTCCTCCGTGGTCAGGTCGGGGAGCAGCGAAGCGAGTGCTCGGGCAAGCATGGTCTTGCCGGAGCCGGGAGGCCCGAGCATGAGCAGGTTGTGCCCGCCGCCCGCCGCGATCTCCAGGGCGCGCTTGGCGTGGGCGTGACCGCGAACCGCCCCGAGCTCGACGCTGTCGTCGGCCGCGGTCGACGACGCATCCACGCTGGGCTCCGCGGGAGGCAGAGGTCGTGAACCGTCGAGGTGGTAGACGCAGGCTGGCAATGACGGCGCCGCGACCACCTCGAGGTCGTCCACCATGGCAGCCTCTGCGGCGTTGGCAAGGGGCACGACGAGGCGCCGCACCCCCGCCGCGCGCAACGACCGCGCCATAGGCAGCACTCCGGTCACCGGCCGGAGCGAGGCGTCGAGGGCGAGCTCACCAAGCACCGCCGTGTCGGCCAATCCGATCTCGCGCCCAGCGCATCGCAGCACGGCCAACGCGATCGCCAAGTCGTACGCCGTGCCCTCCTTCGGCACTTCCGCGGGCGCCAGATTGACGGTCAGCCGTCGCGTCGGGAACTCGAATCCGCCGTTGCGTATCGCCGCCCTGACCCGCTCCCGTGCCTCCTGGATGGCGCGGTCGGTCAGCCCGACGATGGTGAACCCGGGCAGGCCGGCGGCGATGTCGGCCTCCACGGTGATGGGGATGCCGGCGAGCCCCTGGAGTGCACAACTGAGAGCGGTTGCGAACATACACTGTGCAGTGTAAGCTACACCACGTTGTGTATGTCAAGCCACTCGCCACACCCTCCACAGCGCGCTCGGGTCGCTCAGGGGATCGCCGTGGACGAGAAAGAAGTCGGCCGGGCCGCCGTCGCGCAGCCGTCCTGCCTCCGGCTCGCCGAGCAGTTCCCCACCGCGCCACGTGGCTGCTCCGAGCGCCTCCCACGGCTCCAGCCCCGCCTCGACGAGGGCCTCGACCTCCCAGGCCATGTGGTTGGCGCGTGAGGACCCGCCCCCAAAGTCGGTGCCGGCGCAGATGCGGACGCCACTGCGGTGGGCCAGGGCGATGCTCGCCAATGCGGCCTCCTCGCGCGCGGCGATGACGGCGCGACCTTCGCCGGACGTGAACCGCGGCAGGTCCGTGGTCGTGGCAAACGAACGCCACGAGCGCAGCACGGTGAGCGTCGACACCACCGCGGTGCGGTGGGCCGCGAGCAGCGCGCAGATGCCAGCGTCGAGCTGCATGCCGTGCTCGATGGAGTCGATGTGCGTCTGCGCGCACTCGCGTGCGCCGGGCGACACGGTTGCGTGCGCGGTGACCCTGGCGCCACGCGCGTGGCATGCGTCGACGACGCGCGCAACCTCGTTCGCTGTGAACGGCGAGACGTCGCGGTCGGGGCCGTCCATGTACAGCTTCACCAGGTCGGCGCCGTCGTCGAGCTGCTTCATCGCCGCCGCCAGCAAGCCGTCGCCGTCGTCGACCTCGACGTCGATGCCGGTGCCCATCGTGCCGCTGCGCGTGATCCATGTCCCCGCAGCGCGGACGTAAGGACGGTCGCGGCGGCCGCGCCACCGGTCGCGCACGCCGAGCGACAACGCGCGCAGCCGCCCGTCGAGCGGATCGGCGCCGCGCGGCGCACCGACGTCGCGCGCCCAGCGCACTCCACTGCGCACCTGCAGGTCGCCGTTGCTCTCCGCCACGCGCAGCAACGACGCCGGAGGATCGCTGCCGCGCTCGATCCAGTGCGCCCCGCCCGGCATGGTCAGGTGGCTATGGCAGTCGACCATGCCCGGCACGACCGTCGCGCCCGAGCAGTCGACCACCTCGGCGTCGCCGGTGTCCTCCTCGGCGTCGTGCGGGCGGATCCAGGCGATGCGATCATCACGGACCAGCACGCTGACGCCGAGCTGCAGTTGCGCCGACAGCCCGTCGGCAAGCGCTGCGCCGCGATAGAGCGTCGCCACCACAACGCCGAAGGCTACTCGTCCTGGACGGCGTTCTCGATGTGCTCGGTGCGGGTGACCTGGAGCTTGTCGTCGAGGATCAGACCGAGCACGTCGATGCGGCAGGGCTGCTTCTGCCGCTTGGTGGCGCTGCGGTAGAGCTCGAGCAGGGTGCGCAGCTTCTGGCGCTTGCGTGCGTCGACCGCCTCCTCGGGAAGGCCGAAGCCGGTGCCGCGGCGCGCCTTCACCTCGACCAGCACCAGGGTGTCGCCGTCCTGGGCGACGATGTCGATCTGCCCGAGCGGCGAGCGCCAGTCGCGGGCGAGGATCTCCATGCCCTTGTCGCGCAGGAAGGCGAGGGCCGCCGCCTCTCCCGCGTGGCCGACGCGGTCCTTGAGCGGACGCATCGGCGGGAGGGCGGCGGGCGCCTGGCGTTGGCCCCTAGCGATCGGAGGTCTCCGCGGCCTCGGGTTCCGTCTCGTCCGACGCTTCGGTGGCGGCGTCCAGCTCTTCGGGCTCGGTCTCGTCGTCCACCGCGCCGTCGAGCGATGCGTCGCTCAGCGTGTCGTCGTCGACCGACCCGTCAGCAGCGGCGGCCGCGGCGCGCGAGCGGGTCATCGCCGCACCGCCGATCGGCTCGCGACGCTCCCGGATGCGGGCCCGCTTGCCCACCTTCTCGCGCAGGTAGTAGAGCTTGGCGCGGCGCACGTCGCCGTGGCGCAGCACCTCGATCTTGTCGATGCGTGGCGAATGCACCAGGAAGGTGCGCTCCACGCCGACGCCGTGGGTGACGCGGCGCACGGTGAACGTGCTGCCGAGACCGGTCTTGCCGCCGAGCGCGATCACCACGCCCTCGAAGACCTGGATGCGCTCGCGAGTCCCCTCGACGACCTTCACGTGCACACGCACGGTGTCGCCGCTGCGCAGAACCGGGACCTCGGGCTTCTCCTGCTCGCGTTCGAGCAGGTCGATGACGTTCATCACAATCCTCCTGCGGTGGCGCCGTCGCGGACCATGTCGGGACGACGTCGCCTCATTCGTTCATCACTCTGCTCGCGGCGCCAGCGCTCGATGGCCGCATGGTGGCCACTGCGCAGCACCTCGGGCACCTCGCGACCCTCGAAGCTCGCGGGACGCGTGTACAGCGGGGGCTCGAATCCCCTGTCGGTGAAGGTCTCCTCGCTGAGCGACTCGTGCGATCCCAGGGTGCCCGGGACGAGTCGCGCCACCGTCTCCACCACCACCATCGCCGCCAGCTCCCCGCCGCTCAAGACGTAGTCACCGATCGACAGCTCCTCGCCGATCTCCTCGCGGGCCCGCTCGTCCACGCCCTGGTAGCGCCCGCACACCAACACCAGGTGCGGCTCACGCGCAAGCTCCCTGGCGTAGTCCTGGTCGAGCCTGCGCCCCTGCGGCGACATGAGGATCACCCGCGCCGCGGGGTCCGCGGCACGGAAGGACCGCACCGCGCGGATCAGCGGCTCGGGCTTGAGCACCATGCCGGGACCGCCGCCGAAGGGGATGTCGTCCACCTGGCGGTGCCGGTCGTCGGTGTAGTCGCGCAGGTCGTGCGGCTGCAGCGACACCACGCCCTGCTCGAGTGCGCGGCCGACAACTCCGGTGGCGAGTGGCCCGGGAAACGTGTCGGGGAAGATGGTGAGGACGTCGACGCGCATCACTGCTCGTCCTCCGCCCACGGGGTCACCACGATCTGGCCGGCGCTGACATCAACGCGCACGACGTGGGCACGGACCAGCGGGATGCGCCGCTCCGCACCGCCGGCCGCGCGCACCACCAGCACCGACTGCTCCGGATACTCCTCGACGTCGGTGACTGTGCCCAGCGCAACTCCGCCTTCGGTCGACACGACTTGAAGGCCGACCAGCTCGAAGTCGAACCACTCGTCCTCGCCGAGCTTTCGCGCCGCCTCGCGGTCGACGCACAGGTAAACGCCACGCAGGCCGTCGGCGTCGTTGCGCGTGGCGACGCCGGACAGCGCCAGCAGCACGTCACCCTCCGCCGCCTTGCGCGCCGACACCACCGTCCAGGCCGCTCCGTCCTCGCCGTACAACGTCATGCCCGCCACGAACCGCGCGGCGTCACCGCCGAGCGACTCGCAGCGCAGCTCGCCGCGCACGCCGTGGGGACGGCGCACGAACAGCGCGCGCAGGCGCTGCGGGGCGGTGGTCATGGACGCGGACACCGGCGAGTTCCTGTCAATCCTGGCCGCTAGCCGACGTCCACCTGGACGCGCTGGCGGTGGCGGAGCCCCGCGGCGCGCACCACGGTGCGGATGGCGTCGATGTTGCGGCCGTTCTTGCCGATCAGCTTGCCCATGTCCTCGGCCGACGCCTTGATCTCGACGACCTGCTGGCGACCGCCGGGGCGGAGGCGCACGCTGACCGAGTCCTTGTCGGCGACGATGTTCTGGGCGATGAACAGGGCGAGGTCGGCGTAGTCGGTCACGACGGCTGCTCCTCGGCTTCGGTGGCGCGCTCCTCGTCGGCGGCGGCCTCCACCTCAGGCTCCACCGCGGCTGCTGCGGGCTGCTCGGCGACCGCTGCGGCGGCTGCGGGTGCGGGCGTGGCCTCGGTGGTCACGACGCGCCGCGACAGCGCGCTGCGCTGCAGGATGCCCTCGCGTTCGAGCAGCTTGCGGGCGACGTCGCTGGGACGGGCGCCGCGGCGCATCCACTCGTGCACCTTGTCGGCGTCGATGCGCACCGTTGCCGGGTTGGGCAGCGGGTCGTAGTAGCCGATCTCCTCGATGAACTTGCCGTCGCGCGGGCTGCGCGAGTCGGCGACCACGAGGCGATAGAACGGACGCTTCTTCGCCCCCATCCTCTTGAGTCGAATCTTGACCAAAACTTCTCCTCATCCGGCTCGCCGAGCGAGCCATTTGGGCCGCAACGGCGCTTCGCGCCTGCGGCCAGTCTGGTTACTTGAGCTGCGCAGGGTCCAGTCCCTGCAGGTTCTTCAGCATGCGCATCTTGCCGCGCATGCCCTTGGTTCCCTTGCCTCCGCCCAGCTGCCTCATGATCTGCTGCATCTGGTCGAAGCCCTTGAGCATCTTGTTGACTTCGCTGATCTCCGTGCCGCTGCCGGCGGCGATGCGCTTGCGGCGCGAGCCCTTGATGATCTCGGGCTTGCGACGCTCCTCGGGGGTCATGGAGAGCACGATCGCCTCCAGCCGTCCGAGGTCCTTCTCGGTGGGCATCTGACCGCCCAGCTGGCGCATCTGCTTGCCCATGCCGGGGAGCATGCCGAGCACCGACTCCAGCGGCCCCATCTGCCGGATCTGGCGCATCTGGCCGAGCCAGTCCTCCATGGTCAGGCGTCCGGCGAGGAGGCGCTCCTCCATCTCCTTGGCCCTGCCTTCGTCGACGTGCGCCTGCGCCTTCTCGATCAGCGTCAGCACGTCGCCGAGGCCGAGGATGCGCGAGGCCATGCGCTCGGGGTGGAACGGCTCCAGGTCGGACACCTTCTCGCCGACGCCCGAGTACATGATCGGCTTGCCGATCGCCTCGCGCATCGACAGCGCCGCACCGCCGCGCGCGTCGCCGTCGAGCTTGGTGAGGATGGCGCCGTCGACGCCGACCTGCTCATCGAAGGACTTCGCGACGTTGACCGCCTCCTGTCCGGTCATCGCGTCGACGACCAGCACCGTCTCGTGCACGGCGACCTTCTTGCGCAGCTCCTTGAGCTCGTCGAGCATGCGCTGGTCGATCTGCAGGCGGCCGGCGGTGTCGATGATGACCACGTCGCAGTTGAGGCGCTTCGCCTCCTCGACGCCACGCCTGGCCAGGTCCGGCGGCTTGACGCCGTCGCTGGGCATGGCCACCGGGACCTGGTTGTCCTTGCCCAGCTTTTCCAGCTGCTGCGCCGCGGCCGGACGGTATGTGTCAGCTGCGACCAGAAGTGGGCGGTGGCCTTCGCGGCGGATCGCCAGCGCCAGCTTGGCGGCGGTGGTCGTCTTGCCCGAACCCTGCAGGCCGACGAGCATCACCACCGTCGGCGGCTGCGGCGCGTACTGGATCCTGCGCAGGTCGCCGCCGAGCAGGCTGGTGAGCTCCTCGTTGACGATCTTGACGATCTGCTGTCCCGGGGTCAGCGACTCGAGCACCTCGCTGCCGACGGCACGCTCGCGGATCCGGTCGACGAACGCGCGGGCCACGCGAAAGTTGACGTCGGCCTCGAGCAGCGCCAGGCGGACCTCGCGCAGGCCGGCCTCGACGTCCTCCTTGCTCA
>Ga0307479_10004244_pt1 | contig 13109 bp, 14 predicted proteins | sample atmos_gasesECM4C_FD_203743 | JGI IMG/M metagenome (GOLD analysis project Ga0307479, IMG submission 203743) | Hardwood forest soil microbial communities from Morgan-Monroe State Forest, Indiana, United States - atmos_gasesECM4C_515 | ecosystem: Environmental > Terrestrial > Soil > Temperate...
AATACGAATCGAAGATACAGGTCATCCGCGTGGCTCAAGAGCAAAAAGAACGTGTTCGTTTGCCATTGATTACCGCGAGCGAGTAAGGCCAATTAATATGTCAACTGTTCACACCCTTCGATTCAAGATTCCCAAATTGGCACTCACTCTACTTTTCTCGTCCCTGGTACTTGCCGCACAAAACCCGCCCTCTGACCAGCGCACTAATGACGCTCAGCACGCCATTAATGATGTCAAGTTCAAAATCGCCGGCACCATCGTCAACTCGATCACCGGCGCCCCGCTCAACCAAGCCCGCGTCACACTGGCCGATACCGCCGATCGCAGAAATAGAGCGTTCATAATCACCACGGACAATGGGCGTTTCACATTCGGCCCGCTTTATCGCGGCAAGTTCTCACTGGAGGGCGCCAAGCGCGGATTCATCCCCGCCGCCTACGAACAGCATGAGCAATTCTCAACCGCCATCGTTACTGGTACCGACTTCAATACCGAAAATCTGGTCTTGCGTCTAACACCTCTCGCCCGACTAAGCGGCAAAGTCATCGACGAGAGCGGTGACCCCGTCCGCAAAGCAAATGTGGCCCTGTACCTGGAAAACCATCAAGCGGGCATGAACCGTACGGTCGCTGTAGCCGGCGATTCGACCGATGACGAGGGTTACTACGAGTTTCCCTCTTTAGCTCCGGGGAACTACTTTGTCTCGGTCACCGCAAAACCCTGGTATGCCATCCACTCTTTTCCCTCCGCAAACAATATTGACCGAACGGTTAGCCCAGCACTGGACATGACCTATCCGATGACTTTCAATAACGGCGCAACCGACAGTCAGGGCGCCACTCCTATCACCATTCGCGGCGGCGATCATTTGCAAGTCGATGTGCACGTCAGCCCTGTACCAGTGCTTCATTTGATTTTTCGCACTTCACAGGACGAGCAACAAGGCGTTCCTATGCCCGTATTCGAAAAACGCGTATTCGATTCCGTCGAATCGATAGGTCCCGAGGGCGTGGCCCAGATAAGCCCAGGTGTTTACGAGCTAACTGGCATCCCCGCTGGAAAGTACTCAGTCCGTGTCCGAGAGCCGCGGGCTCAAGAATCCACGCAATCCAACGAAATGAATCTCGCGAAAGATGGTCAGGAATTGGACGTCGCCCAAAGCGTACCGACTTCATCCGTCAAACTCACCGTAAAGATGCCCGTTCGGGAGCCTCAACCAAAGCAGCTCAACATTGGCTTGCAAGATTCCAACATGCGGCCCATCGCGTACAGCGTCATGGACGCGGCCGGCGAGTTGACGTTCGACAATATTCCGCCAGGCAAATATGCGCTCGTAATCTATTCTGCGAATAAGCGATACTCTGTGGTTCGCATCGTTTCTTCTGGTGTGGAAACCTCCGGCCACCTTCTGACCGTGCCAGCTGGCTCTTCCCTTTCTGCAACTGTATTTTTGGCCGTCGGCGTGGTTTCCGTGGAGGGCTTCGTGAAGCGCGCCGGCAAACCCTCCTCTGGCGTAATGGTCGCCCTGATCCCCAAAGATCCGCAATCGCATCTCGACATGTTCCGCAGAGATCAGAGCGACTCCGACGGCAGCTTCGTTCTGCCCGCCGTAATTCCCGGTACCTATACCCTGATCGCCGTGGAAGACGCTTGGGGCTTTCAATGGCTGCAGCCCGATGTGCTAAACCGCTACTTGCAGCACGGACAAAACCTCACCATCGGCGAGCTAATGACCAATACCGTCCATCTGCCAGACGCCGTGGAAACCCAGCCGCACTAGCAATTAACCTCGGCCGGTTCACCGCCACCACCCTGCGTCCGGCCCGCCGAGGTTTTTCACAGATTTCCGCTCTTTAGCCATCCTAAATGCTCGCTTCGGCGAGACGATTGCTCTGCCCTTTGGTATCGTATGGGCAGGATTCTTTCGAATGGCCAAAGGTAATTTCGGCGAACACCTCAAACGTGAGCGCGATATGCGCGAAGTAACTCTCGCGGAGTTGACTGCGGGCACCCGCATCGGCCCGCGATTCCTTGAGGCCATCGAAAACGAGGAGTGGGAAAAGCTTCCCGGCGGCAGCTTCACCCGCGGATTCGTCCGCTCTATCGCCCTGTACCTCGGCTTGGACGAAGAGGATCTGCTCTCTGAATACGATCTAGCCCGCGGCGTTCAGAAATCCGACGCACCGGCTCCCTACCAGAATCAGCTCCCTTCACGTCCCAGGTGGATTCCTGCTTTGGCCTTGCTCGCGCTCGTATTGCTGGCCTACGGATTCTACCGTGGCGGTTCCTACGCCTGGCAACACTACGCCGCATATCGCGACGCCCATTCGTCCGCGCCTTCCACGCCGCATCAGCCCTCCTCCAATTCCGCGGCTTCCTCTAAGACACCCGATAAACTCGAACTCACCGTCTCTACTTCCGTTCGCTCACACGTGCGCATCCTCGCTGACGATCAAACACTCCTCGATGCCGACGTTATGCCCGGCGACATCCACCATTTCACTGCCGCGCAACAATTCCAGATCATCGCCGCCGACGGTGCCGCCGTGCACCTCGAACTCAATGGCCGCCCTATTACTTCTCGCGCAGCACTCGGAAATTCCTCCCGCAGAGCGAATACAATTGTGCTTGGATATAAAGATCTGAGGCCCTCAAACGATGGAACAGCTCGTCCCTGATCTTTTGCAAGACCTCACTTCTCGCGAGCGCAAACTCGCCGTCTGTGCCAGCCCAGGAACCCTTGCCCCCGCCGACCGCGCTGAAATTTTGGTGCTTCTTTCCACCGACGCCGACGAAGAAGTCGCTCAGCAAGCTCGCGAAGCTTTACGCTCGCAGCCGGTCGAGGGCTTTGTCGAAGCGCTGAAGCGCAGCGAAGCCCTTCCCCCTATTTTTGAATACGCCTCTCAACACCTTGTCGGCCAGCCCGCCGTGGCCGAAGCCATGGTGCAAAACAAAAATTGCCCCTCCAGGTTCATAACCCCGCACGTACCACAGCTTTCCGCGGGCAGCGTTCAAGCCCTCATGGATTCTCTCGATCGCGTCAGTGATTCTTCCGAACTCGCCGCCGCTCTTCTAAAATCCTCGTCGGCCACCGCGGATAATAAACGCGTGCTGCAGGAACTACTCGCTCCGGAAACTCCCGTCGACGAAAAAGCGCTCATGGAAGCGCTGATGGAGGCGGAGCCCGACGCTGGGCGTCGTCAGACCCTGCTTCAACGGCTCGCGAAAATGTCGGTCTCCGAACGCGTGCAATTTGCGATCAAAGGCGGTTCGGAAGCTCGTCGCACGCTCATTCGCGATTCCAATAAAGTTGTGCAACGCGCGGTGCTGCAGTCCCCGCGCCTCACCGATCAGGAAGTGGAATCATTTGCGGCCATGTCCAGCCTTACCGATGAAATCCTCCGCCTCATCGCCGGCAATCGCGCCTTTCGCAAAAACTACACTGTGATCCGCAACCTCATGAACAATTCCAAGACTCCCTTGGACGTTACCCTGCACATGTTGCCGTCGCTGAACGCCGTCGACCTCAAAAAATTATCGAATAACAAAAATGTTCCCGAGACGCTGCGCAGCAGCGCCACAAAACTCATCCGCACCCGCCAAGCCACAAAATAGTGCCAGCTTTAAATGTTTTAGCAAATGTAACCAACGATCAGTTGCAGAGTCTGATCAAACCCAACACTTTTTCAGCCAGGCGTTAAAGCCCGCAGCTGTACTATCAACCGTCTCGCAGTACCAGGCAACTGGCTATCATGTCGTGAAGAGCCTGCCTTCGCTCCGTTAATCCAGCCAACATGAATCCGATACCAAGAGGAATCAGCCCGGTGATTAATTTCGCGAAATGGCGCCCGGTCGCTCGATTGAAACTGACAGGCGCGCCGTAAATATCGGTTACTCGCAGATTCAGAGCCTTTTTACCCAAGGTCGCTTGCCACGAGGAGCTTTCCATCTTGGCGTGGTAAAGCCAACTGCCCAAAAAACCGAGGCAAGCAATGGTGATGACTCCCAGGAAAAATGTACCGCCGAGAACCGCCCCTACATCTCTCGGATCTTCGCCCGGATGGATGTTCCCCAGCACGGCTGTCAATCCCGTCATGACCGCAAACGGAATGAAGAGCGCCATAAACGCCAAGCTCATGACAATTGAATCGATCAGATACGCAACTACGCGAAGCCAGAATCCCGCATACTGCACGTTAGCTTGCGCGTACACCACCGGCGGCGCCGCTTGCGGTGCGCTCACGTACGCGTTGGGATTATAACCAGACGGAAGCGCAGCGGCAGAACTCGCTGCGACCGGCAGGCCGGCACTCATAGAGGCACCGGGATGGACCGCCTGCCCGCAAGCCGCACAAAAAGTTGCCCCATCTTCAACCAGACTTCCACACTTTGAACAGTACACAGTTCCTGACATTTATCCCCGCCGCTGCATCCCGAAGAATGCGCCGATTAAAAAACTGCGCCATCGTACTTCCCTGCTGCCAACGCGGTCAACATATCACGATGCTCCGTCTTCAGCAGGAGCATGGGAAATGGTATAGGATGCGAATCGTTTAGATGTGAGTACAAATCTAGAAGGGGTAATCGGCTACGCGCGTGAACGGTTTCGCCAAGTTTTCGAGGATGACATGAGTTCTTCATTACTGCTCGCGATTTTATTTTCTTTGCTGCTTTTCACATTACAGACCGGCAGCAGTGCTGGCTCGCCTAGCGAAAAGGGAACGCTGGTGGTCGTCAACCAGGTGGAACACAAGGTGCTCCTGGTAGAACCCGACCTACATCGCACTTTCGCGAGCATGGCGGTCGGCGTAAACGGTCATGAAGCTTCCGTCTCCCCCGACGCCCGTTTCATCTACGTCCCCATTTATGGAAATTCCGGCGTAGGCAAACCAGGTACCGATGGCGACACGATTGACGTGATCGACATCAGCAAGCGCCTGGTTTCCGGCTCCATTTCCGTAGGGCCAGTCCGCCCGCATCGCGCTGAATTCGGCACCGATGGCCTGCTCTACGTAACCGCTGAGCTCGGCAACGCAGTGAAAATTGTCGACCCTGCGGCACAAAAGGTGACTGGCGAGATTCCCACCGGAGAGCCGCAATCGCACATGCTGGTGATTTCTCCCGACGGGCGCCGCGCCTATACCGCAAATGTGGGCCCGGGAAATATCAGCGTGCTGGACATACCTGCACGCCGCTTGGTCACCGTAATCCCCGTAGCGAAACCCATCCAACGCATTTCCATGTCACCAGATGGAAGCCGCTTATTCACGCACGATCAAGGCGCGCCGCGGCTGGCGGTCATTGATCTCCCGGATCGCAAAAGCACCGGGAGCGCCGCCACTGAATCCTACAAAGTGTCGCGTTGGATCGACCTTCCAGCTGTCGCTTATGCTTCTGCCCCCACGCCCGACGGAAAGTATCTGCTGGTGGCATCGATGGCAAAACATCTGCTGTTGGCCATCGATTTGGCCTCGTTGAAGATCGCCAACACTTTCGACCTTCCGGAGTCCCCTTCCGAAATTCTGGTAACTCCTGATGGCGCTACCGCTTTTGTTTCCTGCGTGAGTGCAGGAAAAATCGCCGTCCTGGATTTGCGCGCGTGGCAATTACAAGAACCCATCGTTCTCACACCCGGCGTTGATGGCCTCGCGTGGGTCCCCGTTAACACCGGCAAATAAACCACGCCAAGTGGACGCAAAATAAATTCTTGGGGAAGTTGCCGCCGCAGACTTAATTATTTCTGTCGCCGCGCGGCAAAGATTTGAGATACGCGATAATCGCTTTCGCGTCGGCGTGGTTCATGTGATAGATGTGCATCGGCGGCCGCAGCTCTTCGCCTTCCGGTCCAGTTCCCTTTTCCAGAATTCGTTCTCCTTGCTCTTCGGTAAAACTGGGAAACCCAGCCAGCGGTGGCGCGCGATCGGCCCAATTCGAAATGGGCGCGATCGGCTTGATCCATATGGGTGCGCCACGCAGCCAGGCATCGGCTCGCAGTTCACCGCGCTCGTCGCGCGGCGTGTGGCACTCCGCGCACTTCGCCACTTCTTCCACCAAGTATCGGCCGCGCTCGACTTCGCCTTTTTCCCCGGCGCCTGGATTCGCTTGCGCGAAGGTAATCCAACGATTCGCGGGCGCCAAAAACACCGCTGTCGAAATTCCAGCTGCTAAAATTATTGCCGCCAAAGCTTGCCCACCGAAAGGTTTCATACTCACCCCTGAAAGTATCTTCCCATTTCGCACGATCTCATCTTTCCTGCGTGGCCGAATTGCCATCTGCAATGGGTTTCAAACCGATGATTCCATAACGCGCCTCGTTGCTGCCACGTTGTTTGTGTGTTGGCGAGCATCGCGATTTCGCGATGGAAACAACCGGACAAAATAAAGATTGCTGCTTCTACGCCCTGTACGACCGGCCAGGGTGCGCCATTGTACAAACGACCGGTGATGTCCGCGAAACACCCGCGAAGGGTTCGCCAAAAGCCGATTCGCCTTTGGGATAATTGCAGCAGCGGATTGCCCGCCCAAGGAGAATCGCACTCATGAAACGCATTGTGGTTCCAGCCCTGATACTCGTTGCTTCGTGTGCCTTGCAAGCAAAAGACAAGCCCGCCTACCAGAACGGCGTCCTAACAAAGATGGATTCCGCATCCTGCGGATCTGAAGAAAAAGCCGGCAACACCGTCGCCGGAGACCTTCTCGGCACTGACGGTCAGCACAAGAAAACTCAGGAATTGCTGTGCCCGGAATACACTCTTCAGACCGACCGCCTGGTCTTCCGCATTCGGGCTAAAAATGAAAAACACCCTGCCCTGCTTCCCATCGGCGAGACCGCTCAATTCAGGCTGCACAAAGACCGCCTTCTGCTGCGCGTACCCGAAGCGGATGGCAAAGAACGCGAGTACATCGTCGTTTCCATGACGCCCCGAAGCGACGCCCCCGATTCTGTCAATCGCTCGGCCGCTGCCGCCACGCACCCAACGTTGTAAAGCAGGCAGGCGATATCAGTACTTCATAGCCCTCAAAATGAAAAAACCATCCCTTTGCGTGAGGGATGGTTTCTTTCTGAGGGGAGCACGAGTTAGCGGCCGCTGGTGTTCGCCGTGCTCCTAGTTCCTTTGGCAGCGGTTGGACCGCCCACGGTCTTCATCATTTGCTTGGCCTGCTTCAAATGATCTTGCAGAGTGGACAAGGTTTCTGACGCAAAGGTCTTCAGCGAATTGTTCTTTCCACCGTTGGCCTCCCTCTCAAACGCCGCCACGTCTGTCTCGTGATCTTTCACCATGTCTCGTGCGTAAGCGCGATCGAAAGCAGCTCCGTCCAGTTTGGACAGCCGGTCATATATGGCCTGATCTTTTGCGGAGAGATCGGTTGGTAATGTGATGCTCTCACGCGAAGCCACTTCTTTCAGTTTGTCGCCTGCTTTCGAGTGGTCCTCCACCATGCGTTTGCCAAAGCTTTTTACCGAGTCGTTAGCTCCTTTTTCCTGCGCGAGCTGCCCTAGCTTCACCTCGGCCATCCCGCCCTGGGCCGCTTCCTTGGCAAAGTGTGCGTCCGGCGTCGCTGATCTCGCGCTTGATTTCGATGTCGCAGACGCTGCCGTCGTAGATTTCCGCGGGCTGTCCTGGTGCGCGAGCACCGCCCAGCTGCCGATCGCCGACAACGTTATCGTCACGCAACCTACATAGATCGCTTTTCCCGTGTTAGTTTCCAAAAACTTCTTCATTGAAAACCCGCTTAACGAAAACATTTCCTCCTCCGGTCAAACTTCAAAATGGCCCATTACAAGCTACCTATGGCAAGGTGACCGACCAATCGGGTGAACCTTGTATTAGCGAATCGACGCACGTGTATCGTGGCGGAGGTGAGAAGTGGAATTAAAATTAGCGTAGCGAAATAACACTGAATGGGGAGCGTTTTCTTGATCGCGATCGATACCGCGGCAGCAAAGAACCTTCACAACACCTTGTTTTTCAGTTCTCTCTGAAGTCCTCGGGTAAATCCTCCTCTTGCGGACGTTGGTGGGTATGCACTTCTGATTCGTCGGGATCCGGCGCGTCCTCTACGCCCTTCACCACTTCCGCCTCGAAGGCGTTGCCTTCCTCTAGCAATTCGTCGACGCTTTCCGAATCGGCGCCCTCAATATCAGACAATCCCTGCAAGGCGCCGGATTGCCCGCCAGATTTCGAATCCAAACCTTTAGGGGAGAGGTTTATAGTTTCAATGCTCTGGCCTTCGCGCGACGCCAAGCTCGAACCAATGATCCTGGTGTTATTCCGCGGCGCGGTTCTTCCAGCCGCCGCGCGCGGCTTCGCTTTCTCTGCGGCTTTAACTTGAGAAGTTCGCGTCTTAGGTTTTGTTGTTGCTGTTTTTGATTTCGCGCTCTTCGCTTTCGACGAAACTTTGCGCGAAACCTTCGAAGCAGCGCTCTTTGAATTTTTGCGCGGAGCGATTCTTTTGCGAGAGCTATTTTTCTTGGTTTTCTTTCTGGTGGCCATGACCCCAAGTCTACCATTGTGGCCCGGAGCAATTCATCTTCGCGGCTGACGCGGCCCATTCCTTCTTAAATTGTAGGCAGAGAGATCGTTCTTGCCTTACGGCTTACTCACATCGATAAACTCCGCTTCCCACGGCTGCCGCTCCAAATCAAGGCGCGCGACGGTGATTGGTAAGTTGAATCTGCGTGGTCCAGCGCTACCCGGGTTTATATACAGGATACCGCCCCGCGTGGCCTGCCCAGGTTTGTGGGAGTGTCCACTCACCACGATGGAAACCCCCGAGGGCATCGAATTTAGCTTCAGTTCTTTAACATCGTGCAAAACATAAATCCTCAACGCACCGACCTTCACCAAGGTGCTCGGCGGCAATTTGGCGGCCCACTCCGCGGTATCCACGTTGCCGCGCACGACAGTTACGGGAGCGAGGTTCTCTAAGGCAGCAAGAATCTTAGGGTCGCCTACATCCCCCGCATGAATAATCAGTCGGGTGTTCTGCATTGCGCGCCGCGCACTGTCACGGAGCAAACCGTGAGTATCGGAAATTAGACCGAGAATCATGAGGGAAGAAAACTTCGGGAACTGGAATTTAAAAATCGAGGGCCAGACACGCCGTTACCGGACACCCACCAGGAGGCGCTACGCCAAAACTTTCGATGGCGCCGGGCGGCGCAGCGGCCGCGCTCCCGGAGCCGGGAAATGCATTCGCCAGAAGTTCTTGTTGGGCACCACAAATTCAAATCCCACGTAGGTCTTGCCGTCGCGGCCTTTGCGAACGGTCACCACTTTGGCGTCGACGGCCTCGCCGCTGTTTTGGTTCACCAGTTGTAATGCCTGCCCTACAAGCACAGGCTCTTCCAAAACGCACAGCCCGCCGCCTTGGCTCACAGACTGCGATTGGGTTTTAACTGTATATACGTCGCCCGACGGGGCTTCCCACCGCACCGTTAGCGCTACGGTAATCGCTACCCGCACCGTACGCCGCCGCTCTTTAAATCTAAAATGCAGCAGGGACATATGCTAACCCTTGATATTTAGCCTTGATCGTCGTCCGGCGAATCTTGCCCATTTAGCAAACCCGTGTTGAGGAGTCCCTCTAACCGCTTCGCTGCTGAGCCGCGCCACCTAAGCGACGAATCTTGGCGCACACCTGCCAGACCCTCAAACTCCTCCACCAAAGCTCTACTTTGGTTCGGCCCTTCTATGCTCACAATAGCCAGTCGGTACCATACAACATATCAAAGTACCTCCGAGGCGCTGCTGAATTTCGGAATTCATACCACTTATCGGATAACTGTCTCAGCGACCAGTTGGGTAGGGTTCACTCTCGCTTTATTCACGGTCATGCCCCAGTGCAAATGCGGTCCGGTAACCCGCCCGGTAGCACCCACTTTTCCGATTAGCGTCCCGGCCTTCACGTCATCTCCAACGGCCACATTCGTAGCGGATAAGTGCCCGTATAACGAATAGATCCCTAACCCGTGATCGATAATAACGGTGTTTCCGGAGAAATATAGCTCTTCCGCTAGCACGACGCGCCCACTTTGTGTCGCGTGAATGGGTGTGCCCGTCGGAGCCGGGAAATCCGCCCCGGTGTGCGGCGACCGCGGCTGTCCATTCAGGATGCGCCGCTTCCCGAAATTTGTTCCCCGCACCCCACCCGTTAACGGCAGACGGAACGGCCCATGCCACAATTTCTCAGGCGTAATATGGTCAAAAATCTGGCGTAATTTTTCCTGTTCCGCGACCGCACGCTGCGCCTGTTGCTCATTGGGCTCCACGAATTGCTTTTGTACCGTCAGTTTCTCCGTCGCGAACTTGCCGGCCCTCACCACTAAGGTTGCGGTGCATTCGGCATGCTCCCCATTTTCCGTCGTGGCTGTCACCGATAATTCGTAATCTCCAGGCGTTTTCTCCAAATCCACGCCTAGCAGAGCCTCATCCAGATGATTGCTGGCGCTACGGCGCGCCGCCGCGGATGAACCGCCTTGCCAGAAATATACGTTTCGCTCATTCCACTTTCCGGTGACGTCCCGCAACGATTTTTGGCTGCGAATTTGCGCCAGAATCAAGCTGCCCTGGCTGGCTTGCGGAGCACTCAGCTTTAATTCCACCCCGCCGCTGCAGTGCCCATGCACCGCGGCGCCTCTCACGCTCACGGGCAGCAGCAACCCCGTCAGCACAACGGCTTTGCGCATGTTCTTTGCTATTCTCATATCAGTGCCAATCAACCCTTCGTCCGAAAAGCGCTCGCGCGCCCCTCAAGCAAAGCTTAGCTTGGCTTGCCTCCGCTTTCTATTTACTTCCGGCCAGGAGTTTCGATGCAGTCGCTGCGCCTGAATCCGATTCTCAACACCGATTCCTACAAGCTGACCCACTGGTGGCAATACCCGCCGGATACGCGCCACATTTATTCCTACGTCGAATCACGCGGCGGCATGTTCGATGAAACCATGATGGCCATGCTGCAATACATCGTGAAATCCAATTTTTCCGGCCAGGTTTTTACCATGGCCGATGTGGAAGAGGCCCGCCGCATCGCCCATGCGCATTTTCAGGGGCATTCCAAATCATTCAACTATGAGGGCTTCAAATCCCTTTATGCCAAGCACGGCGGCCGCCTTCCTTTGCGCATCCGTGCAGTCAAAGAAGGCACAGTGGTCAAAAGCCACAACGCCCTGATCACCATAGAAAATACCGATCCGGAATTTTACTGGCTTACCAACTGGGCGGAGACCATGCTGCTGCAGGTCTGGTATCCCATTACCGTCGCTACCCTCTCGCGAGGTATTAAACAAGTAATCGGAAAGGCCCTCGTGCGCACCGGCGACCCCGCGCTGCTTCCTTTCAAACTCCATGATTTTGGCTTTCGTGGCGTTTCCTCCAAGGAGTCCGCAGCCATTGGAGGCGCCGCGCATCTGCTGAATTTTTTTGGAACTGACACCCTGGCCGCTATCCAATTGTTAAACCAGTTTTACTCCGCGGACCTCATGTGCGAAAAACCACTCGATTGCGCCGCCTACAGCATTCCGGCATCCGAACATTCCACCATCACCTCCTGGGGCGAAGAGCACGAACTCGACGCCTACGCCAATATCCTGGAAAACTGCCCTGAGGGGCTCGTCGCCTGCGTCAGCGATTCCTATGATATTTACAACGCGGTGCGCAATTTGTGGGGCGGCGCGCTCAGAGAAAAAATACTGCACCGCAACGGAACGCTGATTATTCGGCCCGATTCCGGCGATGCCGTAACCGTTCTGGAAGAGCTGTTCAAAATCGTCAGCGAAGTATTTGGCTACGAAGTGAACAGCAAAGGCTGGAAGACCACCGTGCCCGTCGTACGATTCATTCAGGGCGACGGCGTAAACTTCTACACCATACAAAACATTACCGCGCAATTGACCCGCCGCGGCTGGTCCCAGGATATCTGGAGCTACGGAATGGGTGGCGCGCTTCTCCAACAAGTCAATCGCGATACTTTGAAGTTCGCATTGAAGTGTTCGGCCATCGATCGCAACGGCAAATGGCAAAACGTCTACAAAAATCCAAAAACCGATCCCAGCAAGGCCAGCAAAGGCGGCCGCTTTAACCTGATCCACAACGGTAAGGATTTTGCCACCGTGGAAGTCCTCGAAGGTGAGTCGCTACCGGAAAGCCCGGCCTTCGGTTCGAACGCGCTTGAAACCGTGCTCGAGGATGGCGTCGTACTGCGAGATCAGACGCTCGCCGAAGTTCGCGCCATCGCCACCAGTTACGACACCTACCCCCTAACTCAGTGACCCGCGTCCGCTGTGAACATCCTTTAAAAGCGGTAAATTTTCCCTACCAGCAAGGTCGCCAAAGCGCCAATGCCCGCCGTAAACCTCTCTAACCGTGTGCGTTAACATGGCCATCATTTTTGGCGTTCCACATGCTCCAAATCCAGTATCCGCCCGGTAACGTCACCCCCAGTACGTGACCGCAAGAAGCTGTGACCTTGGTGAATGAATGCGAAGCATACAACTAACCACGCTGGGGACTGTGTTACTCGCCTCCGCTCTGCCCGTGGTCGGAGCAGTTCTGGTGATCGTCGATCATCCGCACACTGTTTCCAACAACGTTCCGGAACTCCTGCAGAGTGAATTGCATCTCGACGTACGCACCTTACCCGGAAAGATTTCTCGCAAAGCCGGGAAATTTATTTTTAAGGAAGATCACCGCGGAATAGTCTATTCACTCGATGATCAAAAAGTAGCTGGGAATTTTTTTGGGAAGCCGGTACTCATAACCGGAACAATCGACTCCAAAGCCAATCTTCTTCATGTCCGCAAAATCGAACCTACCTTTCTTTTTCACCCAGCCTCACGAGTAGACTTGCACGGGCGAACGAACTAGCCAATTACGTGGGTCGTCACAAACGCGGACGGTGGCCCACCCTCAGTTTTTGAGTTTGGGTCTTGTAACGTGGGATCACATGAATCACAGCCTCGAAGTGCCCTCCTCCTTCAAGTGCGGCTGGGGACGTCTTGACACCTCAATCCGCCTATTTCAGCGAAGCCGCGACTTTCTTCTGATACTCGCGAGCCTTCGCGAGAACCTCATCTTCCTTGACCGTCAGCAACTGATGTTCCCGCATCA
>Ga0307479_10004245_pt1 | contig 13108 bp, 9 predicted proteins | sample atmos_gasesECM4C_FD_203743 | JGI IMG/M metagenome (GOLD analysis project Ga0307479, IMG submission 203743) | Hardwood forest soil microbial communities from Morgan-Monroe State Forest, Indiana, United States - atmos_gasesECM4C_515 | ecosystem: Environmental > Terrestrial > Soil > Temperate...
CGACAAAGTAACCTTTCAGGGCGAGCCGGTTGCGGCGGTCGTTGCCGAGACGCGCATGATTGCGGAAGACGCGTCGGAATTGGTGGAGGTCGAGTACGAGCCGCTGCCGCCGGTTCTTTCCGCTGAAGAAGCGTTAAAGGATGAGACCCTCGTGCATCCAGAGATGGGCACGAACCGCAACTGGCATGGCGTGTTCGAGTACGGCAACGTCGAGAAAGCGTTTAAGCAGGCCGCTCACGTCGTCCACATCGGGAGGCTGCATTTTCATCGCTTCTCCAGCACGCCGCTGGAAAACAACGCGATGATCGCGGTGTGGGACTCGCGCTCGGAGCGCATCGAATACTGGTCCAATAATTCGTTTCCATCGTTCGCCGCGCAGTTTCTCTCGCCTGCGCTGGGCGTGGGCATCGATCAAATCCTGATGAAGAGTTTTGATATCGGTGGCGGCTTTGGAATCAAGATCACCAATTATCCGTATATGGCCGTTTGCGCTTTGGCGTCGCGGAAGACCGGTGGTCGCCCGGTGAAGTGGGCGGAGACGCGCACCGAGCACATGCAAGCCAGCGCGCACGGCAACGAGCGCACATTTTTCGATACTCGTGTGGCGCTCGACAAAAACGGAGTGATCACCGCCATCGATTCGCGGCACGTTGATGATTGCGGCGCGTATCCGCGGTACGAGCCGCTGGGCTGCGTCATTTGGGCGCAAGTGCTGCCGGGCGCGTATCGCGTGAAGAACGTTCGCATCGACATGAATCAAGTGGTGACCAATAAGTGTCCCGTAGGCCCGAATCGCGGCTACTCGCGGATGCAGCAGCTCTGGTTCATGGAACGAGTGCTCGATATATGCGGCCACAAGCTCGGCATTTCCACCGATGAAATGCGCGTGCGCAATTACATCCGCAAAAACGAAATGCCCTACACCACGCCGAACGGCTGTGTCTATGACTCCGGAGATTACGCCGGCATGCTCGCGCTGGCGAAAAAACTGATCGGCTGGGAGGATTGGAAGAAAAAGCAAGCTGCCGCGCGCAAGGAAGGGCGCTGGATCGGAATTGGCATCGGCTCGACACTCGATTCCGGCACGAACAATTTTGGCCAGGCCCGCATCATCAACAACTTCGCTCCGTTTTCCGGGCAATCCAAGGCCGCCATCGCCAAGCTCGATATTTATGGCGAAGTCGTCATCAGCATGGGGTCTGTGCCACAGGGACAAGGCCACGAAACGACGTCGGCGCAAGTTGTCGCCGACGTGCTGGGCATTTCACCTGATCTTGTCAAAGTGAAACCGGGCTTCGATACAGAGCAGAACGCTTATACCGGCCACACGGGAACCTACGCGAGCCAATTTGCGGTTACGGGGCTTTCCGCCATTCACGGAGCAGCTGTCAAGCTGCGGAAGGAGATGGCGCGGCTGGCGGCCTGGACGCTGAAAGCGAAGGAAAAGGACCTGGAGTTTGGAATCGGCGCGCAGGGACCGGAAGTTCGCGACAAGCGCACAAAAAAATCCATCAACTACTGGGGCTTGGCCAACCTCGTGAACGTCAACAATGCCGGCATGCCTGAGAATCTGTGGGACGTCACGCTGAACTGCCGCCACGTTTACCATGCGCCTTTCCAAATTCCGGACACCGAGCGCAAATACGGCAACTTGACGCTCACCTACGCCGCTCAGGTGCACATCGCGGCGATCGAAGTGGATCGAGAAACGTTTCAACCAAAAATCCTCGCCTACGCTTGCGTGGATGATTGCGGCCGCACCATCAATCCCCGAATCGTGGAGGGCCAAGTCCACGGCTGCACCGCGCACGGCATCGGCGCTGCGCTGATGGAAAATTGCGCCTACGATTCCGATGGCAATATGCTCGCTTCCACGTTCAGCGACTACACGCCAATCACCGCCGTCAATATGCCTGACCTCCTCTACGGGCACATGGAGTCGCCGTCGCCTTTTTCCTACAACGGCGCAAAAGGGATGGGGGAAGGCGGTGCCGCGCCGGTGCATACCATCTGTGCCGCGCTGCAGGACGCTTTGTACTCGAGCGGAGTGATCATCGACGATTCGCACAACACCGGCGATTCCATCTTTCGCGCGGTGCAGCGAGCCAGCTCCGGTGGTCTTGCTTCCAGGGTTCGCGTCGAACATCCGCGCGCTTCGCGGTAAGGAATCCGGCCTGATGCTGGTCAAATTCCGAGAGCCTCGCGTCCGAGAGTCACTGAGTTGATCAAACGCGTTTGCATCATCGGGTGCGGCTCAATCGGAAGCCTGTACGCCGCGCACTTGGCCAAGGTCACGGAGGTCTGGGCTTTTGTTCGTCGCCCCGAACACGCGGAAGCATTGAATCGCGACGGGTTGAAAGTTTCCGGAACACATCAGTTTCACGCCAAGCTGCGCGCTTCGCATGACCCAGCAAGCCTGCCGGAATTCGACTTAGGCATTGTTTCCACCAAAGCCACGCAGACCGCGGATGCTGTGCGGCCGGTTGCTCATTTGTTCAAAAAAGGCGCTATTCTCTCCGCGCAGAACGGCCTCGGCGGCGAGGAAATTATCGCCGACCTCGCAAAGACTTTCGTAATTCGCGGCACCACGTTTATGAGCGGCACGCGCCACAGCGACACGCACGTGCAGTACGAACTCGACACTGCTACCTGGATGGGTCCTTTCGAGCCGACGAACACACCATTCGCTGTCGTTCAGGAGGCAGCCGAGCTGATCGTTTCGTCCGGGCTCAAGGCCGTCGCTCTGCAGGACGCGCGCCCCGCGCAGTGGTCCAAGCTCATCTTCAATGCCTCGGTCAACGCCGTTTCCGCGCTGACCGAACTGCCACACAGCTTCCATTTCGCACTCGAGAAAGAATTCACTGACTTGGGCCATCTGCTGCACGCGCTCATTGATGAAGGCAAGCAAGTCGCGTCTGGTTTGGGCATCAAGCTCCACGAAGATCCTTGGGAGATGAATAAAATCGGCGCGCGGACTGATCATCCGCCGTCCATGCTTTATGATGTTCGTCACAAACTGAACACAGAAGTGGATTTCCTCGGCGGCGCGATTGCCCGCGAAGCGCAGCGCGCGGGTATTCCTGCGCCACTCCACACCGCTCTCTATCGCTTGATCAAAGGCAAGGAAGCATCCTGGACCTACGAAGGCAAGCAACACGCAGCGGGGCAGCGACAAACTTAATGGCTTACCCACTCGATCAAGAAAAATGGCGCCGCGTCCGCGAAATGCTGGACCGGCAAGACCTGGACGCGATTGTGGTTCGTGCGCCGGACAACGTCCTGTACCTGACGAATTACTGGACCATGAAAGGCTACGACCTCGCGATCTTTCCCCGCGAGGGCGAGCCGACGCTACTGATCATCGAGCCGCAGTTTCGCGAAGCGCAGCGCACCGCGTGGAACAAAGACGTTCGCTTCTTTCCCTTCTACCATCCCAGGGATCCGCGGCCGCCGATGATTCGCGCGGTGGAAATGGCCGTCGAAGTCCTAAAGGAACGAAACCTAACCCGGCGCGTGGGTATCGAGCTGTCGCAGAATTCGCAGATCTGCGACCGCATGGTCGGCGAGCCCACCGTATACTGGCAAGGCTTTTACGATTCTTTTCGCGCTGCTTGCAAAGAAACGGTCGACGCGGCTCCTCTTCTCGCCCAGTTGCGCATGATCAAAACGCCGCAAGAAATCGAACGCATGCGCCTGGCCAACGAACTCGCCGCGCTCGGCATGGAGCATGCCCGCGACCATATCCAGCCTGGCATGAAGGAAAGCGAAGTCGCGGCCATGATCGAAGGACACATCCATCACGTTGGAGTCGGTTACAAAGGCAAAGTCGAAATGGCCCGCGCTTTCACTCTCGTCTGGTCCGGCCCGGGCATCGCAACTTTCACTGCCACCAGCTATCGCCCGGTCATCGAACACGAGCCGACACTCGTCGAAATCTGGGTCTGCGCCGACGGGTATTGGACGGACCTGACAAAAAATCTTTGCCCCGGCCGTCTGACACCTAAATACCACCAGCTCCTCGATCAATTGCTGAAGATCTTCAACGACGCCATCGCTTCCGTGCGCGACGGCGCGCCGATGGCCGATATCGATCGCATCATCCGCGAAGGGATCGACGCCGCGGGCTATCCCGGGCAACCCTCGCATCCCGTCGGACACGGCGTGGGCGCCCGCGCGCATGAGCCGCCCTACTCGCATCAGGCAGCGCCCGGAGCGATGCAGTCCGGCATGGTCTGGGCCATCGAACCCGGCATTTACTGGGAAGGCGGCGGGGGCCTGCGCCTCGAAGACAATTTCTTGGTGACCGCCAACGGTTGTGAGAAGCTTTGCTCCTATCCCGACGACTTTCGGCGCTAAAGACACAACTATGACGCCACACGCAGCGGAGGCCCACGATTCGATGAAAGATGATCTGGCGAAAGCCATCCTCTCGCAAATTCGCGAGGACGAAATCGTCGCCATGTGCTGTGACGTCGTGAACATCCCCAGCCCCACCGGCGAGGAGCTGGAGATGGGCCGCTACATGCGCAAGGCGCTCGAAGAAATGGGCCTCAATGTTTCCTGGCAGGAAGTGGAAGACGCACGCGCAAACGTTGTCGGCCTCTGGGAAGGCACCGGCAACGGCAAGAGCCTGATGTTCAACGGCCACATGGACACCTCCAACACTGGCCGCGAAGCTTTTCTTACCGGGCTCGGCTACAAACCCAAAGCCGTGATTCGCGACAAGATGATTTACGGGCTGGGCATCTACAACATGAAGGGCGCGCTGGTCTGCTACACGCAAGCGGTGAAAGCTTTGATGCGCGCTGGTGTAAGGCTGGAAGGTGATGTCACCATCGCTGCCGTCGTCGGCGAAATCGAGAAGACCCAATGGAGCGATGAATTCGTCGGCAAGGAATTTCGCGGCTACGGTGTAGGCACGCACCACCTGGTCAATCACGGCGTCTTGCCGGACATGTGCCTCCTCGGCGAGCCTACGGACATGCAGTTGGTGCTCGGCCATTACGGTACCGTTTGGGTGCGCCTTTCCACGCGCGGCCATTACGTCCACACCGCGTTCACGCGCGGAAAGCAAGGTCACAGTTCCATCTTTCGCATGAAGCAAATTCTCGACCCGATCTACGACTGGATTTCTGCGTGGGAGCGCAAAGCCGCCTATGACGGCCAGGCCGGTGTCGTGAATGTCGGCTGCATTCGGGGCGGTTTCCCCTGGCGCGTCAGCCGCACGCCGGATCGCACGGATATTTTTCTCGATGTGCGCGTACCTCCCTCGATGCCGCTGAAGGAAGTCCGTACCTCCATCAAACAGCTGGTTCTCGATCTGCGAAAAAAACATCCGGACTACGGTATCGAATCCGAGATTTTCGTCTCCGTCCCCGGCGCCGAAATTTCCAAGGACCACCAACTCGTCAAGACGGTTGAGGCCTGCCATCAACGCGTGCTCGGCGTCCCAGCCAAGCATGCGACCGTTCTCTGGGATTCTGACGCTTCGGTGATGACTCGCTTTGGAATCGAAACGCTCAATTACGGCCCGTCCAGCGGCCCGCGCGATGCCGAAGGGGAAAAGGTCGCCATCGAAACTCTCGTGAACACCACGAAAGTGTATGCTCTCGCCGCCGCCGAAATCTGCGGGGCGCATTAAGCAGAGGTCGGCCGCCAAATGCCCAGCCAAAGTGAAATCGAGCGCCGCTACAAAAATATTCGCGCGGCCATGGAAACGGAAAAGGTCGATGCCCTGATCGTCTGCGGCAACCAATACGCCGGCTTCGAGGGCGCTGTGCGCTACGTATCCGACTTCGAAATTGTCCATCGTTACGTCTACGCGCTGATCCCGCTCTCCGGTGATCCTGTTCTCGTTTTCCCTCGGGAGGCACGTTGGATTGGCGACAAAAAGGCTCCCTTCGTTCGCGAGAAAGTCTGGGCTGAGATTCCGGGCAAATGGCTGCGTGAGGAAATCGAAAAGCGCGGCTGGAAACGCGTGGCCGTCTATGGCTTGGATTTCATCATGGCCGTTCGCGATTATCGCGAACTGCAAGGCCACTCTTTCGAGCTGGTGCCCTTCGATTTCCATTTCGATATAGCCCGCGCCGTCAAAAGCGAGGAAGAGCTCGAAGGCTTCCGCGACAGCATGGACATTATTCTCGACGGCTTCCACGCGCTTCTCGCCGCCTACGAACCGGGCAAGACCGAAGCCGAAATCATGGCCCCCGCCGTCGAGCGCTTCTTCGCGCGAGGCGCGGGTCCCCGCATGATGAACATCGTCTTGAGCGGTACAAACGGGGAAGCAGAAGCATTTTTCAAGGTTCCTTCGCTCCGCAAAGTCGGCTCCGACGACTTGCTCCTCTATTCGCTGGAAGTCACCGGCGCCGCCGGCTACTGGATTGAATTCTCCCGCGCCTTGATCCGCGGCAAAATCAGCGCGCGCACGCAAGCGATGAGCGAGGTTTATCCGCACGCGATGGAGGCTGCGCGCGCCAACATGCGCGACGGTGCGCTCGCTAGCGACGTTCACAAAGCCGCTGCCGACGTTTTCAGCAAAGCCGGCTTTTCACTTGGACACCTCACCGGCCATTCCATCGGCATGACCATGATCGAACATCCCGCCATCGGCGCGAACACGCAGATCGAGCTGAAAGAAAACATGGTCCTCAGTTTTCATCCGCAAGTCGTCGATCAGGACGGCCAGGTCTGCCTCTACACGCAAGACACTTACCGCGTCGGCAAGAACGAAGGCGAGTGTCTTGCCGATGTCCCGTGGCGCTTCTACACCGGCTTGGAGGCGCGGAAGTCCGCATGAGCGTCAAGATCTGCATCGTCGGCTGCGGCGCCATCGGCGGCATCTTCGGCGCCCACCTCGCTCGCCTCTCCGACGTGGAAGTCCACGCATATGACGTCTCGCAGGAACATACCCGCGCCATCAACGAGCGCGGCTTGCGCATCAGCGGCGCAGCCGATTTCACTTCGCGCTTTCACGCAACGGCAAATCCGAAAGAAATTCCTCCCTGCGAATTCGGAATCGTCGCCACCAAGAGTACGCACACGCGTCCAGCCATCGAACAGACCGCCCGCCTCTTCGGCGAATCCAGCGCCGTCTGCTCGGTGCAAAACGGTGTCGGCAATGAGGAAATTCTCGCGAAACACGTGCGCTACGTCATTCGTGGCACCACCTTCCCCGCCGGCCACGTAATCGAACCCGGCCACGTCGGCTTCGACATCAACGGCGATACCTGGATCGGCCCTTTCGAACCGACGCAGACTCCTTATTCTCGCGTCGAAAAACTAGCGGAGCTTCTGAACCGCGCCGGCTTGAAAGTCATTCCTCTGCAAGACGCCCGCGGCGCCCAGTGGACCAAGCTGATTTTCAACGCCTCCACCAATCCCGTCGGCGCTCTCACCTTGCTCCACCACGGTGCAGCCACTCGATTCCCGCCCACCGGCGCGCTTTTCAACGCGCTCATCTCCGAAGGAGAAGCGGTCGCCAAAGCGCTCGGCATTCAGCTCCACGGTGATCCCCGCGCCCTCGTTCAAAAAGGCGCCAACGCTCCCGGCAGGCACAAAGCCAGCATGCTGCAGGACATTCTCGCCAAGCGCCAAACCGAAGTGGATTTCATGAATGGCGCCATTGCGGACAGCGGCGAAAAACTAGGCGTGCCCACGCCGCTCAATCGGGCGCTGTGGCAACTCGTAAAAGGTTTGGAGCATTCCTGGAGCGATCCCGCCTAGCCAATGGCCTGCAGCGGCGGCAGCCAATCACGAACGGAGAGAAATCGAAACGATGAGCATGCCTTTCAAAATCGGTGTGTTGCAGCTCAGCATGGAACCGCTTGAAGAAACTGTTCGCATGGCGCAGGCCTGCGACGCTGCCGGCTTCGACACTTTCTGGCTCGCGGAAGCCTACCCGTGGTGGCGCAAGCATTCCATGGAAGCGCGCTCCTCCACCGCCGTCACCGCCATCGCCGCGCGTGAAACAAAGCGCATCACCATCGGCTGGGGCATCATCTCTCCTTACACCCGTCATCCGGTGCAAATCGCCATGGAGGCTCGCGTTTTGCAAGAAGCCGCCGGTAAAGACCGCTTCCTTCTCGGCCTCGGCGCGTCAAAAATCTTCATGAAAGAAATCGGCGAAGGCGAAAAAGGCAAGGATGTCGGTCCCGCCACTGTGATGCGCGAATGCATCGAAATCATCGAAGCCATGCTCGCCGGCAACGAAGTCAAGTACGAAGGCAAAGCGTTCCAGGCTTTCGCGCCCGCGCTGAAATCCGATGCGCATGTGCCCCGCTGGCACGTCCCGATCTACGTCGGCGCCACCGGCCCGGTTCTTCAGCGCCTCGCCGGTTCGCATTCCAATGGATTGCTCACCGCCAGCATTACCACGCCAAAATTCGTACAGTATTCCCGAAAGATGATGGAAGAGGGCGCGCGCAAAGCCGGCAAAGATCCGGCCAAGCTCGATCTCGGGTCAGTCATCGTCGGCAGTGTGGGAGAAGACCCGAAGACCGCGCGCGAAGGCGCCCGCGAGATGGCCGCCATGTATCTCGCCAACAAAGTGCAGAACATTCGCGGCTCCGCGGACACGCTCCTCGAATGCGCTGGTCTCAAGTTCGACGAAATTCGTCCCATCGCCGAAGCCATGGAGAAGGGTGGAAGAAAAGCCGCGGCGCGGGCGGTGACTGACGTGGTGCTGCAAAAAGTCTTCGCCATCGCCGGGACTCCGTCGCAGTGCATTGAACGGTTAGAGGAGTATCGCGCTTCCGGCTGCACGCACATCCTGCTGGAATTGTGGGGAGACGACCGCCTCGAACAAGCTCGCCTCTTCGGCGAAAAAGTCCTGCCGCACTTCAAGAAGAAATGATCGGCGCGAAAGTCGAAGGCGTTGCCGTTAGCGCTAGGCGCGGCTTTTCCATTACCTCATGCTTACCGCAGACTGCTGTTCGGTTGGCTGACTCAAACGCCGCCGTTTTGTCCTGTGCCCGTCGTCAATTCCGTCGAATTAGCAGTCATGCTGCGGCAATGGATTTGCCGCCGTGCTTCTCTTTGTACGAAACCACCGGGTTCCGCAACACGCCAATTTTCTCAATTTCGCATTCCACCACGTCGCCCGGCTTCAGATACAACGATTTCGGGTCGCCGCTGAACGCCGCCACTCCCGAAACCGTTCCGGTCGATAGCACATCGCCCGCTGAATATCCCATCGGCGAATAATGCGCGATGATCTCCGGCACCGTCACAGACATTTTGCTCGAGTGCGATTGCTGCCGCGCCTTTCCATTCACGCGCAGTTCCATCGCCAGATTATTTGCGTTGGGTATTTCGTCGGCTGTGACAATGTGCGGACCCAGCGGGCAAAACGTATCAATCCCCTTGCAAAAGCTGAACACGCCGGACTTCATTTCCGTCCGCTGTATGTCGCGTGCCGTGATGTCGTTGAAAATCACATAGCCGCCGATGTACTCGCCCGCCCGCTCCGCCGAAAAATGTTTCCCGCTCTTCTTCATCACTACCGCAAGCTCCAACTCATAGTCCAGCTCTTCGGTCAGATGCTCGGGATAAACGATCTCTTCATCCGGACCGATAATGGCGTCCACATTCTGGAAAAACACGATCCAAGGCAGCACCGGGTGCGAAAATCCCGCCTTCTGCGCCTCCGTATGGTGCTCCCGAAAATTTCCCGCCGTGTGAAAAAACTTCTTGGGGATAATCGGAGCTTTGATGCGAACCGCCTCTCTGCGGAAGAAGACCGGCTCTCCGTTTGGTCCCTTTACTTCCGGACCTTCCTTCAACGCATATTCGAGCGCGGCGCGCGCCGCGTCCAAACCGCGGTCCCCATTCTCGAAAAGCCCACGCATGTCCGCAGGCAGCCGCGCGTCCGCCAGCGCGTAAAAAGCGCCCTCCCGCTCCACATTTCGCAAATACAGCGCGTACGCGGTATTGAGATCGACGATGCTCCCGTTCGCCGCGACTGCGCCAATCCGCAGTTCGCGCGCTCCCCAATGGAATGTAACCAGTTTCATGCCAATCCCTGGAAAGTTTCGGTCTATTCGAGGCCAAGGCCCTGAGACAGAACGCCGTAGTTTCTACATTTCGGTCTGGCAGTTTGAGGTCGATTTGTCATTTCTGGAAAACCCCAGCGGTCCTCATCACCAGACAGCCAGACAGCTTAAGATCTTTTGAAAGACAGTCTGGGCATAGACAACCACCAGCCTCCGTCGGCATCGGACCGTGTGGAAGCTCGGTGCACCAGCAATTTCCCTCCGGGTTGCAGGCCATTGGCGCATTGCAGCGAGCGCAGCGCGTTTCCATGGGCACGATTATAGCCCAAAGCCCGAGCGGTCCCGTCGCCGGAAATTGCAGCCTCGCAATTGTTCCAAATCATTATAAAATCAAGCGTTGCTTCCCGTAGGGCCCGTAGCTCAGCGGTTAGAGCAGCGGACTCATAATCCGTTGGTCCCAGGTTCAAATCCTGGCGGGCCCACCACTTGTTTTCAATGAATTAACGTGTTTGCTCGCCCTGCGTATGCATGATTCATGGAAGGCCTTCGCCTCTCTTGCGCTCATCCTGCTCGTTGCGTTCGCAGCGCGTCTGGCTTTTGCCTGGGATCAGGAACGAAAAATCCCGGCCACCGCGCTGGCCACCGCACCGTTTGCGCAGGAGACCGGCAACATCGCCTATTCGCTGGCCACTGGCAAGGGATTCAGCAATCCATTTCGCCGGGAGACCGGGCCGACGGCTTGGCTCACTCCTGTCTATCCGCTTTTGGTGGCTGCGGCGTTCAAGCTTTTCGGTACCTTCACGATTCCCGCGTTTTTCTTCCTGGTCTTCCTGAACATTCTTTTCTCCACTGCGGTGTGCATCCCGATTTTCCACGTTGGCAAACGCGTCGCGAGCCTCGGTGTGGGCGCCGCTGCGGCGTGGCTTTGGGCTCTTTTCCCTGGCGCGATCATGGTTCCGTTCGAATGGATCTGGGACACGTCTCTCTCCGCTCTGCTCGCGGCCACGCTCTTGTGGGCGACGCTTGCATTGGTTGATTCCAATCGTGTGCGTGACTGGTGTGGCTATGGCTTGTTGTGGGGCTTTACCCTGATGACGAATCCCTCGCTCGGCTCTCTTCTGCCCTTTCTCCTCGGTTGGGCGGCACACCGCGCGCGAAGCCGAGCAGCTACCGCTCCTTCACCGTGGTCCTTCGCATGGCTCAAGAAATCGGCGCTCGCCCTCGGCCTCGCAATCCTATGCTGCGTTCCGTGGACCCTGCGCAACTTCGCGGTGTTCAATAGGCTAGTTCCGCTGCGTTCGAATTTCCCGCTCGAGCTTTACATCGGCAACAACGAAAACTACGACGACCAGCATCCGCGCTTTCCCGGTCCCATAACCAAGGAGCGCGAGACGCTACGCTATTTCCGCATGGGCGAAACCGCGTTCATGGACGAAGAGAGACGTAAGGCGATGAGCTTCATCGTCTCCCATCCGCGCGCGGATCTGATCCTGTTCGGCGACCGCTTCGCCGCGTTTTGGACTGGCCTTCCCAATGCCCTGCAAAACTTTCTGGCGACAGACTCCTGGTTGGTTCGCGCCTTGATGCTCTGTGCCGTTCTGTCCGGAATGGGAGCGCTCGCCGGCATCGCCGTTCTCGTTCGACGGCGCAGCGACTACACGTTTCCGCTAGTCGCCTACCCCGCCGTTTTTCCTTTTTTGTACTACATCACGCACACGTCGCTTCGTTACCGGCATCCCATCGATCCCGTCGTTCTTCTGCTGACCGCCATTGCGGCCCAATCGGTTTGGTGTATAGTCCGTCCACGACAGACCCATCCACAAACCACCTCGGAGGCCAGCACATGAGTCGCGCCGCTCTCGCCTTATCTTTATTCTTGGCCACTCCGCTCTTCGCTCAGCAAGCCCCCGTACCCGCGATCCGTTACCACTCCGTTCCCGACTTCCTCAAGCTCCCCGCCGACCTCTACCTCGGCGAAGCCGTCGGCGTCGCCGTCAACTCCAAGGGCCACATCTTCGTCTTCTCGCGCGGCAACACCACCGGTCCAGCTTACGGCGGCGCCGCCTCGCAGCTTCTCGAATTCGCCCCGGACGGAAAATTCCTTCGCGAGATCGGCCACAACCTCTACGCCTGGTCCTTCGCGCATTCCGTCCGCATCGACAAGGACGACAACATCTGGGTTGCCGACAAAGGCTCCGACATGGTCATCAAGTTCAATCCGCAAGGCCGCGTCGTCATGGTTTTCGGCCGCAAGCAGGAAGCCTCCGACGAAGGCACCGGGCCGCTCAAGCATCCCAGGCCGCCGCTTCCTCCCGTCGACGGCATGTTCCGCCAGGTCACCGACATGGCTTGGGACTCCGCCGGCAACACTTACATCAGCGACGGCTATGTCAATTCCCGCGTCGCCAAAGCCGATAAGAAGGGCGTGTGGCTCAAGTCTTGGGGCGAGCCCGGCGATCAACCAGGCCAATTCAACACTCCCCACAACATCGGCGTCGACGCGCACGACAACATCTACGTCGCCGACCGCGGCAACCGCCGCATTCAAGTTTTCGATACCGAAGGAAAATTCCTGCGCGAAATCACGATCGACGTCCCCACGTCCGCGGACGCTCGCCCCGCCATCGGCAACCGTCCCACGCAAAACACCGGCACCATGGCTCCCGGCGCTCCCTGGACCATTTGCATCACGCCGCCGCCCAATCAAGTCCTCTTCACCTCCGACGCCTTCCCCGGCCGCATCTACAAACTCAGCCTCGATGGCAAAGTTCTCGGCGTGTTCGGCCAAGCTGGCAAGCAACCCGGCGAGTTCGGCTGGGTCCACGAAATCGCCTGCCCCTCCGAAAATGAGCTGTACGTCGCCGAAATCCTGAACTGGCGCGTCCAAAAACTAGTCCTCGAGCCCACCCATTGAGACTCCTTGGAGTGCGGCGGACTTGCCGCCGCTTTTACGACCGCAAACGTGCCACAAATCCTGCGTGCAAAGGAGATCGCAAATGCTGAGACTCGCCCGTCTGCTAGTTTCTGTTACCCTCCTTACGCCAGCCGCTGCCATTAGCCAAACCCGCCCGATCGTCCTCAAGACTTCGCTCCTCCTCGATGGAAAAGGACAGACCCTT
>Ga0307479_10004246_pt1 | contig 13105 bp, 12 predicted proteins | sample atmos_gasesECM4C_FD_203743 | JGI IMG/M metagenome (GOLD analysis project Ga0307479, IMG submission 203743) | Hardwood forest soil microbial communities from Morgan-Monroe State Forest, Indiana, United States - atmos_gasesECM4C_515 | ecosystem: Environmental > Terrestrial > Soil > Temperate...
CGCTACGAAACCGCCCACTTTCCCGATCTCATCCTTGGCCATCTCGGTCAGAGACTTGCCGTCGCGGCGCACCGAGAACAACAGAATGACGAAGTCCTGAACACAGCCGGCGAACACCGCGCCCGCAAGAATCCAGATGGTCCCCGGCAGATACCCGAATTGCGCTGCCAACACCGGCCCCACCAGCGGCCCCGGCCCGGCAATCGCGGCGAAGTGGTGCCCGAACACCACCCACTTGTTGGTGCGCACGAAGTCGCGCCCGTTCTCCAATCGCTCCGCCGGAGTCGCGCGCAGTGCATCCAGCGCCAACACCTTTGCCGCCACAAACTTGCTGTAGAAGCGGTACCCCAACGCATAGCTGCACGCCGCCGCGATCACCAGCCACATCGCGTTGATCTGCTCTCCGCGATGGAGCGCGATCGTGGCGACAGCCAGAGCGCCCAGCACAGCTACGCCCGCCCAGACCAGGGCATGTACAGGTTTCGACATACCGATAGAACTCCCTTGTTGAATGAATGCCGCTTACCGCGAGCAGTATTGTGGACAATCCCGGCCGACGTTGCAATGCACAGCTGAGTCGCGGTCCTCACCCTCGACTGCCATCCCGAGCGAAGTGAGGCGAAAGCCGAACGAAGTCGAGGGACCTCGTGTTTGGCAGTGCCCTCGGCCACTGGACACCGGTTCAAGATTCGAGGGTGCGCTCTTCCTGTTGATCCAATTAAAGGAGCCCGAGGGGTAACGTTGTGACCCGCGGCACGCTTCCACCTGACCGGACGCCCGGTAGGTTGGCCTTCCTCCTTCCGCGCGAAGCCAAGTACAATATCGTTTTTCTTCTCCCAAGACCTCCGCCACATTTAATGATAATCTTTACAGTTCCGGCCCATGGTGCAGTTCCCGCTGTTCTTCCCAGCTTCGGCTGGAAAAAGGGCGGACGGCTCTACCAACCGCGGACACCAGTTCCATTCCTAACCTCGAGGAGCAGGCGATGAAGATCGGGATGTTAACCGGCGGCGGCGATTGCCCCGGCCTCAACGCGGTCATCCGCGGCGTGGTGCGTAAGGGCACCTTTCACTACTCGGACGAGTTTGTCGGCTTCATGGAGGGCTGGCGCGGCCTGATCGAGAACAAGACCATGCCCCTCGACCTCGAAACTGTCGGCGGCATTCTTCCCCGCGGCGGCACCATCCTGCGTACCTCCCGGACGAACCCTGCCAAGCGTGCCGACGGCTTGCAAGTCTGTGCCGACAATCTGAAAGCCAACGGCTGCCAAGCCCTTATCGCCATCGGCGGCGACGACACCTTGTCGGTTGCGCAAAAGCTCTTCCAGAATGGCATCAAAGTGGTCGGCGTGCCCAAGACCATCGACAACGATCTCTCCGGCACGGACTTCACCTTCGGTTTCGATACCGCCGTCAACGTCGCCACCAGCGCCATCGACCGCGTCCACACCACCGCCGAAGCCCACAACCGCGTCATCGTGGTGGAAGTCATGGGCCGCGACTCCGGCTGGATTGCCGTCTATAGCGGCGTGGCCGGCGGCGCCGACGTCATCCTTATCCCCGAAATCCCCTTCGACATCGACAAGGTCGCTGAACTCATCAAGCAGCGCCATGCCCGCGGCCGCTATTTCAGCATCGTCGTGGCCGCCGAAGGCGCCAAGTTCGCCGGTGACGTCCAGATGCACGAAGCCGCGCCCATCGTGCATGACATCGGCAAGGACGAGTTCGGACACCTTCGCCTCGGCGGCATCGGCAACATCCTCGCCCGCGAAATCGAAAAGCGCACCGGGTTCGAAACCCGCTCAGTCGTGCTCGGTCACATTCAGCGCGGCGGCTCGCCGAGTTCTTTCGACCGGGTCCTTGCCACCCGCTACGGCCTCGGCGCCATCGACATGGTGCACCGCGGCGAATGGGGGCACATGGCCGCCCTGCGCGGCAACAAGATCGTCTCCGTGCCGCTGGCCGACGCCATCGCGAGCAACCGCAAGGTCGACCCCGAGCTGATCGAAGTCGCCAACGGCATCCTCGATAAGCTCGCCGAGCCCGCGATGAAGAAATAACCGAGATTCCCGGCAGTCGACTGATGATTGTCCCGGGATTACAAGACCGGCGGCGAACCAGCCGCCGGTTTTCGTTTGAGCTGTAGTTGCGGTGTCCCGCGCCGCTAGGTTGTGGTAGCCAAGCCTTGACCTTGCAGGCCATGCTGTTCGAATGGGGTCGCTCCCGTCAGGCATACCCTTAGGCGGATGTTCAGTGCAATAGCTGATGAGAGGGCGCAGAAGCGGCGCACGCTTGTGCTATGGCCGGATACGCTGAAACTAAGGTCACTTGCCTGTTCTTCTCTGGTGGTGCAATTCACTCCGTAAGGTCTAGTCCAAGCCTATCACAGCTAAGTCACCGAAGGACCCGCAAGCCGCTCGCTGGCGAGTTTCCCCGAAAATTGACTTTGTCTTTCTCCCCCTCCACAATTCGCACAGCATGTTTACCGCCCGCCTCGCCATGTGGCTCCTCACACTGCTGGAAGCCGTGCTGGTCGTGGCGGCCGTGGCCCTGGCGTGGATGCGCAGCCGCCGCCAGCCTCCCGCTCAGCCCGCGCGTCTTTATTCCGACTTCGCCGCGTTCGCGCGCCGCCAGACCCTCTCCGTCGTCTCCGTCGGTCTGCTTTCCCTGACCCTGCGCCTTGCGCTTCTGCCTCTGCTCGGCATCCCCCAGCCCCGTTGGAACGACGAATTCAGCTACCTGCTCGCGGGCAAGACTTTCGCCTCAGGACGCGTCACGAATCCCACGCCGCCGCTCTGGGTGCACTTCGAGACCTTCCACGTCATCATGCAGCCGACGTACATGTCGATGTACACCCCCGGCCAGGGCTTGGTGCTTGCCCTCGGTGAGCGCATCGCGAACTACCCCTGGATCGGCGTCCTGCTTATCACCGCAATCATGTGTTCGGCGCTCACCTGGATGCTGCAAGGCTGGATGCCCCCTACCTGGGCGCTGTTCGGCGGACTGCTCGCCGTTCTCCGTCTCGGCGTGCTCAGCTTCTGGATGAACAGCTACTGGTGCCCGGCGCTAGCCGCGACTGGAGGCGCTCTTATCTTGGGGGCTTTACCACGCGTCCGCAAAGCGCGCAGCGCCTCTGCGGCTGCGGTCATGGGCCTTGGCCTGATCGTCCTCGCCAACAGCCGCCCCTATGAGGGCTTCGTATTAAGCCTCACCGTGGCCGGATCTCTTTTTGCGTGGCTGTTCAGCAAGCAGCGCCCAAGCGTCTCCATTCTCGCGCGCAAGTTCATTCTTCCCTTGGCGCTCGTGCTCGCCGCCGGGGCCCTCGCCACCGGCTACTACTATTGGCGCGTCACCGGCAGCCCGATTCGCATGACGTACAAAGTTGATCGCGACACTTACGCCGTCGTCCCTTACTTCATCTTTTTTCCGCCGCGCCCTGTTCCCAGCTACAACCACGCGGTGCTCCGCAACTACTACGCGGGTTGGGAAGTCGGCGAGTTTCAGCAAGCCCGCTCCTTCCTAGGATTCCTCCGCCGCAACCGCCACAAAGCTCTCGACCTCTGGCGCTTCTACATCGGCCCTGCTCTCACCATCCCCCTGTTCGCGCTTCCCTGGGCACTGCGCGACCGCCGTATGCGCTTCCCCATCATCGCAAGCGCCATCTTCATCGGCGCCCTGCTGATTCAAACCTGGACCTTCCCTCACTACACCGCGCCCGCCACCGGACTCGTCTACCTTCTCGTCGTCCAATGTTTCCGGCACCTGCGCCTCTGGCGCTGGCGCACTACGCAACTCGGCCGAGGGTTGGTCAACGTCGCGGTGGTATCGAGCATCGGCATGATCGTGCTGCGCTCGGTGGCCATCGTCACCCACACTCCGATCGAACCCCACTGGCCGCGAGGCAACCTCGACCGTCCCCGCATCATCGCCCAACTCATGCAACTTCCCCGTCCCCAGCTCGTTCTGGTCCGTTACGGCCCCCACCATAACGCCGATCTCGACTGGATCTACAACGACCCTGACATCCCAAGAGCGAAGCTGATCTGGGCACACGATATGGGCGACGCGAACCGGGAACTGCTCCAATATTTCTTCGATCGCCAGGTCTGGCTGCTCGAAGTCGACGACTCCACCCCGCAGCTGTCTCCGTATCCCCCGCCCGCGCCTTGATCCATACCAGCGACCCCCCGAAGTCGGCGGCACCACAACCCGCGTAGGGACAGCCGCCCCCGGCTGCCCGGCGGCCCGGGTTTCTTCGGACCGCGGCGATTTCGATCGGAGTGGTTGGCTCACGCCCACAAGTGACCACCATCACACGCCCCCCGCCGCACCCGCGCCATACTGAGTCTGGCAGCCAAGCCCGTGGTTTCGGACCTGCACGAGAGGAGGTCGAACATGAAAACCTGGCACATCTTCCTGATTCTGGCTCTGTTAGACCTGAGTCTGTCGGTCGCGGCCCAAACCCCGGCCAAAGGGCCCGTCCCTAAATACGACAAGTCAACTGAGGCTGTCTCCAAAGTCACGGTAGACGACGTCCAAGATCGCACCTGCCCGGTCAGCGGCAGATTGGGATCGCACCTGATGCTGAAGCAGGCGGACGGCACAGTGATCGAGGTCCACCTCGCCCTCACCAAGTTCGTCACGCAGTACGAGCTGGTCTTTCATAAAGGAGACGTCGTCGAGGTCACCGGAGTCAAAGTGAAGTTCGAAGGCGGGGACACCATCTTCGCCCGCAAGATCAAGCGCGGCGACGACGAATTCCTGTTCCGCGACAACGACGGCAAGCCGCTCTGGTAAGTAGACGGGAAGCGGACCGTGCGTTAGTCCTTGTCATTCCGACGCCGAGAGCGGAGGCGGGAGGAATCTGCTTTCCCATCGCTCACCTCTCCCGTTGCAACTCTGTCCTCTCGTCCTCGGCGAACCCCCTGAGACCGTAGCCTGCCCTGAGCGTAGTCGAAGGGCGGCTAAAGGCTGTCGTCCGCCTCCTGCCTCAACTGATCCCCTGCGATTAGAATCGTCCCGACCATGTCCGCCCCATGGCTCACCTCGCGCCGTCTCCGAGCCCACGGCCTGCTGCTCGCGCTCGCCGTCTGGTGCGTTTACGCCTGGGTCCTCGCCACACCTACACTCCGCGATCGCAATGGCCTCGTCAAAGGCACCGACTTCCTCCACTTCTACACTCTGGGAGCGCTGGCTCTCGAGCACCGCGGCGCCGATCTCTACAACATGCAAGCCCAATCCGCCCTGGCCCAGCAAAAAGTTCCGCAAGCCGGGCGCCTCTTCTACGTTCCGCTCTACGGCCCGCAAGTCTCGCTCGTATTCGCTCCGCTGGCCGCGCTCCCGTATGCCTGGGCCCTCATCATCTGGTCGCTCACTAACGCCGCGATTTACGTCCTCTGTTCCTACGCCATTTGGAAGACCTGCCCCGAACTGCAATCCGAACGCTGGACGGTTCTCCTCCTCGCCATCGCATATCCCGCCTTCTTTCATTGCATCGCCTGGGGACAGACCTCCGCCCTCGCGCTGGCCTGCTTCACCGCCGCTTACCTGGCCCTGCGCTCGAATCATCTTTACTTGGCTGGAATTTCTCTCGGCTGCCTGATCTTCAAACCGCAACTCGCCCTGGCAGCCGCGGTGGTCTTTCTCCTGGCTCACGCGTGGAAAGTGATCGCCGGCGCGCTAGCCGCCGGCACCGCGCAACTCGCGGTCGGCTGGCTTTACTACGGAACGCCGGTCACGCAGGACTACTTCCACCATCTCGCCCATGTAAGCGAGGTCTACGCCTTGCTGGAACCGCGTCCTTACCAGATGCACTCTCTGCGAGCCTTCTGGGCCATGCTCGTTCCGTGGCCGCACTTGGCTTTCGGACTGTACCTCGCCACCGGGATCGCGGCTCTCGGGATCACAGCCGCCTACTGGAAGAGCCCCGCTCCTTTGAGCCTTCGCTACTCGGTCCTGTTGCTCGCGACGGTTCTCGTCGCACCTCACCTCACCGTCTACGATCTCCTGATCCTCGCCCCCGCCTTTCTCCTGATCGCCGACTGGCTGACGCCCCACGTACAAGATCCGCGGAGCCGCTGGCTGGGCATCCTGCTCTACCTCACCTACGCCCTTCCTCTGGTCGGCCCGCTCGCGCAGTGGACCCACCTGCAGCTCTCCGCCCCTGTGATGGCCGCCCTCATATGGGCGATAGGGAACATCCAGATCGGCCCCCAGCCGCTCACAAGTCCTCGCTGACTGTCGTCATTCCGACGCCGAGCGTAGCGGAGGCAGGAGGAATCTGCTTTCCCATCGTCCTTCTCGTCTGTGGCGGTTCGATCTTTGCGTCCCTTGCGGCAGTTCTCAGCGCTCTCCGCGGTTAAAGCTTTTCCCCCAGACCGGTCTACGACCGATCGCCATTCGCCAATCGCAAATCGCCATTCCCGCCCCGCTACTTTCCAAAGAAAAACCGTAGCGCATCCGGAAACCGTGCCGCCCATGCGCCCTCACTGTGCGTCGCTCCATCGCCGATCTCCAGCCGCAGGCGTCGCTCGTCAAGCCCGCTGCGTCGTAAGATCCGTTCCAATTCGCGAACATTTTCCACCGTCTGCAGATCCTTATCCTCGCGCCCCACTTCGCGCGTCCCCACTCCCACGAAGACCTTCTCCGGCCACTCCCGAAACCCGCGACATTCTCTCAATATCTGTCGATTCGACACCCACAGCGACGGACTCTCCAGCAGCACGCACCCAAACACCCCCGGTGTCGCGATCGCGACATATAATGAAATCAACCCGCCCAGCGACGATCCTCCCAGCGCCGTATGTTCCGCCCCCTTTGCCAGCCTGTACTGGCGTGACACAAACGGCATCACTTCCTTCACCAGAAAATCCGGATACTGCATCCCCCGCGGCCGCAGCACCATCGGATTCACCGAACGATACGGCAAGTATTCCTTGATCCGCTCCAGCCGCGCGTTGTCGATACCCACAAAAATCATCGGCGGAATGAGTCCCTCGCGGATCATCCGCCCCGCCGTCTCGCCCACCTGCCACTCGATCCCCGTAAAAGAGGTCGCGCTCGCAAACAGGTTCTGGCCGTCATTCAAATAGAAGACGGGATAACGTTTCCCGGAGTTCTCAGCCAAGTCATAACCGGCGGGCACCCACACGCGCAGAAAACGCGTGTTCCGAAAAATCCGGCTGGAGAACTCATGTAGCCGCAGCTCTCCCCCTCCGACACCCCTCGGGGCAGACGCCAAATCCGTCGCTAAATTTTCAGGAGATGTTTCTTCCATGGATAAGCACAAACCGGAGACCAGCGCTGCAAACGATGGCCGCTGCTCTATCATTCTGACCCAGCAGTCCCTCAACTCCCCGTCATTCCGACGCCGAGCGCAGCGCAAGCGGAGGAATCTGCTTTTTCCTCGCCCACCCCGCCTCTACTCAGCCTTCACCTTCCGCACCGACCCCATCAGCAACCCCACCGACAACGCCGCAATCGAAAAAATCACCGCCAGAGAACTCAAACAAAGAATGCACCACACCGTCAAAACGTATTTCTCGATATAAGTCAGATACAGCGCGAACCCCAGCCCGCCCAGCGAGCCCACTACCAGGATCCCCGGCGTCTCCGCCTTCTCCCGGTAAAAGGTCGCGAACGCCAGCAAGGCCGCATATCCCAAAATCCCAATCAGCGCCACCGGCACGCCCGCCACCGTCGAGTACTCGCTGCGATTCACAATGTCGCAGTTGAACGACTGCCCAAAGTCGCAATAGGAAGTCTTGGATTTGCGGAAGTGATGGTCCAGCGACACCGAAGAAACCGCGATCCCCGCCACCGCCAGAATCGCGATTGCCAGAAACAGACGCCGCCGCGTCCCGCTCATGGCAGCGGACATCCCGTGCGGTAACTCAAATCGTCCAGCGACTCAACCCCTTCCACGCGCTCGCCTACCGGAGGAAATTGCCACGTCGGAAAGTGTTTGATCTGTGCGTCCGAGCATACCGGCAGCATCTTCGAGGTGTCCCCCGGTACGCCGCATTCCACGTAAGGCGCGTATTTGAACGCGGCGTCGAACAACTCCTTCTGCTCCGAGCAGTGCGGGCACCAGTATGCTCCGTACATCTTGACGCCCTTCTGCGAGAGGCACTTCGCGAACTCGTCATACTTGTGCGCCCGCCGGTGATAGCCGAAGTAGTAAGTCGCCCCCAGCGCCACGACCAGCACCGCCACTTTGATCACTTTGCGCAGAAACGCAGGATCCCGCTGCGGCTCTTCCTGGACCTCGGTCTTCGCCCTCTGCTCTTTGCGTTGCTGGGACATAAAAGTTCTTATACCACGACCCGCAGAGCCGAAGGCAGCACGTCCAGCGTCTCGAGGTGCAAAGTTAGAGCCTCCCCATCCACCATCACGTCGACCGGGCCGTCCAGCGCAAACTCGATGCGCCGCACGCCTTGCCTCTCCGCCAGGGGGTGCTTCACATGCGTGCCGTCATACAATGTCGACAGATTGCGGATCAGTCCGATGCGCCCTATGGGCCCCCAGCGCACGTACTCGATCAGCCCGTCATCCACACGCGCGTCCGGCGCAATCAGCATGGTGCCGCCCGTAAACTTGCTGTTGTTGAAGCTGAGAAACAAACATCGCCGCCGGTCGATTTCTCCCGCGCCCTCCACCCGCAACGGGTACGGCCGCCGCGCCAGTTGTGCCAGCCGCAGAAAAATCGCGAAAAAATATCCTGGCTCGCCCCACCCCGCAAAACTCCGCGAGCGTGTCATGTTGACGTCCGCCGCGAACCCAACACTCAACAGGTTGATGTAATGAATGACCCCGGCCCTGTGCGCCATGCGCAGCACGTCGCAAGCTTGCGTGCGCTGGGCCAACAGCGCCGTCATTGCGCCTTCCACCCCACGGTCGGTAAAGTCCCGTAGAAAAGAATTCCCCGTCCCCAGGGGAAGAAACCCCAGCACCGGCGGCTCGCCCGTTTCCGCGCCCGGAAACAGCCCGTTTACAATCTCGTAAGAGGTGCCGTCCCCGCCTACGGCAAGAAACCGGCGAAACCCTCGACCGTATCCCTCGCGGGCAATTCGCGTCGCGTCACCGGTTCCTGAAGTTTCCACCACCTCCAGCTTCAGCCCACCCGCGCGCAACCGCTCCAGCGCCGGTCCCACGAGTTTGCGACAGCGTCCGCCCCCGGCCGCTGGATTCACCACTGCCAGGAAGCTCTCGTTCACAGTTTGACGATGTCCGCGCGGCCCGCAGTTTTGCCGATCTCCTCGGCCAGAACGGTGCGCTTGATCTTCAGGGAAGCCGTTCGTGGAAAATCCTTCTCCCACATCAGATATCCGGCCACGCGTTTGAAATCGGGCAGCGCCCGGTTGCGTGTGTTCAGTACCTCCCGCAGGCCCGCATCGAATTGCTGATTCTGCTCCAGCCGCAGCGCGATGAACAGCATTTCGTTCCCGAGTTGCTTCACCGGCCAGACGTAATTGGCGGCGAACACGCAGTACTCCTTCACCGGCACCCCGTCGAACACCATCTCGATGTCCTCCGGATAAATGTTCTTCCCGCCCTCGGTGACGATCATGTTCTTCTTCCGCCCATACAGCTGCAGATGCCCGGTGAAGTCGAACCGCCCCAGATCGCCCGTCAGCAGCCACCCATCCACGATCGTCTCCGCGGTCATTTCCGGATCATCCAGGTAATGCGACATCACCGTCTTGCTGTGCACCGCCACTTCTCCGATCCCTTCCGAGTCCGGACTCAGCACGCGCAACTGCACTCCGGGCAACGGACGCCCCACCGTGTCTGCCCGAAACGGTTTGAAATCATTCAAGGTCAGCGCCGTCCCCGCCTCCGTCAGCCCGTACCCGTTCGCCACCGGAATCCCCAGGTCATAAAAAAATTGCAGCGTCGACGGTTCCACGAACGCTCCACCTGTGAAGAACGCCAGCACCTGACCCCCAAACGCCTTGTGCACCTGCCCCAGCAGCTTGCGGCTGAGCTTCACGTTCGGACCGCGCGTGGTAAGCCGCTTGTTCAGCGCGATCATCCGGTCCAGCACCATACGCTGCGCCCGCGGCAATTCGTCAAACTTTGCCCGCAGCCCTCTTTCCAGATTCTTCAGCACCATCGGGACCAGGCTCATGTACGTAATGCGGTAGCGCACGAACGCGTCTCGCACATACTCCGGGCGCAGCGTCCGCAGATGCACCACGCAAGCACCGCACACGAATGGCCCGATGAACCCCACCATGAAATCGATCGCATGATTCGTAGGTAAAATGCTCAGGTAGCGCACCCCCGGCCAAAACGGATACCACGCCGTCAGCGATGTGCACTGCTCCAGGTAGTTCTCGTGCGTCAGCACGCAGCCCTTCGGACGCCCTCCCGTCCCCGACGAATACACGATGCAAGCCACGTCCTCGCGCGTCCGCTCGATAAAGATCGGCTCGCCCTTGCGGTGAAAATCCTCCCACCGGTACGCCCCGCCCAGGTCCGCCCGCAGCGGCGCCTCGGTCACCAGCACCGTCTTCACGCGATGATTCTTGAACTCGGGTGACTGCATGATCGCCCGCCACAGGTGGTATTCGACAATCAGGAACTTCGCCTTCGAGTGCGCCAGCAACTGCAGATGCTCTTCCGCCGTCAGCTTGCAATCCAGCGGGACCAGCACCCCGCCGCAGAAAAAAATCGCGTACGCCGACACCAGCCACTTCGACTGGTTGGTCATGATGATCGCGGCCCGGTCCGCCTCCCGAAAATCGGCATCCTGCAATGCGCGCGTCAGCGGCCGCGCCAGTTCCTTGAAATCGGAATACGTAAGCCGCGTCTTTTCGCGATCGCGATCGGCTTCGATCAGGCAGGTTTCGTTGGGCCAATGGTCCAGCGCATCGCGCAGAGTGGCCCCCAAAGACGGATATTGGCGCAGATCGAGCATGAACTGTCTATTTCACCACGGAGACGCGCAAGGCATGGAAGATTGATGTAGTAACCAACTCACCCCCTGAACTGACTGAGGCCGCTGAAGCGGTTGCGTGGAGATCGCCGAACGCGTTTTCGAATGCCGGAGTTCCGAAAATCCCTCCACCAGCGCGCATCCCTCGTCTCATCCTTGCCATTCCGAAGCGCGAGCGCAGCGAGACAGGAGGAATCTGCTGTTTCTACAATTTCTGGCGCGTCGTCGGTCTATTCAAACCGAGACTTCACAACCGTGCCTGAATCCGCTCCGCCAACGTCCGGAAATCCGACACGCCCTGCAGTTCGTAGTCCGGCAACTCGACATGAAAATGATTCTCCAGCCGCGTCAACAAGTCGAGCGCCTGCAGGCTGTCGATGCCCAGCGTCTTAAAGAAGTCGTCATCCGGCGTAAGCTTCTCCCGCGACACCTTGAAGTGCTTAGCCGCCAGATCCAGAATTTCGTCCAGGGTTTGATCTTGCGTCTTCATGTAGGATTCCCCACGCTTGCAGCTGAGAGCTTCGAGCTACGAGCTCTGAGCAAACACGACAGACCGAATATCCGCCGCCCGCTCGAAGCTCATGGCTCAAAGCTCACAGCTCCTAAGGCAAATACGGCTGCGCGTCCGTACTCTCTACAAACTTCTGCAACCCGCGCTCCACCGCGGGCTCGGCAAACAGCTGGCAGAACAAATCGATCTCCTGCTTCAGCTCGTGATACGGAATCGCCTTGATAAACTTCTTGGCCGCGATCGCGGTTCTTCGATCAAACTTCGCCAACTGCGCTGCCGTCGCCCGCGCCGCCCGCAGCGCCTCACCTTCGGCCACCACCTGGCTCACCAGTCCCACCGCCTGCGCTTTGGTGGCGTTGAAGCTGCGCCCCGTCAATAGCAGATCGCGCACTACCCCATTCCCCAGATCGCGCTTCAGCCGGGGAATCCCCCCGAACCCCGGGATCAATCCCAGCCGCAACTCCGGGAAACAGAAGCGCGCCATCTGGTCGGCGATAATCAAGTCGCAAACCAACGCCAGCTCAAATCCCCCGCCGAATGTCACCCCATGCACCGCTGCAATCGTCGTCAGCGGCGCCGCATCGATCGCGTTCAACACCTGGTGAATCCGCTGCAGAAAATCCCGCACGCCCTCGACCGCGCGCGCCTTTTCCATCTCCTTCGACCGGAAATAGAGCTCCCGCAGATCCGCCCCCGCGCAGAACCCCGCCTTCAACGTGCTATGCACGATCAGCGCATGCGCATCCCGAACCAGCCCGTCGAGCGCTCCTGCAAACGTCTCCAGTTCCTCCAGCGCCAGCAATCCAATCTCATTGCAGGGATCGCGGTGCAGCGCTATTTCAATGACGCCCTTCGCCAAGCCCCACGAAAGATACCTGCCCTGAAATTGATTCATGTCGCTCGACCGGAAGCTCAGCTCTGCGCTCTTTGCTCTGCCCTTCGCGACCAGAGCCTACCTCCACCCCTCCTCGTCGTTCCGACGCGCGAGCGCAGCGAGACAGGGGGGAATCTCCTTTTCCACCGCCAACCGAGCCCACGACTCTCCAGCCTAGCTCGCCGCCAACGACCGACGACCAACGACCGGCGACGGCTCTTCCCCCGGGTACATCTCTTCAATCTCCCCGCGCAACTGCTGCGCGATTAAATCTCGCCGCAGCTTGCCATTCGCTGTCAGCAGCCCGTTCTCAATCGTGAAGGGCTCTGCCCGTACATGAAACGCCCGAATCTGCTTGTAATGCGGAAGTTGCGGATTCACCGCGTCAAGCGCCGCCTGCGCCCGCTGGTCGCGTACATCGCCCGTGATAATCGCCGACAGATATCCCTTCCCGTTCCCCACCAGCACCACCTGCGCCGCCCCCGGCAACTGCGCCAGCACTCTCTCCTCGATCGGCTCCGGCGCGATGTTGTGTCCGGACCCGAGAATGATCAGATTCTTGATCCGCCCCACGATCCGCCAGTTCCCCGCGGCATCCACTTCGCCTTGATCCCCGGTATGAAACCAGCCATCGCGCCGCGCCTTCGCCGTTTCCTGCGGACGGTTCCAGTACCCCGGAAAAACATTCGGCCCGCGCACGACGATCTCTTCATTCTCGCCCAGCTTCATCTCGATCCCCGCAATCGCCGGCCCCACGCGCCCAGCCTCATAGCTCCGCGGGT
>Ga0307479_10004247_pt1 | contig 13103 bp, 8 predicted proteins | sample atmos_gasesECM4C_FD_203743 | JGI IMG/M metagenome (GOLD analysis project Ga0307479, IMG submission 203743) | Hardwood forest soil microbial communities from Morgan-Monroe State Forest, Indiana, United States - atmos_gasesECM4C_515 | ecosystem: Environmental > Terrestrial > Soil > Temperate...
TTGAGCTTGTCCTCCAGCTCGACCAGCTTGACCGGGTCCTGCTCCTCGTCCATCTGCGACTGCACGGCGGCGATCTGCTTGTCGATGCCTTCCTTCTGCTTCACCAGCGCCGCGATCTTGCGATTCTGCTGCCAGATGATCACGCCCATGATGGCGACGATCACCACCGCCACGCCCGCCACGGCCGCCACGACCTTGACCCACTTCTTTTTCGTCTTGGCCTTGGTGGCGACGTTCACCTCTTTCAAGGTGGACGCCATGATCATCATCGTCTTGCCCGAGGGCATGCCGCCCGACTTGGCGCGCTCCTCGGCCACGCGGTGAGCAGCCAGCTCGGCCAGCCGCGCGGTCTGCGTGTCGGCCGACTGCTTCAGCTCGCCGGACATGATGTTGATCGCCGCGGTGTTCATGGCCGGCGGCGCGCTCTTGGGGCCCTTCTTGATGTACTTGTCGAGGTCCTTGAGCGAGACGGCCTCGGTGCGCATCGCGCCGCCCAGCCCCTCGGCCGCGTCGAACTCCACTCTCACCAGCGGCCCGCCCGCGCCCAGCTGCACTTCCTCGCCCTGGCGCAGCCGCTCCTTGGTCACGCGGCGGCCCTCGATCAAGGTGCCGTTGGTGCTGGCGGTGTCGACCACGAACCACTGCCCGTCCTCGAAGAGGAACTCGGCGTGGTGGTTACTGACCTTGGGGTCCTTGGCCGCGTCGAAGCGGATGTCGCAGTCGGCGGCGCGGCCGACGCGGACGGTGGGCTTGCCCGAAGAGGACGTCTTTCCCTTCAGGCTGCCCGAGAGGTGGGTGAACTTGATCATCGCCTCCCCCTGAGGGCCGGCTCTTGGTCTAGCACGACCGGCCGCCTCGGGCGAAACGGAAGCCGATCAAGTGTGCAGCGGCTCGCGCGCCATGGCGGGCGCGGGCGTGGGCTGCGGTTCGAGGGCGCCGAAGAGCAGGCGGCCGGCGGCCATGACCACCAGCGCGATGGCCAGGCCGATGAAGAGGTCGAGCAGGTAGTGGTGGTTCAGGTACACCGCGCTGAAGCACACCAGGAGGAAGTACCCCGCCGCGAACCAGCGGAAGCGGCGCAGCTGCCAGCCGTAGATCAGGGCCAGGAACGGATACACCACGTGCAGGCTGGGAATGGCTCCGAACACGTCGGCGCTCTTGCCGTAGAAGCCCTGCATGAGCGGAAAGCCGATCAGCTGATCGAAGCGGATGGCCCCCGCCGGCGAGGCGCGCACGCTCATGTCCACCACGAAGCCGTGGTCGGCGATGTACCAGGGCGGCGCGGCAGGGTATAGGTAGTATAAAGAAAACCCGACGAAGTTGGCGGCCACGAAGATCCAGGTGAACCGCTCCCCGCGCCGCAGGTCGTCGGCGAGGAAGAGATATATACTAAGTAGAACAGACTCGCCGATGAAGAAGAACGGCGTGTAGGCCAGGCCGCAGACGAAGTCGAGCACGCGGCTGGTGTGCAGCTGCAGCCACTCGTTGGGCGTCAGCCCGTGGATGCCGAAGAAGCGCAGGTCGAAATCGTACGGCTCGTGCAGGTGGATCACCGGCGAGCGGATGTAGTCCTCGTACCAGCGCATCGAATCGTAGACGCCGCCGTAGAGCAGATACGGCATGCCGATGCGCGCCAGCCGCCGGCTCCCGTCGCTCCACAAGCTGAGGAACAGCGCCAGGAAGACGAGCAGGAAGTGCTCGGGCAAAAGGCCCCCGAGCGCGCGGATGGTGAGCAGATACGGCAGCGAGAGCGCCGGCACCCAGTACTTGAAGAACGGATGCGCGTTCTTGATCTGCTCGGGGCGCGGGCGGAGATCGGGAAACCTCATCAAGCCCCCTGGTGCGCGGCGTCCTGCACCACGGCGCGGCGGTCGCGCAAGGAGAGCACCGCCGGCAGCGCGAAGAGCGCGGCGGAGAGGCAGGTGACCTCGCCGATCACGGCGGTGAGCCCGAAGCTCTGGATGGCCTGGTTGTCCGCGGTCAGGAGCGTGGCATAGCCGATGATGGTGGTGAGAGAGCAGAGCGCCACCGCGCCGCCCGAGGCGCTCAGCGCTTCCTCGACGCTGCCGGCCTGGCGGTAGCGCTGGTAGAGGTTGACGGCATAGTCGACGCCGATGCCAAAAGTAATCGGCAGCACCGCGAAGTTGACGAAGTTGAGCTTGAGCGAGAGCAGCGTCATCGCTCCCACGCCCCACAGCACGCCCAGCGACAGCGAGGCCACCACCCAGCCCGCGTCGCGCAGCGAGCGCATCACGATCACGGTGAGCAGCCCCACCGCGAAGAAGCTGAGCAGCGCCGTCAGCGCGCCGTCGTTGGTGATGGCTTGCACGATGTCGGTGGTGAGCACGATCTGTCCCGCCACCTGCGCTTGCGGGTCGGCGCGCCAGGCGGCGTCGCGGACGGCGTGCGTGTGCGCCATCTGCGCGCGGCCGTTGGCGGCGTCGGTGCCCAGCGTGGGGTAGACCAGCACCACCCGGCCGCGGTGGCCGTCCTTCTCCACGAACGCGCGCGTCAGCCGCTCGGGCACGTCGGTCAGCGTCACCGGCTCGAGGCGGGTGCGCTCGCGCAGGCGGCGAATCTCGGGCGGCAGCTCGGCGCGCGGGCGCTTGTCGAGGAACCCGAAGATCTCGCGGAGCAGCTCCAGCTTGCGCGGCTGCTCGGAAGGCAGGAAATCCTGCAGGCTGACCACCGAGTCGATGGTCCCGCTCTCGCCTTGCTGCTCCTTCTCCTTCTCCATCGCCGCGGCCACCGCCTGCGCCTCCTCCGGCGAGCCGGTCAGCACCACCGTCGGCGTCTGGTACGACTGCAGCACGGCGTCGACGTGCTTGTCCCAGTAGCCCGCGCCGTGCACCTCGCCGGAGCGGCTGCCGAGCTTGCGGAAGTCGTACTGGATGGGGTCCTGCGCGAAGATGAAGCTGGCGTAGATCGACGCGCCGGCGAGCACCAGCGTGAGCGCCACCGGCAAGAGCGGCCGCTTGAGGAGCAGCTGGGCAAAGGGCCCCGCCACCCAGCCCACCACCCGCTGGTCGCCGCGGCCGGAGAGATCGCGCAACGGCCAGAACCGCTCTTGCAGCACGATGAGCGGCGGCATCAGCCCGTAGGTGGCGAGCCAGGTGAAGAGCATTCCGAAGAAGCCCATGAAGGCGAATTGGTTGAACCCGCGAAAGCTCACCGCGCCGAGCGACCCGTAGCTCGCCGCCGCCGCCGCGCTGGCCGCGAAGGTGGCCAGCCAGGTGGTGCGCAACGCGGTCGGCAGCGCCAGCGCCACTCCCGACCCCCGCCGCCGCTCCTCGAGATAGCGCGCGAGCAGGATGATGCCGGCGTTGATGCCGTTGCCGATGATGATGCTGCCCAGGAAGGCGGTGTTGGGGTTGAGATAGTGGATCACCGCGCGCGAGAGGGCGAAGGTGGCCGACACGCCGGTGAAGAGCGGAACCACCAGCAGCGGGAGAGCGCGCAGCGTGCGGTAGTAGAGCAGGATGGCCAGCCCCACCGCGAAGAGCACCAGCGCGCTCGAGACCATGAGATCCCGGACCAGCGCTTCCTGCGCCTCGATCACGCTGCGGATCTCGCCGCTGTAGCCGATCTCGATCGAGGGATGGAAGCTCTTCGGCTGCAGCGCCCGCACCGCGCCGTCCACGGCGTTGAAGATGGCTTGGTCCTCGCGCAGCCCGACCGCCGCGCCCGGAGGAGAGATGAGCATCACCAGCGTGTGGCCGTTCTCGCCGGCGAGGTAGCCATCGGGAAAGCGGTCCAGGCGCGCGTAGGCGGACTTGATGCGCCCCACCGCGTCGTCGAGCACGGGCGCGGGAGCGGGATCGGTCTCGGCTTCCTCGGCGATGTCCACCAGCAGCGGATTCGCCTTGGCCGCCTGCGCGCGCAGCGCATCGCGCGCCTGTTCCAGGTCCTTCACTTCGGCGTAGAGCGCGCCGTGGCGGTCGAGGAATTCCTTCTCCGCGTCCACCCGCCAGTGCACCTGCGCCACCAGCGAGGGCGGCAGCTCTTTCACCTTGCGTGCCAGCGCGTCGACGAAGCGCTCGCCGGACTTGAGATCCTCGGTGCGGACGATCACCGCCAGGTGCGAGAGGCCGCCGATGCGCTTCTCCAGCTCCTCCAGGCCCACCGCGGCCGGCGCTCCCTGCGGCAACAGCTCGCGCAGATCGGTGCGCAGATCTCCGTAGAGGCGCGCCGCGAACGGCACGCAGGCGGTGAACACGACCGCTCCGACCAGGGTCAGAAGCCACGGCCTTCGCAGCGCGAATCTGGCCCAGCGCTCCCAGAGAGTGCCGATCGTTTCCATCGCCTAGCTTGCTCCGTGCCGCCGTGCCACCGCCTCGATCGCTTCCCGCAGGAGTGAAAGTCCGCTCAGCGCAGTCTCTCGGTCGATGGTGAGCGCAGGCTGCAAGCGGATGGCGTGGGTGTAGCTCATCGCCAACAGGCCGCGGCGCAGGCCGTCCTGGAAGATCTCATCGCAGATCTTCTTCGCCAGCGGCTCTTTCGAGGCGCGGTCGGCGACCAGCTCGACGCCCAGGAACAATCCCTCGCCGCGCACGTCGCCCACCCAGCGCAGGCGGTCGGGCCAGGTCCGCAGCTCGGCGAGCATCTCCGCGCCCACCTGGCGCACGTTCTCCAGGAGATTCTCTTTCTGCAGCGTCTTCACCGCGGCCAGCGCGGCCGCCGCCGCCAGCGGATTGCCGCCGTACGAGCTCGACGACCCGCTCGGGTTGGCCCACGGCTTGGCCTGCGCGATCTCGCCGCGCGCGATCACGCCCGAGATGGGGAACCCCGCGCCGAAGGCCTTGCCGATGGTGATGATGTCCGGCGTCACCCCGCTGCGCTCGCAGGCGAACCAGCGGCCGGTGCGGCCGAAGCCGGTGATCATCTCGTCGGAGATGAAGACGGCGCCGTGCTCCTTGGCGAGAGCCTGCGCGCGCTGCATGAACTCCGGCGGCGGGATGACGTTGCCGGCGGTGCCCTGCAAGGGCTCCATGATCACCGCCGCCACGCTGCCCGTGCTCTGATGTTTCAGCTGGTCGCGCGCCAGGTCGGCGCAGGCCACCCCGCAGCTGGGATAGGTGAGCTTCAGCGGACAGCGATAGCAGTTGGCAAAAGGCAGCACGTGGCCCGGCGGCACCGGACCATAGGTGCGCGCGTTGCCCGAGCCGTTCACCGAGAGCGTGCCCGCCGTCTTGCCGTGGAAGCCGCCCCAGAAGCCCACCACCTCGTGATGGCCGGTGTGGTTCTTGGCCAGGCGGAACGCGCTCTCCACCGCCTCGGCGCCGCTGGAGTAGAGCTGCACCTTGTCCACGCCCTTGGGAGCGAGCCGGGCCACTTCGTTGATCAGCTCGGCGCGCGGCGCGCTGGTGAAGGAGCCCACCGTCGCCTTGTCGAGCTGCTCGTGCAGCGCCTTGGTGTACGCCGGATGGCAATGGCCCAGGCTGTTGACGCCGATGCCGCCGATCAGGTCGACGTAGCGGTTGCCGTCCACGTCTTCGATCACGCTGCCCTGCGCGCGCTCGACAGCGATGCCGCTCGAGAGCGCGAACCCCTGCAATCCCGGCGCGAGGTGTTTCTGCTCCAGCCGCACGAGCTCGCGGCTGTTGGGGCCCGGAATCTCGGTCTGGATGTGCGGAGCCTTGAGAGTCATCTGATTGCTTTCAGAAGCCGAAGCAGCCCGTACGATTCCCCAGACCGCACGGTCCAACGGGCGGGCACGTCTAGCACAGAATCAGAACGCTGGAAGACCGGCCGGTTTGTTCGCGTACGCAAACTCGGACAGGGCCTGGCCGGCGCGGACGATGTCGGGCTGGCCGGGCCGCGCGATGCGCAGCTCGTAGCGGTCTTCGTAGGTGTACGCCATGGGCGCGGCCACGGTGCTGACCAACAGGCGCGAGAGCGGTCCCATCTCGTCGAGCACGTCCTGCCGGTAGAGGAGCTTGCGCGCTTCCAGCCGCACCGTCACCGTCTCGCCGCCCGCGCCGCGCGCCAGCGCCGTCACGCGCTGCGGGACGTCGTACTCGAAGTGCCCGCCCGACTCGTGCCGGGGCTCGGCGAAGGAGATCTGCACGTTGGTGGCGCGCACCTCGGTCTTGCCGCCGCTCGAGGTGTAGAGCCAGCCTTGCGGCGGCAGCGGGGAGCCGAGCGGCGGGAAGAGCACGGCCAGCGCGGCGCTGGTGCCGTGCTCGTCGTCGAAGGCTTCCATCCGGTACCAGAGCGAGGCGCTCTTGTAGGCCGGCACCGTGGAGTAGGAGGTGTCGGCGTAGCAGAAGCCGCGCATCTTGCGGCTGCCGGTGCTCGCGCTCCACATCGTGCCATCGAACTTGCTGCGCAGAGCGAAGATGGTCTGGTCGAACACCGCGTGCCCGCCGGCGTCGAAGACCACCCGCCCGCCGCCCGGCCGCACCGCCTGCGTCTCGGGCAGCACCGTCGCGTCCACCACCAGCTTGCGTCCGGCGAAGTGCAGGTGGTGGCTGGCGTCGGGGCCCATGGTCAGCCGCGAGGCGCCCATCTCGATGGCGCCCTCGGGCTGCACTCCCCATTCGCCGCTCTCGAAGGCCTCGCTGTCCTCGGTGGTCCTGCCGTCGGGCGCGACCACGACCGCGCGGACGGCCGCCTTGCCGTGGCCCTCGAGGCCGGCGTTGGACACCAGGAACTGCACGCGCGCGAAGGAGCCGTCTTCGCTGCTGAAGAGGAAGGAGTAGCTCTCCGAGTAGAAGGCTTCCGGCCGCAGCTTGGGAAGGAAGCTGGTCTGGGTGACGTTGGCGGTGTCGGGCAGCGAGAGCGAGAAGCCGTGCACCTGCTCCTGCGCGAACGGGTCGCCGTAAGCCACGAAGAGAACCGCCATCGCCGCCAGCGCCGAGGCGAACGCGCCCAAGAGCGCCAGGCCCGGCCGCGGCCGTGCGGTGTGCTCGCGGAAGACGAAGATGCGGTGCAGCGGCAGGTTCCAGCACAGCGAGACCAGCACGCCCACCAACGCCGCGGCGAACAAGGGATTCCAGCGCAGCCCCTCGGTGAGCAGGATGACGCCCACGGTGTTGAGCAAGAGCGAAGTGAGCGAGATGGCCGCGTAGCGCGGCACCTCCACCAGCACCGAATTCTGCCGCGTGCGGAAGGTGTAGAGCTTGTTCAGCGTGAAGTTCGTGATCGCGCCGAGGAGCGCCCCCAGCGCCCGCGAGGTTCCGGTGTAGACGCCGACCACCTCGACGAGGACGGTGAAGGTCCCGTAGTCGACCACCGTCGCCACCGCCGACGCCACCCAGGCGCGCTGAAACCATCCGCTCAGCTCCTCCTCCCGCGAGCGCGCCTTCGCGGGCGGGGCGCCGTCCCGCTTGCGCAGCTCGTCGTGGATGAAGGTGAAGCGGCGGATGGCGGTGACGTTGGCCATCACCGCCACCAAGAGCAGCGTGGCCGTCATGAGGTAATAGGCCGGATGCGGCGCGCCGCTCTCGGTGAGCGAAGCCGCGGCCGGCGCCAGAACGCCGGCGATGCCGATGTACACAGCGCGCTCGGCGCGGTTCATCGAGCCCATGCGCGCGTCGATGCCGCTGATCTCTCCCTTGGCGCGCGCATACGAGACCAGGAGCGCGCCGCCCAGGGAGCTGAGCGCGAGCCAGAAACCGATTGGATAGTTCCTATAATATGCGGCGATGCCGGCGAAGGTGGCGATCTCGGCGTAGCGATCCACCGCCGCGTCGATCAGCTCTCCGGCATCGGAAGCGGTGCCGCGCGCGCGCGCGACCATCCCGTCGAGCGCGTCGAGTACCGCGCAGGCGATCACCATCCAGCCGCCCAGGGCGAAGCGACCGGTGGCGAAAGCGAGCGCGCCGCCCAGGCTGGCCAGAAGCGAGGCCGCCGTGAGCTGGTTGGGCGTCACGCGGGTGCGCAGCAGCGCTTCCTTCATGGGGTCGAAGCACCAGTAGGCGAACTCGAGGAAGAAACGCCCGAGGAAGATGCTGCCCGGCTCCTTCTTCAAGCGCTCGTGACGGTAGGGACCCTTGACGGCCACGCGCAGCGCGTATGCGGCCAGAAGCGCAAGAGCGATCGCGGTCGACACCAGCAGCGACAGGTTTCACCTCTCCCGCATGCAGGACCCGCGCCCGTCGGGGGCGGACACACCGGCGCCCCGCAAATTTGAGGCCCAGGTAACCCATTTGTCACGATTTTGCAACGGTGCGTCGCGACCTCAGCGCGGCAACACCAGAAGCACCATCGGCAGCCCCACGCCCAGGGTGCCGATCGAATCCTCGGGCGCCTCGTCCTTGACCGCGAGCGTCGCTTCCGGCCCGCCGTCGAGGTTGAGCGCATCGACCGCGCCCAGCTCTTCGACCAGCCACTGGCCGACCTCGCGGCGCACCGCCGGCCACTGGGAGGCGAAGAGCAGGATGCGGCCGTCCTTCATCTGCGCCACCGCCGCCGTCCGCGAGGACTCCGCGCAGTAGTGCGGCCCCGCGCACGCCGCCGCGCCGGAGCGCACCAGCGCGGGGAAGCTCTTGAGCGCCTCGCTCCACTGCTCGGGCTTGAACTCCGGCGGCGCGATCAGGTGCGCGGTCGGCGGAGGCGGATCGCGGCTCACCAGCGCCGCCTTGACCGCCGGCTCGGCCCGCGCCCGCGCGCCGAAGAAGAGCGCGTCCTGGCGGTGGCACCCGGCCCCGCGCAGCGGCACCCCCTGGGCGATCAGGTCGCAGGTCGGCCGCACCTCGGCGCCCTCCAGCGAATAGAAGGAGCCGTTGACGATGGCGAGCGCCTGCGGAAACCGCTTGCGCCACTCCGGCAGCGTGGGCCGCGAGGAGTCGTAACGGACCCCGAACTGCACCTTGGCGGGATCGATCAGCACCACCCGCGCCGCCCAGGCGCCGTCGCCGCCCAGCTCTGCCGCCGGAGCAACCTCGACGCCCGGCGCGACGGCTTTCCACGGCGCGGAGAGGCTCAGGGCCAGCGCAACCAGGAGGGTCATCTACAGCCGCTTCCTCCGGCGGCGCTGCCGCTGCCGTTCGCCCGAGGGGAACATCTCTTGTCCCGCCAGCGGCGGCTGCTCGAGCGGCGCGCCCGACCGCCGCGCCATCGCCATCAGCCGCTCCTGGCTGCGCAGCGGCGTTGCCGGCGTGCCGTGCGTGCCGGGCTGGATGCGCTCGTAGCGGCCGTCGAACAACAGCGCGCGCGCCTTCTGGTTGTCGAGCAGCTGCGTGGCCAGGATCTCGTCGAAGATGCGCTCGCGCAGCGCCGGATCCTCGATGGGATAGGCCACCTCGACGCGGCGGATGAAGTTGCGCGGCATCCAGTCCGCCGAGGAGAGCCACACCTCGCGCTTGCCGCCGGCCTCGAAGTACCAGACGCGGGTGTGCTCCAGGTACCGGTCGACGATGCTGATCACGCGGACGCGCTCGCTCACGCCGGGCACGCCGGGGCGCAGGCAGCAGATGCCGCGGACGATCAAGTCGATCTGCACTCCCGCCGCCGAGGCGCGGTAGAGCGCCTTGATCACCTCGCTGTCGGCCAGCGAGTTCATCTTGGCCACGATGCGGCCTTTGCCCGTCGCCCGGGCGACTTCGGCTTCCCGATCGATCATCTCGATCACCGCCGCCTTGAGCCCCAGCGGCGCGACCTTGAACTTCTTCCACTGCGTCGGCTTGGAGTAGCCGGTGAGCAGGTTGAAGATGCTGGTGGCGTCGGCGCCGAAGTCGTCCTTGGCGGTGAAGAGCGAGAGGTCAGAGTAGATCTTGGCGGTGGTCGGGTTGTAGTTGCCGGTGCCGAGATGCACGTAGCGCCGCAGCCCGCCCGCCTCGCGGCGCACCACCATCGCCACCTTGCAGTGGGTCTTGTAGCCGATGAGCCCGTAGACCACGTGCACGCCGCCTTGCTCCAGCGCGCGCGCCCAGAGGATGTTGGCCTCCTCGTCCATGCGCGCCTTCAGCTCCACCAGCGCGGTCACCTGCTTGCCGTTCTCGGCCGCCCGCTGCAGCGCGCGCACCACCGGAGAGTCTTTTCCGGTGCGGTAGAGAGTCATCTTGATGGCCAGCACCGAGGGGTCGTCGGCCGCCGCCTCGACGAAGCTCACCACCGGATCGAACGACTCGTACGGGTGGTGGAGCAGGACGTCCTTTTCGCGGATGAGGTGGAAGAAGTCGCGCTCGCCGTCGCCGATGGCGGGGGGGACCACCGGCATGAACGGCTCGTCGTGCAGCTGCTTCTGCTCGATGCGCCCGAGCAGCGGCAACAGGTCTGGGATGTTGAGCGGACCGTCGATCCGGTACACGTCGGAGACGCCCAGCTTGAGCGCGCGCACCAGGTAATCGGAGAGGTGCTGCTCGGCCTGCGCCGCAATCTCCAGCCGCACCGCGCTGCCGCGATCGCGCCGGCGCACCTCGCGCTCGATGGTGACGAGGAGGTCTTCGGCCTCCTCTTCGTCGATGGAGAGGTCCCAGTTGCGCGTGACGCGAAAGGCCCAGCAGCCTTCGATGGGCATGCCGGGAAAGAGCTGGGCGACGTACCGCGCGATGAGGTCCTCGAGCAGCACGTAGGTGCGCTTGCCTTCCGGCACCTCCACCAGCCGCGGCAAGACCGAGGGCACCGGCACCACGCCATAGCGCAGCCGCGCCCCCGGCGAGCCCGGAGCGAAACGCACCGCCAGGTTGAGCGACTTGTTGCGCAAGTGCGGAAACGGATGCCCCGGGTCGAGCGCGATGGGCGTGAGCACGGGAAATATCTCGCGGGCGAAATAGGCGGCGACGTACTGGTCGGCTTCCGGTGAGAGCTGGGAGCCGACCAGCAGCCGGACGCCGGCCCGCTCCAGGTTTGGAAGCACGTCTCCGAGCAGCGCCCCATACTGGCGCGCCACCATCTCGTGGCATCGCGCCGAAATGGCCGCAAGCTGCTCGCCGGGGCTCATCGCGTCGGGCCCGCTCTCCTCGACGTGGCCGGAGAGCTGCTGCTTGAGGCCCGCCACCCGGATCATGAAGAACTCGTCCAGGTTCGAGCTGGTGATGGCGAGGAACTTGAGCCGCTCCAGCGCCGGCACCGTGGGGTCGAGGCCCTCTTCGAGAACGCGCTCGTTGAACGCCACCCACGAGAGCTCGCGGTTGATGAAGAAGCGGGCGTCCGAGAGGTTCTGGACGGCTTGCAGTGCCGGAGCCCCGTCCGGCGGCACCAGCGTCAGAGGCTGCTGTGCGGCCGGCGTTGTCGCTGGAGGCGCGGCTGGCGCTGGTGCCGGAGTCGATCCTGTCGAGGCGCCGTCCACGCACACGACTCTACACGCGGTGGGGAGCCTTGACAATCCGACGCGCCGCGTTACATAATGCGCATAACGCAGCGCGACACATGAGGAGGCTCGCGATGGCCGATTTCCAGAAGAGGATTGAAGAGGCGTTCCAGCAGGCGCAGAGCAAAGCGACCGCACGGGCGCGGGAGTTCGAAGCGGAGGCACGCAAGGTGTTGGAGACGCTGGGCGATCGCGCCCAGGCCGAGCTCAAGACCCTGCTCCAGCACGCCCAGACCACCTCGCGCGAGCAGATGGGCATCCTCGGCGTTGAGCTGGAGAAGCTCGGCAAGAAGCTCCAGGAGTTGGCCGCCACCCCCAAGGCTCCTGAGGCGGCCCACGCGGCGGCCGAGAACGCCACGCAGACTCCCCCCGCTTCGGTCCAGTAAGGGGCCGAAAGGGCGAGCGGGTAAGATATCCCCGCAGGTCAGGTACTTGCGCGGTTAGCGAGGCGGTTGGTAGCCTTCCCCCTCGATGGGTACGCGCGCGACTTTTGCGATCGTGGGACTGGGCGCGGCGTTCGTCCTTGCGGGCGCCGCCGCCGAGGTCGCTCTGCAGCCGCGCTCGCAGCGTGAGGCGCCGCAGGCGCTCAAGGCCGCGGCGCCGCCCGCCCTGACGGCGGAGCAGCTCCAGGGGCTCCTGGAACGGGTAGCCAAGCCTTTGGACCCGGCCCTGCGGTCAAAGCTCGCGGAAGCGGTCCTGACCGAATCCGCGCGGTGCGGCTACGACCCCCTTTTCGTGCTCTCGCTGGTGGCCGTGGAGAGCCGATTCCGGATTTCGGTCGGAAGCGAGCGGGGCGCCTACGGCCTCATGCAGCTCAAGCCTTCGACTTTTGCCTGGATCGCGGGTCGGGAACCGGATCTGGAGACCGACGCCGCGGTGGCAGAGGACCCGGTGCTCGACGTGCGCCTGGCGGTCCGGTACTTCCGTTGGCTGGAGCACCGGTTCCACAACCGCGACGATGCCTTGATGGCGTACAACGCCGGTCCGAAGCGGCTGCAGCAGTACAAGAAAAGCGGAATCCCCGACACGCTTCGCGAGTACCCGCGCCGTGTGATGCGCGAGTACAGCCGCTTCACCAAGATGGTGGGGACCGGCGTCGACATCGGCGGCGTGATGATCGCCCGCAACGTGAATTGAGCAGCTCCACCAGCGCATGACACTTGCCGCGCGCGACGTCGCAACCGCGGGCCATCTGGCGCTACTCTGGGTTCCGTGGGCGCATCGGTGTCGGCTTTTCTTGCGCAGTTGCGAGAGCGCGGGACGGAACTGCCGCCGGCGCTCTCGGGCGCGCTCCTGCTCGCGGCGGTGCGCCTCTCCGAAGAGAAGTCGCAGGCGGTGCGGCCCGACCTCCTGCTGGTCGACGACGAGGGGGCGCTTTCCCTCTTGGCCGGCGAGACTCCGCCCGATGCGTACGCCGCGCCGGAGCTGAGGAAGGGCGCGGCGCCGCCCCGCGACCCGCGCGTGCTCGTCTACGCGGCCGGCGCGATGGGATACGAGCTGTACACGCTCAAGTCGCCAGTCGACGAGGCGCCTCTGCAGGGTCCGCTGGCGCCGGTGATTCGCAAGGCGCTCGCGCCGGAGCGCAAGAAGCGCTACCGCAGCCTGCAGGAGATGGCGCACGCCATCGAGGAGATCCAGGCGCGTCCGTCGCACGACGAGGCGCGGCTCATCCTGGCGGCGGTGGCGCAGACCAGCGGGCGGCCGGCGATGAAGCTGGCGCGCATCGAGCTGCGCAAGGCGGCCGCGGCCGAGCCCAAGCCGGTGCATCCGGTCTTTGCCGAGAAGTGGGATCCGCTGGAGGCGCCGCCCGAAGTCTTCTTCCAGCCGGAACAGGCGCAACCCCAGGCGG
>Ga0307479_10004248_pt1 | contig 13099 bp, 13 predicted proteins | sample atmos_gasesECM4C_FD_203743 | JGI IMG/M metagenome (GOLD analysis project Ga0307479, IMG submission 203743) | Hardwood forest soil microbial communities from Morgan-Monroe State Forest, Indiana, United States - atmos_gasesECM4C_515 | ecosystem: Environmental > Terrestrial > Soil > Temperate...
AGACCCTGGCCGAAGACCCAGATGGCGATGGCAAGGAGGGCGCTGATGCGAAGCGCCCACCGGCTCAGCACGTTGGTGATCAGGCTGATCCCGATTGCCGTCTCGAGTGCGGCGAGCAACCCGTTGGCCAGAATCGGATTGACCGCGGCGACTGCCTGGCCCACCCCGATCACGGCGGCCAGCGGCGCTGGCTGGCCCTGGCCCACCGCGGTGATCAGCTGCAAAAAGTTGTGGAAGTTGGCCGGCTGCCATTGCAGCAGGCCATCGATCAGCCAGATGGCCCCGAAGATGATCCGGACGCCGGCCCACCAATCGAGACCCAACCGCAGGGGCCCGTGACGCGCGACGGTTGACGCCGTTCTTAGGGCAGCCATCCATCAGGACAAACGGCCGAAGCGAACCTTGAGTTTCTTCTCCGCCCGCCGCACGACGCCCCGCACGCCCGTGTAGTCGGCTACCGCGGCCTCCTCGGCCAGCTGGCCACACACCAGCCGCAGCCACCACTCCGGCTCGACCGTGCCGATCCCGACGTGCGCCGCTCCCGCCCACCGGTCAGCTCGTGCCTCGCGCTCGTCCATGGACTCCTCCGGATACCTCGCGCGCCGCCTAGGGGGTCACCGTGATGGTGCCGATCATCAGCGGGTGGATGGTGCAGTGGTAGGGGATCTTGCCGGCCTGGTTGAACGTGACCACGAACTTGTAGCCCTTGTTTTGCAGGCAGGAATCGAAGGTGCTGCCGTCATCGGACGTCACGGTGTGCGCGACGTTGGGGTCCTGCCAATCCCACTCGATCGACTGACCCACCTTGACCGTCATGTCGTTCGGGGTGAAGCGGCCAACCGTGTTCGGATCCGTCACGATGTTGGAGACGATGGCTGGCGTCACGGCCGCTGTGGCATTCCCCTTGACCGTGCAGCCGGCGTCGGCCCCTCCCGTGTTGGCATTGTTCCCGCCGCCGCCCCCGCAGGCGGCGAGTGTCACCGCGCTCCCTGCGACGACGACAAATAATTTCCACGTGCTCATGCAGGCTCCTCCTGAGATCCCTCGAGGATATTTCGCTAACGAACTATTCGTAACTAAGACGCTAGCGTCGGAGTTATCCCGAAGTCAAGATTCGTATTACGCCTGGGCCACGAAGCGCTGGATGCGGCGCCGGGCCCAGTCACGGTTCCAGCCGAGCAGAGTGCAGTAGCGGGCGAAGGTAGCTCCGCTGAAGAAGGCCTCGACCTCGGGCCGCCAGGTGGGGATGCCATGGTCCTCGACCGCCTGGCAGATCACGCGGATGAAGAGTAGCTGAGCGGCCTCTGCGGTTGGATCACCAACTGGCGGTGCGATCAACTTGTCGGCGGACCTGAACATGGGCATTTCCCTCCAGACGCCCACCCTAGCACGCGGCCATGTAGTAGTCAAGATTCTCGTTAGATAACGAGATATCGTAGACTAATGGCCATGAAGCTATCGGACGCTGACCACGTCGACGAAATTCTCCGCGAGTGGCGCCGGGCCTGCCCGGCCGTCGATCCGAGCCCCATCGGGATTACCGGCCGGGTTACGCGCATCGCGCTCTATACCGAGCGGGACGACGACCATCACCTCGTGCCATATCGCCTGACCCGCTCCGGTTTCGAAGTACTGACCGCGCTGCGCGACAATCCCGCGCACCGGCTGTCACCGACGCTGCTGGCCCGAGGCCAGCGGATGTCCTCCGCGGGGATCACCGGCCTGGTCGACCAACTCGCGGACATGGGCCTGGTGGCGCGCTCGCCCGAACCGCACGACCGGCGCCGCGTGGTGCTGACGTTGACACGTCAAGGCTCCGACATTGTCACCAAGGCAGGGGCGAGCTGGCGCGATCACAAGGTGCGTTTCGTACGGGCGATCGGAGCGGACAGCGTCCGCTTTCTGGACGAGATGTTGGGGCAGTTGCTGGCCACATTCGAGCCAGGTTCGAACGCAGCCCTGGAAGGGACAGGCCGACGCCTGACCAGGATGGCCCTGGACATCAATACCGAGGCAGAGGTCTTGTTCTCGCGATTTGGGATCACGCACGGTAGCTTCCAGGTGTTGGCCTCGCTGTATCGCTCCGGGCCACCGTACCGCCGATCGCCTTCGCGGGTGGCCCATGGCCTGATGCTCTCCGGCGCTGGACTGACCGGGCGGATGGATCAACTCGAGCGCAGCGGCATGCTGCAGCGGAATCGCGACCTGGACGACCGCCGCGCCATCGTCGTCGAGCTGACGCCGGCCGGACGGCGAGTGGTGCGGGCGTCCTTTCCCGAATTCGTGGCAAGCCATCGCCGCCTGCTGGACCAGGCCCTGGCACCCGACCAGCAGGCCGCGCTGAGCCCGCTCCTGCGGACTGTCCTCAAGCAGTTCGAAGCGTCCGAGCCGCCAACCGCGAAGCGTTAGGCAGCGATGCCCCGCCTCCTCTTCGGACTGGTCGAGGTGGTGATGCTGGTCCTGTTTGCCCTCTCGGCCCGGTTCGCGTATCGCACCGGTGGCCGTCAACGGCTTATCGAACTGCTCAGCGCGGTCCCCTTCGGCCTGCTCCTCGAACAAGGCGACATCAGGATCTTCGGCTCCTACGCCTATAGCCAGGGCTTCTTTCTCAAGCTGGGTTCTGTCCCGGTGGCCATCGCGCTCGCCTGGGCCATGATCATTACCTCCTCGATGTTCATGTCGGACCGGCTGCGCATCCCACCCCGGATCGCGCCCTTCGCCGACGCCGTGTTCGCCATCCTGCTCGACCTCTCGCTGGATGCGATCGCGATCCGGCAGGGACTCTGGCACTGGAACATTCCGCTCAACACCGGTTTCTTCGGTGTACCCGCCGGCAACTACTACGGTTGGTTGTTCGTCGCCTTCGGCTTCAGCGCCTGGACCCGCTGGCTTCGCGGGCGGGTCGCCACCGGGTCAATTTCGGGATGGCTGCAACTCTTCATTCCGATCCCGGCCTACCTGACCCTGCTGCTCGCCCTCGTGCCCTTTATCGTCCTGCAGCAGCTGTTCTTTGGAGGCCCAACCGGTGGTTTTCCTCCCTTCCTGTTCGCGCTTGCGCTTTTTGTGTTGCTCACGGGGCGATCGATCGCAGGGGGGCAAGGCGGCTTAGGGTCGCCCCTCGCGATGCCTCTGCTTCCCCGCCTCCTCATGCATGGGTACTTCATCACCGCAGGGATCGCGCTGGGCATCTTCCAGGAGCTTCCCGTGCTGCTCGCAATGTCGCTCGGCATGGTCGTCATCGAGCTATCGCTCGGTCGCGCGGCTCAGCGCCGGCTGATCCGCGATCGCCGCTCCGCGGCCTGAGCCTGTAACCCCGGCGGTATTTGACTTCGTGCCGGGACGTCCGGTACGCTCGTAAGCAAGTAAGTAGCTAGCGAGACTCTCGAGAACGAATCACGCTGGCTAGATCAAGGAGCACAACACATGAGATGGAACCTCGACCCGACACACAGCCAGGCGGAGTTCTCCGTCCGGCACATGTTCACCAAGGTTCGCGGCCATATGGTGGTGGTCAGCGGCGTTGTCGACGCCGATGAATCGGATCCGACGAAATCGGTGATCGTCGCGCGGCTGGATCCGGCGACGATCAACACCGGCGTTGCGGTTCGGGATGATCACCTGCGCAGCGTCGATTTCTTCGATACCAAGCATCATCCCGAGATTCTCTTTCACAGCACCGCGATCACCCAGACCGGTAAGGACCAGTTCGACGTTACCGGCATGCTCTCCATGCACGGCGTCAGCCGGCCGGTGACGCTCGATACCCGCGTGGCCGGCAACGGCGTCGATCCATTCGGCAACCGCCGGGCGGGAGTCAGCGCGCGGACCACCCTGGACCGAAAGGATTTCGGCCTGCATTGGAACCGGGCGCTCGAGAGCGGCGGCCTCCTGGTGGGGGACGAGATCGACATCAACCTGGAGATCGAGGCCGTCCTCGACCAGGCAGCGCGCGACGCTGCCGCCTAGCGGCTCGAACGTCCCCAAGCGAGGTACACCGCATGAAAGCACTACGTTCCCGTCGAATCCTGGGTCCGGGCGCCGTCGTCATCGTCGCCGTCCTCGGGCTCGGGATTCTGCTCACTCGTCAGGCTCCGGCGGCGGCGCCCGGAGGATCCTATCTGCAGACGAACATTGTGTCCGACGTCAAGGGCACGGCCCGGGTGACCGATCCGCAGCTGATCAACCCCTGGGGCCTCGTGGCAGGTCAAGGAACGCCGTTCTGGATCGCCGACAACAACTCCGGTGTGTCGACCCTTTACACCGGAGCCGGTGCGCCGTTCCCCGGGGCTCCCGCCTCGGTCACCATCCCTGCTCCGGCCGGCAGCGCCTCAAATGCCGCCGGCGCACCAACCGGCGTCGTCTTCAACGGATCATCGAACTTCATCGTTCATCAGGGTACGGCCTCCGGGCCGAGCCTCTTCCTATTCGCCACCGAGGACGGCACCATCGCAGGCTGGAGTCCGGCGGCCAGCGTCGCGAGCGGCATCATCGCGGTCGATAAGTCCGCTGAGGGGGCCGTGTACAAGGGACTGGCGATCGCGGCCGACAGTTCGCAGCCTCGGTTGTTCGGCGCCAATTTCCGCGAGAACACCATTGACGTATTCGACGGCAACTTCCAACCGGTCGTCAACGCGGGTGCCTTTACGGATTCCACGATCCCCGCACAGTTCGCGCCCTTCAACATCGCAAACCTGAACGGCAAGCTCTACGTGACCTACGCCAAGCAGAACGGCGCCAAGCACGACGATGTCGCGGGCAGCGGTAACGGATTTGTCGACGTCTACGACCTGAACGGCAAGCTGCTCACCCGGCTGATCGCCCGTGGGGCACTCGACTCGCCATGGGGACTCGCGCTGGCTCCGGCGAGTTTTGGCGCGTTCGCCAATGACCTGCTTGTCGGCAACTTCGGCGACGGCAAGATCAATGCGTACGACCCGGTCTCGGGAAAGCTCCTCGGCTCGCTCAACGACCAGCACGGCAAGGCGCTGCACAGCGAGGGGCTCTGGGGTCTGGCCTTTGGCAATGGCCCGAACGCCGGCGACGCGAACACCCTGTTCTTCACCGCCGGCATCGGCGGCGAGAAGCACGGATTGTTCGGCAGCGTGCAGCCGATGGCCGCGACCGGCAGCCCCGCCACGCCGGCCGGCACCAGTACCGGAGCGACCGCGCCCGGGTCCGGCTCGTCCGGCTCGACAAATTCCGGGTCCGGCCCGTCCGGATACGGCTACTGAGACGACGAGATTCAAGGAGGCAAACAAAACATGAAACGACTGTTGTGGATCATCGGATTCCCCATCTTCCTGGCGGCCTGTGGTGCGCCGGGCGGACTTTACGGCGCCGCTCCAGCGACGTCGTCGACCGCCTCGGCGCCGGCGGCCTCTGCCAGCGCAAACGCTGCCACACCAGCACCGACGCCGACCCCAGCGGCAACGCCAGCCGCCGCCGCGAGCGTGATCGCTACCCAGAACGCTCGGCTCGGCACCATCCTCACGAACGCGCAGGGTCGCACGCTCTACTACTTCGTCCCGGAACGGGGCGGCAAGATCGTCTGCAGCAGTAGCGCCTGCACCACCTACTGGCCGCCCTCCCTCAATACCGGCGGGAATCCGACCGGTGGTACCGGGGTGACCGGCCAGCTCGGCATCATCGCCCGTGCTGGCGGCGCAGAGCAGATCACGTACAACACCTGGCCGCTCTACACCTTCGCCGGTGACTCGGCGGCGGGCCAAACCAACGGGCAGGGCGTTGTCGGATTCGGCGGCAAATGGCTCGTTGCCACCCCTGGGCTACAGCCCTAAAGGAGAACAGCAATGAAGAAATCGATTCCGATCGTCGCGACCCTCGGCGCCCTCGTCGTCGGTGTCGCCGTGACCAGCACCGCCCTCGCGGGCTCGGCCTCGACGGCGACGGCCGAGCGCACCAGCAAGCTCTCGGGCGCCAGCGTGATCGCCTGGAACCAGGAGTTGCTAAAGATCGTTCAAACGCCGGGCGCGCAGCCGGCCACGGTTCACCAGACTCGCAGCTACGCGATGCTGCACGCGGCGATCGACGACGCGATCGTCTCCATCACGCACGATGGGTCGCCGCTGCTCGTCTCGGTCAAGGCACCGCACGGGTCCCGGCCGGATGCAGCGGCGATCGAGGCCGGTCGAGCCACCCTGACGGCACTCTATCCCGGCTTCAAAGCGGAGCTGGCGCAGCTGGCCGATGGTCAGCTCGCGACGATCCCAAATGGAGCCAACAAGCAGCACGGCATCCAGGTTGGCGATGCCGTCGCGGCAAAGGTCCTCGACCTGCGGGCCAATGACGGTTCCGCTGTCGTCCCGCCAGCCTTCACGCCCGGCAACCAGCCGGGTAACTACCGGTCGACGCCACCAAACTTCCCCACGCCGGCCTTTACGAACTGGGGCCAGGTGACACCGTTCGTCTTGAAGAGCGGATCGCAGTTCCGCCCCGAGCCGCCGCCGGCGCTCACCAGCGCCGCGTACGCGCAGGCGCTGAACGAGGTCAAGAGCCTGGGTCATAACACCAGCACGACGCGGACCGCTGATCAGACCACCATCGGCAAATTCTGGGCCCCGCCGATCTGGAATACCTGGAACGTCATCGCCGAGAACGCGGCGCTGGCGCACCACACCAACCTGGAGCGCACCGCCCGACTCTTCGCGCTTCTCAACCTCTCCTTCGCCGACAGCACAATCGCTATGTACGACGGGAAGTATCACTTTCAACTCTGGCGGCCGATCACGGCGATCCGCCTGGCCGACACGGACGGGAATCCGGCGACGGTCGCCGACCCGAACTGGACCGCGCTCGCCAACACCGCCGCCGATCCGTCTTATCCCGGCGCCCACAGCACCATCAGCGCGGCTGGCGCGACCATTCTCTCCGCCGTCTTCGGCAATCGCGACCGGATCCAGGTTACGTCCAGCGCCTTGCCAGGCACGATGCGGACTTTTGACAGCTACAGCGACGTGGCGACCGAGGCCGGCCTCAGCCGCATTTTCGCCGGACAGCACTTCCGCTTCGACCACGTCGAGGGCCTCGAGCTTGGCCACGACGTCGCGCAATTCGTCCTTCAGCACACCCATCAGGAGGATTAGGAATGAACCGGACCTCGAAAGCGATCGGAACGTTGGCCGCCCTCACGACCATGGGCGCCGCGCTCGTCAGTCTCCAGCCGGCCCAGGCCGAAGATAACGGGCAAGCTGGCCGCAGCTACGTGCAGACCAACCTGGTTTCAGACATCCCCGGGCTGGCGCAAGTCACCGACCCGAATCTGAAGAATCCATGGGGGACGTCGACCGCCCCCGGTCTGCCTATCTGGGTATCCGACAACAACGCCGGCGTCACAACCCTCTACGACGGAGCCGGCCAGCCGATCCCGCTGCAGGCTAAGCCCCCCGTGAATGCGGTGGCGATTCCCGCGCCGCCGTCCGCGGGGAAGGGCGCAGTCGGAGCCCCGACCGGGACCGTCTTCAACCCGACTGGATCGGGCTTCGTCGTCTCCCAGAGGGGCGCCTCAGGTTCCAGCCGATTCCTGTTCGCAACCGAGGACGGCACGATTGTTGGCTGGAGCCCGACCGTCGATCGCGCCAGCGGGATCATCGCCGTGGACCGCTCGACGATCAAGGATCCGGCTGGTGATGTCGGCGCGGTTTACAAGGGACTGGCCCTGGTCACGACCCCGGCCGGAACCTTCCTGTACGCGACCAACTTCCGGTTTGGCACCGTCGAGGTGTTCGACAGCAACTTTGACCTCGTCAAGACCTTCACCGATCAGCGCATTCCGGCAGGCTTTGCGCCGTTCGCTATCCACAACATCGGCGGCAACCTGTACGTCACGTTCGCCAAGCAAAAGCCCGACAAGCACGACGATCTGGCCGGCCCGGGCAATGGCTTCGTTGACGTATTCAACCCGAACGGCGACCTGCTGCAGCGGCTCGTCAGCGAAGGGCGGCTGAACTCGCCCTGGGCCGTGACCCTGGCGCCGGCGACCTTCGGCGCCTTCGGCGGCGACATCCTGGTCGGCAACTTCGGCGACGGGCGCGTCAATGCTTACAATCGCGCGACCGGTCATTTCGAAGGGCGGCTGCTGAACGCCAAGGGCGAGCCGCTGACGATTCCCGGCTTGTGGGGGCTTCGCTTCCCCGCCGGCTCGCTGAATGCCGTGCCCGGTGCACTCTACTTCACCGCCGGCATCAACGACGAACACGATGGCCTCTTTGGGGATCTCGTCCCCAAGGACTAACAGGTAGCTTCCCGCGATACCGCGCAAATCGCATTCCGGGAGGGCCCGCTGGCCCTCCCGCCGTTTTTCAACAACCATCGTGGCTTCCGCGGAAGCCGTCAGATCTCTATGGGTAACTCACCAGGGTGACCGGCTTGTCGGCATTGGCGGCGGTCGACGACCCACCGGCGTCGTTGACCACATGCACGATGCCGCCAGACCCATTTGTCGCATCCAGGAAGATGGTCAACAGGTCGTGGAGGCTTGATGGCTGCAGCGTGGTGGGCACCTCGAACGCGTGCGCCGCGAAGATGTTGACGTGCTGGTTGAAGAAGCTGTAACTCCCCATCCCATAGCCGCTGAACCGACGTACGTCGCTTGATAGCTTGAACGCCGCCCAGCCGTCGACACCGGGAGCCTCCCTCCAGGCTGCCTGGCTTGGCGGATCGTACGGCATCTCGTTCTGGAAAAAGATGTCGGTGCCGCCCTTGCCATTCCAGACCACCTCGTATTTCTGGAAGTGCTCGACGAACAGACCGTAGGCGGTGACGTTGGCACCGTTGACGATGACGCCGGTATCGGCCGTGTTGCTCGTCCAGCCGACGCCATTGCCATGATCGGCCCGCCACGCCCAGATGTCGTCGAGAATGGCGTTGTCGCTATTCACCATCAGGCTGGTCGCGGCCCTGCCGGGCGTGGCACCGCCGATGCGGAAGAAGATGTCGTGAAGCGAAGTGGGATCGGCGCTCCTGTCCCGCTCCCCATACCCTGATGTGCTGGAGCTGGAACGGCCACCATCGCCCTGGCGGTCATCGCTGGTCCCCACCTTCAGCAGTACGGGTGAGCTTTCCGGCCCGGCATCGAAGATCATGCCGCCCAGGTCAACCCCATTCGTGTCGGCGACATTCATCGAGACATTGCCATCGTCAGGGATCAGCGTGGGGAAGGCGAGACCGAGCACCACGGTGTCATGGCGCCTGACCTGGATGCTGCGATCCAGGTGATAGATGCCGGGCGTGAGGAGCAGGTCCTTGCCTCTGGCCAGCTGCCGGTTGATCGCGCCGGCAGAGTCACTCGGATGGGCAACGAAAAACCGGTCGAGCGGAATCGAGGAGCCGGCCGCTGGGCCACTGGCCCAGCTGGTGCCGGCCGCGTCGTGCTGCACGCCCGGGCGGAACACGTTGTAGTGGCCCGCACTATCGACATAGAGGAAGGGAGCTTCCCGGGTCACCGGGCTGGTCGCCAAGGTGGTGTATGGCCCGCCGCATGACTTTGAGCTGGGGAAGCACTGGGCAGGCGCGCCAACGACGCCAGAGAAGACCTGGTTCCAGACGCCGTTGGTCCAGGGACCGCCGAGTACGCTGTTCCTGGTCATCCACTGCTGCTGGGAACCGTTGACCACGAGGCCGCTGAACGCCGAATCGGCGATGAAGCCGCCACTCGCGAACGACGGACCGGTGCAGTAGTCCATCAAGGTGGTCTCCCCATTGATGCGGACCCGCCGCATCGGGGCCGCCTGCGACACCGCCCAGAACTCGCGCTCCCTGCAACCGGCTGGTTTGGTCACGTTGATGGTCAGGTTGGAGATTGATCGCCAGAAGTTGTTGAGCGCGGTGCAGAAGCTGCCCGAGCACTGGTTGTAGACGTCGATCGAGCCGTTGACGACGACGTCGGTCGGTGAGAGACCGAGGCCGGCCACGCTGGTGTAGTACCCCACCTGGAAGTTCAGGGGGTTGGACGTTGATCCATAAACGCCCGGCTTGAACAGCAGCGCATAGCGCTGGCTGCCGAACTGATTGGAGAGCTGCTGACTGGCAATCCCGTTGACCGTCGCCTGGATCGCGCTCTGCGGCATGCTTGGATCGAAAACGTAGACGTTTTGGCCGAAGTCTGGTTGCCCCGACCCGCCATGGTCATCGGCGAGCGCCACCGGGATCGTTGAGACCGAGGCCACGACAACCAGCATGCTGGCCATAAGAATCATGGAAAACCAGCGCAAAAGATATGTGTGCACCGTCCTTGCCTCCTTCCCTCAGGCGCCTTCTAACTGGTAAGAATTATGGCGACGGCCAGGCCTTGGGCGCCAGTTCTCGGCCTTTTATGATCCGGAGGGAGGCACGCGACCGCTGATGAACTCCGCCATAGAGTCGGCTTCGACGCCCCTTTGTTAATAGCTCCCTAAGCCGCATGACGCGGAGCCTTCGACTCTGGCGCGATCACGCATAATTTTGGCTTCCACATTGTCTTCCACCGGTGAGACCGCGACGCATCATCTGGCTCTTCAAGTCGAAGACCTCCATGTCAGCTATGGACCTAAGCGTGCAGTCGACGGTGTGTCGCTCGAAATCAACGAAGGCGAGATCTTCGGCCTCCTCGGCCCGAACGGAGCCGGGAAAACGAGCACGCTCAGCGCGATTGAGGGCCTGGTGCGGCCCGACGCCGGCTCGATCCGGATCGGCGATGTCGATGCTCGAGCCAATCCGGCGGCAGCGAAAGCACGAATGGGTGTGCAGCTTCAGTCGACGAGCTTCCAATCGAATCTCACGATCCGCGAGATCGTCAGACTCTACGCGGGACTCTACGGCGTGCCGCTCACCCGGGCCGGAATCGACGACCTGCTTGCCGACGTCCACCTGGGGGAGGAATCGTCGAAGCGTTTCAGCCAGCTTTCCGGAGGGCAGCAGAAACGCGTCTCATTGGTGATCGCAACGATTCACAGCCCGCCGCTCGTGCTCCTGGATGAACCCACGGCCGGCCTGGACCCGCAAGCTCGCCGGCAGCTGTGGGATCGGATCGAACGGCTCCGTGACATCGGCCGGAGCATTCTCCTGACGACGCACTCCATGGAAGAGGCGCAGGCGGTGTGTCACCGCGTGGCGATCATCGACCGTGGCAAGCTGCTCACGGTCGACACCCCGACTGGGCTCATCGAGAAACACAAAGATGACCCACGCGTACGCAAGGTGGCCCATGGCCAGGTCACCCTCGAAGACGTCTTCATCGGGTTAACCGGAAGTGAGCTTCGCGATTGAGATGAGCAGCCACGCGAGCGTCGCCCTCGGCCGCCCTCCGACGTTGTCAGGGATCCTCAGAGCCCTGCTTCAGGCCGACCTCACCGTTCAGTTGCGGAACGGGCGAGCATTACTGCTGACGTTCTTTCCCCCGCTCGCCGTTCTCTACGGCCTGTCCACTGCCAAACGCGGCGCTCAACTCGGCGGCCCGATCGTCAACGTGGCGTCGGCTCTCACGCTCGGCATCGCGTTGATTGCCATCCTTGGCTACACCGCGTCCGTCGCCAGGGACCGCGAGCTGGGTGTTTTCCAACGCCTTCGAGTCACGCCGGCCCCGACCTGGACCATCATGGTCAGCCGGCTGGCCGTCCAGATCGTTTCAATGCTGGCCATGTCCGTAGTCGTCCTCGTGGCGGCGGCCGTGGTCGAGAACGTGTCGCTGGATCCGGCCGCCTACCTTCTGACCCTCACGATTGTCATTTTTAGCTCGGCGGTGTTCCTCGGCGTGGGACAGGCTTTGGTGGGCCTCATCAAATCCACGGATACCGTCAACGCCGTGGGGCGGCTCAGCTTTCTGCCGCTCGTCGCGCTCGGCCTCTTTGCCCATTCCACAATCTTCGGCACGACGTTTGAGACCATCGCGCGCTGGTCACCCGGCGGAGCGGTGGCGACATTGCTCGCGGGCGCGATGCATCCCGCCGCGTGGAGCGGGGACACCTGGTGGGCCTTTCTCGCGAGCGTAGTGTATGCCGCCGTGTTCGCCGGGATTGGCATCCGGTGGTTTCAGTGGAGCACCCGCTAGGGACCAAACTCGTGCTATTCGCGGAATGTGTGGTGTCCCCGCCGTACAAGTTATGAACTCCGCCTGCCTGCAAGGATGGCGGGGAGGGGTCAGGCCCGGGCGACGGCGTAGATGCGCCACGTCTCGGGCAGGCCCTTCAGTTCGTGGACGCCCCGGTCCTCGAACGTGATACCGGACCCGGCCACGAGGTCCTTGACGGTGCTCGAGACGAGCGTCTCGTTCGCGCCGGCCATCGCACCCACTCTCGCGGCGATGTGTACGGCGATGCCGGCGATGTCCTTGTCGAGGATCGTGATTTCCCCGGCATGCATGCCGATCCGGACCGCGAGCCCGAGCTGTTGCACATCGTCGATGATCGCCTGGGCGCATCGGACGGCACGGGCCGGCCCGTCGAAGGTGATCACGAATGAATCGCCCTGGGTCTTCACCTCCCGACCGCGAAAGCGCACGATCTGCCGCCGGATGGCGGCATCGTGACGAGCCAGCAGATCCTTCCAGGCTTTGTCGCCGAGCGCGGTCGCCCGGGCGGTGGAGTCGACGATGTCGGTGAAGACGATCGTGGCCAGCACGCGATCGGTCTCCGGGGCATGGCGGATCCCGGTGAGGAACTCCTCGATCTCGCCTACGATCGCCTCCCGGTCTCCCACCCAGACGACGTGGTCGTTGCCAGGCAGCTCAACGTATTTGGCCCCCGGAATGTGCTCGCCGACATACCGGCCAGCCTGCGCGTAAGTGATGCGATCGCCCGACCGCTGCAACACCAGCGTTGGGACATGGATGCTCGGCAGGATGGGGCGGACGTCGATCTGGATGTTCATGCGATAAAGGGCGAGAGCGGCCCCCGGGCTCGCGCTGAGCCGCCCGTACCGGGCAAACCGTTTTCCGAACTCCTCGTCGTTCGCCTTGCTGGGGGCGAAGTATTCGAGGTTGAAGGGCTTCGAGGGGTCGTGAGCCTGCATCATCTGCATGGCCTTTTCATGTTGTTCGACCGTGGGAGCCCACGGGTAGTCGGGCTGCTTCACCCAGGTCACCCATGCTCCGCACAGGACTAGGGCC
>Ga0307479_10004249_pt1 | contig 13097 bp, 29 predicted proteins | sample atmos_gasesECM4C_FD_203743 | JGI IMG/M metagenome (GOLD analysis project Ga0307479, IMG submission 203743) | Hardwood forest soil microbial communities from Morgan-Monroe State Forest, Indiana, United States - atmos_gasesECM4C_515 | ecosystem: Environmental > Terrestrial > Soil > Temperate...
TGCCGTTGAAAAAATAACATGCCCTTCAACCCGCCCATTCCACCGGTCCACGTCATTGCCCGTCTTGCGAGCGCTGGCGGGAACCACGGCAACACCCGGTTCAATGCGGGCATTCCTGGCGGCCAGGTCCAGAGCTACGCGGCCGCGACAAAAATCGGCGTCAAGACGCAGCGAGGTTTCGCCAAAAGCAATTCCATCGGCCGAACGAAGCGATGAAAAAATTGATGACAGAGCCGCAGCTCCTGCAGGTCCTGGACACAATGGACCCCGCCATGATTGGCGAGCTTGAGCGCAAGATGGCCCCGGTGACGGCAGAGAACATGCCGGCGGGACATTTCGCGGCCGCCGTGGCACGCGGGGAATACAAGGTTTGCAAAATTTTGGACGGGAACCAGAAACCGCTGGCGGTCATGTGGTATTGGGTTAGCCAGGGCAGCCAATGCCTCGTCTGCAATGCCGCCGTAAGCCTGTGTGAGCACGACAACGTGCTCGCCGAAGTCATTGCCGGCTGCAAAATTGTGGCCCGCAGACACAATTGCAAAACCATTGAATGGAACACGAGCCGGGCGGGACTGGTCCGCCGGGCGCAGCAATTTGGGTTCAAAATTTCTGGAGTTAATTTGACTCTCAAAGTATGAGAAAATTTGGATGGCAATGCGAATCGCCGATCGCCGAAGCGCTAAAGTGCTGGAGCGGTAAGAACCAGGCTTCTTCCACGCAAACAACGCAAAACGAGCAAACAGCCGGGCAGGGTGGCGGCGCTGGATCCGCCACAACGGTCGTGGGCGCTGGCGGCGTCCGGAACACCGTCGGGTTTGACTCCCAGGGGAATTCGATCGCGAACAGCAAAATTTCCGGCGAGGTCGTAAACATAACCAGCGCCGACGTGAATGCCCTGGCGGCCAACCAGGCTGTTTCCCTGGCGGCCATCGAGGCGGCACACGAGGACGCCACGACGACGGTCAACGCATCGAGCGGACTGGCGGCGGCGGCCGTGACGACCAGCAACTTGACGGAACAAGACGCGCTCCAGCTCCTGCAGGAGGAAAGCGCCCAATTTTCAGCCGCCACGCAGGCCACCAACGCCAACGCGGCCACATTGGCCAATAACGCGGTGACACAACAAAGCCAGCCTATTAACCAGTTGCCCGTTCTCGCACAAGGAGGCGGTGGCGACCAGGGGACAAACTCTGTCAATAAAGTAATCGTCATCACTTCCATCATCGGAACAATCGCCGCGCTCATTTATTTGTTTCGACCGAAAGGGACCAGCGTATGATTTTTTGGAACAAAGAGACGCCGGTGACGTGTTTGTTTGTGCTGTTCACGTTGTGGACCCTGAATTCACTTTGGCACGCTTGTGCCAGGAGGAAAAAGAAATGAGCGCAGGACGTAGAAAAAACGGCACGATAAAATCATCCCCCTTGGCGAAACGCCTTGGCAAAAAAGGCCACCAAAAGAGTTGCCGCTGCAAAAAATGATACTCGGAAAAGAATTCACCAAAGACGAGTTCACGACCATTGCCCTGGTCATCGGCGGCGTGTTGGTCGTTGGATATTTCGTGAACAAGGTTGCCGCCGGGGCGAACGCGGCCGCTGAGGACGTTGGCACCGGCGTCGGGACCGGCGTCGAAATTTTGGCAATATTTGCCGGCGCAGCTTTGCTTTTATGAGCGACCCAATTCCAGACGTGACACCGCCAGCAGCAGACGCGGACGGAATTTCCGGAGGACTGGTCCTGTTGGTCCTCGTGGCCGGGGCGGCCATCGCTTGGTGGCTCTGGCGGAAGCCTGCAGCGGCCGTGAATCCCGGCTCCAGCCTCCAGAACAACTTTAACCCAGACGTGCCCGTCGGTCCGGACGGTGGCACGTCATTTGACCCGACACTCGGGGGGAGCGGGATTTAATATGGGACAACTCTTTATTTGGGCAGCATTGGCCACCGGCGGTTATTGGGTTTACAAGCACTACCAAACCCCGGCCAACCCCACAAACACCGCTCCTGGAGCCGGGCAGGCCTCAGGCAGCCCCGGCGTAGGAACAAGTCTGTGGGATGATCTCACTCACCTTGCAATGGAGCTTGAAGGGACCAACACGGCCGGCGTCCAGCCGGGCCCGTCGGACAATGGCGGCGTGGATCCGAACCAACCGTCCGGTGCAGTGCCGGACCTGACCGGCGGCGGCGTGGACAATTCCGGCGCGCAGCTCGGCGAGCCAGGAGGGACCAGCAATGGCACGCCGGCAGAGCCAAGTCCCATCGACCCCTCGAACATAGCATGAACCTCCTGGACACAGAGAGGGACCCAAACGGACCGGTCTATTTGGGCGGTGAACCTCGGGAAGGTGAATTCGCCCGGGCAAACGTGCCCGTGATTAACGGCGCCACGACCAGGACAAACCAAACTGGGTTAACAAACCCTAGCGACGTCCGGAGCAGCCAGCGGGTCACGCTCACGATCAAACCCGGCCTCACGGACAGGGTTGTTGTGGCCGGCACGACGTTTCGTATTATTTTTTCGACGGGACCAGTGGAGGTGCAACCCCGGCCCAACTTCAACCGGACCATGATGTTCATGGGGGAGGGTCAAACCGTGGCGGATCCTGGATTCGACAAGTTGGAGCTCATTAATCCATCCGCGACCGCCAATTTGACCGTGACAATTTGGGTTGGTCACAACTGGATCGAGGATCATTCCCCGGCGCTGTATCCGGTCACGGCCACGGAAGGATTGACCGTGATTGCCTCGGCGGCCATTCAACCGTTGAGCACCACCGATCTTTATTTCCGCCAGGGTTTTCTTTGGGGCTATAAAAGTTTCACGAACGGACTGCCGACCAACAACGCCGGCAATGTTGCCATCGGAATGTCTGCGGCATTCCAACCCACGCTCATTTTCCCAGGAGGCGGATACACCCTTTACCAGGCACCTCAAGGCCAGCTCTATAACCTCGCCAATTTCTTCATGCAAGGAGCCAACCCAGACGGAATCTTTTGGAGTCTAACATGAAATATTTATTGACACTAATTTTGCTCGTGTGCGCGTGCGCGCGAGGTCAGCAACAGCAAATTGTCATCATTGCGGGCCAGGGCATAAAAGTCGTTCGAGCGGGGAATATTTACACAATTTCCACAAACGGAATTGGCGGCGGCGGCGGCTCATTCAACAACATGAGCACTAACTTACAGGCTTACAGTGAGCATGCATCGGGGAATTGGACAAAAGTCATAGGCGACGGTGGCGGTGCAGCCGGAAATTTGTTTGAGGTGCTGGATGACGGGCAAGCGCACAGTTATTTCAGCATTGACGACGCAAGTGGCACGCTTCATTGTTGGACAGTCCAACAATTTGTTGGTGACAACAACCAGCAATGGGGATCCGATTCATTCGGTGGTTATACTTGGAACGACGCTACGCCGACCCAGCTAATGCGTCTCCAGGGGACCAATGGGACGCTTTCATTTCTGAACGGGATAGCCTCCATGACATTTCCAGGTGCCGGCGCTGAAATACAATTCAACAACGGATCCGGAATTCTGGCTCACATGCTGTTTTCTGGAGAGCCCATTTTCCAAGTGCCCGGGGCAATACAGGCGAACGGAAACACCCTGGATTTGCCGTTTGGATCCGGGGGTTTTCAATTGTGTAACGGAAACATGTATGGCTCTCCTGCCGGGGATTTGGCTTGTGCCAGCCACCTGAGCACAAATGGGTTTACCTCTTTGGCGGGGCGCGGAGCAGCCCCCACGGCCATAACCGTTGGGGCGAGCCCATTTGCTTACACTTATTCTGGAACCAACAACGCCACGGTGTATGTCAATAATCCCGTCGGTGTTGGTTCAAATGTGAAGCTCAACGGCACCACTCTATTCGCCGGCACGGCGACCGTGCAAATAACGGCCACTGTTAACGTGCAGCCTGGAGACGTTGTCACAGTGACATATACCAGCACACCGTTAATGAGTTTCAAGCCGTTGTAAAATGTCGAACCGAGTCAACAACTCGGGACCAAACACACGAGGACCGGGCCCGGCCGTCAGCATCAGCGCAGTCATACCTGCAGGTAAAACCCTGACATTCCCCGCTGGCGGATCCCAATTTTACCTGAGCGTTGCCACGGCCGGCGTGCAGATCAAACCTTCTGGCGGCCCAATTGGAGGGGCTTTCGTGCCGTATTACGCCGGCACGGGCCAATACGTGGCCGGCGGATTCAACCTGCTGGAAATTTACAATTCCAATCCAGGAGATGTCATTGTCCAGGTCGTCTGCAGCGACGCAGAATTCATCGACAAGCGGCTCATTCAAAATTCGATTGGCACATCGACAATTATAATTCTGGATCAAGCATGGGTGCTGTTTGGTGGAACCCAATATGCTCAACAGGTGGCGGACTCGAGCAACACGGTAATAAAGGACCAAGTTGGGAACCCTTGGCTGGCGCTTTCACGGTCCGGAATCGGGCTGCAAACCAGCCGTGTAGGGCAATCACTGGCGATATATCCCGTCTGGCTAACCCCTTTCGGAATTAACCAGCCCCCGTCTTATGCGAACATTGTGTCAATACAAGGCACCTCCATTTTGCAACCGTGGCAAACCAATTTTGCGGGACCGTTCACGGCCACATGCGACATTGCCGCAGGGGTGACAGCGGAGATTACTCTTTACGAACAATACTTGTGTGTCAAACCGGGGGTACAACAACTTCCCTCGGTATAGACTTTTAGTTTGACAGTTCGTCGGTTAACTGGTTTGGTGGAAAAATTGGCTTTCAAGAAAAGTCCATTTTACCTCGAAAACCGCCCCGCCCAGGACAAGACGGCGCCGTAAGCCAGGTCAGCTCGCCGGCGAGCTCGTGGTTTGCGAGTGAAATCATTTTGACAAAAAAATAAAAAAAAAGGTTGCAAGATTTAAAAACGGTGTCAGTATTGGTTTCTGACAGGGGGTAACAACCGGAATTAACCGGTCCCCGATAAGGTAACAGCTTATGAAAATGACCGAAACAAAATGGGATGAATCCAAAGCAGGACACATCGTCAGAATCGGATCCCGAACTGAAAAAACCCCGTACAGGTTTCGTGGAAAAGTGAAAAAAGTTTTTGTTGCAGAATCCATTACCAAGCAGTGTGGTGGGATACAAAAAGTCCTTGAAATGCTTCGGGAAGGATATGAAATTGGCGAGGTGGAATTGTGAAAAATGAAGAAAAGTACACAATGTCCAAGGAACATGTGCAGCTTCACCTGAAAAAATGTTGGCAAAATGTTTGTTTTTTATGCCACAGAGAAAGAAATTCTCTAATTATGGAGTGGTTTCTTGGTCAAATTTCTGTATTGCATCAAATTTCCAATTACAATCTCGGACACATTGCCCCAATTTCCCTGTCCGAAATTAATCTCGTTATAGGAAATATGCGAAAAATGCGCCGGGCATTGGAGGACAAGCAGATATGACCACCGTGACGTCAAAAATCCGGAACCAGGCCAGACGCCGGCACGTCGTCAAAATTTGCCGCGAATCTCGTGCGAAAACGGGGTTTGTAGTCGTGGATCCGGCTGGAATGACCTGGATCCATCGAACAAAAAAAGGAGCGTTGCAGCACCTGTACGCGCAAATTCGGTGTTCGAAAATAAGCGTTTGGACAATAAAAAAAGCATTGTTGACATGACTCATTTGTTTCTTTGGCACGGCTGGCGGATGGCCGGCCCGTGGCACGGACAGGCAATGGCGGTCGTCCATCACGACCACGACCCCCAGACGGCCATCGTGGTGTTGGCCATGCTGCTGCTCACGGTTGTGGTGTTGACAAAGCATTGGCGGCGGGGTAACTGACAACTCACACATGACATCGAACGTAACAGGTTCAAAACAAAATTTGCCCGAGAGACCTAGCGCCAGCCAGGCTTTTGGACAGAACGCCGGACGGCTGTTACCCGTCCGGCAATTTTTTTACCTATGAAAGAGTTTTTTCAAATAGTCCTCGGGTGCGCGCTTTGCTTTTTTTCCGGTTTGCTCGTTGGTGGCGAACTCATGCGAGCAAAAATGGCAAAAAGCATGCAGACAATGAGCGGTGCAAAAAACTTCGGCCCGCCAGACGCCACCGGGGAAATTCACGCCATGACGGAATTTCAGGTTTCACGAAAGGTTCAAACGTTTCAGCAAGAAATGGAACGGGCAAAAAGTGCCATTACCAATATTGACCAGCACTTTGAAGCCGGTGGTGGTGGTGACATAGTGCTGCCTCCGTCACGACAGTCGGCCCCAAAGGACCAAAAACCATGACCACTTTGGAAAAACTCACGGAGCCAAACCAGCCGGACCCGGCCGGTGAGCTTCTCAACCTGGAGAGGTTGACCAGGGAATTTGTTTCGGAAAAATGTACATGTGACCAGAAACACGGCTGGTGTTGGCATGTCCGTTACCGCCGGCAGTTGGCGGCGCTGGACCGGGCACGGGCTGGAGGGAAAAAATAATGCCAACAACCCACCCCATTACAGGCCAAACGTTCAATTCCATCTTTTTTTGCCTGGACCTCATAGACAAGTTTGGCCTCACCAAAAGTGAAATGCGCGTTTTCGTGACGGTCGGCAGCCGAGGGACCTGCACGGCCAGCATTAGGACCCTTTCCAACATAACCTTAATGGACCCCCGGACGATCCGGGCCTGTTTCAAGCGCATGATAGCCGCCAACGTCCTGCATGGCATGGCCGTGCCCGGCCACCCCACCCATTACCGGATTAACGACGACGTCAACACATGGACACCGCTAAGAAAGACGCGTGCGGCCGCCGTGAGGGCAGCCAAAGCGTTCGAAGCCAACCTGAATGCGGCTGAACTTGGGGTCACACTACCTGACCATCAGGGAAATCCTGCGGGTACTCTCATTTCTGCAGGTACTGGCTCTTTTCAAAAGAAGCTGGAAAACGAGCTGGTAGCGGAAATCGGCGGCCTCCTGGAGCCGTCAGACTTCAAGAAAAACAAAGGAATGTGGGTGAAATTGGCCCGAAACGACGGTCCTAAACTGGCACGAGCCGTCGAAGAGCTGCGGACCATGCTCAGAGAGCGTCCCCAGACGGTAAAACAGCCTGGCGCCGCCCTTATGGACGTTTTTAAGAGGTTTAAGTGACCTTGCCGCCAGCGGCCCCGTTGAAGCTCATAGGCTGAAATCCAGGAATTTGATCCCTGGATCAATTCCGCTGGCGGTAAATCGCCGCAAACTTAACCGTTTGCGGCCTTTTTTTGCCCGGATTGACCCCTCCCCAGTTTTGTAGAGGGGTGGTACTCTCATTTGGCACCATAGGCACCCCTGTACAGTTCCGCCAGTGGGGGACCTGCAAAACTGTACAGTGGGGGACCTGCAAAACTGTGGAGGGCACCCCTCCACAAAATGCCCACCCGAATTAGGTTCCGGAATTGTCTCCCTGAAGCATTTCTTATTCATTTAGGCCGGCCCGCCGGCCGGCGACGTCGATTTGCCCAGGAGGACTTGAATTGTGCTCGGGCGGGGCTCGCTCTCGCTCGCGGGAATGTGTGCCCGAGAGCCGATTTTTCGCTTTGGCTTGCGAAACGCAATTTTCGAGGTAATTTCACCTCGTGTCATCGGAGGATATGTCAATCCGGCGACGGAAACAGAGCGCCGACGGCACCGAAAACGCAGTTGACAGAAAAAGTCGTTTTCCTCGTAGGAAACGCAATTTGGCTACGGCCACCGACCGAACGACCTATAAAATTTGTCGTTCACCCCTCCAAAGCAGCAATGTTTTGGAGGCTTTTTTTCATTGTCAAAAACAAGGATTTTGCGTAAATTCCCCTCCATGCCGAGAAAAAGTGAATACTGGACTCGAAAAAACAGGCGTCTAAAAAAAATTGCCCTGGAAGCGGCCGCCAACCCGGCAGATCCCAAACACCTGATTGCAAAAACCATCCGGCCCGAAGCTCTCCTGGGGAAACCAAGCGACCTGCCGGATCCGGAACTGGCTAAAATTGGCGATGTTCAAAAGCCAAAGCCTATTGGACGGCCTCCCGGCAGCAAGGACACGGTCCCTCGCTTCCGTCCGTCTCAAGTCAATAAAGAGCCGGATTTTTCGGACCTGCACGACGAAGAGGAAGCGCCGGAACTTGCGCCGCAGCCGGATCCCATGAACCGGCCGCCGTCGGATCCACCGCCGCCGCCTCCAGGAGCGCAGCCTTATCGAGAGCCCGGCCCCAATTACCGGCTGGCAGCGGAGCGTTACTTTGACATGTTCCACAATCTGGCGGCCGCCGGCTTCCAGGATCCGGCTTGGCACCCTCGAGACAACAACGAACGCGAGTTCGTCGTTGAACCGCTCCAAAAATATTTGGAGAGCCAGGGGGCTCAAGACCTGCCACCGGGTTGGGCGCTCGTGGTTGCGATCGGACTTTATTCATTGGCGCGAACGCAAAGTCCTCCAACGAAAGCCAAGCTTGGCATGGTCATTTCTAAAATCACCGGCCGTCAGGCCCGCGCATCGAGCGCGCCAGGCTTTCAACATACGGCGCCGCAACCGGCCCCGCCGTCCCCAGCTCCGGCCCCGGATCCGGTCAAACCAGCTTCGCCGGCGCCGGATCCCGAGCCGTCACAAGAGCCAGAACAGTCAACAATTAGGGTTCTATGACGTGCAACCATGACACTTTGACGGTCCAGTTTGCCACCGATGCCCCGGGTGCCGGTTCTCACCGATACATTGACCTGCGTGTGCGCTGCGCGCGCTGCAAGGAAGTCCTTCACTTCCATGACGAGGTGCTTTTCCGAGACAACAAGACGCAATGCCGGCTCGTCGTCGAGCTGGACCAAACGCGGCGGATTATTTTGCCTGGGCGGAACTGATGAAGCGAAAAATCAATATGGACGGCAAATTGCCGTTCGTTAATGCCGGAATTTTCGGTCCAAAAATGTCCGGAAAGACAACGCTGGGCAAGGAGCTGTCAAAACAAATGTGGTTTCGTCTCGGACGAAAGTCTTTGGTCCTGGACCCTTACGCGCACGAAAATGACTGGGGCAATTGGTCCTGGGTGACAACCAACGAGCCGCATTTCTGGCAAATTGTGAACAAGGGAAAAGGTTATCTGGTCATTGTGGACGAAGCCACACAGACCATTAACCAGGAGAAGCTACTGACGCCGGTTTTCACGGCGATGAGTCACCGGGAACACCAATTATTGGTCATGGGCCACCGAGGGACCAACCTTTTGCCCATAATGCGAGAACAGCTCGATCGCATTTATTTGTTCCGGCAGCCGGAGCCGGCCGCGAAGCAATGGAGCGAAACCTTTTGCCACGACGGGCTCATGGACGCCACGCGTTTACGTCAATACGAATTCATTGACTACCGGCAATACCAGGACAATCACGCCATTCTCACTTTGCAACTATGACACCCAAGGAAAAAAAAGAGCTGGTCAAGCTGTTGAAAATTTTGATCGAAATTTGCGACGGAGCAACCCGCTACAAGCCGCCGGCGCCGGCACAATTGGAACAAATGAAGCTTGCCCTGGATAATTTTCAATCTGAGACACCGCAAACAGATCCAGACATCGGGGATCCACGGATTTACACTTACGAGAAAAACAAAAAACTCAAAGCAGGCCAGCCCGATAACAGTACGCCAGCGTCTCATTAATACCGGTTGTCAACATCATCGATTTGATCGAGGAAACAACCTTCTTATCTTTTTTTTCCGACAGGTTTACCAGCACGGTCCAAAAACTGAGTTGATGCAAGTTGGGTTGGACAAGTTTCCGGTCCCAACGGCTCACCGTGGACCAGTGAACACCAAACAGCTTTGCGACCTCCACTTGTGTCAAGTGTAACTTTTGTCGGATTATTTTCGTGTCAGTCATTGTGAGGTTCGCTTGTGACTTGGATCATTTGAAATTCCGCTCCGGGAAATTGTTCTCGAATTTGATCTTCCGCGATTTGAACGGAAAGCCTTAACGACGAGCTGATAATTTCCTTTATTCCCCCTTCCACAAATTGATTGTCCTCCATCACCTGCCACACGATTTGAAATTTTCGCATAGGTAATTCCTTAAAATGGTCGTTGACACCGATCGCAACAATGGTTGCCCATTTCCACGGATCGAATTTCGATTTTTCCTCCGACAAATTTTTCAGCCGTTAACCGAATTGCCTGTTTTAAAGCAGTGGTCATATCTTCAGCCTCGACCCTGATTTCACAATATATGGTGTCAAACCCTTCAACGTTTATGCTCATTGAAACTCGAAATTTATTCATTTCGGAAGCATACGCCTAGCTGCGTTCCTAGTCAAATACTAAGAGGACGGACACCGGGAAAAGGAGTAAATTCGGCTCGTGAAAACCTCGGAATACCTTTGGATTGCCGCCGCCGTGGTTGTTGGCCTGATGGCCGGCGCTTACGTGGCGGGAATGAAACAAGCCAATTCACCCGCATGAAATCCTGGCACATCGCAATTTTGGCGGGTATCGGCGGCTTTGTCGCCGGATACGCCCTTTACACGCTCGTGAACCCGGCTCCCAATATACCCGGCCTGAATACGGCGTATTCGTACGGACTGGGCAGCAACAACGCCGCTGGCGGTTGATATGCCCGAAGGATCCTCAAGTCACGACCCGGCTGTTACCGTGGCGGTCCTCGGAATGCTGCTAATCATCGTCATTGAAGTCATCAAAATCCGCGACGCGCAGCGGGCTGCAAATCCGCCGGCCGGCTAAACCCAATTTCCCCGTGCCATTACGGCCACGGGATAGAGTCAACAAGAAAAAACACTCAACCCAAAAAAGTTATGGCAGTCAACCTAGGAGTCCAAAGAGAATTTATTTCCGGTTTGTCGGGCGTGGCCCCCGGCGCGCAAGCAACCCTCAACGTGCCCGTCGGCAGACGTTGGCACAGCATCAACCTTCGCTGTCTGGCGGTCTATTACACCGCCCCGGTCATAACCGTGGCGGCGTCTGCATTGACGCCGAGCGTGGCCCCAACGTTTGGTTTTACCGTGACGGCCGGCGTTCTGAGCGCCCCGACCATCACCACCGCCGGCAGCGGCCTGGTCAACGGCGTGTATGGAGCCAATGTGGTAGATCTCGCCGGCACAGGGACCGGCGCGACCGTGAAAGTGACGGTGGCCGGCAATGTTGTCAGTGCCGTGGCGATCGGCGCTGGCGGTGTCGGTTATTCAGCGGCCGCGGCAACGGCCGCCGGCAACAATGTCCCATTGCCACAAGCGGCAATTGGCACTTTGCCAACGTTCACCGGCAACATAACCAACGGCGCTTTCATTCTTGGCGCTGGAGGTGTCACAGTCGTCAACACCGGCAGCAATCTCGTGACTGGGACGTTTCCCCTGGTCATCACGGATCCAACCGGCATTGGTGCTACGGGCACCTACACGGCCGCTGGCGGCGTTGTCACGGCCGCCACGATCACGAGCATCGGCACTCAGGGACCAATCCCGCCGGGCGTTCTCCTGGGCATTGTCAAGATCCAGGTCAACACGGTGAACGTGCGAGACATTCCGGCCTCGACCATTGTCGCAATGCAAATTGCCAACGGCTATATTCCTCAGCCCGGGGAACTTCTCCTGGCGTTCACAGAGCCGTGGAACTCGAAGCTGGAACATTATGATTTTTCATCGTGGGATACGTTTGGTCAAAACAACATGCAGATTACGTTCTCCATTGCGGCGAACGTCACCAACCCGCAGCTTGCCGGCACTTGGTGCTGGGACACTCAACGCAACGCACGGCCGGCGTCTGCAGCGACGGCAGCCAGGCTAAACGGCATTGGACCGAATCCGGCCACCGGCCAGAAGTGGCAGCAAGGCGATGCGGTCCCGTTCTTGAACCCCATCAACCATCATCAGCTCAACTGGCAGCTCGGCGTTGGTCGAAACGACATCAACATTTTGCCGTATAGCTATCCCATCCGCAGAATTTGGGTGTTTGGAGCCACGCCAGGCAACCTTTACCAGATGGAAGTGTATGCAGACGGGTTCAAGGTTGTTGAGGGGCTCACCCTCGATTTCTACAATTTTTATTCCGATTGGAATTTCCAGATCGGGACGACGGCCCTGCCGGTGGCAGGCGGCGCTCCGCAATTTTTCCCTAGCACAATTCCGAACGGCCGCTTGGCTCAGGTCAACCAGGTGCCGCAATATCCGTTCGATTGCGCTTTGATTATGGACGTGAAAGGCGACTATTGGAAGTCGTTGAAAGTGTCAAGTAACCTTTTGGTCCGCGTGTATAGCAACATCCAGCAGCAATCGACCTACGTCATGGAAATGTTGCCGGGGGCTTACAGCGCCTAATGTTATGCCGGCGTCAACTCCAGGAGCTGGCGGATACACCATATCCGCCAGCGTTGCGACAAGCGCCAGCCAGGAGCTTAATCCTTTCACTTCGGCGGGAACCTCGATAGTATTCGGGAATGCGTCCGGATTTGACACGCAGAACACGCCGACCAACGACCAGCCGTCCACCGACACGGCCACAACAGCGCTTGGTGGCAACGCCAGCGCCGCGGTCCAAGCCCCGACCGGCGCGCCTGGACAACCGGCCTCCTTGGCTGGAATTTCATCAACTCCCTCTTTGCTAGTGCTCGTTCTGCTTGCAGGCGCCGGGTTGTTCCTGTATCATTCGGTTGCTCACGGAAAGAAAATTTCGCTATGAACAAACGCTTTTCAAAAGTTTTCGGTTCGAACATTCCGGCGATTGTGACGACCGGCGGACGTGAGCGGATCCGCGGCCAGGTTGGATCCGGCCTCAACGGCTATGGGCAACCGACCGTCACCAAACCCATTGTTGCCATCCGTGCCCCAGGCGCGCGCGATGCCAACGGAACCTTTAGGAGCAAATGAGCGAACAAACAAAAAATCCGTTCGAGGACGAACAGCACCAGTTTAATGGTCACGCCGTGGACGCAGTCGCAAAAATCCGTGATGCTCATTGTGAGCTGGAGGTGGAGGTCAACGGGATGCGTACTGACATGGTTGCCAAGTGCCAGGAGCTGGAAAATGATTTGTTGCAAACCAGAATTTTGGCAATAGTTGCGTTGTGCGGAGTTTTGGTTATTTGCTACAGGTATTTAAAATCGGACGGCGAAATTCCTT
>Ga0307479_10004250_pt1 | contig 13097 bp, 8 predicted proteins | sample atmos_gasesECM4C_FD_203743 | JGI IMG/M metagenome (GOLD analysis project Ga0307479, IMG submission 203743) | Hardwood forest soil microbial communities from Morgan-Monroe State Forest, Indiana, United States - atmos_gasesECM4C_515 | ecosystem: Environmental > Terrestrial > Soil > Temperate...
AAGCTCTTAGACTTATGTCATGCACGTGCACGCCAGCCACGGTGGCAGTGAGAAGACCTCGCGGGTGTTGCGGGTTTCGCTGGTTGTAACCGCCGCCTATATTGTGCTGCTGGTGGTTGCGGGTATTCGCGCCCACTCGCTGGCGCTGCTCTCCGAGGCCGGGCACAATCTTTCCGATTTTTTTGCCTTGCTGCTTTCTTTGACTGCGGTCTACCTGCAATCCCGCCCACCCAGTTCCACTAAGACTTACGGCTACCACCGGGCCGGGGTGCTTGCCGCGCTGGTCAACGCGGTTTCGCTGGTTGCGGTTTCAGGCTTCATTTTCTATGAAGCGTTCCAACGCTTACAGAATCCCCAGCAGGTGCATGCAGGCGTAATGATCAGCGTGGCTGCCGCCGGTGTGGTGATGAATGGAGTGATTGCGCTATTGCTCTACCGCGCTGGCAGTGACGTCAATATCCGCAGCGCGTTGCTGCACGAAATCGGAGACACGCTTTCTACCGGAGCGGTAATCGTGGGCGGCTGGATCATCATGGCCACGGGCCGGTACTGGATTGATCCCGTGCTCTCGGTGGCCATCGGTGTCCTCATCCTGTGGTCGGGATTCGGCATTGTGCGTGAAACCCTCAACATCCTGCTCGAAGGCACGCCGCGAGGGGTCAAGCTCGAGCAAGTCGAGGCCGCCATGCGCCGGATCGACGGGGTAAACGACGTTCACGACCTGCACGTATGGAATATCGGGTCGGAGACCCGCGCGCTCTCCTGCCACATCTCCATCGCGGATATTCCGCCATCGGTCAGTGAGCGCATTCTGCGCGATGTAAAGGAATGCCTCTGGCATGATTTTCAGATCACCCACACCACCATCCAGTTCGAGAACGTGGATTGCGAAGTTGCGCATGGCTGCGTGATTCCGGTAGCGGAGTCGACGAGCACAAGAGAGCACAGACACTAACTGAATCGGCGCTTTCCTCGAACAGACTCTTCTTCACAATTACAAACATTTTTTTACAACAAAATGACACAATCAGTGGTATCTGCACTGCCTCCGTTGAATCAAACCTTTTAGACACACTGAAGAGTCTTCATAAACAGACCGCGGTCTAACTAATGAGCAGGCAGAAGAAGGCGGCTTGGAGCGAGCCTGATTCGCGGCGGATTTCCATGGGTGTGACTGAAACCGTGGAACGGGAACGCTCGAAGATCGACATAGGAACTACAACTAACCAGATTTTCCAAAGGAGAAATCATGAAGAAGTATTTGTTAGGCGCACTCATTACGCTCACCGGTCTGTTCGCGCTGGCTACAGGAGCTCAGGCCGGGACAGGAGACGTTGTGGTGCATATCAAGCAGGATTTCGTTGCAGGAGGGAAGGCACTTCCCGCCGGAACATATGAGGTCCTACAGGATGCCACGGAAACGGGTCAGGTTCTGATTCTTCGCGGTGAGCAACCAGGCGAATCGGCATTCCTCGTTCCAAGCACACACGACTCGTCGTCCCCCCAACGACTGGAAGTGAAGCTGACCCGAGTGGGCGACGTGTATTACCTGAGCGAAGTGTCGACTGAGTTGGGGGTTTACACTTTGGCCAAACCGTCGGTCGTAACTCGCACGGCCAAAACAACGGACCAAACTACGATGTCTTCGTCCGGAAGCAATTAGTTGCGGGCGGAGCGGTGATCAGTAGCGGTGACGGCAAGAGCCGGGGCGCCCCGGTTCTTGTCTTTCAACTTCCAATGGTTCGACGGTGACCGTGGGCGGCTATGGGTTAGCAGCAATTTCAGCTTTGCTTTCGGTAAATCTCCGAGGCCCTTTCAATCGTGTCCGCCTCTTCCGGCAATTTGTCGGGGCGGAGGCGGACGATCCGTGGAAAACGCAACGCGTACCCGCTCTCATGTCGGTCGGAACGCATCATGTTGTTGAAGGCGACTTCCAGTACGATCTTCGGCTCGACTACCCGCAGGAACCCCTGATCTTCGATGGTGTGGTCCAGGAACCACCTGGTCATCTCGGAAATTTCGGCGTCGGTTAGTCCGGAGTATGCCTTACCGATGTTCACCAGCTTGTCTCCGTCACGCACCGCGAACGTGTAATCGCTCAGCACTCCAATGCGTTTGCCGCGGCCGTATTCGACGGCTGTGACTACTACGTCCAGGGTGGCCAACTCACGTTTGAGTTTCAGCCATGATTTCCCGCGCCGTCCCGGCGTGTAAGTCGACTCGGGATCTTTGATCATCAATCCTTCGTTGCCCCGGGCCTGTGCGGCTTCAAAGAGTTGGTCGAGTTCCTGCGGCGTTGATGCCTGGAACACCGGAGCGCGGATCACTTGAGTGGTCGAGACGCCGGGATCGTTTCCGAAGTCGAGACGGGTTTGACTCCCTGTGATGCCTCGGGCAACCGCACCCGAATTTCTGGGAGCTGCCAAGAGCCCGTCGAGGATGCTAGACCGCTGGCGCAGTGGGCGTTCCAGAAGCAGTTCGCCGCCGGAGTAGAGCACATCGAAAACGAGATAGGCCACGGGCACTTGCTCCATCAGCTTTTGGCTGACTTGCTTTCGTCCCAGGCGTTGTTGGAGCGCGCTGAAGGGGAGCGCGGAGCTGGACCCGGAGCCGGCCTGGTTTCCCGCGCGGTGGGCGTCCCGCCCACCGGACAGCCGTCGGGACGCCGACGCTACATTGTCGACGACCCTGCTCTGATCGGAAACCGAGACGTCCTCGGCGTAACTCCAGGCTACGATTTCGCCGTCGAGAATCGCATCTTGCGGCAAGCCCGCCAGAGCTTCGGGAAGCTCGGGGAAAGATTCGGTGATCTCATCCCGGGTGCGGGAGAAGATGCGAACTTCTCCGCCAGAGCAGTGTGCCTGAGCGCGGATGCCGTCGTACTTGTCTTCCACCAGCGCGTTCGGAAAATAACTGAGGGCCTGCTCAGCCGACTCTGCCGGGCTGGCCAGCATGAAGCCCAGGGGATGGAAGAGGCGCATCTTCGCTTCAGGCAGCTTGCCGGCGGCCGCCAGTTTGAGCGTTTCACTGATATCACCCAGCAGCATGTTCGCGCTCTGTACTTCGCGTAGGGTTCCGCCGTAGGCTTTGGCAATTGCTTCCTCGACCAGACTCTCTTTCAGGCCGATTCGCAGATCGCCGGTCATGATCTTCACGATGTACTTGGTTTCGAGAGGTGTCCCTTGCGCGAGAAGTTCTTGAACCAAGGCGGTTTTCGCGGCGGCCCCGCGGGCCGCCGCAATTTCGCGGAATTTGGAGGCGACGTCTAGCACGCTCAGCCCCGACTCCCCGGGCTTTGCCCGGCCTGGACGGGCGGGGGCGTCCGTCCCCACGTGGTCTACGTTGAGTACTTCTTCCGCGACGGCGCCAAGATCTCCGAGCCTGCGGTAGGCGGCGGTGAGTTCAGCTTCGCTTTTTCCGGAAAGCTCAGCGACTATTCGCCATAGGACTCTTCCGCCGACTTGAAGAATGGTCTCCTCCCAGACGGGAAACGGCCTTCCCGAGAGAAATACAGCCGAGACGGCCGCTTCCTCCAGCGTGCGCGATTTCAGATACTCAGCGACGATCGCGGTCTTTTCGAGTTTCTTGGTCGTGCCTGCGATCCGTTCGCAGGCCTGGGCTAGCTTGATCATGCAATCCTGTGGAGATTCCTTCGTGGAGCTTCGTGTCCTTCGTGGTTTAAAGCCTTTTGCGGACAAGTCAAAAGCCAAATCAAATAACTACGAAGGAAACAAAGCTCCACGAGGGAAGCCCGATCTACTCTAAACCCAGTCTCTTTCGTCACTTAGCTTAGGAGCTGAGCCGCCTTTGCGCCATCCTAAATGAATTAGCCTGTGTTAACCTTGGGACTTGAGCCTTGCGCATCGGAAGGGCATCTAATAGGCATGCATTTTTTGAAGACATGGTGGCGCTTCCTGGTGGCGGTGCAGTTGTTGCCAGCGCTGGAGGGCGGCGAGGAGACGCTGGTGGGCGGCCAGGCCGTGCTCGAGGGCGTTATGATGCGCTCTCCGCACGCGTGGGCCATCGCCTGCCGCAAACCTTCCGGCGAAGTTTCCACCCACAGCGAGCCGCTGGAGCGGCTTTCCGAAAAACGAAAATGGATGGCTTGGCCGGTGATTCGCGGAGTGGTCACCCTGGGTCATGCGATGACATTGGGCTTCCGGGCGCTGAAGTTCTCCGCCAACGTTGCCCTGGATGAACTGCAGCCCGAGCCCGCCGCGGACAAGAAGAAACTGGAAATCAGCGGCTGGATGGCCGCGGTCAACATTGTCATTTCGGTTGGATTTTTTATCTTCATGTACAAGTTTCTGCCGCTGCTGGCGGCCACAGAACTGAAGCGGGTGAACCCGCTGTTTGGCGAGCAGGTCATTTTCAACGTGGTCGATGGCGTCATCCGCATAGGCCTTTTTCTGCTGTTCATCTGGGGAGTGTCGCTGTGGGGCGATATTCGCCGCGTGTATGAATATCACGGCGCGGAACACAAAACGGTCTATGCTTTCGAGAACGGCGATCCGCTTGAGACCGCGACGGTGCAGAAATATTCGACCTACCACCCACGTTGCGGCACCAGCTTTCTGATGACGGTGATGTTGATCTCGATCATGGTGTACATCCTGGTGTCCGCCGTGTTCCCGGTAACCACGTTCTGGGCCAAGTTTGGCATGCGCATCGCGTTGCTGCCGGTTATTGCGGGCGTTTCGTACGAGATCATTCGCTTCGCCGCCAAACATCGCGGATCGTTGTTCGCGCTAATGACCGCGCCGGGCCTCTGGCTCCAGCGCATCACCACCCAGCCTCCGTCGGACGACCAGGCCGAGTGCGCTATCGTCGCGCTGGATCGCGCGATGGCGCTGGAAAAAGAGCACGGCGGCGAGCTGGTTATTGCTTAGCGGTCCCCCCGCGAATATTCTCTCCAAATCTTTCCAGTAATAGAATTGATGTACGCAACGGCAGCCGCCTCCGGGCTGACGACCGAAGACTGGAGACTGAAGACTGACGACTGACGACTGAAGACTGACGGCTGAAGACTGAAGACTGACGACTGACGACCAACGACCAACGAGACTGACCCCATGTTTGAACGACTCGAACAAATCGAAGCCCGCTACGAAGAGCTGACCCAGGCTCTCGCGTCGCCGGAGATCATGAGCGACTCGGCCAAGTATCAGAAGACGGCCAAGGCGCATAGCGAAATCTCGTCGATCGTCGAGAAGTACCGTGAGTATAAGGACCTGAAGCGCGGCATCGCCGAAAGTAAAGCCGTGCTGGCTGATGAAAAAGATCTGGATATGCGCGCCTATGCGCAGGAAGAACTCGACAAGCTGGAAGCGCGAGTCGGTGGCGTAGAAGAAGAGCTCAAGGTTCTGCTGTTGCCAAAGGATCCCAATGACGAGAAAGATGTGATTCTCGAAATCCGCGCCGGCACAGGAGGCGACGAAGCCACCCTGTTCGCCGCGGAAATGTTCAGAATGTACACCCGCTACGCGGAAACCCAGGGCTGGAAGGTCGAAGTGCTTTCCACTTCCGATTCCTCGGTGGGCGGGCTGAAGGAAGTGATCGCCATCATCGAAGGCCAGCGGGTTTACTCCCGCATGAAATACGAGAGTGGAGTCCACCGGGTGCAGCGGGTGCCGGCCACCGAGCAACAGGGACGGGTGCACACTTCCGCAGTCACGGTTGCGGTGCTGCCTGAGGCCGAGGACGTGGACATCAAGATCGAAGCCAAAGATTTACGCATCGACACGTTTTGTTCTTCCGGTCCCGGTGGGCAGTCGGTGAACACGACTTATTCGGCGGTGCGCATTACTCATATCCCGACCAACACAGTGGTCAGCTGCCAGGACGAGAAGTCGCAGATCAAGAACCGCGAAAAAGGCATGCGGGTGCTGCGCGCGCGATTGTACGAAGTGGAGATGCAGAAGCAGCAGGACGCGCTGGCCAAAGAACGCAAGGCGATGGTGGGCTCGGGCGACCGCAGCGAAAAAATCCGCACCTACAATTTTCCCCAGAATCGGGTCACCGACCACCGCATCGGGCTGACCATTCACCAGTTGGAACAGGTCATGGACGGCAAACTGCAGCCGCTGATCGACGCGCTGGTGGCCCACTATCAGGGCGAAAAGCTGAAAGCGGAAGCTACCAGCGTGATTTGACGCGTGCACTGGTGACACTCCACGAAGCCCTGACTTCCGCGATCTCCCGCCTCGCCGCCGCAAACGTCCCTTCTACACGCATGAATGCCGAACTGCTGCTCATGTTCACTCTGGGATGTGACCGGGCTTACCTCCATGCTCATCCCGAACGCGAATTAAATGCGTCGGAGCAAGCGCATTACGACGAAACTCTTTCCGAGCGCACCGGCGGCGTGCCCGCGCAGTACATTACCGGTCATCAGGAATTCTGGGGCATGGATCTTATCGTGACCCCGGCGGTGCTCATCCCGCGCCCCGAAACCGAGCACGTGATCGAGACGGTGCTGCAGCTAGCTTGTGTGGACCGGGCGCCCTCGTCCGCCGCCTTGCGCATCACCGATGTCGGCACTGGCTCAGGATGCATCGCTCTGGCCCTAGCCAAAGAATTACCCCAAGCGGAAATCCATGCCACTGACATCTCTTCCGCCGCACTCGAAATCGCCCGGGCCAACGCCGCGCGGCACCAATTCGAAAGGCGGGTGCAATTCCATGAAACCGACTTGCTGGAAGGGTTCGAACCGAACACATTTGACTTCGTTGTCTCCAATCCGCCCTACGTCGGAGAGTGTGAAGAAGACCAGGTCCAGCTCGAAGTGCGCAAATTTGAACCGCGCCAGGCGGTTTTCGCTGGTCCTACCGGCCTTGAAGTGATTGCACGCCTGGTCCCGCAGGCTGGCGATACGCTCAAGCCCGGCGGCTGGCTGGTGATGGAAATCAGCAGCACAATTGCAGATGGAGTGAAACGGTTGCTTGAGGGATGGGACAATCTGCGGATAACGAATGATCTGCAAGGAATTCCGAGAGTAGCTTCAGCCCGAAAAGAATAGCGGAAACAAGTCTTGATTGCCTCGTCCTTGACCCTCTCCCCAAGAACTGCCGGCTCAAATTCCCCTGCCCCGGCTGCGAGGTCGGCCTTTGCCCGCCCTGGTATCACATTTTTCTTGACGATGTGGACCCGGCAATTTGGGACGTGAATATTTTCACCAGTACCGGCGACACGGTGCAGCAAACTGTCCGGCGCACGCAAAAAGGCCTTATGGTCAGCTTTCGACCAAGTGCGAAGCTGGTTCAAAGAGAAGACGATTGGGAGTTATGTGTTGACCTTTGAGTCTGCCAAAGTTCGGAAAGGACAGAAATTTTCGATTCATACTCGACTTGAGACCAGCGAGTTTCCTCTAGACGAACACCTCAAGCGAGCCGGCGGTCCGCAATGATATCCTGCCCGGACGAACTACCGGAGCTTCGGCTCCATTCTTCTCTGGGCATTGCACGGCGACGTTGTCACATTTCCTATGATCTGGGTGAAAACTATCTTGGTGCCATACATCTCGCAAAAACCAATAGTTTTTTGCGTCCTGTGGTTATCCATCGCGACAATGGCTGGTTCTGCCCTGGCCCAAACCGCCGTGGATGGCGCTCTGCGTGACCCTTCCGGCAAACCGGTGGTCAGCGCGAAGGTCGTGCTGCACCGCGCCGAGGGTAACATCGCACAGCAGACCGCCAGTGATACCGCGGGAAAATTTCATTTCCCCGCGGTGGAGTCTGGGGCCTACACATTGAAGACTGACGCGCCAGGTTTTTACCCCAACAACTACGATTTCGTGCTCCGGGCCCGCCAGCCTATGTCACTTACTGTCGAATTGCAGCCCAAGCAAGCAGTGCAGCAGACAGTGCAAGTGAAAGCTGGATACATGACCGTCGATCCCGAAAAGACAGGTAGTTCGTACACCTTTACCCAACAGGACCTGGAGAAACTGCCCGACCCCCTGATCGACACTACCAATGACCTGGTCAACAACCTGATGCCGGGGGCGAGCGACAGCCACGACAATTTTCTAGCGGTCCGTGGCACGGAATTTTCGCTGCATGAATTCATCAATGGGGTCTCGTTTCTGGACAACACGCAGCCGCAGTTCAGTCCCGGCATCAGTCCGCAAATCTTCGAGACGGTGGATTTGATGACTGGCGGGTTCACTCCCGAATACGGCAACCGGTTCGCCGGCGTACTCGATATTACTACCCGGTCCGGGGCCGATCTTGGCGGGCACGGCGATATCGACTTGCGCGGCGCCACCGTCGATACTTACGATCTCAACGCCGACTACGGTGGCCAGAGGGGCAGGCTCGGCTATTACTTTTTTGTCGATGGATTCACGTCAGGACGCTTTCTCGATCCTCCCGAGCCCCATGAACTCTTTGATTTCGGGAAGGGCTCCCGTGCCACCATCCAACTCGACTGGCGCGCTGGAACCAAGGACACCATCAAGCTCCTGTTGATGGGGGGAGGAGACAATTTCCAGCAACCAAATATCAGCGATGACCAGGAAGTGGGGCGCGACGCCCAGCGCCACCTTCGCCAGCAGACCGCCATCCTGACCTGGCTCCACACCTTCTCGCCCGAGACCCTGCTGTCGACTTCTCTATACGAGCGCACCGGATCCGATCGCGTGCTGCCTACCACAGACCCGATCACGCCGTTTTCGACCGCCTCGCGGTCGCCGCTTACGCTTGGAATCAAGAGCGACCTTTCTCACTACTGGCACGGGAATTTCTTCAAGGCTGGCGTGGACCTGGTTCGCCTGCGCGAAAACGAAAGCTTCTTTTTTGATAGCCGCGGCGATCCGGATGTGTTCCCCAGCTTCAGCGGAGGGCTTCTGGGTGGGCAGGCAAGTGCCTACATTCAGGATCACTTCTCGCCAGTACGCAACCTGACGGTGGATCTCGGTCTCCGATACGATTATTTCGACCTGGTAGACACCGCTGTACAGACCAGCCCGCGGGTGGGCCTGGCCTACCACTTCCCCAGAACTAATTCGGTCCTGCATGCCGCGTACAACCGCTACTTTTCGCCGCCGCCGATCGAGTATTCCTTGCTGGCCAGTTTCATCGGTAACAACGCGGTTGATCCGGACCAGCGTGTAGGCAATGTTCGCGCTTATACCCAGAATTATTTTGAAGTGGGATGGGCCCAGGAATTGCGTCCGCGAGTCAGCCTGGAACTGAATGCCTATCTGCACACCGGGCACAACAGCTTCGAGAACCACGAGATCAGCATCAGCCGCATCTTCGTGCCCATCAACTTTCATACCGCGCGTTCGGAAGGTGCTGAACTGGTGCTGAACATGCGCCAGCTCGAACGGTTGGGCATCAGCGGACGTCTGCAGTATGCGCTGGCTAAGACCTACTTCTACGGCCCCATCACCGGAGGTTTCGCCGGTGACGAACCGCTGGAGCCGGGAGAGCGTATCGTGCCCGCATTTGATCAAACTCACACGGGCACCGCGCAAATCTTTTATCACAATCACTGGCGCGGATTCTGGGCGGGCAGCGCCCTGCGCTATGGCAGCGGCACCATCATCGAGGGCGGCGCTCGTCTGCCGCAACATTTCACCAGCGACCTGGTGACCGGCATTAATGTCTGGAATGCCGAACCTCGCCGCCTCGATCTGGAGTTTGACGTGACCAACGTCTCCAACAGCATCTATCAGATCGCAAAAGAGAGTGACGAGATTCCGATCCAATACGCGCCTTCGCGCACCGTGGGCGGGAGTCTGAAGTTTCACTTCTAGGCTTCGCACCGAGGAACAGGAGAGGGTTAACCACCTGAACTAACCATCTGAGTTAACCACCTGGGTTAACCACCAAGGACACGAAGGTTCACGAAGGAGATTCACAGGGTGAATGGCAGTCCTTCGTGGTTATTGGCCTTGGGTACGAGGCTAGGGATCGGTGACCACAGCCGGGTGGATCTCTTCCACGTCGACCCACCGGGTAGGATATTTCCCGGTATAACAGGCGGTGCAGTAGGTAGTCTTCTCGCCATCGGCGCAGGCTTTCTTCATTCCTTCGAGCGAGAGATAGGCGAGAGAATCGGCGCCGATGAATTCGCGAATTTCCTCCACCGTTTTATTGGCGGCGATCAATTCTTTTTTCGACGGAGTGTCCACACCATAGAAGCAGGGTGAAACCGTGGGCGGGCAGGAGACGCGCATGTGAACTTCTTTCGCGCCCGCGTTGCGGATCATGCGCACGATCTTGCGGCTGGTGGTGCCGCGCACAATGGAGTCGTCAATCAACACCACCCGCTTGCCCTCAAGCAGGGTGCGGACCGGGTTCAGCTTTAGTTTCACTCCAAAGTCGCGAACGCTTTGCCGGGGCTCGATGAAAGTTCGCCCCACGTAGTGATTGCGGATGAGCCCGAAGCGGAAGGGGATGCCGCTCTCCGCGGCGTAGCCCACGGCCGCGGTCACGCCGGAATCCGGCACCGGGACGACCACATCCGCCACGACGGGCGCTTCCACCGCCAGCTGTCTGCCCAAGCCTTCGCGGCTAACCTGCACCGGACGTCCGAAAACCAGACTGTCGGGCCTGGAGAAATACACGTGCTCGAAAATACAGCTCGACTGCGCCGCCACCGGAGCATAGAAACGCGAGGTAATGCCCTCGGGCCCGACGATCACCAGTTCGCCGGGTTTGACTTCCCGCTCGTAGGTCGCGCCAATCAGGTCGAAGGCACAGGTCTCGGAAGCGAACACAATCGTGTCCTGCTTCTGCCCCTCGAGCCGCGCAATTCTTCCCATCGCCAGAGGACGGAAGCCGCGTGGGTCACGCGCCGCAAAAATGCGGTCAGAGCTGAGCATGACCAACGAAAATGCGCCTTCCACGCGGCGCAGCGCGTCGGCCATCGCGTCCGGGAGAGTCTGTTCCTTGGAGAGCGCGATCAGGTGAACGATCACTTCAGTGTCGCTGTTGGTCTGGAAGATCGATCCCTGCGCTTCCAGCCGATGCCGGATTTCCTGCGCATTCACCAGGTTGCCATTGTGGGCCAGCGCAATCATGCCTTTGTTCGATTGCACCATGATGGGCTGAGCGTTGAAGAGCGCCGAGTCGCCCGCCGTGGAGTAGCGGGTGTGTCCGATGGCCAACGTGCCGTGTACCTGGGACAAAACTTCTTCAGTGAAAATGTCAGCCACCAATCCCATGGCGCGATGTGCGCGCAAGGTCAGGCTGTTCGACGTGACGATGCCGGCAGATTCCTGCCCACGGTGCTGCAGCGCATGCAGGCCAAGGTAAGCCAGTTTCTCCGCCTCAGGGTGGGCGTAGATGGCAACCACTCCGCACTCGTCATGGAATTTGTCGGAACGCATTTAGCTATCAGCCCTCAGCTTTCAGCTCCTTCAGGTCTCGAAGGACCTCTGCATTTGTCTAGTCCGCCGCTGCCGCCTCCGGTTCCGTGCGCAACGCCCTCTCCAGCGCGCCCTCGTACGCCTCGCGCAATTCCGTAACCGGCGCTGACACAACCACCCGGCCATCGAGCCTGATTTCCATTCGCTCCGGCGCCGTTTCTCCAATCAATTCTGCCGCGATACCATATTTTACCGCTACTTGTTGGATTTCACCGAGCTTATCTCGGTCACAAGAGACGACAACTCGGCTGGCATCCTCGCCGAACAGCACAAACTCCGGCGGAAGTCCTTGCGACATCAGATCCACGCTCATTCCAATGCCCTTGGCGAATCCCGATTCGGCCAGCGCTATCGCAATTCCACCATCGGAGCAGTCATGGGCGGAACTCAAAATTTCGATCTGGGCCATTTCCACCAGAGCCTTCTGTAACGCAGCTTCCTTTTCCAACTCCAATTCCGGCGGATAACCCCAAAGCGCGCCGAGAATTTCTTTGGCATATTCCGACGATCCGAATTCTGACTCGGCATCGGTAGCATCGCCCGGCTCGGCAGCACGTAGCAAAACAATCGCACGCCCGGATTCGGGGAAACCCGGCCGCACCGCTTTGTGCACGTCCTCGAGCAGACCGACGATTCCCAACACCGGCGTGGGATAGATTCCTTCGCCCAGGGTTTCGTTGTAAAAACTGACGTTACCGCCTGTGATTGGAATCTCAAGTTCTTCGCAGGCTTTTGTGATGCCATCAACCGTCTGCGAGAACTGCCACATGATGTGCGGCTTTTCGGGATTGCCAAAGTTCAAGCAGTTGGTGGCGCCGATCGGCGTAGCTCCGGCACAAGCCACGTTGCGGGCGGCCTCGCCCACGGCGTGCATCGCGCCCAGACGCGGATCGAGGTAACACCAGCGTCCGTTGCCATCGAGCGCCATCGCGAGCCCGCGCTGTGAACCTTTAATGCGGATCACGCCGGCATCGCCCGCGCCCGGGCCCTCGACCGTGTTCGTCTGCACCATGTGATCGTACTGCTGCCAGATCCAGCGCTTTCCACAGACGTTGGGGCTGGCGAGCAAGCGTTTCAGATTGGACGTGAGATCGGAAGCCTTTGCAAGTTTTATGTGCTCGGGCATCTCGCGCGCCACCGGCGGCTCCCAACGCTCCAGCGGACGCTTGTACACCGGCGCATCGTCCGTGAGAGCCTGGTTGGGAATCTCAGCAACGACTTCTCCGTGGTGCAGCACGCGCATCTTGCCATCTGTGGTGACGCGGCCCACTTCGACCGCGTCCAGCCCCCATTTTTCGAAGACGCGGAAAACTTCCTGCTGGCGGCCTTTCTGTGCCACCAGCAGCATGCGCTCCTGCGATTCGCTGAGCATGATTTCGTACGGAGTCATTCCGGTTTCGCGCTGAGGCACGAGATCGAGTTCGATCTCAGTTCCCACACCGCCGCGCGCGCCCATTTCGCAAGTCGAGCAGGTGAGGCCGGCGGCGCCCATATCCTGTATGCCGACGATGGCACCGGTCTGCATCGCTTCGACGCAGGCTTCAAGGAGAAGTTTTTCGAGAAAGGGATCGCCGACTTGCACATTCGGCCGTTTTGCTTCGGACGCTTCACTGAACTCTTCGCTGGCCATAGTGGCGCCGTGAATGCCGTCGCGGCCGGTCTTCGAGCCGACGTAAATCACAGGATTGCCTTCGCCCGCCGCCTTTGCATAAAAGATCTG
>Ga0307479_10004252_pt1 | contig 13093 bp, 12 predicted proteins | sample atmos_gasesECM4C_FD_203743 | JGI IMG/M metagenome (GOLD analysis project Ga0307479, IMG submission 203743) | Hardwood forest soil microbial communities from Morgan-Monroe State Forest, Indiana, United States - atmos_gasesECM4C_515 | ecosystem: Environmental > Terrestrial > Soil > Temperate...
GGGTTGCCGTACCTGGATCGTGCCTACGATCACCTCCTCCACGGCGGCGACACGCTCGACGCCGCGATCCTGGTTGTCACCGGACCTGAGGATGATCCCAACGTCGACAGCGTCGGCCTGGGCGGCCTGCCGAACGAGGAAGGCGTCGTCGAACTCGATGCCTGTTGCATGCATGGGCCCACCCGCCGCGGCGGGGCGGTCGGCGCCGTGCGCAATATTCGCAACGTCTCCAAGGTTTCGAAGGCTGTGATGGAGCACACGGGCCACGTCATGCTCGTTGGCGAAGGCGCGGAACGTTTCGCGGTCGCAATGGGCTTCCCGCGCGAAAGCTTGCTCACGGAGCGCTCGCGCAAGGTCTGGTTGCTGTGGAAAGAGTTTCACTCCAGCCGCGACTGGTGGGGGCCGGGCCTCGCCGATCCGAAATGGCAGCCACCTGACTCGAAATCCGATGACGGCTCCAAGCCCGACAAGCCAAAGTCGGAACTTTGGCACGAGCGTTTTCGCCAGCTTGAGGATCGTGCCGCAAATCTCGGCATTGCGCCTGAGTTCCGCGCGGCAGCCGCGCGGCGCGCGCTGTTTCCGCCGACCGGCACGATTCACTGTTCGGTGCTCAGCGAAAAAGGCGAAATGTCGGGAATCACCACTACCAGCGGATTGGCCTTCAAGCTTCCCGGACGCTGTGGCGATTCCCCCATCATTGGTGCCGGCTGCTACACCGATCAAGATGTGGGTTCAGCGGGCGCCACCGGTGCCGGGGAAGAGAACATCAAAGTTGCAGGCGCGCACACCATCGTTGAAAACATGCGCCGCGGCATGTCTCCGCGGGAAGCGGGTCTGGACGCGCTCAAGCGCATCGTGCGCAACTACAACGGCGACATGAACCGGCTGCGCTTTCTCGACATGACGTATTACGCTCTCCGCAAAGACGGCGCCTACGCCGGAGTCTCGCTGTGGGGAGGCTACGACCAGGGCACTCCGCACCGGATCGCCGTGCACGACGGTACCAAGCGCGCGGAAAACACGGAAAGCCTGCTGAAGGGGTACTCGCAGGCCTTCCCGCCCCCTCCGAAAATTCCGGACGAGTTGAAGAAAGATCCGGCCTATGTGAACTAGGAAATCTACCAATGCACTGCCCTAGGCCAGCGAGAACATCAGGAGTGTGGTTCCAAGGCTCGCTTTTGGCCAACGACCAACGACCAACGACTGATGTTTAAGCGAACCGCACCTTCACGTCCGCCCCCTTCTCCAGGTGGATGCTCTCGATGAAGCGGACCCGGTTGCTCTTCAAGGTCATGATGACGGACGAGGTACGGACGCCTTCTCCGAAGAAGCGAACTCCCTTCATCAGCGAGCCGTCGGTGACGCCGGTGGCGGCGAAGATCATCTGGTTGCCGGGCGCGAGATCTTGCGCTTCGTAGATCGTGTTCTTATCTTTGATGCCCATCTGGGCAACGCGCTCTTCCAGTTCCGGCTTGTCGACGACCAGCCGGCCCAGCATGTAGCCGTTGAGGCAACGGATGGCGGCCGCGGTGATGACGCCCTCGGGCGCGCCGCCCGAGCCCATGACCACTTGCACGCCCGTGCCGATGACCGCCGCCGCGATGCCGGCGGAGAGATCGCCATCGCCAATCAGCTTGATGCGGGCCCCCGCCTTGCGAATGTCGGCAATCAGTTTCTCGTGGCGCGGCCGGTCGAGTACGATCACCACCAGGTCATCGACGCCGCGCTGCAAACGCCGGGCGATGTTCTTCAGGTTGTCGGCGACGGGGGCATCGAGATCGATCGCATGTTTGCAGGATGGGCCGACGACGATCTTTTCCATGTAGCAATCCGGGGCGTGGAGCAGGCCGCCCTTTTCGGAGGCCGCGAGCACGGTGATGGCGCCCGGAGCGCCGGTCGCGCAGAGGTTGGTGCCTTCGAGCGGGTCGACCGCGATGTCAATCTCGGGAACCTGGCGGCCGTCCGGAAATTCGGCGCCGACCTTTTCGCCGATATACAGCATGGGGGCGTCGTCGCGCTCGCCTTCGCCGATGACGATGTTGCCGCGCATGGGTACGGTGTCCATGGTCTGGCGCATGGCTTCGGTCGCGACCTGATCGGCTAGAGGCCGGTCGCCCTGGCCCATGGTGCGAGCTGATGCGATGGCTGCTTTTTCGACCACGCGCAGGAACTCGAGCGCGAGGTCGCTCTCCATGTTGACGCCGAAAGTTTTGACCTTCGCTTCCGGCCGGGCGTCGGTCGCCATAAACGTGCCTCCGGGAGGAAACCGGGTTGAGACTATACCGCTAACCGGGGCGGGAAGGGAAGGAGAGCGGTCACACCCGGAATACGCTGAAATGCAGCTCGCAGAAACAAACCGGCAAGACCGTTTCGGCAAGCTGGAAGCATTTCCCCCGCTCGCCGCTGCGCCGCCAAAGGTCCGCGTTCTGCTAATCTCTCTGCCATGAGCAGCGAACGCAAAGAACCCACTTATCTTTTCACCGACAAGCAAGTTGCTGACAAAAGCGAAATCGCGCGCCGTTTTCTCGAAACCCGGGCGCGTCTGAATGTGAACGTCGAGAAGGCCGACAACTTTCTCGTCAAGCGCTTCTACAACATCGACCACAACACGTACCTGGAAGGCTCGATTCCCGCGAAGTACAAGGAGCTGATGGGCCTGGTGATCTCAGCGGGCCTCCGTTGCGACGACTGCATCAATTACCACATCATCCAGTCGTACCGTCTGGGGGCCACGCGGGACGAGCAAGAGGAGTCGCTGAATGTGGCCTTGGTTGTCGGCGGCAGCATCGTGATCCCTCACCTGCGGCGGGCCTACGAGCTGCTCACCGAGTTGTACGGGTAGGGTGCGCTCGCGGTTGAAACGACGACACTACCATCAGGGTGCCGATATCTCGGCGCCGTGGGCTTGTTGCAATATAGATCTGGCGCCAGCCATGGTGTTCTCCGCAGGACAGGGATCAATTATAGTTGACGATATATCATGTCAGGTACAAAGCATAAGTTAATCATACGCTGTGATATTTAAGTACGCTGTTACTACCTAAGTCTATAGTTTGTGTCCCAGATCACTTTCCCGCCGAAACGGTCCCGCCAAGGTGAGCTCATCGTGAACCGACGTCTCCCCGCTACGGCTTCACGATAAAGCTGTGCGGGAAGTTCATCATGTGGTTCAAACTCCAACGCAATACTTACCGTTGGGCAGTGTGCCCTTTCGGCCTGCCTTTGATTCTGGCTGTGATCGTTATGACAGGCTGTGGAGGAAAAGGCCCAAATGCAGCGCTGGTGGGGTTGGGGAGCGGGGGCGTGAAAGCAGGCAGTGCGGCCATCAGTCTCGATAACCCGGGATCGTCGGAACTGCGGATTGGCGATGACCCCCCAACCCCAGACGCTCGAATCGTGGCCCTCCGGTTGGATATTACTGCCCTAAGGTCCTGGAACTCACCGACCGGCAACAGCATTGATTTTCCTGTAGACCCGGTCAGCGTGGAATTGCGAATAACCGTCAGGTTCAGGTGCGAGGACTGCTCCTCTGCCAAAACGACAACGTCGGCCAACCCGGCACAGACTTCGTGATGGTGCCGGCCCGCATCACGCTGAACAACTGATCCCCGCGCAGCAGATCCCTCCTGGTGCCTGCCGTGAGCCGGGAGGGACCCGCTGCCGGTTCAGCTTGGGTCCGAGGGAAGCTCCGACTTCAAGAGCCCGTAGACCTCGAGATCGTGAAACTGATCCCACTTGAAGATGTGATGTCGTAGGCAGCCTTCGTATCGCATGCCGATGTTCTTGAAAACGCGCCCCGAGGCGGGATTCTCGCGTACGTGCTGAGCGTAAATGCGATACAGGCCAAGGGTATCGAACCCGTAGCGCAACACGGCTTGTGCTGCTTCGGTGGCATACCCGCGGCCCCAATACGGAACGCCCAGCCAGTAGCCGAGCTCAGCGCGGTGATGGTCGAGTTCCAGGCGCATTCCTACGCCACCGCAGAACTCGCCAGTCTCCCTCAGCGTGAGGGCGAAACGCACGCTCTGGCCGGCGTCGGCATCGGGCTGGCAGGCCGCGACGAAGTCGACGGCATCCTGCTCGCGGTAGGGATGCGGAATGCGCAGCGTGGTGGCCGCAACCTCGCGGGCGCCTGCCAGGCGCACCAGCTCAGCCACATCCGCCAGCGAATAAGGTCGTAACACGAGATGGGTCGTGGGAAGGGTGGGTAGAAGCATAAAGTCCGACGACTCGATGGTAATGCACGCCAACGAGGCGGTTTAGTGCAGCCACCCCGCCTTCGGTGCCTGTCTGGTTTCCTTCCAGCGGCGAACTTCACTAAATCCCCGCTCGGTTTCATCGGCTGTGATGGCGCAGTGCCCGTCGTGCTTCACGTACTGCTGCACGAAGAGGTCGCCGGCGCCGGCTTCTCGGGCAAGCCGCGAATAGCCGTTGGGAATGGAAGGCGGCACCAGGGGATCATAGGTCGTGTGGATGGCCAGCACCGGCCGGGTCAAATGGCCCGTCAATGTCTGGTAGCGCTGCAAGTAGGCCAGAGCGCCCCGATCGGCGGCGTAACGTTTAACGCCGTCATTGAGGGCGTTGTCGTCCGCTGTCCCAGTGTAAATCGTGTTGCGATTGTCAAAGGGATTCCCGCCCGCACGTTGTTCGATGTCCTTGAGCACGTAGGTGCCAAACAGGATGACGCTGGCGAGATCCTTGTCATTGTGGATTCCGACCAACCGGCGCACCGTGGCCGCGGCTTGCGGCTTGGCCAGCAACCGGTCGTACACCTTCTTCGTTAACTGCTCGGTCACCTCGAAGTTTTTCGGGATTCTGACCGGGGAGGGAAGCGCGCCCGGAAAGTAGTAGTCGAAGATCACGTGCCCGTCGAAGGCGCGCGACAACACTTCAGTCGCGTTCCCGACCACGCCGCAGAGATCGAGGCCGGCATCGTACGGCTCGGGAGACTTCTCCAAGATCGCCACCGTGAGCAAGCCGCCCAGCGAGTGACCCGTGAGGTAGGTGTCCTTAGGCTGCCCGTATTTTCCGACAAAGAACTTGCGCAGCGCTTCCAGGTCGGGGATCGCCTGTTCCAGCGCCCATCCTCCCGCCGAGTAGCCCGACTGAATCAGGGCATAGCCGGACTTGGTGAAGACCGCCAGCTCCGGAGGAAGAGGCTTTTCGGGGTCATAGCCCACGCCGCCCACATGCGGATCGTAGCCGTGACAGTACACCACCAGCCCGTGGTTCCAGTTCTCCGGGACATCAATGCGGTACTCAGCGCCCTGCAGTTTGCCGAATTCCGTCTTAGCGTGTGCGGAAAAGCAGAGGAACAGGATGGCGAGAGCGGGTGTCAGTCGTCGGATCATGGAGTCGGAGTTTCGAGACGAGGACAGAGAATACCATCCGCGCCGGTGGCGTCCGTTCAGAATTTTGGCGTATCTCGCGCGTATAAGTCGGCCTAGAATGTCCTTGCCGACGGCAGGTGAGTCGACCGGGATACAACGTGCTCCCCAAATTGCGCATCGTTCTGAGCACAGGTTTTTTGTGCGCGCCGCCGTAGACCTGTTCCCCGTAACGGTCGCCCGCTTGCCGAGAGCGGCGTGGCGGCCCTGATTTGCCCATCCTGGGAGATAGACCGAATGCTGATCCGATCGAATCTTTTCGCGCCCCTATGCGGGATCCTTCTGCTTTCCGCGCTCCTCAGCCCGGCGAGGGCGCAAGATGCTCCCATACCGCAGTTGTCTCCAGGTTCGGCGCGCAAAGCGCCAGCGGTCGCGGCCAACACGCCGCCCGCTCCGCAGACCGTCGCATTGACCGTGCCCAAGGGTACGCCGCTGCAGGTGGCCCTCGATCAGGAAATTCGCGTGCAGAAGTCGGGACAGCCCATTCACGCCCGCATCGTGGAGCCGGTTTATGCGTTCGATCACGTCGTGATCCCCGTCGGGACTGAGGTGACGGGGCAGATCACAAAGATTGGCGCCATCTCGAGCGGCAAGCGCACCATGGCCGCGCTCGACGCCAACTTCACTCCGGAGCGCAAAGTAGAGGTGAGTTTCGATCAGCTTCTGCTCTCCGACGGCCGCCACTTTCCGTTGCGGACGAACGTGACCGCCGGTTCCGGCCAAGTCATCAAATTCGTGGCTGCCGCCGAGTCGAAGAAGAAAAACACCGTAAAAGACACCGCCTCCGAGAAAACCCGCCAGGCCAAGGAACAGGCGAAGCAGGAGTGGGACAACGCGATGAAGCAGCTGAAGACCCCCGGCCGCATGCATCGTGCCACGCGCTACGCCGAAGCCCAGTTGCCAGTGCACCGGCAGTACATTTCCGCGGGAACCATGTATTTCGCCGAACTCGACGAGCCGCTCGACTTCGGCACAGAAACCATGACGCCGCAGATGGCGTCGACGATGGGCGGTCCGCTGCCTCCGGGCAGTGTGGTGCGCGCGCGCTTAATCACGCCGCTGACCTCAGCGACCTCGCACAAGGGCGACGGCGTAGAGGCCGTTCTATCGCAGCCGCTGCTCGACGCCGACAAACATATGATCCTTCCGCAAGGCAGCTTGCTCAAAGGCACCGTGCGCCAGGTGCAGCCTGCGCGGCGTATGAAGAAGAACGGCCAGCTCCGCATCGAGTTTCGCGAACTGGTGCCGCCCGACGGTGTGCAGCAGAAAGTGGAAGCGACCCTTGAAAGCGTGCAGGCAGGCAAAGACGCCAACGTGAAGCTCGACTCCGAAGGCGGCGCCGAGGCCACGACGCCGAAGACGCGCTACCTCGCGACCGGCCTGTCGCTCGCGCTGGCCGCGGCCTCCACCCGAACCGACAACGATGTGGACCACGGCATCGCCGACCACGGAGGCGGCACCGGAGCCCGCGTAGCCGGCGGCGCCAATGCTTTCAAGTTGGTCGGCATGGCCTTGGGCCTGGCGGTGCGCTCGCGCGCCCTGGGATACACCATGGGCGCTTATGGCGCGGGCATGTCGGTGTACTCGCACTTCCTCGCGCGCGGCCGGGAAGTCGTCTTCCCGAAGAACACCGCGATGGAGATCGGGGTGGGAACAAGGAAAGAGGGAGCGGACCCGGGAAGTTCGTCTTCAGGAGAGAAGGCTGTCAGTGCCCTCTCTGCGCCCGCTGGCATCCCGCGCTGATCCTTCGGAGAAAAAGACACCTGTGGCGCGCACGTTTCAACTCATCGCTTTGTTTCTTGGAGTCTGGTCGATCGCAGGATTCTCCTACACTGGTTCGCCGTCGGGCGCCCCTCGTATACCGGAACTCAAACTTAGAAACATATTTGACAAGGAAACTTTCACCGTCCACGAGAAGATTTCCGTGAAGTTGGAATTCACGAACCCCTCAGGCGACACACTTTGCTTCCCGGACCCTGATCGGATGTGTTCGAACAGCGGCAGCGGCAGCCTGATAACGCGTGCTGAGCCAAAGTCCGGGGAGGTCGAGGTCTTCATGTGCCACGTTTGCGGTGGAGGGACCTGGCCGCGCGAGAAGCTCCTGCGGGAGATCGAGGAACGCTGGATCAAGATTGCTCCAAATGCGGTTTAGTCGACAAACGCAGGAGCAAAAATTGACCTAACTTCACCCGGTCAATGGCATTTGCAGTCCGTTTACAGTCCGCCCCAAGGGGCGTTCAATCCGGCGAAGTTTAGGGAATACCTGGATTCAGCTGCGGAGAGCGCGGGTTGCACCGTCCCAAAAACCGAGGTTAAGAGCGAGTCCGCAGTATTCCATGTGGTCGCCCAGAGGGACAACGATTAGTCAACGGCCGTGCAGATCCCCGGCTAAGCGGTGGTTGAACGCTAACCCGCGTGGATCGTGTGGTAAAAAACCTCATACCATTCAGTTTCACCCGGGAGGGTTCGATGAACATCCCTGCGCGTCGTCTGGGATTGCTTGCGTTCGCGCTGACCGGCCTCACTCTGGCCAGCGCGCGAGCGCAGACCGGAACGCCGACCACCTGGCCCAGGCCGCAAGAAAGTGACTACACCGTCCACAATTTCCAGTTTCAATCCGGCGAAACTCTGCCGGAAGTACGCATGCACTACCGCACGCTCGGCAAGCCCGTGAATGACGCGAACGGCCGAACCACAAATGCGGTTCTCATCCTGCACGGCACGGGCGGCACCGGTCAGACGTTTCTGCAGCCCATTTTTGCGGGCGTGCTGTTCGGGCCCGGCCAACTGCTCGACGCCAGCAAGTTCTACATCATCATCCCCGACAACGTGGGCCACGGAAAGTCCAGCAAGCCCAGCGACGGCAGGCACGCGCGCTTTCCGCAATACGACTACGCCGACATGATTGCCCTGCAACACGAACTGGTCGAGAAGGGCCTCGGCGTGAACCACCTGCGCCTGATCCTCGGCACCTCGATGGGCTGCATGCACTCCTGGATGTGGGGCGAAACCTATCTCGACATGATGGACGCGCTCATGCCGCTGGCCTGCCTGCCCGTCGAGATCGCCGGCCGCAATCGCCTGTGGCGCAAGATGGTGATTGACGGAATTCGCCAGGACCCGGACTGGAAAAACGGCGACTACACCACCGAACCGCGCGCCGCCTTGCAGATTTCAGAAGACATGCTAATCCTAGCCGGCAGCGCTCCGCTCCACATGCAGGAGGACCTGCCGACCCGCGACGCCGCCGACAAATTTCTCGACGACTCCAGCAAGCGCGCTCCGACGACCACCGACGCCAACGATCTGCTTTACGCCGTCAGCGCCTCGCGCAACTACAACCCATCGTCCAAACTGGGCACAATCCAGGCGCACGTCATGCACATCAACTCCGCCGACGATTTCATCAATCCGCCGGAACTGGGCATTGCTGAGCGCCAAATCATGAAAGTAAAGAACGGAAGGTTCGTGCTGCTGCCCCCGTCGCTAGGGACTTTCGGCCACGGAACGCACACCCACGCGGCCGTGTGGCAGAACCATCTGAAAGAACTGCTGGAGGAGTCGGGGCGGTAACTCCCAAAGACTTCTAGAAAAAACACCTCCGGCGACACATGAAAGCGCTGGCTGAGCTTGCGGATGTGCTCCGTGGTCGGCTTGCGCTTTCCACTCAGTACCTCCGAGACGATGCTGGGTGTTCCGAAAATATCCGTGAGATCTTTCTGCTTGAGGCCACTCGCCTCGATCAGTTCGGTGAGCACCGTGACCGGGTCGGTGGGCTTAAGGGCGTAGTGCTTCTCCTCAAAAATCCTCGATCAAAAGAGTCAACAAATCAGCCAGCCGCCGTTCGGCGACGCTCATGCGGGTGCCCTTGCGATCCGGTTCCTCGAACGCGCTGATAAGGCGTTCGTTCTCAGCTTCGCTCCGAATCACCGCGGGCAACCTGCCCGAGAGCAAGGCCGCATATTCGCTTCGAACTGCAGTGGCGCTCATCGTTTCCAACCTAGCTGCCGAATCAGTCACTCCCCCTTCTCCCGAGGGCCGCCAAACGCTCTCTCCATAAAGCTGAGCACATCCGGCCCCCACGCCTCCACACCGTGCACGCAAAACTCGTGATTCTCCTGCTGGCTCCGGCCGACCGCAGGATAGATGTGGATCATCGCTTGCTTGCCGGCCTTAACCATTTCCTTGGCCAGCACGCGGCTGGGCGCGAGATCGTAATCGCCTTCGGCCTGTATGAAAAATACGGGTACCTTGGCGTTGTGCGCGGCGCTCGTCATGCGGGCCCGCAGATCCGGTGAGCCTTGCCAGCTTTCCGCGCCCCCGGCGAAGTCGACCGCCGCCCGAATGTCCGGCGCGCTCTCCGCGGCGAGGAGCGTCTGAATGCCGCCAAACGAACAGCCCATCACAGCAATCCGCTTCGGGTCCACGAACGGCAGCGAGCGCACATAGGCCAAGGCGGCCAGCTGATCCTGCAGGTGGACCTCCATCATCTCGACCAGCTTAGCGCTGCGCGCAGCTGGTCCGCCCTCACCCCGCAGCACATCCATGACGTATGGAGCGGCATTGGCGGAGCGGCCCTGCCCTCTGCGATGTGGGATGAAGAAGACATAGCCGGTAGTACTGAAGAATGGTCCCAGTTCCGGCAGTCGACCCGGCAATCGCTCGCTTCCGTGGTTCCAGAGAATCGCCGGCAGGGGCCCATCGCCTGCACCCCTGTACAGGAATCCGTGAAGCGTCAATTTGCCGCTGGAGAACGTGACTTCCTGGGCCCCGCCCGCCTCTGGAGATCGGTCTTGTGCTTTAAGGCGGGACGCCGTGACGAACGCCAGGACGGCTATCGCAAGCAGAGCGAACGCGAGAACGAAGAGCGATAGCAACGCCCTGCCCATTTGGTTGGTCCGTCGGGGATTTCGCTCCTGAGTCCAAAGATGGCGAGCATTTTAATACGAGCCTCGTCATCCCCCGTCTCTTAGAACGCATCAATCCCCGTCACGCTCTGCCCAATAATCAAGGTGTGGATGTCGTGCGTGCCCTCGTACGTCTTCACCGACTCCAGGTTCATCAGGTGGCGCATGATGGGGTAGTCGTCGGCGACTCCGTTCGCGCCCAGGATGTCGCGCGACAGCCGCGCGCACTCCAGCGCCATCCAGACGTTGTTCCGCTTCGCCAGCGAGATGTGCTGGTGCTCGACCTTTCCGGCGTCTTTAAGGCGGCCGACTTGCAGGATCAGCAGCTGCGCCTTGGTGATCTCGTTGATCATCCAGGCAAGCTTCTCCTGCACCAGTTGATGGGACGCGATGGGTTGGTCGCGGAACTGTTTGCGGAGCAGGGAATACTGCAGGGCGCAGTCGTAACATGACATCGCCGCGCCGACCGCTCCCCACGCGATGCCGTAGCGAGCCTGGTTCAGGCACATCAGCGGAGACTTCAGGCCGCCGGAGCCGGGCAGCAGGTTCGACTCGGGCACGCGCACGTCCTGCAGCGACAAGCCTGACGTCACTGAGGCGCGCAGCGACCACTTGCCGTGAATGTCGTCGGCCTTAAAACCGGGCCGGTCAGTCTCGACGAGGAAGCCGCGGACTTTATCGCCTTCATTTTCCACCTTGGCCCAGATCACGGCCACATCGGCGATGGTGCCCGACGTAATCCACATCTTCTCGCCGTTGAGCACGTACTCCTTGCCGGATTTCTTCGCGCGCGTGCGCATGCCTCCCGGATTCGAGCCGAAGTCGGGCTCGGTCAGCCCGAAACAGCCCAGCTTCTCGCCGCTTTGCAGCGCAGGCAGCCAGGTGTTTTTCTGCTCGTCGGAGCCGAAGGTGTAAATGGGATACATCACCAGCGCCGACTGCACGCTGACAAAGCTGCGCACGCCCGAGTCGCCGCGCTCCAGTTCTTGCGTGACCAGTCCGTATTCCACGTTCGACATGCCAGCGCAGCCGTAGCCCTTCAAGTTCGCGCCGAAAAATCCCAGCTCGGCCATGGGCTTGACCAACTCGCGCGGAAAACGCCCGGCGCGGTTGCACTCTTCGATGATCGGAATGAGATTGTCTTCGATGAACTTGCGCGACGTATCGCGGACCAGGCGCTCGTCGTCGGAGAGCAGCGTGTCGAAGGCGATGAAATCGACACCGCGGAATTTGATGGCTGGCATGACGGTTGACCTCTAGGCAGACCTGGGGGCTGCGCGAAAACCTCTTAGAGTAGCAGAGGGGTGAAGGCGGGGCAAAGCGGGTACGCAGGCCGGACAGCGTCTCAGTGCGCCGTAACAACATCGGGGAGCGACTCTTGACAACTAACTCGGAATGCGATATAACGACATCCGAGCCATGAAAGAAGATCTCAGTTCGTTCCTTCCCTTGTCTCCCGCCACCCTGCACATCCTCCTGTCCCTTGCGGGTGAGGAACTGCACGGCTACGGCATCATGCAGGAAGTCCAGCGCCAGTCGGAAGGGAAGTACAAGCTGGGGCCGGGGACGCTCTACGACAACCTGCAGAAGCTGATCGAGCGGCGGTTGGTTGAAGAGCTGGGCCAGCGGCCCGGGGACGACGATCCGCGGCGCCGTTATTACCGGCTGAGTTCGTCAGGGCGCGGCGTGCTGACTGCAGAAATTGCGCGGCTCGACGGCGTGGTGCGTGAAGGCAAGCTGCGCCTGCAAACGCGACCAAGGAGGGCCTGATGCTCCGCTCCCTGTATCGCTGTGTATTGAGCGCTCACCCCGCGTACTTCCGCCGGCGTTTCGCGGACGAGATGCTGTCTATCTTCGATCAGGCAGATGGGAAGCTATCGGCGGCGAAGTTGCTTGTGGATGGAGTGACCTCGCTACTCCGTCAATGGGCACTGCGTCCGGAATTCTGGGAAGCGCCTCCGGCTCATGCTGCCGCGGGCGACGCTCCGCTCTTTTGTTCGCTTGAAAATCCCAAGCCGCGCACGGCCGCGCTTGTCTACGGAGTGCTCCTGTCAGGCCTGGCGCTGAATGGCGTGTGTTGGACCATGGGCTACGCGTGGAACCATCCCACGTTCATGGACATCCGCCCGGGCTACGGCCCAGCCGGTCGGGTACCCGAGAGCAAGCTTGTCTCGCGGCCGTTGCACCGCTCGACTGCGGCCCCAGAGCCGCAGCTATCCACCGATGCCGGGCGGCTATTGCTCGTCTTCAAATCTCCGGCGCGTCCGCACTCGGCTGCCCCGTCCGAAGGTGCCGTGAGCGGCGCTCCGCTCTCCACGCCGCGCCTGGTTAGCATCGACCTGCAAGCCTACGCCGGAACCTACGTCAGCGCGTCTGCCAAACCGGTAGAGATTCTGATCACGGTCGCAGCAGGAAGGCTCTACGTTGAGTTCCCGGGAGAGGTCAGGGGCTTCTTCGGACCCACATCGTTGGCGCGTTTTGTGGCTGCCGATGTGCCGGAGTGCTGGATCGAGTTTGCGGCCAGCAGTGACGGGATCATCGACCGGGCAGAGGTTTATTGCCGCGGAGAACACGTCACCGCCCTCCGCCACTGAATCCGAGGTCCGATCGAGTTCACGCAGATCCGGGGCCGCTTCTCTTCCTTCATGTACAATGCTTTTGGCGAGTACAGAAGCACGCTCCTCCGAGTGTGCGCATCCTGCCGGGAACGTCCGGCTTCCGAGTTACTCCCCAAAAACCAGGTAGAACCCCGGCCCCGCGCTGGCGGCACATTCCTGTCAGGAGAAGAAGATGGCGAAG
>Ga0307479_10004253_pt1 | contig 13090 bp, 14 predicted proteins | sample atmos_gasesECM4C_FD_203743 | JGI IMG/M metagenome (GOLD analysis project Ga0307479, IMG submission 203743) | Hardwood forest soil microbial communities from Morgan-Monroe State Forest, Indiana, United States - atmos_gasesECM4C_515 | ecosystem: Environmental > Terrestrial > Soil > Temperate...
GAGGCTCTCAGTTCAATTTTGGTGCTTGCCAGATGAGTCTACAGCAGAGGGCGCGGTGAACGAAATCGGATTTACCAGCTACCGGATTCGTGTGGCTTCGAGTAATAGAGCATAGTATTTTGGTAATCAATCGGTTGATAATTAGGAACGCAGTCGATTTTCGATTAGAATCGCCGAAGAATTCGAGGTAAGCGCGATGGAAGTTTTCGATTGGCAAGCGTTTCGAGCGATCCCGCTGAGCCGCGTTCCGTATGAGCACGTCATGATTGACGGATTCGTGAAACCGCAGGCGCTCGAGAAGATCAATGCCGATTATCCAGCCATCCAAGACACCGGTAGTTTCCCAGTAGAGGGACTCCAGTTTGGCCCGGGTTTCCAATCGATGGTCGATGCCATGGAATCGGAGCCGTTTCGTAAGGCGTTCGAAGAAAAATTCCAGGTGGATTTATCGGGCCGTCCCACGACGATTACGGTGCGCGGGCGCTGTTCCGGCGCCGACGGCCAAATTCACACCGATTCGGTCGGCAAAATCATCACGATCCTGATTTATCTGAATCCGCTCTGGGATAACTCCGGGGGACGCTTGCGTTTGTTGCGCACAAAAAACATCGAAGACGCGGCGGCCGAAGTTGTGCCCGCGGGGGGGAATCTCGTCGCTTTTTTGCGCTCGGATCATTCCTGGCACGGACATTTGCCGTTTAGCGGCGAGCGCCGCGTAGTTCAGTTCAACTGGGTGGTGAATAAGCGCAATCAGACGATCGTGCGGCTAAGGCACCGCCTCTCTGCCTCCGTCAAGCATCTGCTGCGCAACGCCAAGTCTTCAAAGGCCAAGCGTCAAGACTAGCGTGTCGAGTTCTCGTCCGAACCGGCTCCTCGCCGTGCGGCTCAGCTCCCTCGGCGACCTGGTGCACACCATTCCGGTAGTTCCCGCTCTGCGTTCTGCATTTCCAGATGCACAACTCGACTGGCTCGTGGATTGGAGATGGTCGCCACTCATGAAGCTAGTTTGTGGGATCGATAAGGTCATCACGCTGCGTCCTTCGGTGTTTGGCTATTTGCACTGCATGAGACAGGTACGGCGGGCGGGATATACATGCGTGATCGATTTTCAAGGCATCTACAGATCGGCCGTACTGGCATGGATTTCAGGCGCGGAGCGCCGTATCGGCCGGGATCGCAACTCTGCGCGCGAGCGTGGCGCCGCAAAGTTTTACACGGACCGCGTTGCACCTGTAGGGCAGCACGTCGCGGAAATGAGCATGAGCCTGGCACTGCGTGCCGGCGCACAGCGGCCCGCGGAGATGCAGTTCCCCATCGACGTCCCTGCGCAGGAAATCAGCCAACTCCGCGAAAAGCTGCGAGGCCAAGGTGCCGAAAGCTATATTGTTGTGAGCCCAGGGGGCGGCTGGAAATCGAAATGTTGGCCGGCAGAGCGCTTCGGCGCATTGTTCGCTGAGATCTGGCAGCGGCACGGCGTACGTTCAGTCATTAATCTCGCTCCTGGTGAAGCGCAGCTTGGCGAAGCTGTGGTTGCACATTCACTTCCGGCGAAGCCCATCGTTTATTGTCCGGCATTGCCGGAACTGGTCGCTCTACTGTCGCGAGCGCTCGTCGTAGTTGGGGGCGATACTGGACCGCTTCACCTCGCTGCGGCCCTAGGCACGCGCGTCGTGGCGTTATTTGGCTCTACCAATGCATCACGTAATGGACCATTGCCGCGCGGCATGGTCATACAAAACTCCTCGTCACTGCCGCCCAACTACCAGCGAGGTGACTATGTCCGGGGCCGATCCTATTCACCGGAAATGCTGTCGATAACTGTGGATCAGGTGCTCGCAGCAGTGGAGCAGGAGCTGAGCAGGACGTCGCTTGCTCCTCTGCGCGAGTAAGGATCGCTCTTGGAAGATTTAGGCGGTTTGAGGCGAACTGCAAATCAAACCGGGAACTGGGCGGGCGTTCGGAGCCCGCAATGTGATTGTCGAGCCTGACAGGAATCCCTCCGGCAGGAGCTCAAAGCTGAACGGAAAGACGAAGTGGAATCCGTCCCAAAAGCGGATTTTCTTTTCGACGCTCTTTGGAAAGTAGATTTTCACGTATTGGCCATCGACAAGGATTTTCGCGTCCCGGTAGCCGACGCTGGCGTATGAGATTCCGAGCTCCCGTTTTAGCGCCAGCGCCACCATGCACGCTGTGGGTTTGCCAGCTTTGCCGTTCCTGATGTCCTCTCGCGTCACATTAATTTTCATGTGGTTCCCCCTGATTGCCGGACTGACCCCAGCATAGCAGGGGACAATTGTGCAGAAAAGAGTCCTAAGCTGACTATTGGTATGGAGGGACAATTGTCCCGACTTTTCTGGACAGGCCGAATGCACTAACGTAGGACGGTGTGAAACGACAAGCCGCGAAGATTACGAAGCGCTACGACCAAGTTTCGGCTTTCATCCTCACCGGCGGTGCCAGTTCGCGCATGGGCAAAGCAAAGGGGCTTCTCGAGTTTGGCGGGGAGCCTCTCATTCTTCGAATCGCCCGCACGATCGAGCCGCTGGTTTCGAGCGTAACGGCTGTCGGTCCGTCCGAGCGTTACGCGGCTCTCGGACTGCAACTAATCGAGGATCAGCAATTCGGCATTGCTGGTGAACGCGGCAAGAGTCCGGGGCCACTGGCGGGAATCGCGAGCGCGCTCAGTGCGAGCCGAACGGACTGGAACCTTATCTTGGCTTGCGATTTGCCATACCTTAGCCGCGAGTGGCTGGATTGGTTGCTGGCACGCACGACGGTTTCGAACGGGCAAATCATCATGCCGCGCACGGAGGGAGGTTCGGAACCGCTTGCGGCCGTTTATCGACGGGAGTGCGCTGAGCCGGTCATCTCGGCGCTCCACCGGGGAATCCGCAAAGTGACGGATGCGATGGCGCAATTGCGCACCGAATTCGTGACGGAGCGGGAGTGGCATCACATCGATCCGGACGGACGTCTGCTGCGCAACATGAATACTCCCGAGGACTACGAGGAAGCGCGCAAATGGCTGGAAGCGCGGAGCCTGTAGGCAGCAAAGTCTCCGCGTTCACCCTAACGTAACCCTTGCAGTCGCTATGCCGTGAGACGTAAAATCCGGACCCGAATGGGAATCGTTCTGATCATCGCCGATCTGCTGGTTCTCTTGACGATCGTGATTAGCGTCTCGCGCGCCGTCCGGAATGGGCAACCAAGCGGCTCTGGTTCACTGCTCTTGACCGTTTGCATCGTGGTGGCGCTTTTGATTTTCGCTACAGTCTCCTTTACGGCAGCAACCGGCCTGGCGCAAAGTTCCGCATTTAATCAGGGAGTTCTGCTCGCGTTCCTTATCGTGACGGCAATTGTTGCGCGCGTCTCATGGGCGCCCAAGTCGTAATCTGTTCTGTCAACTCAACCCCAGCGGGCATATCGTGGAAGTGCATGACAATGCCGGTGGGCCGTCCCAGTTTGAAATTCCACGACGGGAGCGACGTCGATGAAAATACGTGCACTCGCAGCAGCTGCGATCGCGATTAGTGGAATTATTTTGCTTTTTGCCGCCGGGGTTCGGGCACAGACGCCGGCGGTCCGCTTACTCGCCTCTAACGGCGTCCAGGGCGCGCTGAACGAAATCATTCCCCAATGCGAGCACGCCATCGGTCATCCCCTGGGCGTGGAATTCGGCACCACTGCTTCCATCAAACCAAGGATCGAGAGCGGCGAGGCGTTCGATTTCACCATCCTCACCGCTGATGCCATCGATGCCTTGATCAAAGAAGGGAAGCTCGCTGCGGACTCACGCGCGAGCGTCGCCCGTGTCGGGATTGGTATCGGTATCAAGGCTGGCGCGGCCAAGCCGGACGTCAGTACGCCCGAAGCTCTCAAGAAAGCGCTGCTGAACGCGAAATCGATTACTTACGCTGCGGCGGGCGCCAGTAGGCCGGCAACCGACAAGATGCTTGGGAGCATGGGAATTGCCGACGCGCTCAAGTCCAAGACGCTGCTTTTATCGGGTGCCGAAGAGACGGCTGCGGCTGTCAGAGACGGCAAAGCCGAGATCCTGATCACTTTGATTAGCGAGATCATGTCCGCCAACGGGCTGGCCCTGGCCGGTCCGCTCCCGAAGGAGTTCCAGGCCTACATTGGGTTCGCGGCGGGCGTCAGTCCGAATACCAAAAACGCCGACGCTGCCAAAGCTGCGGTGAAATATCTGACCGGACCGAAGGCAGCGGCAGCCTATAAGGCCAAAGGCATGGAGCCCGGCAAGTAGCTGGGAGTCTAAATCCTACCGGACCCGCTTTCTTGCACGCCTTCTACTGCGCGACTGTGAACGGGATCGATGCTTCCGTAGTCTCCCACAGCAGCGCAAGAGTTCCTTTATTAGTCGACTCGGGCCTCAATTCTATTCTGAACGTCTCCACCGGAACGGGTAGGCTCTTGACATTCATCTTGGTGCGGCCGAAATCGCGAGAAGAATCGTAGTTGAGATGAAACTGGCCGGTTTGTTTATTGATGATGAGCGTCCATTCGTTTTGGTTTGGAACGGTCCAAATGCTGTAGCTTCCGGCGGGCAGCTTCAAGGTACCAATTTCCAGATTTCCCTCGGTCGTGATTTTGGTTGCCCAATTAGCGCCGGTACACCAGACCTCTCCAAACGGTACTAGCCCGTCCATAACCTTTCGGCCGTGCATTGATGGGGCGTAATAGTCGATGCTGATCTTTTTGCCTGCGATAGTAGTCGCGACGTTTGCCGGCGGGCTTGTATATCGCGAACCGAACTGCAAGTGAGACGCTCTGGTCACGACTCCCACAATTCCCACGACGATCACTGCAGCGACAATGAGGATCTTGGTCTTGATTTTCATCGCGGGCTCCCTCCGTTTCACCATCCTACACCACTCGATTGAAAGATAGTCCCTGCGAGAATGCCAAAGTTGTGAGGTGCCAGAATTCAGGTAAGTGCCCTCCGAACGGCACCAAGCGCTTGGCATAACGACATGAGGCGGCCTTAGCGGGTCCCCACATCCCGCAAAAAGGCAAAGAATTCAGCGGTTTGGGATAGATACCAAGATTGGCAGCCCGGATGCAAACGACAGGGCGTGACCCATTCGAGCATGAGGTATTCGGCCATGGCCTCAAACGGCAAAGAAGCTTTTGAGCTTCAAACAACAGCCTCTGGACAGCCACACATTGTGGAAGGTGGCATTTCGACCCCTAGCTACGTCCTGTCGATTGTGCTTGTGCTGTTCGCCCTCGTGTCGGCTCCTGCACAATCGACGGCAAACGATTTGAAGGAGCAAACACTGGCTGCGTGGGATGGTTATGTTAGCTCGGCTTGCTCGCGTGCGGAGGCTCGTGCAAAGGAATCGCTCTTTCTAAGAATAGATGAGGTGCCTGAGCGGCGGCTTCAAGTGCGAGCAGGCGAAACTACAGTTTGGCGTGAAAGCGAAGGGCATCCAGCAAAGGCGCCCCACGGGCTCATTCATGATTGGATGGGCGCCGTATTTATTCCGAAGGTCACGATTGCCGACGTCCTCCAAGTCGTCCGCGATTACGATCGGTATGCACAGGTTTACACGCCAGCCGTAATTGAGGCGAATCGACTAGGCTCGGAAGAAAATGCCGACAGGTTCTCGATGCTACTCATGCAAAAAGTGCTGTTTGTGACCGCCGCAACGAAAGGCGAATACGAGACGCGATTTGTCCAGGTAGACGCAAAGCGCTGGTACAGCATCTCGAAGAGCACTCGTTTGCAGTCCGTCGAACACTTCGGTCAGCCGGACATGCGCGAACTTCCCCCTGATCAGGGCCCCGGCTATGTTTGGCGGCTCTTCACCTTTACCAAGTTCGAAGAGAGCGATGGAGGCGTGTTCATCGAACTGGAGGCCATCGGATTGAGCCGTGATGTTCCGATGTTGGTCCGATGGCTTGTGGACCCGATTGTTGAGCACCTGCCGAGAAATTCTCTACAGGCAACTCTAGACGAAACAAGGAACGCGGTGCTTGTCAGGAACAAACGTGAGGAAACGTCTCTTGTCTCCGCGGTTTCGGACGCGCACTAAGAGTGGAGACCGGTCACCGAGGATAAGATTGTAACTAACGTCTCCGAACAGCCGGTTGATGTTGCCGCTTTTCGACCCAGAGCAGCGGCCCTGGAATTTCGAGAGTCCAGCTGTGGCCGCACCATGGACACAAGATTGTTTCAGTAGACGGAGATGGAGTTGCGGTTTGGTTCCCTCGGTAACGTACTACGACTGGACTGCCGCAACGAGTGCAGTGGGCGTCTCTCTTGAACACGGTCTCCCGCATCGAAAGAACGATATCATACCCGATCTAAATCGCCGGGGCTTCCGGCGAGCTTAGCGCACGATTTCCAGCATCGAAGTTGGGATCGTCTTCGGTTCCATCCTTTTGCCCTTATGCCCACCGCACACGGCGTTTTCGATGCCCTCAATGGTTATTAATCTGGCAACGGTCATCTGCTCACCGCCGCTCTTCAGTCTGACAATAACCCCAGGCCTGAATTCGCTGACAATAACCCCAGGCTTGTCGTTCATTTCTAGCTCCAGAGGGAAGGACTTAAGCGATCTAAGATTTCAGATCGGCTATAGCTTCAAGCTTAACAGCGAGAGCCCAGTGACTGAGTTGCTGGCGTCGAAAGAGATAATGCACACATGAGGCCAGTGAAGTGCCTGAGGAGCGCTGAAGGACTTATCGAAAGAGTGGATGTGGTTTGAAAGAGTCAGGAAGTTCCTGCTGGACTCTCAATACGTGAATTCGGTCACAAGGCTGGGTGGGGACCTCAGTGGCGCGAATGATACCACGTGTTCCCAGCGTAAGCAGAAAGAAGTGAGGCGCAAAATCATGCGCCGCTGACGCGGTAATCGTCGCCCCAAAATCCTGATTCGGCAGCTTCAAATTCGACGCCCAGCTTAAACGATCCCGTGCCATCGTCCGGGCCGGTCCAAACCACCCGCGCCAGGATGGAGCGGCTGGTCTTCTCGTTTCGAAGGTTGAGTTGAGTTCCTGCAGGCCACGGCACCGAGCAAAGAATCAGAGCGCCATGAAGGTTGATTACTGCTGTGATTGCGGGTGTGGATTCCTGAACCGGCTCCACATTGAGAGGAATGCTAGCAACGAGGCGCGGGCTGCGTCGCCCCTCTTTTGTCATTTGTCCTGCGTGTTGGCTATCCGCGAGGCTCACAACAGATATTCTATCGCCCGGCGATGGTTACGGTAGATGATCATTGACTTGGTTTACCAACGCGTTACTGGTTTGCCGCGAGTTGATACCCTCTCAACAGAGAAAAGCTGAATCTACGCGGTACAACCGTACCCTCATGGTAGCGCTAACGGCCTATTCGGATTTGCATTTCAGGCAGCCATCATATGCGCGACGGGTTGGGAAAGCTGCGGGGACATCGCCCCCGAGAAATTGGGGTCGGTTGCAGTTTACCAGCCCGTCAATCCACATTAGTACCTGCCACAGGAATTGACGATAAACGCCCGCTTCGCGGGGCGCCCTTTACTCCGCACCCCACTCGCAAAGGTCAGAGTGTCTTCTGACAATGCCGACGACCTTATGCACGGGATTTTCGGACGCTGGAAATCGGGTAAGAGCCACATTGAGCTTCCGGGCCGGCTGAGGTTGACAGCAGAGGGCGTGAGGAATAGGGTTTTGCAGGAAGAAGGAATCAGGAGGAAGCAAGTATGAACAAGATGAGGAAGCTGGTTCTGGGGATGGCGGGGGTTGCGGTGCTGGTCTTGTTTGGCGCGCTGGCCAGGGCGCAACAGCAGCCTCAGCCGCTCAAAGTGACGAACGTGAAGGACAACGTTTACTGGGTCCAGGGCGGCATAGGTTCGAATGATGGATTCATCGTGGGCACTACGGGCGTCGTGCTTGTGGATACGAAGACCACCCTGGATTCGGAAAAGGCAGTGATCGCCGAGATCGCCAAAGTCACTCCGAAGATGGTGAACACGGTGATTATCACCCACAGCGACGGCGACCACGTGAACGGGCTGGCCGCCTTCCCCGCGGGGTTAACCATCATTGCCCAGGAAAACTGCAAAAAGGAGATGGAGGCTTCGGCTGGCGGCCGCAATCCGGCGCCGCAAGATCGTCTTCCCACCAAGACCTACGCCAAGACGGAAAAGCTGACCGCTGACGGCGTGCATATTCGCCTCTACCACTGGGCGAATGGGCACACCAGCGGCGATACGATCGTGTATCTGCCCGACGAGAAAATCGTCTTTGGCGGAGACCTGCTGGTGACAAACCGCCCGGATACGCTGATTCACCTGGAAAAGAATGGCTCGGCCGCCGGATGGATCGAAAATGCCAAAGGCATGGTGGGCCTCGACGCGGATACTTACCTAACCGGTCATGGCGAGATGATGACCAAGGCCGACGTGCAGAAAAAGCTCGCGTTCATAGAAGACAAGTACAACAAGATCAAGACCATGACCGCGCAAGGCAAGTCGCTCGACGAAATTAAGACTTCGCTGGGCGAGCCCACAGCGGCGCCACCGCCAAATCCGAATGGCGCGCCGCCCGCGGCTACGTTGACCGAAGTGATCTACAAGGAAGTCGCGAAGAAGAGCTAAGCGAAGGCGAGGTTTTTTCGTTTAGGCGGGCGCTTACTTCGTCGTGGGCGCCCGCTTTGTTTCTGCCGCGCCCAGTCACATGGCGGGACTTTCGGTAACTGGCACATATTCCGAAAACCCTCCTTATATCAGGCGATAAGCAAAATGCAGACTAGGACAGCCTTAATCTGCGGTGCTGCACTCACACGTCGGCTGACGCGGGGGAATTGGCCAAACAAATTCGCCAGTTGCTTCCCCATTCACAATTACAAATGAATTAACTCCTTCGAGACATCTTTGTCGCAGGGCTTGATTCTCTTTGCCGTCAGCACATCGTGGCAACAAAACTGAAACCCGGTTAGAACAAGCAAGCACTGCTGGAATGGCAACGGATCATTTAGCTCCTTAGGAACGCAGGCATTATCGGTAAGTAGATTTGGCGAAAGGCCGGCCTCCGAGGCGGCGGCGCGTTCTGAAAAAACGCCCCTGCGGCGTCGCGAATCACTTAGTAATCACTACGAGTGATCTGATTCGGATCTCCCCGAATGAACCTACTTCAATGCTACGATTTTATTAATCATGCGCCTAGGTCGTAACCCTTCGCTTTGGATGCTCGCGATCATTCTCATTCTTGCGTTCATCTTCCAAAGCTATTCGGCAAGCCGGCTGAAGAGTCCGACGTTTGATGAACCCCTGCTCATCCCGGCAGGGCTTTCCTACGTGCAGAGAGGGATTGTTCGCCTGAATCTGCCTACACCGCCTTTGCTTCAGGAACTGGCCGGAGTATCGCTGGCGCTCGGCGGCTTCCGCTGGCCGAACACGCGCGACGCGTCACAGATGCTCCTGGGCAATGGGGGTTCGGAGTGGCGCTTTGGCAACAGCTTCATCTCAAACAACGGAGCAGACAACGTTCTTTTCTGGTCGCGACTGCCGTTCATCTTTCTGTCGGCGTTAGGGGGATTGCTGTTGTATTTGTTTGGGCGGGAACTCGTCGGCGAAGTAGCCGCCGTTGGGGCGCTTTTTCTATACGCACTTGACCCCACAATCATTGCGCATTCGTATCTGGCGAGGACCGATGTGGGGCTGGCTGTTTTTGAGATGCTTTTTCTGTGGGCCCTTTGGAACTATGTGCGGCGTCCGAGTTGGGCCAGACTGTTTCTGAGCGGAGTGGCGCTGGGTCTCGCGCTCTGCACAAAGTTTTCGTCGCTTTTTCTGCTTCCCATAGGCGGATTGCTTTCGCTGGCGGCGGTTCGTTGGCCGGCCAACGATAGCAATACCAGTCTTTTGGACCAGCCTTCTTCTTCCGATAGTTCCGGATGGCGGCGTGAAATCGTGGCTCGCGCGTGCCATTTCGCGATGATGTGCGTCGTGGCCGCATTCGTAATCGAACTACTCTACCTTTCGCCTCGTGGGCTATCGCTTTATCATTCCGGCATGCATAGCGTATATGCAGACGTCAACCCGAGCAGCCTGGTATTTATGAACGGCCAGTTGGAGCACAAATTCAACAGCTATTTGGCCGTCTGCTATCTCGTAAAAGAGCCTCTGGCCGGAATAGTGCTCTTCGGCATTGGGCTTTACCAACTCCGCCGCGCAAAAACTCTCTCCGTGCTGCGCCAGATTTTTCTGCTGATTCCGCCCGCCGTGCTGTTTGGGGCCTACACGGTCTGGTCCGAAAATTTCGGCATTCGGTATCTCATTCCGGTGCTTCCGTTTGTTTATTGGGTCGCGGGATGGGGATTGGAAACTCTGGTGCGGAACGGCTCTTCCATTGGGCGTGCCGCGGCGGTCCTGATTTGCGGCTGGATTATCGTGGCAGGCGTGGGAATTTATCCGGATCACCTCGCTTATTTCAATGAGGCCGCTTGCCTGGTACAGGGCAAGCCCAGTCAGATCGGATTCGATGGCGGCACTGCCTGTGGGCCCTTATGGCTAGGCGACAGCAATGTGGACTGGGGCCAGGGACTGAAACAACTAAGAACTTGGCTCGACAAAAATGCACAAGGTCGCCCTTTCCAATTCGGATATTTTGGCAGTTACCCGCCGGAGGCATATGGCATTTCCTATCAGGCACTCAATGTGCCCGAATTGATGCGAGGCCCCAAACCTGGCCTTTACGTCATAAGTGGACATCTGGTCTCGTTCCTTCCCGCGCTCGGCGAAAAAGTAAGTCCTGGTGACGGTCGGTGGCTGCGGCAGGTCCGGCCCACGGCGGTGATAGGGCATTCGCTCTACGTTTATGACGTTCCACCAAGTTCCGCAGACATTTCCAGATGAAAATCCTCACGGCATGTTTCGCCTACAACGAAGGCGACAAAATTCGCCGCACGGTGGCCAGACATCCCAAGGACCGCCCATATGACCTGCTGGTAATGGACGACGGTTCCACGGACGGATCGATCGAGAAACTCCCGCATGAAAATCTGTTGCTGCTCAGGAATGACACGAACCAGGGTATCGGCGCGGCAATTAAGAGAGTTTTCGAATTCGCGCTCGAGAATGGCTATGACCTTCTGGTGACCCAGGCGGGCAATGACAAGGATGATCCACGCGAAATTTCGCGTCTGTTGCGACCTCTTCTGCGCGGCGAAGCGGACTTCGTTCAGGGCTCCAGGTACAGTCCGGGAGGAGCGTACGGCAACACTCCGCTGTACCGCATCATTGGCACTCGTTACGTGCATCCGTTGTTGTTTTCTCTCATTGCCCGAAAGAAGCTGACTGAAACCACGAATGGTTTTCGGGCTTTTCGAACCACGATCCTGCGTGACCCGCGAGTCGCGTGGAAGCAGGAGTGGCTCGACAAATACGAGTTGGAGCCGTACCTCATGTTCAAGGCTCTTCAACTGGGATATCGGCACGTCGAGGTGCCTGTCACAAAAATCTATCCATCGCGTGAAGAAAGTTACACAAAGATGCGGCCGATAACCGGCTGGTGGAGCATTTTCCGGCCGATCGTTCTGCTTGGTCTAGGAATCAAGCAATGACGAGCCTGAGCACTTACTCATGAGCATATTCCACAAAACCGTTGATGATCGGGTTGAACGCGACGCCTCCACCGGCAAGATCCGGGCAGCCAGCACATGCCTCGGCATATCGGTGGTAGGTTGTGGCGAATGGGGTCCCAATCACATCCGCAACTTCAGCAGCACCGGAATGGCGCGGGTGATTGCTGCCGTCGATGAGGACCCTGCTCAGTTGAGCCGTGTGGAACGGCTATATCCGGGGATCGAATGCCACACATCTTACAAGACCATTCTCGGCGACGACCGAATCCAGGCCGTGGTTCTGGCGACTCCAGCCGCCACACACTACGCCCTTGCGTGCGAAGCTCTCTTGGCGGGTAAACACGTACTCTGCGAGAAGCCCCTATGCCAGACGTCGGCCGAGGCGGCAAAGTTGGTTGAATTGGCCCGGAGGCAGAAGCTCGTCCTGATGGTCGGGCACGTTTTCCTGTTTAATCCCGGTATCCTCAAATTGAAAGAACTGACCGTTAAAGGACGCTTGGGCCAGCTCTATTACATGGCCGCGATTCGTACGAATTTGGGACCCATCCGTAAAGATTGCAACGCGGCGTTTGACCTAGCGACTCACGATGTCTCGATCTTTAATTGGATTATGGACTCCGTGCCGATCGAGGTTTCGGCCACCGGCGCATCGTTTTTGCAATCGGGCATAGAAGATGTCGTTTCCATTTCGTTGAAGTACCCGGGAAGTGTGCTGGCCACCATCCAGGCCAGCTGGCTCAGTCCGAAAAAAATCAGACAAATTACGGTCGTGGGCAGCCAGCAAATGGTCGTTTGGGATGATTTGCAGTTGGGTGCTCCCATCGCCTGCTATGACAAGCGAGCCAACCTGACAAGGAGCTATCGGGATTATGGCGAGTTCCTACGGGTCTCCACATGGGAAGGAGATATCAATATGCCCAAAGTGGGCACCGAGGAGCCGCTTCAGGCGCAGACAAGATCTTTCATCGATGCAGTCGCCAAGGGCGCGCCCGCCTTATCGGGAGGAGATTTCGGCGTTGGCGTTGTGAAAGTGCTCGAAGCAATAAGCTCTTCGATGAAGAGGAACGGCCATCCGGTTCGGATTCCCGCGTGAACGACGTATTTATCCACCCAAAGGCTTTAGTCGAAACTGAGAGCGTTGGCGCTGGAACTCGGATATGGGCATTTACACACGTTATGACAGGTGCTCGAATCGGGAAAAACTGTACGATTGGCGATCATTGCTACGTCGAATCGGGAGCGATCATCGGCAACAACACCATCGTGAAAAACGGCAACATGATTTGGGAGGGTGTGCAGCTCGAAGAGGCTGTCTTCGTAGGGCCTCATGTGTTCTTCACGAATGATTTGTACCCCCGCTCGCGGCATCTTGCCGAGGCGAACAAGCGGTATCGCGATAAACGAAATTGGCTTCAGCCCACAATAGTTGAGCAGGGCGCGTCGCTCGGGGCCGGCGCGGTGATACTGGCAGGAATCACCATCGGACAGTATGCAATGGTCGCGGG
>Ga0307479_10004254_pt1 | contig 13089 bp, 10 predicted proteins | sample atmos_gasesECM4C_FD_203743 | JGI IMG/M metagenome (GOLD analysis project Ga0307479, IMG submission 203743) | Hardwood forest soil microbial communities from Morgan-Monroe State Forest, Indiana, United States - atmos_gasesECM4C_515 | ecosystem: Environmental > Terrestrial > Soil > Temperate...
CAGGACGCTCTCGTCATGCTGCATATCCGCATCCATCACCGCGATGTAACGAGCAGGAGTGGCCAGCATTCCCTCGATGCAGGCGGAAGAGAGACCGTGCCGGCCGATGCGCTCCAACACTCGAACCCGCCGGTTCGTAGCCGCCAGGCTGCGGACACACTCCGCAGTGCCATCGGGAGAGTGGTCGTCAACGAAGATCGCTTCCCACTCTGTTCCGGCGAGCGTCTTTTCCAAAGCCGCGATGACAGCCTCGACGTTCTCTCTTTCATTGAAGGTCGGGATCACGATTGCCAATTCCAAGGGCGATGGCAGCGAACCTGCCTCGGGAGAACCAGGATCCGGAAGCGTGGCCGTACCAACAGGAAGGTTCATGGAGACCGGGGGCACCATTGGCATTATTCTAATTCGCCGCTGCAACCACTTGATCCAAATTGTCAAGAGGATGCCGATAACTCACAGGTTTCCCGACCTGCCCTCACAACGTGTTTGCGGCTTAGATTCCATTTCGGGGCAAGTTTCGCATGAGGAAGATCGCACGCACCCGATGGTGTCAGGATGGCCCATGGATACCTTCTCCCTTGAGCGGGAAGGGACAAAACTTTCGGTATCATGTATTGCTTCCATCCACGCTGTCTCAAGCCCTTTGCTTTTCAATTTCTCGTGCTGGCAATGTCGCTGACCTCCACGATGACTTTGGCGCAACCGTTGACGGTTGACGCCAGCGGCAGGGAGAGCGCCTATTCGAACGAGGCGCCAGCCGTGATTCCAAGTCCCTAGCGACTCGGGCGACCTGACTTTTCGCGAAACGCGGCTCAAGGCCACTATGGAAAGGGTTTGCAAACTTGTGACTATTTAGCATGTCCTAGTGAGACCTAGGACTGTACTCACGAATGTTGCAGACTTACGCCCATGGCCTCCCCCAGATACCGCCATAGGGCTCTCTCTGTTCAATTGTTCGCACTTTTATTCGCACTTTTCCTTACCTGTCAGATCAGTCTTGCGCAAAACGGTGCAGATCCGAATCTGTGGCAGCGAGGCAGTGCTGGTTCTGACCCTCTAACTTGCGCTCCCTGTCATTTTTGGTTTGGCGCTGTCCCCGTGGGACGAACTGCAACGCAGTCGGCGAAATTTACTAACACGGGTTCAACCGCGATAACGCTTTCCAGACTGTACCCGCAGGCTCCCGGATTTAGCCTGAATAATTTATCGCTGCCGATGAAGCTCGGTGCGGGGCAGAGCGTCCAATTCAGCATCAGCTTCACCCCCCGTGCAGCCAGCCACACAGATGGTAATTTTGAAGTGATCAATAGCACCGTATACGGGCCTTTCTTCCTCGACGTCCATGGCACGGGCGTAACCGGGGGCATCCTAGGTGCCAACCCCTCGAGCGTCAGCTTTGGCAGCGTGTCGCCGGGAAAGAGTGAAACTCTTCCTGAAACTTTGACCAACTCAGGCAGTTCCAGCCTCACCGTCTCCCAAGTCCGTCCGGCTGGCGCTGCGTTCAAAGTGAGCGGATTAAGTTTGCCTCTGACGCTCGCCCCCGGACAAAGCTTCACTTTTGGCGCGGTCTTTTCCCCCACGACAGGGGGTCGCACTACCGGCAGCATTTCGGTGATATCAACCGCTTCGAATTCATCGCTCACAATATCGTTGTCAGGCGCCGGCGCGGCTTCAGGACAGTTAGCGGAGTCTCCCAGCAGCACGAATTTCAATAACGTGACAGTAGGGACGAGCAAGAGCCTGCCAATTATGCTCAGCGCAACCGGGTCGAGCGTCACCATCTCGTCCGCCACTACCAATAATTCGGAATTTACGCTGGGCGGAGTGACATTTCCGCTGACCCTGGCGGCTGGAAAAAGCGCATCGTTTAGTCTGAATTTCAAGCCTCAAAGCTCTGGCACCGCATCGGGCAGCATTTCCTTTGTCAGCAACGCTTCGAACTCCCCAATCGCAGAAGCCGTCACCGGAAGTGGCATTTCGACAACCGGCCATAGCGTCAATCTGAGTTGGAATGCGAGTAGTTCAAAGGTCGTCGGTTACAACGTTTATCGCGGCTCTGTTTCAGGGGGCCCTTACATCCAGATCAACTCGACTGTCGATCCCAGCACTACTTATACGGACACCACGGTGGTGGGTGGGAACACTTATTACTACGTCTCGACCTCCTTGAATTCGAGCGGCATCGAGAGCGGATTCTCGAATCAAGTGAAGGCGGCGGTCCCTTCACCGTAGCCCGATCCCGTAAGGTGACCGTGCCCAGCCACATTAGTTAATACGTTTAGTTTCATTACTTTAACTACACACAACTGAAGTGTCAGCTTTAATACTCCAAATCGAGCAGCAGGAAAGTTACGTAAGTTGTCGTATCACTGCCTCGCGATGATGCACCTCTGAACTCTAGCCACCTCGACCGCTATCGCAAAGAATGGATCGCTGTGAACAACTGCAAACATCGCGCAGGAGGTTACCTCCTGTTACTAGGCCTGACGACTGCACTTTTCGTGGGCTGCGGCGGCGGCACCGGCACCACTACGAAGTCTGTTACTGCCGGCAGCGCGCAGCTCGCAGTGTTTCCTCCGTCCATGAACTTCGGCAGTGTGCCTGTCGGCGCGAGCAAGGTATTGCCAGGCACTCTGACGGCAACTAACGCCAGCGTTACCGTATCGTCAGCAGCATGGAGCGGTGAAGGGTTTTCGGTCAGCGGGATCAGTTTCCCTGCGGTAGTGCCGGCGGGACAGGGTATTTCCTTTACAGTTACCTTTGCTCCACAGACGGCGGGGAATTCTCCCGGAAGCATCAATTTTGTAAGTAGTGCCTCAAACTCTCCGGGGTCGCAAGTCCTCAGCGGCAATGGAACTCAATTGTCGACGCATAGCGTGAACTTGTGGTGGGATCCCAGCACCTCTCAGGTGATGGGCTATAACGTTTATCGCGGCATAAAGAACGGAGGACCGTATTCGAGGTTGACCTCCACGCCGCAACCAAGCACAAGCTATGACGACGTAACGGTTCAATCCGGGCTTACCTATTTCTATGTGACCACCGCGGTGGATTCGGACTGGAAAGAAAGTTCATATTCGAATCAAACGGCGGCCGCAATTCCGTAGAGAGGACGATTGCGGGACCTCCTTGTCACAAAGAAACGATCAAGCGCCGGTCGGATGTGACGCTGGCGCCAGAGATCGCTGATCTTCGCTCCGGCGTAACATCCAGAGCAGAAACAAAATCGCCGCCAGCGCCAAAACAAAAAACACAACTCCGCCTCTATGGTGCAGGTTTCCAAACAGGTATCCCGGATCTACATGAATTCCTAGCATTGACAGAGCGAAAATTCGAAATCCATTCCTGGCAATCGAAAGCGGAATCGTCGCGAGCACAACCAGAATTTTCCTGCTGGTCGAGCGTAAAAAAAGATGTGCCAGCACCATACCCGTGACCACTAACATCAGCGTGGAACGAATGCTGCTGCACTCTTTAGCCACTTCAATCGTCAACCGTGGGATATACAGCAGAACGCCGTTTTGCCTTACCGGAACGCCAGCCAAGGCAAAGAGCTCTCGGGCCGTCCAAGCGGAGCTTCGCTGTAAGCCACTGACCAGGGGATTCAAGATGGTTTCCGGAATCGGTACGAGCCAGTATAGGAAGCAAATAGGAAAGACCAGGGTCCGCGCAATACGACTCCCGAAGCAAAAGACAAAGGCCGCAATCCACCAAGTTACCAGCGCGGCCATGTTTAGAGAAAGTCGGACGTCGGGCAAGACCCGTCCCGCCCCAAAGCTGCCAAAGCAGCCGATGAGAGAAGCGAGCAGAATTAACGCCGAACCAAGCGGAACATTCGGCTCAAGCGTGCCGTCGACCGAGTGCCACTCCAGAAAGATAAGCACAGCGCTCACGGGAACAATCAGGAAGATATGAGTGTACTGGCCATCGTTCGCCGCCAGCACAAGCGTGGTGGTTAATGGACGCCACCAAATTGCTAGAGAAATCGCTCCGAGTAGGGCAAAACGCAGTTGTGGCGAGAACTTGGTCATCCAACCTTCGGCCTGCTGTGCTGGTCGGTCTCCACTCGCTAACAGGGCACAATTTTCGCGCTGCGGATGCCGCGGGTAGCGTTGCGCGTGTCCACCACCAGTTGTGATTCGCGCACGATGCGTTCGTAGTCATAGTCAGAGTGGTCGGTCACGATCAGCACGCAATCGTATTGCCCGAGGTTTTCCAGCGTCGCGCACTTCATCTGTAGATCGTACTTTCGCCCCTTACCCACAGTTGGGAAATAGGGATCGTGGTAGCTGACCATGGCCCCCTGCTTTTGCAGCAACTCGATGATCGTGAGAGCGGGCGATTCGCGAAGATCGTCAATGTCCTTTTTGTAAGCCACACCCAGAACCAGTACCTTGGCCCCGTTCAGCGCCTTCTTGTGCTGATTCAAGGCTTTGGACACCGATTCCAGCACGTGATACGGCATATTGGCGTTGATCTCGCCCGCCAGTTCGATGAAGCGAGTGCGGAAATCCCATTCCTTCGCCTTCCATGCCAGATAAAAAGGATCGATGGGGATGCAATGCCCACCCAATCCAGGTCCCGGATAGAAGGCATGAAAACCAAACGGCTTGGTGGAAGCCGCTGCGATCACTTCCCAGATATCCAAGCCCATACGCAGCGACAACAACTTCAGCTCGTTCACTAAAGCAATGTTCACGCAGCGGTAAATGTTCTCCAGGAGCTTAGTCATCTCGGCCACGGCCGGCGATGAGACCCGCACCACACGGTTAAAGATCGCCCCGTACAATGCTGCCGCCAGTTCCGAGGCTTGCGGATCGAGCCCCCCTACCACCTTTGGAATATCCCGCCGCGCTACCGTTTGATTGCCCGGATCTTCCCGCTCCGGCGAGAACGCTACATAAAATTCCTGTGCGCTCGATGCGCCTGGCCGCGCCGCCTTCAGACCGTGGCGGTTCCCCTTTTCGAGGATGGGAATCATGACTTCTTCGGTCGTCCCGGGATAGGTTGTGCTTTCTAGTACCACCAAATGACCGGCGCGCAGATGAGGAGCGATGGCTTTCGCCGTGTCAGTGATGTAGCTGAGATCGGGCTCGTGATATTCGTTTAGCGGCGTGGGCACGCAAATGATGATGGCATCCATCTCAGCCAACCGTGAATAGTCAGTAGTGGCGTCGAAACCGCAGGCCCGCGCCTGCTGGATCTCGCTGGCCGCAATGCGAAAAATGTAAGATCCGCCCTGGGTCAGCGTAGACACCTTGCGCTGGTCGATGTCGAAGCCGGTCACCGGAAACTTCTGCTCGCTGTAAAGCAACGCCAGCGGCAGGCCTACATAGCCCAGTCCCATGATGGCAACCCGCGCGTGGCGCTTGTCAATCCGGCTCTTCAGTTCGGAAAAAATAGTCGTCAATGAGGACTCAGTTATCGTCATTGTCATTGGAAATTTAGGAGTCGCGTCTGAATTCTAGCATGTCAATCCGCGGTATTGAGCTGCCCGGAAGGCGTTGAACCGAGGTTATATACTCACCTAGTGCGCATTTGGATCGGTTAGAGCAGCTACGTCCATCGTGGACTACATCATTCATGCCCGATCAAAACTTTGACATTGTGGTGATCGGCGGCGGAATCATCGGACTGTCGACCGCCATGCACGCCACGGCACTCTATCCCCAGCTGCGTCTACTGCTGGTGGAAAAAGAAGTCGGCGTAGGCCGACATCAAAGCGGACACAATAGCGGAGTGATTCACTCCGGCATCTACTACAAGCCGGGATCGATGAAGGCGCGGTTGTGCGTAGAGGGTGCTGCGGCCATGCTGGAATTCTGCCGCGAGCACAATATCGCCCACCAGGTTTGCGGGAAGCTGATCGTAGCTACCCGGGATGAGGAGCTTCCTCGTTTGCAATCTTTGCTTGAACGCGGCCGGGCAAACGGAATTGCCGGGCTGCGCCTTCTCGAACCAGATCAGTTCCGCGAGATCGAACCTCAAAGCGGAGGCCTGCGCGGGCTGCACGTGCCGGGCGCGGGCATTACGGACTATGCCATCGTATGCAACAAATATGCCGATATTGTGACCGCGCACGGCGGTACCGTGAAGACCAACACAGAGGTGGTGGGTATGGTCGAGCGTGGCGGGAAAACGGTGGTCGAGACTAGCGGTGGCGTGTTCGAGGCTGGTTACGTAATAAACTGCGCCGGGCTGCACAGCGATCGTGTAAGCCGCATCGCGGGACAAGAACCTGAAGTGATGATCGTACCGTTTCGCGGAAAATATTACGAACTAGTTCGGGAGAAACAAGATATTGTACGAGCACTCATTTATCCTGTGCCAGATCCACGGTTCCCGTTCCTTGGTGTGCATTTCACCCGCCGGATTGATGGCACTGTGGATGCCGGGCCGAACGCAGTGCTCGCCTTCAAGCGGGAGGGTTATCGCTGGACCGATTTCAACCTTCGTGACGCCGCCGGCGTGCTCACCTATCCAGGATTTTGGCGTATGACGTCCAAATATTGGCGTGATGGAGCAGGTGAGGTCTATCGGTCTCTAAGAAAGAGCGCGTTCGTAGGAGCTCTACAGCGGTTAATTCCTGGGATCCACGATTCCGACCTGGTGGCCAATGGCTCCGGAGTGCGCGCGCAAGCTCTGAGGCGGGATGGATCCCTGGTGGATGACTTTCAGTTCGTGCGCGCGAAAAACATGCTGCACGTTTTGAACGTTCCGTCGCCAGCCGCAACGGCTTCTCTCTCGATTGGACGCGAGATTCTACGAATGGTGGCCGAGGACGTACGAGCGGCGTGCGTAAAGTGAGTGGCGGTACCGCCGGACGGGCTCCTGGATGCTTGCACTCGGCTTTTTCAGCCCGCCACGCAGCACTCCGCGTGCGTTTAACCTTGATCGATCCTTCAGAGCATCGCAACGAGATGTACATGACGAGATAATTTATCAACATTGCGAAAGCAGCTGCCGTCAACATTCACGAAGAAGAGTCTTCCCAAGGATTCTCGATCTAGGCTTGCTCCCCACCCCTACGCTTCAGCCGGTGTTCTAGCGGGAACCGTATTTTCGGTCCAGCGACGGGGCGTGCTTACCCTGTTCTCACCGATCGACGTACTCACTCCAGACAACGTTGCTCCGACCCAGCCTGTCCCAATCATTCTCCAGAACCCGAAGGAGCCCCGCCGGGAATTGTCGCTGGTTCGGTGGGGACTCGTTCCATCATGGGCGCACGACTCTTCTGGCGCAGCCAGAATGATCAACGCAAGATCGGAAACAGCGGCCACAAAGCCCGCGGTCCGCGATGCACTGAAGTTTCGCAGGTGCCTCATCCCCGCAGACGGTTTCTATGAGTGGCAGAAGACAGGGAAAACGAAGCAGCCGTACTGTTTTGAAGTCAACGAAGGCAAGTTGTTCGCGTTCGCGGGAATATGGGATCGGTGGAAGGACGCAAGCGGCGAGACCGTCGAGACCATCTCCATTCTGACCACGACCCCAAGTGTTGTTACCTCGGCGGTCCACGACCGCATGCCCGTCATTCTTGATCGAGACAACTACGATTTGTGGCTTGATCCGGGGATGAGGGATGTGACTGCTGTGTCCGAACTGCTGAAGCCATGCAATGCTCGACTGATGCGGTGCTATCCCGTGAGTACGAGGATCAATCACGTTGCGAATGACGACGAGGAGTGTTCGCGACCCGTTGAGATCGACGAGGGTCAAAATCGACTTTTCGTCTGAGGAAGACCCGAGCCTCGTGAATGACACCGCGAAATCCGTTGTTTTGGATCGTGAGCTTGAGCAGGAGAAGAACCAAAGTCCATCCAGCCCGCGCATCCGGTGCCCGCTTTGCGGCTGGTCTCCCCGAAAGGAAGACAAATGGTTCTGCACCTGCGGCAACGAGTGGAATACTTTTGATACACGAGGCGTCTGCCCAGCCTGCCTCCACCAGTGGGCTGAAACCCAATGCCTTTCTTGTAGCCGATGGTCGGCGCACACGCTCTGGTATGCACATTCGTGAGAACGGGAGGCAGTCAAGTGAAAGTGGTTCTCTGCGGAGCGACAGGAATGGTCGGTCAAGGCGTCCTTCGTGAATGTCTGCTCGACCCTGATGTCGAAACTGTCCTTGCTATTGTCCGCAGTTCCAGCCTACCGCAGCATGACAAACTGCGTGAAATCGTGCAGCACGACCTGTCTGATCTCTCGGCGATTGAAGCGAGGCTCTCAGGCTATGATGCTTGCTTTTTCTGCCTTGGTGTGTCGGCGGTAGGGATGAACGAGGAGGCGTATCGGAGGTTGACATACGACCTCACGGTCTCCGTGGCTCGAACCTTAGGCAAGCTCAACGCCACAATGACGTTCATCTACGTGTCAGGGGCGGGAACAGATAGCACAGAGCGCGGGAGAATCATGTGGGCGCGGGTGAAAGGCAGAACGGAAAACGCACTCTTGCAGGTGGGGTTCAAAGCTGCGTACCTGTTTCGCCCCGCTTACATTCAACCACTTCACGGGGTTCGCACGAAGACGGCATGGTATGGCGCAGCTTACGCGTTGATGAAGCCTCTGTATCCGTTATTGAAGATGCTTTTCCCGAACTACGTGACGACGACCGAATGCGTAGGTCGCGCCATGTTGAATGTGACCAAGCGAGGTTTTCCGAAACCTGTCCTTGAGAATCGCGACATCAACCGGATGTGTGGATGAATTTGTGCTGAGGTCTAGCTCTCGATTTCGCCGAGTCGAAGTTGGGGGGATTCAGAGCGGCAACATACGCCATACCGCTGCCACAGCCGAAACCAAGGGCTGTGCGCGAGCTTCTCGTCGTGCCTTCGATTCGCAGCAGAGATGTCGCTTGGGCTGAGTGGCCTTATATCCGGCGCTTCGAACATTTCCTGTAGCTGCTCGATGTCGTCAATGATGCGTTCAACGTCCATACGTCACAATCATCTAGCAGGAACCGCGAAGGCGTTTTCTTATTTCTAATGCAACGATGCGGAGCGCTCGATGAGATCAGCCACTTCGTCGGGCTGATCCTCCACAACGTAGTGTACGGCATTCTGAATCAACCCCGTCTCGACGTGAGTGCAGCCACTTGCATGGAGACCTTCCGCGATCTTGCCACATACTACTGCCCCATTGAGGTAGTCCAGATCATCGCTGCTGTTAATAGGATGATGATGCTGCTGGTGCCCCACGCAATCACATTGGCAAGTTTGGAGTTTGTGTACTCACCCATCAGTTCTTTGCGGTTGACCAGAAGCAACATGAATACCAGCAAGAACGGGAGCAAAGCACCATTCGCGACCTGTGAGAACAGAATGAGCTTGATCAAGGGCAACCGAGGAATCAGCACTATGCCCGCCCCGCAAACAATCAGGAACGTATACAGCCAGTAAAATACAGGTGCCTCGGAGAATCGCTTGTTGACCCCCGACTCCGCACCTAATCCCTCGCAGATGTTGTATGCCGTCGCGAGCGGCAAGATGGCAGCCGAAAGCAAAGCAGCGTTGACAAGCCCGAGAGCAAAGAGCAAATACGCAAAATCCCCGGCAAGAGGTCGCAATGCAACCGCTGCCTCGGTCGCATCCGAAATGTTCCGAACTCCCGATACGTTCAGAGTGGCAGCGCAGGCAAGCACAATGAAGAATGCGATCACGTCCGTCATGATGCAGCCCGAAATGACATCCCAGCGACACAGCGAGTACTGCCGCTTGCCGATCCCCTTCTCGACAACCGATGCTTGCAAGTAAAACTGCATCCACGGAGTGATTGTTGTCCCAATCAAACCGACGACCATGATTAGGTAATCGGAACTCCTGATAACCTTCGGCACGAAAGTATCGTGAACAGCGGCGTGCCAGTCGGGATGCGCGAGGAGAGCGGACACCGGATAAACCAAAAAGACCAGCGAGAATAGGATCAGAATGCGTTCGAAAGGCTTATACGAATTGTGAACGACAACGATCCACACCAAGAAGGCACCGATGGGCACGACAATGTACTTGCTGATGCCAAACAGCCCCATGCCTGACGCCAATCCTGCGAATTCGGCGACGATGTTGCCCAAATCAGCTAAACCAAAGACGAATGAGACAAAGAAGGTAGCTCGAATGCCAAACTCCTCTCGGATGAGATCATGAAGACCTTTGCCCGTCACCGCACCCATGCGGGCTGCCATTTCCTGAACAACGATCAGAGCGATAGTGGTCGGGATTAGAGTCCAGAGCAATGCATATCCAAACTTTGCACCAGCTTGGGAATAGGTAAGGATTCCTCCGGGGTCGTTATCGACGTTAGCGGTAATGAAGCCGGGACCAAACACCGCAAAAAACGCGAATAAGCGATAGCGGAGCAACTTGGCAGGACGGGGAACTTCTTTCAGACGCATGAGGGCACCTCCTGCTCGAAAAAGGTACGAGCACGGCCTGCTGCACAAGCGCAGGCGATTTTTGGAGGGTGAAGCCTAGACGCTACGGCTTGACGCTCGGCCTAGATTCACTCGCTCGGGTTCAGGTTTACCCCGTCGAAGCGAGTGGCCGACTGCGACATCAGGCGGGCACTATCGACGGAGCATGATTTCCAAAACTACTCGGGGGCTCGGATTGTTTCGGCTCAGTCATAAGAATTCGGATCGCTACTGCAACCACCTACACCTTACCACGCCCGAAAAGCATTGACCCAATTACAAACGCTGGAATCACCACAGATATAATTCCTCCGCAATGACCAAGAAGATTCTCGCCATGGCGCTGGTGGTCGCCGCCCTCATGCCGTGGCTTGCGAAAGAGAAACGCCGTCTGTCAGCGGCTACAAGTAGTGCTGCGTTGAGGGCGGATGCCGCTCAGTCGGCGCTGGTGACTGCTGCGCCACGGCTGCTTTGGTCGTTGGTGGTTATCGTCTGTAGCTTCAGAAGGTATACCGGGCGGACTAGCGAGTTCGAAAATTTCTCATCAACAGAATCATTCGTTTGCCGCGGCTGCGGGAAACCCCTTTTGAACCACTAGTGCTAAGGGCCTATTTCCGCTTGGGGCGCTGGAGATAACTTCCTGTTCGCCCGTGACTCAGTCTGAACCAGCAACCGCCACATCGCTCCGTCGGTAAACACTAGCCGACTTATCAGGACTAATCCCTTCCAAGGGCGCAGTTTGAGTCAACCGGGTACCAAAATTGCCTAATGTACTCCGGAGAGAAGGTCTTAGTCGGGCTCGAACACGGTAAAGCGGCTGACTATGCGATGCGACTGAACCTCGCCGCACAGATAAATTTGGTCAACGGGGCGCTGCCGCGAATGAGCGTTGGAGGAAGAATTGTTTTTGTAACCAGCCATCTTGCGCACTTTTATGGAACCGGATCATTCGCCGCTGGCATTCCACGCCGACATGCCAATTTACATCCAGTGTCCAAGAACTAGGATTCCAGCAGAGCTCGTAACTTGTGAGCGTATCTGCGGCTCGATGTGACCACCGTGCCTTCTGCCAGTACGATGTCGTAAACACCATCGAACATCGGACGAATCTCGCTAATGCAGGCACCGTTCACCATGGCCGATTTCCGCACGCGGATGAAGTGGTGTGGCGCCAGCTTCTCTTCCAGGCGTGCCAGTGTTTCCCGCAACAGGTGGCTGTCTCTGGCGGTGTGTATGCAGGCATAGTTTCCTGCGGCTTCGATCCACAAAACGTTGGCAACGGGAACAAAGAAAATCCGCTTCTTGTCCTTCACCACAAAGCGTTCGAACGGGCGGAGACTACGGAGAGATTGGAGCAGTGGTTCGAGACCTCGATTTGCTTTCCCGCGCTGTTCGAGGACCTGGCGTGCGTGAACCAGGGCCTTCGCAAATCGCTCCTTATCATACGGTTTCAAGAGATAGTCAACAGCGTGCACTTCGAATGCACGAATGGCGTGCGCATCGTGAGCCGTGACGAAGATATAAACGGGAGCGGGGCCGGTCGATGGCTCCGCATTTTCGATGACTCCAAAACCATCCAGATCAGGCATCTGCACATCGAGAAAAACGATGTCGGGATGAAGTTCATTGATCTGCTCCACCGCACTTATTCCGTTCGCCGCCTCGCCTACAACTTCAATGCCGTCGTGTTCGGCCAGATAGCGACGGATACCGCGCCGGGCGAACGGTTCGTCATCGACGATGAGGACTCTGGTCTTCATGCGAACTCCGCAGTGGAATAGTGATGATGGCCTCACAGCCTCGACCGTCGCCCCCGGTAAGTTCCAGCGACGACTTGTCGCCGTAGAGCTGTTTCAAGCGTGACTGGACGTTGGTGAGTCCAACGCCGAATCGCAGGCGCGATCCCGGTGCCGGACCCGGGCCATCATCGCGGACGCAGAGCAAGACTCTGCCGTTGTGGAGCTGCGCAGCGATCTCCAGCCGGCCTGCGGCGGAATCGACGCTGATGCCGTGCTTGATGGCATTCTCGACCAGTGGCTGAAGCGCCAGGCTCGGTACATAGACTCCGAGAAGGTCAGGTGGCACGTCCATGTGAACTTTCAACCGATCATGAAAGCGTGTCTGTTCGATCTCCAGATACTTGCCGACGAACTCGAGCTCGCTCTCGAGGGTGATCTCGTTCTCCCGCCGTTCGAGCGCCATGCGCAGCAAGTCGCCGAGGCAGACCAGCAGATGGCTCGCAGCATCGACGTCTTCCTGCATCAGGACTCCAATGGTGTGAAGACTGTTGAACAAAAAGTGCGGATGTAACTGGCTCTTGAGGTTCTCAAGTTCGGCATGGGAGAGCTGCGTCTCCAGTTGCGCTGTTCTGGTCTGGCGCTCCATAGCGGCCTGGTAAAAGTGGATCGACTGATACAGTCCTACAACTAACCAGTACGTAAGCACGCCAGTAAAGGTCATAGACAGAACACTGACTGCAAACGTCGGGAGAAGGCGCAGCGCACCAGGATCAGTTATGCGAAAAACTGACCACAGAAGTCCACGGCTCAGAAAGTATTCAGTGACCGCTCCTAGGGGAGCCATCAGGAAGGACGTGATTGTGTGGATCGCTATATGAGGTACAAACCTCGGCCCCGTCAACGGGAACCGTTTGGCCAGACCAATCACAAGCGGGGTACACGCCGCCCATA
>Ga0307479_10004255_pt1 | contig 13089 bp, 12 predicted proteins | sample atmos_gasesECM4C_FD_203743 | JGI IMG/M metagenome (GOLD analysis project Ga0307479, IMG submission 203743) | Hardwood forest soil microbial communities from Morgan-Monroe State Forest, Indiana, United States - atmos_gasesECM4C_515 | ecosystem: Environmental > Terrestrial > Soil > Temperate...
CCGCTCGCGGAGCCGATGGAGTAGCAGACCATGTACCCGGCGGTGAGTCGGCTCTGTGCTTCCGGGCGCACACGATAGATCAGGCTCTGGTTGGCGACATGGACCGATTGCAGCCCGAAATCGATCGCCACCACACCGACGACTAGGCCCCACAGCGAATGTGAAAGGAGCGAGATCGGAAGCCAGGAGACGAGCATGATCATGAGCGAAATTCCCGTCGTCCGCTGCGCATGTCCACGGTCGGCGAGCCGGCCTGCGCGGGCCGCGCCGACCGCGCCCATTGTGCCCGCCAGCCCGAACAGACCGACCTCGGTATGCGACAGAGAAAAAGGCGGCGCGCTGAGCGGCAGAACCATGGGGGTCCAGAGCATCGTGATTGCGAAAAAAATCAGCAGCGCGATGGTGGCGCGGATGCGAAGAACCGGCTCCTCGACGAACAGCGTGAACACCGACCCGATCAGGCGCGGATAAGGGATGTGGGCGCTCGGAACGGCCTGGCGAGGCAACGCCTTGAATAACAGCGTCGTGACGACCAGCGTGGCCGCCGCCGACAGGATGTAGACGGAGCGCCAGCCAAAGATATCCGACAAGGTGCCCGAGACCGTGCGAGCGAGCAGGATGCCGATGATGATTCCGCTGGTGACAACCCCCACGATGCGACCTCGCTCCGTCGGACGGGCGAGGATTGCGGCATAGGCGACGAGCACTTGTGTCACGACGGCAAGCAGGCCCGCAGCTGCCATGCCGGCCAGCAGCACGGCGCCGGTCGGCGCAAAGGCGATCGCCAGCAGCGCCAACGCAGATAGCAGCGACTGGCCGACGATGAGACGGCGACGATCGAGAAGGTCGCCGAGCGGCACCACCAAAAGCAGGCCGAGCCCATAGCCGACCTGGGTGACGGTGATGACAAGGCCGATCGTGGCGTGGGTGATGCCGAACTCATCCGCCATCGTGTCGAGCAAGGGCTGGGCATAATAGACATTCGCTACTGCAAGCCCGCAGGCGACAGAAAACAGCGACGCGACGGCGCCGGATATGCCCTCTCGGCTCTGTACCCTGGGCGCCTCCGAGCGCGCAGGTTCGGCAATATTGTCTCGCATGGCCGCTGGCGCAGCACCGCCATCAAAGCGCATCTCGCTCTCCTATCGATGGTAGTTTTTATCTGAAACCACGTGAACCGCAGAAACGCAGTGCACGCGACGTCAAGCGGCGCATGCATCGGGCGTGTTCAGTAGGGTCGAAACGCTAAAGCGTGGCGGCAAACCGCTTGATATGCGCCGCGATCACCTCGCCCTGCTCCTCGAGAGCGAAGTGCCCGGTATCAAGCAGATTAAAATCCACCTTCTTCAGGTCCCTTTGATAGGGATAGGCACCGTCCGCCGGGAAGATGACGTCGTTCTGCCCCCAGACAATCAGCGTCGGCGGCTGATGCCTGCGGAAATATTCGTGCCACTCGGGATAAAGGCCGGGGTTGGTCCGATAGTCATAAAGAAGAGCGAGCATGATCTCCATGTTGCCTGGGCAGTTTACGAGCGCGCTCTGCAAAACCCAACTGTCCGGACTGATTTTCGAGATGTCTTTGGCGCCGTGGGTATAGTTCCATTCCAGTGCTTGATCCGAGATGCCGGCATCGCGAATCTTCTGAAAATTACTGGGGGACGGGTCTTGCCACAAGGCGCGGACCGGACTCCAGAAGCTGTCAGGCAACCCTTCCTCATAGGCATTGGCGTTCTGGACGATCAGAAACGAGATGTTCTCCGGTCGCCTGTTGGCGAGACGAAATCCGACCGGCCCACCGAAATCCTGCATGTAGAGGGCATATCGCTCGAGGCGCAGCTTGTCCGTGAACTTCTCGATCACATCAGCCAGGTGATCGAAGGTGTAGGAAAACGCGCGATGCGACGGCGCATCGCTATAGCCGAAGCCGGGATAGTCGGGCGCGACAAGATGAAACTGGTCGGCAAGCTGGTCGATCAGCTCGCGAAACATGAAAGACGATGCGGGGAAGCCGTGAAGCAGGAGAAGCGTGGGATTCCGCTCGTTGCCGGCTTCGCGATAGAATATCTTGAGCCCGTCGATTTCCGCCGTGCGATAGTGCGTCATGCCTGTCTCCTCTGCCGGGAGACCTGCATGTGCAGGCTCTCCCGGTTTCACATTGAAACCATGAGATGCTCATAACAGTTGTGGTTTTAATCTGCAACCATTATTGTCGCTGAGAGACACCGCCCTGCTTCGATCTGACGACAGCAGGTGCGGTGCTCCCGAGTTGAGCCACGGAAGGGCAATTTCGCGATGGGCAAGAGAACCAGTCACAAGGACGTCAGCTGTCCGGTGGCCAGACCATTGGACGCGATCGGCGACTGGTGGTCGCTGCTGATCGTTCGCGATGCCTTTGATGGATTACGGAGATTTGGCGAGTTTCAGAAGAACCTCGGCCTCGCCAAAAACATTCTGTCGGCGCGCCTTCACAATCTCGTCCAGCACGGCATCATGGACGCCGTCCCCGCCTCAGACGGCAGCCCCTACCAGGAGTATGTGCTGACCGAGAAGGGTCGGGGCCTGTTCCCACTCCTGGTCGCCCTTCGGCAATGGGGCGAGGAATTTTTCTTCGCGCCCGAAGAGTCGCACGTTGTTCTCGTCGACAAGAAGCATGGTTTGCCGGTGCGAAGGCTGGAGCTTCGCTCGCAGGACGGGCGCGTGGTAGGGCCTGAGGATACCATCGTGCGGGGATTTGGCGGCAACTGAGCCCCGCGAAACGGCGGTAAGATTGGCCTTCCGGAGATCCTCCGCTCCGCGCGGCGGCTCGTTGATCCCGATCAACGGTTTTGGCCAGACCGGCAAGCGTGCGCTGTCAAATCTCGGCGAGTTGTCGCCCATTGCATTGGCGTTCATGTAGCTTGGTCTAGCAACGCCTGGGCGCGATCCCCAAAGGGAGCCATTGCATGAAGCCCCTCAACCGGCGGCGGGCGATCAAGCTCGCCTCCTCGTTTCTCGCGACGGCACCGCTGCTGAGCAGCGCAAGCCGGGCGCAGACCGCGTCCGGCACGGGAGCGGTCGTCTTCGACGTGGCGAATTTCTTGGGCTCCGGCGTCGATGCCGATGCCGCCTTCGCCAAGGCGCTTGCCGCGATTTCCAAGGCGGCCGGCGACGCGGCGAAGGCCGGCGGGCCGGTTCACATCATCCTCAATCTCGGCAGGAACGCCACCTACCGGATCAATCGGCCCCTCGCCTTCAAGGGCCTCCATGGTTTCGAGCTCAATGGCAATGGCGCGCAATTGATCAACACCGCGCGCGGATCGACGCTGACGATTTCCACCTGCAGCCATGTCACCGTTCGCGATCTCAGCATCGACTATGACCCGCTGCCGTTCACGCAAGGAACCATCGCCGCCTTCGACAAGGCCGCGCTCCAGATCAACGTCAAGGTCGACGCCGGCTATCCCGAAGATCCAGCGTTCCTCGCCACCATCACGGACGGCTTCTTCAAGGTCATGGACCGCCGCACCAAGGCGCTGAAGCCGGGCGCGCGGGATTTCCTCAACCCTGTCAAGGTCGAACGGATTTCGCCGGGGCTGATCAAAGTTCATCTGCGCTGGGGCGCGAACGATTGCTTCCCAAGCCAGCTTCCCGTCGTGGTCGGCGATGCGGTCATGATCGCCAGCGGCAACGCCCATGCGATCGTCGTCGACGGCAGCGCCGCGACGAGCTTCATTGATCTAAAACTCCTGGCCTCGCCCGGCATGGGCATCCTGGAGAACGGCGGCACGGGCTCGATGATGCTGCAAAAGGTGTCTGTCGTTCCCGGACCGCGGCCCAACGGTGCGGCGATGGACCGGCTGGTGTCGACCAATTCGGACGGCTCGCACTTCATCACCGTCGAGCAGGGACCGACGATGGAGGACTGCAGCTTTGCCAACACCTCCGACGACGCGGTGAATGTGCACGGCTTCTATTACTATGTCGTCGAGAAACCCGCACCGCGGCGCTACCTGCTCACTCCCAAATGGGATATCGGCCTGGCGCTGGGAGACGAGATCGAAAGCTGCGATCACGCGACCTTCCGCTCGCTCGGGCGGACCAAGATCGAACAGTTCAGCAAGCGGCACGCGCCCGAACTGAAGGGCAAGATTGCGCCGATCTGGAAGAACAAAAGCCCGACCACCCAGCCGGACCTGATCTACGACGTGGTGCTGCAGCAGGACCTGCCGCTCAAGATCGGCGATTCCATCACCTCGCTGAGCCGGCTCGGCGCCGGCGCTGCGATCCGGCGCTGCAGCTTTCACGCCTGCGGCCGTGTCCTGGTCAAGGCGCCGAACGCGGTGGTCGAAGACTGCCAGTTCACCTATTCCTCGGGGAACGCGCTGCAGGCCGGCAGCGACATAGGTTTCTGGTCGGAGTCCGGCTTTGCCGAAAATCTCGTGCTCAGGGGTAACCGCTTCACCCACAGCATCACCGGCGCCAACGAGCTTACCGGCGGCAGCGGCGCGCTCGGCACCATCTATGTCGGCATGTCCTTTCCCGAGGGCGCGAAGGGTTTTCAAAACAATTTCCAGAACCGCAACGTGACCATCGAGGGCAACCATATCGACGATTCCTACATCTACGCGATTTTCGTCAGCAACGCCGACGGCGTCAAAATCATCGGCAACTCAATCGGCCAGACATTTATTCGTGGCACCGCGTTCGACGCGGGCCAGCTCTACGGCATCAAGCCCGACAGCGCGATCTTTGTCGGAAGGTCGAGGAATGTGGCGATCGACAACAACACGATGGCGCGGGGCAAGGTGGCGAAGACCGCGGTCGCGGTCGACGCGACCTGCGACAACGCTTCGGTGCGCGTGGGGAATAACCGGCTGACGTGAGTGGGGTTGGCTTTGTGCCAACGCCGTCATCGCGCGGTGAGATCGTGCTCAAACGTCGTGCTCAAGCGACGCGCGAGATCCATCATCCCCGGCGGCACCGGGGGGTTTTGGCATTGGCGCCGTCGGCTCCGTCGACATTGCAGCCCGTGCATCATCGTGAAACCGCGCCGGCGTCAGCCGGGTCCGATTGACCGACAGGTCGAATACGTCGAACCTGTTGTAGTAGCCGACCACATCGTGGAACTGCTTCGGCTCGACGCATCGGTTGAGGTCGATCTCTGCATAGGCAATACCTTCGTCGTCCTGCAGCACATCTCCCATCACTTCGCCGGTCGGATCGACGAAGAAACTTGCTGCACGCGGCGTGAGATCGATCACATCCGAAATCGTCGGATCGCGCCCGATCAGAACCTCGCGCATGGCCGCATCCATGTAACCGGCGGTGACGATCCCGAACGCCTTGGCCTCGAAGCAATGCGCGCTGGCGCGGATGCGATTGGCGGCGACATTGTTGAAATTGCCGCCGTCGCTCGGCCGGCGCGTCGGCCACATCGGCGGCCAGCTCGAGATATGCACCTGCTCGCCTTGCGCCATCAACGCATAGCGGGCCAGCGGGTTGGTGTTCTCGCCGCAGATCAGGCACCCGATCCGGCCGATCCTGGTTTCCGCCACCTTCAAACCGGCGCCGTCGCCCGATGCCCAGACCAGCTTCTCGTAGAACGTCGGTACCAGCTTGCGGTGATGGACGAGAACGTCTCCCTGCTCGTCGATCAACAGGTTCGAGTTCCACAGGCCGCCGGCGCTGACCGGCGAGCGTTCGCTGATGCCGATCGAGACGGTTATTCCCAGCGCTCGCGCTTCCGCGCAGATCCGCGCGACTTCGGGACCGTCCGCCAGCACCGATTGCTCCACCATGCGAAAGAACAGGTCGTGGTTGTCGATCGGTGCCCAGAGGGCGGCCCAGACCGGAAAGGCCGGCAGATAGGTTTCGGAAAAAGCGATCAGTTCTGCGCCGGCCTTCGCTGCCTCGCGCATGATGTCGATCGCCTTGTCCGTCGTCGCGTGGCGATCAAGAAAGACGGGGGCGGCATGGACGGCGGCGGCCTTGAAGCGGGGAAGCATGGTATCTGCGGTCTCGGATGTCTTTAGGGGCCGCACCGCTATCACTTTCAGCTCGCCGAGGCGCACATGAATTGTCGCAAGGCCTGTTGCGGAGGTTCGGACCTGCCGAGCCTGGAACAAAAATTGCAACAGTTTCTGGAGGTTGTTTCCAGAGGTTGAACAGATGAAAGGCCGTAATGTTTGACACCCTCAACTGGGACGACCTGCGGGTCTTCCTGCATGCCGCCCGTGCCGGGAATCTCAGCCAGACCGCCAAGCGGTTGCGGCTCGACCATTCCACGGTGAGCCGACGCATTTCCCAGATGGAAGCCTCGCTCGGGATCGCGGTGTTCGAACGTCACCGGACCGGCCTCAAGCTCAACGAAACCGGCGAACGGCTGTTGCGCCATGCCGAGCGGGTCGAGAGCGCGGTCATCGCCATCCGCGAGGAGGCAAGCGCCGGCGACACCCAGGAGCTGACGGGGACCGTGCGTCTTGCAACCATGGAAGGCATCGCCTCGCTCTATCTCGCGCAGCGTTTCAATCATTTGCGCCGTCTTGCGCCGCGGCTCACCGTCGAGCTCGTGACCTCGGCGCAGACGGTCTACGTCCACAAGCGCGAGGCCGATCTGTTCGTCTCCTTTTTTCGGCCGCCCGGTCCAGGCCTGATCTCCGAACGGATCGGCAAGTTCCGGCTCGGCCTATGTGCCAGCCAGAGCTATCTCGATTGCCACGGCGAGCCCTCCAGCCTGCGCGAACTGCAGGATCATTGGTTCGTGTCCTATATCGAGGATCTGATCCAGGTAGATTCGGTGCGCTGGCTTGCCGACATCATCGAGCAGCCGCGCATCGCCTTCCACTCCAACAGCATGATCGCCCAGATGAATGCGGCTGCGGGCGGGCTTGGCATCGTGCTGTTGCCGAGCTTTGCCACCGTGGGGAGGCCCGACCTCATTCCCGTTCTCCCGGGACTTGCGACGACCGTCCGCGAAGTCTGGCTCAATGTCCACAGCGACCTGCAATTTGCCCCGCGCATTCGTGCCGTCCGCTCCTTCCTCAAGAACACCCTGAAGCAGGATCCGCACATGCAGGTAACCCTTGCCGACAGCGTACCGGAGCTACGCACGGCGGATTGCAAAAATCCGTAGTTCCCTTTGCCGCAGGCGCAGCGGAAGGTTTCGGGCGGCTGCCACCGCGTAGCCGGAGGCGCACAACGAACACTTTTGGGGGCGATGTGAACGTAAATATCCCTGAACATGCCGATCCGGCGCCGCGCGGCGCTGCCTTGGCCAAAAAGCGGCTCAGAATCGCGCTCGTGCTGAGCGCCGCCATGATAGCGGTCTATTTTGGCTTCATGGGACTGTTCGCGTTCGACAAGCCGCTGCTCGGGACGATCCTGGCACCCGGCCTGTCGCTCTGCATCCTGCTCGGTCCCCTCGTCATCATCACCTCTTTCCTGCTTTGCCTCGTCTATGCGTTGTGGGCGAACCGTGTCTTCGACGCGGGGCTTCGCGAACTCGGCGGTTAGGGGCGACGAAGATGGGCAACAACATCATTTCCATCGGCTTTTTCTTCGCCTTCATGGCGCTGACCCTGTTGATCACCTATTGGGCCGCGCGGCGCACCCGCACCACCGAACACTTCTTCGCGGCCGGCGGCGAAGTCACGCCTTGGCAAAACGGCTGGGCGCTCGCGGGGGATTTTCTCAGCGCAGGCGCGCTGCTCGGAATCGCGGGGATCGTCACCTCGAACGGCTTCGACGGGATGATCTATTCGATCGGATGGTTGGTCGGCTGGCCGATCATTCTGTTCCTGATCGTCGAACCCTTGCGCAACGTCGGCAGGTTCACCTTCGCCGACGTCGTCGCCTATCGCCTCCGGCAGCGGCCGGTGCGGCTTGCCGGCGCGATCGGAACGCTGGCCGTGATATTGTTCTATCTGATCGCGCAGATGGTCGCGACGGGATCGCTGATCAAGCTGTTGTTCGGTCTGCCCTACCACTGGTCGGTCGTGCTGGTGGGTAGCGTCATGCTGATCTATGTGCTGTTCGGCGGCATGCTGGCGACCACTTGGGTGCAGGTCATCAAGGCGGCGCTTCTGATGGCCGGCGGCGTGCTGCTTGCGCTGCTGGTGCTGACGCATTTCGACATGAACCCGCTGAAACTGTTCGCGGCCGCCTCGCAGAAATACGGAGCGAGGGTGCTGCAGCCAGGATCGAAGGTCGTGTCGGGACAATGGGATGCCATTTCGCTCGGGCTTGGCCTGATGTTCGGAACCGCAGCCATGCCGCACGTGCTGATGCGGGCCTATACCGTGAGGGATTCCAAGGCAGCGCGGCTTTCGATCGTCTACGCGACGGGCCTGATCGGGGTGTTCCACCTGATGGTGTTCATCATCGGCTTCGGCGCCATGGTTCTGGTCGGCCCCGAGGCTGTCGCGAAAGCGGGCGGCGGCGGCAACATGGCCGCTCCCCTGCTCGCATTGGCAGTCGGCGGCAACGCCTTCTTCGGCTTCATTTGCGCGGTGGCGTTCGCGACCATGCTCGCCGTTGTCGCAGGGCTTACGCTCTCCGGCGTTGCAACCCTCTGTCACGATGTCTGGACCAACGTCGTCAGGAACGGCACGGCCTCCGAGGCCGAGCAGCTCAAGGTGGCGCGCGCCGCCACGGTAGCCATTTCCATCCTCGCCATCATCCTCGGCATTGCGTTCGAAGGGCAGAATGTCGCGTTCATGGCGGGACTGGCCTTCTCGATCGCGTGTGCCGCCAACTTCCCGTCGCTGGTGTTGGCCATTACTTGGCGCCGCTTCACAACACCCGCCGCGGTAGCGAGCATCCTGGTGGGAACGCTGAGTTCGCTGGTTCTGATCTATTTGTCGCCGACGATCCAGGTCGACCTCCTGGGCAAGCCGCTGGCCCAGATCGAAGGCGCCTGGTGGTTCGTATCCCTGCGCAACCCCGCCATCATCAGCATGCCATTGTCGTTCTGTGTCGCGATCATCCTGTCGCTGTTGACGACGGAAGCCAACGCCGATTCGACCTTCGCGGAGATGCAACAGCGCATGCTGTTCGGCCCGCTTCGGCCGGCTGTGGTGTCGCGCGATGAGACGAAGAGTGCGGCGTGATCCGGCGGAACCAACGGGGTCGCGACCTCATTCAGGACGCTTCGACGGTTCCTGCGCCGGCAGTTCGCAACCTGACCTGCTCATGCTCGGCTGGCCAATCCAGAGCCGGTTGAGCCATCGCGTGGTGAGCGAAAGCCGATCACTACCATTCATGCGCGCTTGCGCCTCCTGACAAGGGCCGACCGTGCGGAGCCGGTCGGGTAGCAAGGGATATGTGCGCCGCATCCACTTGAGCGCGCGGCTTGCGCTGCGACGGTCCGCGTCTTCGAACGGCAGTTCGAACTCCTCCCGCAATCGGGCGGGCAGCATCTGGGCGGTCAGGGCCCGATACCACGTCGGCGGCCGGATTCGTGTCGCGGCACCGGAGAATATCTGGTGGGCGATGTCGCGGGCGGCCGGGCTGACGGTGAGGACATCGGATTCGGCCATCGCCTCACGATAGGCCAGGAAAGACTTCCAATCGGGCGCCAGGCTGTCCGCCGGAATGCCGAACAGGGCTGCATATAAGCGCGCCTCGGACCAATATTGTTCGCGCGCATCTTCCGAAAGCGCCGGCAATACCAAGTCATGGGCCAATAACGCGGTTTCCACCAGCGTCGCGTGGACCCAGCGCAGCGCCGACACTTCGTTGGCGTGGTACGGCGAGCCGGCCGCGAACGGCCCGATTGCCGTGGGCAGCACGCCGACCACCAGCGCATGGCGGCGGTACAGCCTTCGGGCGACCACAAGCGCCTGATCCGGAGTGCCAAACACCATCGTGAACATCACGTTGAAGGTGCGGTGGAAGCGTCCGACCGGATCGGTGAAAACCTGCGACTGATCGGCGATGGCGGCGGCGACCCAGGGATGCGCCAACTGCAGCAGCAAGGCACGGCCAGCGCCGAGGAAAACCGCCGCTTCCCGATCGACCCGCCAGGTCACCGAAGCAGGGCCAAAGATGCCTTCGCGCAGTCCTGCGGCGCTGGCGCGAACCCTATCGAGGCTTCGTTCGAAATCCTCCGCGGAAACGAGCATGACGCCTCACATTCAAGCGCGCGCACCGAAGCGCAAGACCGGCGGCAAAAATGCCGAGCCGGCGTCTTACGGCCGCTTCGGGATGTTCAGTCCGCGTTGCACGGCCGGCCGTGCAAGCCCGCGTTCCAGCCACGCCGGAACGTGCGTCAGAGTATCGAACGCGACGAGCTCGCGTGCCTCGTAGAAGCCGACCAAATTGCGCACCCAGCCGAGCATCGAGATGTCGGCGATGGTGTACTCGTCGTCCATGATCCAGTGCCGCCCGTCGAGCCGCGTTTCGATCACGCCAAGCAGGCGCTTGGACTCCGCGACATAGCGCTCGAGCGGACGCTTGTCGGCGATCTCCTTGCCCGCGAACTTGTGGAAGAAGCCGAGCTGCCCGAACATCGGCCCGATCCCGCCCATCTGGAAGTGCAGCCACTGGATGGTCTGGTAGCGGCGCGCCGCGTCGGAGGGCAATAGCAATCCGGTCTTCTCGGCGAGATATTGCAGGATCGCTCCCGATTCAAACAGCGGCAGCGGCTTGCCGCCGGGGCCATCGGGATCGAGGATCGCCGGGATCTTGCCGTTCGGGTTGAGCGACAGAAATTCCGGCGTCTTCTGATCGTCCTTGTTGAAGTCGACGAGATGCACCTCGTAGGGCAGCCCGATCTCTTCCAGCATGATCGAAACCTTGACGCCGTTCGGCGTCGGCAGCGAATAGAGCTGCAGCCGATCCGGATATTGCGCCGGCCAGCGCTTGGTGATCGGAAAAGCGGATAGGTCGGACATCACAACTCTCTTTTCTGCTTGTCTACGATCCACCTAACCTATGGCCGTCACCGGGCGTGGCAAGGGGCATCACATCCGCCGCTGCAATACCGTCACATGCAGACGGCGCCGGATTTCCATGCCCTGCCGCCGGTAGAGCGCGATCGCCGAGCTGTTGTGCGAAAAGACGTGCAGGAACGGAATCTCTCCCCGCGCCACGATCTGGCGGGCCACGGCGCCGAGCAGGAATTGCGCGTAACCGCGACCGCGGTAGTCCGGATGCACGCAGACGGCCGTAATCTCGGTATATTCAGCAGGCTTCATCCGCTCGCCCGCCATCGCCACCAGCCGTCCATCGATCCGGATGCCGAGAAACGTCCCCAACTCGTGCGCCCGCGCGCTGAACGGGCCGGGTTTTGTCAGTTCGGTTAATTCGAGCATCGCCGGAACGTCGGCGGCGCCGAGCGTGACGGGATCGACGCCGGGAAGCGGGCTTTCTGCCGGCGTTCCAAGCATCTGCTCACCCGGCTCGGCGAGCAGAATCTTGAAGTCATCGGACGGGTTCACGGGGTCAGGCGTGAACAGCACGGCGATGTCGGAGCGCGACATCAGCGCGCCGAGGCCAGCGAAACTTTCCGCCGACATGTCGCTGATGGCCGCGAACGGCGCAATCACAGGCGGATAGCGCCGCGCCAGCGCGCCGCCTTCGGCCAACATGTGTTGCCGCGTCGTCAGCGCTGTCCAGATCGGATGATCAAGCGGGTGCATCGGCGGACCGGAATGGCGCATGCTGCGCAGGTACCAACTAGCCGGACGTGCCGTCGTCCAGACTGACGATGACAGCGGCATTGGCGATGATGATGGCGTCGCCGCCACTCTCGGCGGGAATCTCCAGCCCGCCTTTGACCGCGGTGACGGTGACCGTTCCATAAGGCAGCTCTTTCGCAACCGCCGCGGTGTCGACCGAGCCGGGGTACGGCACGCCGATCGTGACATCGACGAACATGTCCTTCGCGGTCTTGCCCACCATGCGGGGAAACCCGATGCTGGAGTGACGGATGGCGTCGGAGACCGCGCGCCGGGCCGCCTTGGTGGCGTCTCGCCCATGGACGTCAACGCCCATGCCCATTTCAGTGATACAGCGCACGCGTGTCATCGGGTTTCCTGCAAATCGTTGGGAGTGCGGTGGAAAGCAAGCGATCTTCCGTGATCCTCGTCGTACCGGCCGCCCAATTCGAAATCAGGGCATTCGCATACTTGCAGATTAACTAGCTCAGTCAGGCCGGATATGAAAGCCTTCGAATCCGGATTGAAACTCGGTTACCCCCGGCGCTTCCGACGACATCCGTCGCAGCCCATTTGGCTATTTCAGCATCGCGGCGCCCAGCCCTGTCGTCGATCATCAAGAATGCGCGAGGCGGTCCGGAGCTGGTCGGCGAACGCCCTCGCCTGTTTCGAACCATCCGCCATAAGCCGATCGATCACGTCATCCAATTCCTGCGCGCTGCGATCAGCTCGATCCGCCGCCTGACGATGCGCGATCGCGCGGTAGCCGTCGGCGAGCAGCACGCTGGTCGTCTCTCCGATTGACGCGGAGGCGTCGCGTGCCTGTCCGAACGATAGCAAGGACGCATCCAGTCTGCCGGCTGCGAGCTGAAGAGCACCGACGAGCCAACGGGCGTTGCCGAGCTTTTGGGGGCCCAGCCCCAATTCCTCGACCAATCGCAGCGACAGCATCGCGAGCTCGAGCCCGGCATCGATATGCGCGGCCTCGATGACCACGCCCTCATCGCCCCAGCCCGGCCAGCAATTGGCGGCCACGTTGTAGGCCAGCGTCTTGGCTGCGGTCTTGAGCTTGACGGTCGCAGCGGCGTCGTGCTCCCGCTCCGATTGCCTCAGATGGTAGTGGACGGCGGCCTTTCCGACGGCGGCCATGCTCGTCACATCCTTGTGCTGGCCGTACAAGATCTTGATCAGCAGCGTGTAGTCGGCGCTGACCTGCTCGGCGTCGTCGTCCGATTCCACGCGGCCGATCGCGGAAGTCAGATCGCCCCTTCGGATCGACGCGAGAGCGAAGTCAATCGTCGCCTCTGGCTCCATGTAACGAATCCTTTTTTGCAGGTTGGGAATCCAGCCCAGATCGCGCGTCGGTCAGGCGCGAATCCCGATCGCCGGCCGAAACGGCGGATCGCCGTCGGTGAGATTGGGAGGCGCTTCCGCGTAATGGTCCAACTGCATC
>Ga0307479_10004256_pt1 | contig 13086 bp, 12 predicted proteins | sample atmos_gasesECM4C_FD_203743 | JGI IMG/M metagenome (GOLD analysis project Ga0307479, IMG submission 203743) | Hardwood forest soil microbial communities from Morgan-Monroe State Forest, Indiana, United States - atmos_gasesECM4C_515 | ecosystem: Environmental > Terrestrial > Soil > Temperate...
CCAGCGAAGCGCCGCGCACGATGTCGCCCGCGGCGAAGACGCCCTCGAGCGAAGTCATCATGGTGCGAAAGTCGATCGCGAGCGTGCCCCAGCGCGTCACCGCGAGATCGGACGCGCCGAAGAGCGCCGGCGCGTCCTCGGGATCGAAGCCGAGCGCCATGATCGCGAGGTCGCAGGGCAGCTCGAAGTGGCTGCCCTCGAGCGGCTGCGGCACCTGGCGTCCCGTGGAATCGGCCACACCCAGATGCATGCGATGCGCGCGCACCGCGCGCACCGCGCCGTCGCCGAGAAAAGCAACGGGTGCCGAGAGCCAGACGAACTCCACGCCCTCCTCCTCGGCGTGCTGCACCTCGCGCTGCGAGCCCGGCATGTTCTTGCGGTCGCGGCGGTAGAGGCAGCGCACGGATTTGGCGCCCTGGCGCACGGCCGTGCGCACGCAGTCCATCGCCGTGTCGCCGCCCCCCACCACCACGACGTGCTTGCCCTCGGCATCGAGCGCGCCGCTGTCGAAAGCGGGCACCGTGTCGCCAAGCCCTTTTCGGTTGGAGGCCGTCAAATAGTCGAGAGCCGCCACGATATTGCCGAGGCCAATGCCGGGGCAGCTCATGTCGCGCGCCTTATAGACGCCGGTCGCGATCAGCAGGGCGTCATGGCGCTCGCGCAAATCCCTGAGGCCGATCTCGCGGCCGATCTCGGTATTGAGGTGGAAGCGGATGCCGCCCGCGGCCAAGATCTCGTGCCGGCGCGCCACCACCGTCTTTTCCAGCTTGAAATTCGGAATGCCGTAGACGAGGAGACCGCCCACGCGGTCGTAGCGGTCGTAGACCTCCACTTGGTGGCCACGACGGCGCAGCTGTTCCGCGGCGGCGAGGCCGGCGGGCCCCGCGCCGATGATGGCGACCGAGGTCGCAAGCTCGCGCGGCGGCTTCGGCGGTTTCACCCAACCGCTCCGGAACGCGGTCTCCGTGATGTACGTCTCGACCGACCCGATGGTGACGGAGTCGAAGCCCTTCTCGATGACGCAGTTGCCCTCGCAGAGCCGATCCTGCGGGCAAATGCGGCCGCACACCTCCGGCATGTTGTTGGTGGCGGAGGCGACCTCGTAGGCTTCCTCGATCCGGCCTTGCGCGGTCAGCTGGAGCCAGTCGGGGATGTTGTTGTGGAGCGGGCAATGGATCTGGCAGAACGGAATTCCGCACTGCGAGCAGCGGCCCGCTTGTGTTTCCGCCTTGGCGCGCTCGAATTCACCGAAGATTTCCCGGAAGTCGCGCGTGCGCTCAGCCGCCTGGCGCTTTTCCGGCATGGCCTTCTCGACCGAGACGAACTGCAGCGACTTCTGAACCACGGGCACTCCCTCGCTTGGGTGGTCGGCCGACCCGTGACGCAGCCGACCCAAGCCCTTCATGAGCCTTTGCCTGAGATAACTCAAGCAGATGCGATGGAATGGGTCAACTTGTTTTACTAAATTTTCGAAACCATGGTCCAGATTTCGAATTTGCGCGGTGGCGCTGCCGAACCAGTCCGAGATTAGTCCTATTCTGGGACTATCTTTTCAAGAACGCCTACCCAGCGCGCTTTACCAGCACGCTTTAACGGAAACGGGTTGAGGTACGCCCAACAAATGGAGGGGGTGAGGGACCTCACATCGCTGGCCGCAGAGTGGCGCGACCGCCAGGGCGGAAACGATGGAGGTAAGTCGGTAGGACGAGTTCCAGGGCAGTCGGCGTGATCCCAAGCTGTGCAAGGCCCGGCGCGCCCGGCGTCACGACCGCATCCTTTTGCAGGAGCTTGATCTGGTCGCGCGTGAGAAGCGGCTTGGGCATGAATTCCATGAACAGCGCAGCGACGCTCGCGAGCCCGTAGGGTAGCGTTACCAGCACGCGCCGGCGGCCAATCTCGGCGAGCATCAGCTCCATCAGCTCACGGAAGCTCAGGACGGCCGGTCCGCCGAGTTCGTAGATCTTGCCCTGCGCCTCCGGGCGGTCCAGCGCAGCCGCTACCGCCCGAGCGACGTCACCGACATAGATCGGCTGGAAGCGCGTGGTGCCGCCGCCCACCAGCGGCAAGATCGGGCTCAGCCGAGCCATTCCGGCAAACCGATTGAAGAAATCGTCCTCCGGTCCGAACACCAGGGAAGGCCGCAGGATCGTGGCGGTGGGGAACGCCGCCTTGACCTCGGCTTCGCCGCGAGCCTTGCTGTGGGCATAGGCGGAGTCCGACCGGGGGTCCGCCGTCAGCGCGGAGATATGCACGAAATGCTTTATCCCGGCGGCCGCGGCAAGCCGCGCCAGCCGTGCGGGACCCTCGACGTGGAGCAGCTGGAACCGCTGCCGGCCGCGCTCATAGAGAATGCCGACGGACGAGACCACTGCGATCGAGCCGGCAAGCGCCGCCGTGAGCCCGGCGTCGTTGTCAAGACCGGCATCGAACGGCTCGACCTGGCCGACGTCGCCCATCGGCTGCAGGAATCGCGCCTCCGAGGCGTGTCGGCTCACCGCGGCGATCACGGCGCCGCGCTCCGCAAGCTGCTTCACGACATAGCGGCCGATGAAACCGGACCCGCCGACCACACAGACGCGCCGATTTCGCATGGGAAAATTGCCCTTTTTTCAGCGCCGCTCCGAAGCCGAGGCGGCCGCGGGGCCTCTATACAACAGGCGTCCGCCGCGTGGCGAGAGCACCGCGAGCCGCCACGGCAACCCTCGCGCCCCCAGCAGGAAACATTGACATCGGCGGGCCGCGCCCCTTATCCAATCCTCGCCTGCCCAGATGGCGGAATTGGTAGACGCGCAGGTTTCAGGTACCTGTGGCCGAAAGGTCGTGGAGGTTCGAGTCCTCTTCTGGGCACCATGTTTTCCGCGCCCATCGAGCCGCGACGCCAACCCTCGATGCGCGCGTAGCGCTGGAGGCCGGCTTCCTTGAGCATCCATCTCCATCGCGGCGATCTGCCCCCGGGCCTGAGCTGGGGAGCTGCGGTCGCCGTCGATACCGAGACCATGGGCCTCAATCCCGGCCGCGACCGGCTCTGCCTGGTCCAGCTCTCCGCCGGCGACGGTGTCTGCCATCTCGTCCAGATCGCGCCCGGGCAAACAGAGGCACCCCTCCTGACGGCGCTGCTGACGGATCCGAGGGTACTCAAGATTTTCCATTTCGCACGGTTCGATCTCGGCATCCTCAAACATGCACTCGGCGTCGGCGTGACGCCGGTCTATTGCACCAAGATCGCTTCGCGCCTCGCCCGCACCTTTTCCGACCGGCATGGCCTCAAGGATCTCGCCAAGGACCTGCTCAACATCGAGCTCTCCAAGCAGCAGCAATCCTCGGATTGGGGAGCGGCGGACCTCAGCACCGAGCAGCTCCGCTACGCCGCAGCCGACGTGTTGCACCTCCATCGGCTGAAAGAGCGGCTCGACGAGATGCTGGCCCGGGAAGGGCGCACCGAGCTTGCCAAAGCCTGCTTCGATTTCCTGCCGATTCGCGTCGATCTCGATCTCAGGGGTTGGGCGACCGAGGACATATTCGCCCATTAAGTGATTGAAAAGCGGGCAGGATTGCGGCGTTTTCTGGGTCCCGACCGTGGACTTTCATTGACCTTTCAGGGATGGGCGGCCATAGTGCCGACCTAAGATGCCGTAAGGCCGCGACTTTTCGGGGCTCGATGCGGGGAGTAACGGACGAGGGGCTCGCGTCGGTCGCCAGCCCGGTCCCAACGCAGCTATGGCGCCTTTGACGGATTTGTCAGCCCTTACGCGGGAAGACCATCGCCACATCGAGGCCGCGCGCCGGGTGCTCGCGACCGAGATCGCGGGGCTCACTGAGCTGGCCGCGAGCCTGGATCGCGCCTTCGTCGAGGCGATCGAGACACTCGCCCAGGCCACCGGCCGCCTGATCGTCACGGGCATGGGCAAGAGCGGCCATATCGCGCGCAAGATTGCATCCACGCTGGCCTCGACCGGGACGCCTGCGCTCTTCGTGCATCCCGCCGAGGCGAGCCATGGCGACCTCGGCATGATCGCATCGGGCGATGCGGTGATCGCGCTCTCGAATTCGGGGGACACCGCGGAGCTCGCCCATGTTCTCGCCTATACCCGCCGCTTCCGGATTCCGCTGGTTGCCCTGACCCGGCGCTCGGAGAGCGCGCTCGCCGATGCCGCCGACGTGGCGCTGGTGCTGCCAGCGAGCGCGGAGGCCTGTACATTGGGATTGGCGCCCACGACCTCGACAACGATGATGCTGGCGCTCGGCGACGCCATCGCGGTGGCGCTGCTGGAACGCAAGGGATTCTCGACTGAGGACTTCCAGACCCTGCATCCCGGCGGTCAGCTCGGCCGCCAGCTCTTGCGGGTCGCCGACATCATGCATGAGGGCGAGGCCGTGCCGCTGGTGAAGCGCGGCAGCAGCATGGCGGATACCATCCTGATCATCACCGCCAAGAGCTTCGGCTGCGCCGGCGTGATCGACGAAGCCGGCCGCCTGCTCGGCATCATCACCGACGGCGATCTCCGCCGCCACATGGGAAGCAAGCTCCTCGCCGAGCGGGTCGAGACGGTGATGACCCAAACGCCCAAGACCATCCGACCGCAGGCGCTCGCCGCCGAGGCGTTGGGACAGATGAATGCCCAGGCGATCACCAGCCTGTTCGTGGTGGACGATACCTGGCACCCGCTGGGCATCCTGCATATCCATGACTGCCTGCGGGCGGGGGTGGCATGAGCGTCGGTCCGGAAATCGCCACCGCCGCGCCCGTCGCGGATCGGCCGTTCGGACCGACCAGCAGCCTCCAGCGACGGACGCGCGCCGCTTGGCCGATACACCGGTACAGCCGCTTCGTCGCCGTCATGAAGCTGGCGCTCCCTGCGGCAGCGGTGGCCCTCCTGTTGCTGGTTGCGGTCTGGCCGCGCATCCAATCCGCCATCGAGCGCCTGCACAAACTGCCGCGGATCGACCTCAGCCAGGCGCGCGACCTGCGCATGGTGAACCTGCACTATTCCGGCAGGGATCGGCACGACCGCCCCTTCACGGTGATCGCCGACGCGGCGCGCCAGCGCCCGGAGGTGGATGATCTCGTCGAGCTCGAGGGCCCGAAGGCCGACATGACGACCGATAACGACACTTGGCTCGCGCTCACCGCCTATAGCGGACTCTATCGCCCGCAATCGCAGCTGCTCGACCTCTTCGGCGACGTCGAGTTGTTCCAAGACAAGGGCAACGAGTTCAAGACTGACAGCGCGCACATCGACATGGCCAACGGCAGCGCCGAGGGCGACGATCCGATCGAGGGTCACGGTGGCTTCGGCACCATCGAGGCCGAAGGCTTCCGAATCAAGGACAGGGGCGACATCATCACCTTCACCGGCAAGGCGCGGCTCGTGCTCGAGCCCCGCACGAAAGAGCAGCCGTGAGGCGATTGGGGTGTAGGGCCCTTGTTGGCCTCGCCGTGGTTTGGCTGATCGCGCCAGCGGCTTCGCAAGCGCCCAAGCCGCAGCCGGCTCCGCCGGCTGCCTCCAGCGACGGTTCGAACTCGCTGCTCGGTTTCGATCTTGGCGGCGATTCCAAGAAGCCGATGACGATCGAGGCCGATCAAGGCATCGAATGGCAGCAGACCAACCACGTCTATATTGCGCGCGGCCACGCCACCGCCAAACGCGGCAACGGCACCGTGACCGCCGACACGCTCACGGCGCATTACCGGCCCGCGGCAAAGGCGCAGGCCGGATCCCAACAGAGCGACGCGGGCAAGACGGACGTGCTCAACAGCGGCTCGCAAATCTACCTGGTCGAGGCCGACGGCCACGTCGAGCTCTCCGGCGAGACGCAGCACGCCTTCGGCGACCATGGCGTCTACGACGTCGATGCCGGAACCATGGTGCTGACCGGCAAAAATCTCCGACTGGAAACCAAGCAGGACACGGTCACGGCGCGCGACAGCCTGGAGTGGCACGACAAGGAGCAGCTGGCGGTGGCGCGCGGCGATGCGCTCGCCATCCGGGATCAGAAGCGGATTCGCGCCAATGTCATGACTGCCGAGGTGACGCGCGACGATAAGGGCGCTCAGCACATCCGCCGCATCGACGCCGAGGGCGACGTCATCGTCAACTCACAGGATCAGACGGGTCGCGGCGATTCCGGCGTCTACAACGTGGACACCGGCATCACTACGCTGATCGGGCACGTCAAGTTGAACCGCGGCGAGAACGAGCTGCGCGGCCAGTACGCGGTGGTCGACATGAACAAGAGCATTTACCGTTTGCTGGGCGCGCCGCCGAGCGAGTCATTGACCTCCAGCCGGCCGACGCGTGTTGAGGGGCTGTTCGTGCCGCGCCAGCAGGGACCCGCCCAGTCGCAGGGCAAGCCATAGGACGGGGAACCTCATGAGTGCGCTCGACAGCAACCCGGAGATCGGCGCGGAGGAAACGCGGCTCGGTGAGCGCGGCCCTCGCCTGGTCGCGGACAATACGGGCCTCATCGCCACCAATCTCGGCAAGAGCTTCAAGCGCCGCCCGGTGCTGCGCGACGTGAACGTCTCCGTGCAAAGGGGCGAGGCAGTCGGATTGCTCGGGCCGAACGGCGCCGGCAAGACCACCTGCTTCTACATCATCACCGGATTGATCGCGCCCGACGTCGGCACCATCCAGCTTGACGGCCAGAACATCACGGAACTGCCGATGTACCGCCGAGCCCGTCTCGGCATCGGATATCTGCCTCAGGAGGCCTCGATCTTCCGCGGGCTCTCGGTGGAGAGCAACATCCGCGCCGTGCTCGAGGTGGTCGAGCCCGTACACGAAACGCGGGAAGCCATGCTGGACGAGCTGATGGCGGAGTTCCGCATCTCGCACCTGCGACGGGCGCCGGCGCTGGCGCTCTCGGGTGGCGAGCGGCGGCGCGTCGAGATCGCCCGGGCGCTGGCGGCCCAGCCGCACTTCATCCTGCTCGACGAGCCGCTCGCCGGTATCGATCCGATCGCGGTCGCGGACATCCGCGATCTCGTCGCCCACCTCAAGGATCGCGGCATCGGTGTGCTGATCACCGACCACAATGTCCGCGAGACCCTCGAGATCGTCGACCGCGCCTACATCCTCCACGAGGGCCGCGTGCTCATGGAAGGGGAGCCTCGGGAGATCGTCGCCGACGAGAGCGTCCGCCGCGTCTATCTGGGCGAGCGGTTCAGCCTTTAGGCACGTCTCGCGCGCTTAGTCCCTCGCCTTTTCTCGGGTGCGCCGCACCGCCGCACCTGCCTAAAGGGCTGGCAACCTACGACTTTTTCGGGTCGGTTAACCGGGCCTCAACTAGTTGGCCCGATCTTTGCTTCCATGATCCGCTCCCGGCGATAAACTGCCGCCATGGCAGTGACCCAACGGCTCGACCTGCGCCAGGCGCAGAGCCTGGTGATGACGCCGCAGCTGCAGCAGGCGATCAAGCTCCTGCAGCTCTCCCAGACCGAGCTTGCCGCCTTCGTGGACCAGGAGCTCGAAGGCAATCCGCTGCTGGAGCAGGACGAAGCTCCGGCCGACGGGGCGGCGGTCGAGCCGCCGCAGCTCGAAGCGGAGGCCGAAGCCGAGACCAGCCTCGCGGCCGAGGTGCGCGAACAGTGGACGGACGCCGCCGGCAGCGAGGGCGAGGGCAATCTCGACCTCGGCGGGGATCCCGCCGCCTGGCAGCCGACGCACTCCCGCGCCGCCGCCGAAGAGGATTTCCCGGGTCTCGACCAGACGCTGACGCGGGCGCAGACCTTGCGCGAGCACCTGATGGACCAGATCCGCGTCGATCTGCCGGCGCCGGCGGACCGTCTGATCGCGCACCACCTGCTCGACCTCGTGGACGAGGCGGGTTACGTCCAGGGCGAGCTTGCGGATGTCGCGGAGCGGCTTGGCGCCGAGCCCGCCGAAATCGAGCGCGTGCTCCTGCGGCTCCAGCATATGGACCCGCCCGGCGTGTTCGCGCGCAATCTCGCGGAGTGCCTGGCACTGCAGCTGCGCGAGCGGGATCGACTCGATCCCGCGATGCAGGCGCTGCTCGATCACTTGCCGCTGCTCGCGAGCCGCAATCTCGCCGAGCTCGTCCGGGTGTGCGGCGTCGACGCCGAGGACATCCAGCAGATGGCGGCGGAGATCCGCTCGCTCGACCCGAAGCCGGGCCTCGCCTTCGATCCCGCGATCGCCGATCCGGTGATCCCCGACGTGCTGATGCGCAGCGACGGCGAAGGCGGCTGGATCGTCGAGCTCAATACGGACGCTCTGCCGCGCGTGCTGGTCAACAACGCCTATTACGCCCAGGTGTCGCGGGGCGCGCGCGGCAAACCCGACCGCGAATACCTGAGCGAGCGCTTCCAGGCGGCGAATTGGCTGGTCAAGGCGCTGCACCAGCGCGCGACCACGATCCTCAAGGTTTCCCGCGAGATCGTGCGCCAGCAGGACGGGTTTTTCCGGCACGGCATCCAGCATCTGAGGCCGCTGGTGTTGCGCGACATCGCGGCCGCCATCGCGATGCACGAGAGCACGGTCAGCCGGGTCACCAGCAACAAGTTCATGGCCAGCCCACGCGGCATGTTCGAGCTGAAATATTTCTTCACCTCGTCGATCGCCGCGACCAACGGTAACGCCGCGCTCTCCGCCGAGACTGTACGCTTCCGTATCAAGGCGCTGATCGACTCCGAGCGCAGCGACGGCGTCCTCTCGGACGATCAAATCGTGGATATCCTGATCAAGAACGGCGTCGATATCGCGCGGCGGACGGTGGCGAAATACCGCGAGGGCATGCGGATTCCATCTTCGGTGCAGCGGCGACGCGAGAAGACGCTGCGCATCTAAAAACGCGCGGGTGAACCTAAAAAAATTTGGCGCCGGATCGACTGGCCCCGACCAGGCGCTTCGCGAACGCGGAACAAGTCAAGCGGGAGGTGTGCTTGACTCGCTCTGGACCCGCTCCTAAGGTCTGGCGCTTCGGACAACCGGCAAGCCGTTGAAGGCAAGAATCGTCGCGTGGTTGGAACCGGTTAAGATCCTCGAATGCACATCACCGTAACCGGCAAGCAGATCGACGTGGGCGATGCATTGCGCCGTCACACGCAAGCGGCGATCGAGAACATCGCGGAGAAATATTTCGGCAATGCCCTCGAAGCCCATGTGGTGTTCTCGCGCGAAGCACATCTCATACAATGCGACCTGCAGGTCCATGTCGGCCGCGGCATCCTCGTGCGCAGCGAGGCGGATGCGAACGAGGCTTATGCCGCCTTCGATATCGCGGCCGAGCGCATCGACAAGCGGCTGCGGCGCTACAAGCGGCGCCTGCGCGATCACCACGCCCACGATAAGGAGCGCGAGCGCGCCGAGCCGCTCGGCCGCACCTACGTTCTGCAGCCCGGCGACAACGAGGATGCGCCTCCGCCCGAAGACGAGCATCCGCAGGCCATGGTGATCGCCGAGATGGAAACGCCGATCCCGCAGCTCTCGGTCAGCGAGGCGGTGATGCGGCTCGATCTCGCGGATCTGCCCGCGCTGATGTTCCGCAACAGCGCGCGCGGCTCGCTCAACGTCATCTATCGCCGCCGCGACGGCAATATCGGGTGGATCGACCCGGGTCTGCCGCGCCAGCGCCGGCGCAACGCATCGTCCTGACAAGAAGTCAAGGCAACACGCCCATGGATATCGCCGATTTGCTCGGGCCAGGAGCCATCATCGCCAGCCTCAAAGGCAGCGGCAAGAAACAGGTGCTGCAGGAGTTGTCGCGCCGAGCGGCGACGCTCTTGCGCCTCAACGAGCGCGCGATATTCGAGGTTCTGTGGGAGCGGGAGCGGCTCGGCAGCACGGGCATGGGCACGGGCACCGCCATTCCGCACGGCAAGATGACCGGCATCGCCAAGCCGGTCGGCCTGTTCGCGCGCCTGGAGAAGCCAATCGATTTCGAGGCGGTCGACGAGCGTCCGGTCGACCTGATCTTCGTGCTGCTGACGCCCGAGGGGGCCGGCGCCGATCACTTGAAGGCGCTGGCGCGCGTCTCGCGCCTGTTCCGCGACCGCGCCATGTGCGACAAGCTGCGCGGCACCGACAACGTCGATGCGCTCACCGCGCTCCTGACCGACCGCGCCGCCAGTCACGCTGCGTGAACGCCGGCGCCTCATGACGGCGCCCCGAGAAAGCGAAAAGAGCGAGTCCGACCGGACTCGCTCTTTGTGCTAACAGACCTACGCGATCTTGCGGCGCGCTCAGTGCACGCTCATCGGCTCCAGATCGTTCTGCCGAACGGTCGCATAGGCGATGTCCTCGTTCGGCAGGAGCGCGAGCTGCGTACCATCCGCGCTGTGGATAGCGAAGCGCGGCTCGTCATTGACGACGACGCGCTTGACGTAGGCCAAGTCGTTCATGCCCAAGACCGCGAATTCGCGGGGGCTGATGTTTTTAAGCCACTCGATCCGGTTCATGCCTCACCTCTTCGCCGTGGGCCGCTAACCCCGGCGCCTTTCACTGACGATGTGCTCAAGCTCGTGACTTATCCGTGGCGAGATGGAGCTCGCGCGGCGCGGGCCGGGCGGCGCCCCTGATCTCGATCTTCCGCACGCGGCTCTCGGGCTGCGGCCGCACGAGATCGATGTGCAGAAGCCCGTTGTCGAGCCAGGCGGTCCGAACCTCGATGCCCTCCGCCAGCACGAAAGCTCGTTGGAACTGGCGCGCCGCGATGCCGCGATGCAGATAGACCCGCTCGCCTTCGTCTTTCTGCTTGCCACGCACGATCAGCTGATTGTCCTCGACGGCGAGACTCAGGTCTTCCAGCGAGAAGCCGGCGACCGCCAGGGTCAAACGCAGCGACTGCTCGCCGGTTTGCTCGACATTGTAGGGCGGATAGCCGTCGGCCTGAGCCTTGGTGACGCGATCGAGCACGCGCTCGAAATGGTCGAAGCCCAGGAGCAATGGGGAATTGAACACGGTGAGCCGGGACATCAGGCCTCCTCCTCGAGCGGCGAGCGAGCAGACGATTCGGGGCCCGAATGGCACCCCAAGAAAGCGCGGTGGGCAGCCGCCCCACCCCGCCGGTGTTATGTGGGAATGGAGCGTGCCGCAATCAAGCAGTGGGCCGCCAAGCCGCTGATATTGCTTGCTTCGTTGCGAGACCTGGCAACTTGGCTTCCGAGATGGCCTCAACCAGGCGGCGAACCGCCGGCGCCATCCGGTCCTCCCGCGTATTGGCGAAGCCGAGCACGAAGCCGTGCTCCCGTTCGGCACCGGCGTAATAGGTTGAGAGCGGCGCCGCATAGACGCGCTTCTCCAGCGCGCGCAGGCTCGCCGCCACGTCGTCCGCGGGAACCGCCAGCCGGGCCGCCAGATGGAGCCCGGCCTCGGGCGCCTTGGAGGCGCGCAGCAGACCCTTGGCTTCGCGCTCGAGCGCGTCCAGCAGCGCCACGCGCCGGCGCGCATAGAGCACGCGCATGCGCCGCAAATGGGCGGCGAGGCGGCCCTCTTCGATGAATCGCGCCAGCACGCGTTGCGTGAGACTGGGCGCATGCCGGTCGGAGGCAGCCTTGAGCGCGGCGAAGGCATCCACCGCTCCCGGGGGCACTACGAGGTAGCCGAGGCGGAGACCAGGAGCCAGGACCTTGCTGAAGGTTCCGAGATAGAGCACGCGATGGCCGCGATCCAGCGTGTAGAGCGGTGCCAGGGGCCGGCCAGCATAGCGATACTCGCCGTCGTAGTCGTCCTCGAGGATCCACGCATCCGCGCTTTCGGCCCAATCGAGCAGCGCCAAGCGGCGCCGTAGGCTCATGGTGAAGCCGAGGGGATAGTGGTGCGAGGGCGTCACCAGCGCGAGGCGCGCGGCGGGTGCCAACCGCGCGCCGGCGGCGACATCGATCCCCTCGGCATCGACCGGCACCGGCACCCGCTCGAGAGCGGCAGCCTGCAGCGCGGCGCGGCCGACGGGATAGCCCGGCTCCTCGATCCAGATCGCGTCGCCAGCGCGGGCGAGGGCGCGCGCCGTCAGATCGATGCCCTGCTGCGAGCCCGATACCACGAGGATCTGGTCGGCGGCGCAGGCAATACCGCGGGAGGCACCCAGATACTGCGCGATCGCCTCGCGCAGTTCCCGCTCGCCCTGGGGGTCGCCGTGCCCCAGCGCATCGAGTGGCCGCTCACGATGGAGGCGCGCGGTGATCCGCGCCCAGTCGCTCCAAGGAAAATGGTCGAGAGCGGGGATGCCCGTGCACAGCGCCAGGCTCTCGACGGGCCGCGGCGGCATGGCGAGGCTCGCGATCGCCCGCACGAGAGCGGGCATGCGGGGCCGCGCTCGAGAGCGTCGGGCCGCGGCCGTCATGGGCCTGGCCGGCCGCTCGAGCTGGCTCTCGGCCACGAACAGCCCCGATCCCGGCCGCGCCGCGAGGTACCCCTCCGAGACCAGACGCTCGTAAGCCTGCACGACCGTGATGCGGGCGACGCCATGGTCGGCCGCGAGCGCCCGCGAGGACGGCACACGCGTCCCCGACTTCAGGCGGCCCTCCAAGACCGCCGCCCGGAAATAGTCGACGATCTGATCCTGCAGCGAGCGCGCCGCGCCGCGGTCGAGCGCCAAGCTGTTCCAGAGCGGTGAAATCGCGGGCGACGCCATCGGGACCTCCGACAAGTGGACTTATCAGAAATCCGAAACCGGAGCTACCGGCCGATCCAGTCAGTGGCTCATAGTGCCGGCAGAACCTTTGGGAGCCCCGGATGGCCAATGAATCAGCCGTGCAGGATTTCACACCGACCGAGAAGACGCGGGTCAAGCGCCTGCACGAGCGCGGGCACTATGATCGCGAAACCGTCTACGCGATCCTCGACGCGGGCTTCATCTGCCACGTCGGCTATCTCATCGACGATCAGCCCTATGTCACTCCGACCTCCTATTGGCGCGAAGGCGACCGGCTCTATTGGCACGGCTCCTCTGCGAGCCGGATGCTGCGCACGGTCTCCAAGGGCATCAAGGTGTGCCTCACCGTCACGCATGTGGACGGGCTCGTGCTCGCGCGCTCGGGCTTCCACAGCTCGATCAATTATCGCGCCGTGATGGCGTTCGGCGAGGCCGAGGTGATCGCGGATCCGCAGCACAAGGAGCAGGCGCTCA
>Ga0307479_10004257_pt1 | contig 13086 bp, 7 predicted proteins | sample atmos_gasesECM4C_FD_203743 | JGI IMG/M metagenome (GOLD analysis project Ga0307479, IMG submission 203743) | Hardwood forest soil microbial communities from Morgan-Monroe State Forest, Indiana, United States - atmos_gasesECM4C_515 | ecosystem: Environmental > Terrestrial > Soil > Temperate...
GAACCACGTACTACTGGTCGGTAGCTGTCACCGACGCGGCCACCCAGCCGGCTGCGGGCTCCTCAGCGGCACCGTGGACGACACCGATCTCGTTCGTGGTCGGCAACGCGCAGCCGGCCGTCACGTCCCGGTTCGGGAACACCTACCAAGCCGATGACGGCAACCCGGTGATGACCTCTGATCTGGGCAGCTCCAGCTATGACGGGTCCGGCAAGACAGTGGACCCGAAGACCGCTAACGTCAGCCAGCAGGCCACCGACGCGAGTGTGGCCTCGGTCGGACCCGCGCTGTCCATCGTCCGGACGTACAACTCCCTCGACCCTCGTACATCGCAGGCGACGGGGGCAGGCTGGTCATCCGCGCTAGACATGTCGGTGGTGCCGGATCCAGATGGATCTGGTGCCCTGATCTTGACCCTGGCTGACGGGCAGCAGGTCAGGTTCGCGAAGAACGCGGCCGGCGGGTACGCGCCTCCGCAGGACTTCTACGCGGTGATCAGCTCGCTGACCGGCGGCGGCTTCGGGGTGACCGACCAGTCCGGCACCACCTACAGCTTCGGGCAGGCCAGCGGATCAAACTGGCTGATCTCGCAGATCTCGGACGCCTCCGGCCACTCTGAGACGTTCACCTACAGCTCTGGCGCGCTGACCACCATCACCAGCACCACCTCCGCGAGGTCGCTGCACCTCACCTGGAGCACCCCGAGCGGCGCGACCGTGCCGCATGTGGCGACTGTCGCCACGGATCCGGCCACGGCCGGTCAAGCGAACACCGCACTGACCTGGACGTACGGGTACAGCGGGGACCTGCTCACATCGGTGTGCCCGCCGGGGACGACGACGGCTTGCACCAAGTACGGGTATGTCACCAACGGGTCGCACGCGCCGACGTCGGTGCTGAACGCGAACCCGACGAGCTACTACCGGCTCGATGAGCCGGCCGGCGCGACCGTCGCGGTCAACCAGGTCCCGGTGAACGACCTGACCACGATGGATCCGCCGGCTGCCGAATTCAGCACCACCCCTGGCGTGGCCGGCCCGGTCTCCGGGGTGACCGCGACCGGGTTCAACGGCACAAGTTCCTGGATCCCGCTGGACGGAGCGTGGTGCACCACGCCGGGCCAGGTCAGCTCCTGCGTGCAGCCCGGAGACTCGGGCAGGGTAACCGGTGGTCCGGCTGGCGGCACGGCGGTGAGCGTCTGGTTCAAGACGAGCACGGCATCGGGCGTGCTCGTGAGCCTGTCGCCTGACCTGCCCGGCTCGACCCGGCCAAGCTACCAGAGCACGCCGGCGAACCTCCTTTGGGTAGCTGGCAACGGCGACCTCGAAGGGTACGGCACCTGCACCAGCACCTGTACCCCGATGTCGTCCCCCGCCCCGGTCGATGACGGCGCGTGGCACCAGGCCGTGCTGATCCCGGGCCAGGCCCTGTACCTGGACGGCAAGGAAGTCGCCACTGCTAACTGCAATTCCGCGTTGCCGATCGAATGCGCACTGCCAGCCACCGCGGATGCGCTGCTCGGCGCCGGTGAAATCGGGAACACGGGCAACTACCAATGGTCATATTTCAACGGGTCGATGGCTGACCTGTCGATCTACCAGAACCAGCTGCCGAGCTCGGGTACGGTCGCGGCTCAGTACGCGGCGGAAACCCACGCCGCCGCGGAGCTGACCTCGGCCACCAGCCCCGGCGGGCGCACCGAGTTTTCCGCCAGTTACGACACGGTCAACGACCGTGTCGCCACCCTGACCGACGCGCACGGCGGCACCTGGACCTACAGCGGCCCGGTATCCGGTTCCTCGTCAGCGGCGTACGACGACGCCGTCCTCGGATCCTCGCCGGAGGATTTCTGGCCGCTCAGCGATTCCTCCGGCCCGATCGCGCGCGACCTGGTCAGCGGGTCCGCGACGGCCGCTGCCGGGGCCTCGCGTCCGGCCGCGACGTACGCGAACGTGACGCTCGGCGCGGCCGGGCCGACCGGGTTCCCGGACGGCACCGCGGCGAGCTTTTCCGGCAGCGGCTCCCAGATCAGCATCCCCGGCGGGTACTTCGCCGGCGCCAACGGCGGTGCCGGATCAGTCGAGCTGTGGTTCCAGACAACCAAAGCGGCGGGGACGCTCCTGTCAACGAACGCCGGTAGCGGCGGGAACCCGCCCTCTATTTCGCTGACCTCATCAGGCTGCCTGCAGGCGTCGATCGGCAGCACCCAACTGCAGACCATCACAGGCTGCTCAAATCTCCACGGAGGATCGCTCAGCGACGGCAAATGGCACCAGGTGATCCTCACCCTCACTCCCGTCACCACCAGCACGGGAATAACCGGCTCGGTATCCTCCAGCCAGACGGCGGCCCTGTACCTGGACGGAACGGAATCTGCCGGTACCACGATCACCAGCCCCGCCACGCCCTCGAGCACCGGCTACGTCGCCTACATCGGCAACGGACCAGCCGGTGACTTCACCGGCACGATCGCAGACGTGTCGATCTACAACCGCGAGCTCACCTCCTCAGAAGTATCCGGCCACCACACCGCGCTGAGCAACCTGGTTTCCCTCACCACCGGCGGGCTCCCGATCACCACAGTCGCTTTGCCGACACTGAACACCCAGACGATCACTGTCGCAGACCCGGTGAGCAAGAACGCCCAGTACGTGTACGCGACCGGGAACCTGGTGCGGACCATCGATGCGCTCGGCGGGGTCACTTACTACGGGTACGACGCGGCCAGCCGGGCGACGACGATCACCGACCCGGACGGCGACACCGCCTATTTCACTCACGACGCGCACAACAACGTGACGTCCACGACGACGTGTGCGGCGATCAATGACTGCCAGACCGTCTACAGCACTTATTACGAGGACCTGGCCAACCCGCTTGACCCCCGCATCGACAAGCCGACGGATTCGCGGGACGCCCGGTCGTCATCGCCGACGGATCCTGCCTACGACACGGTGATGACCTATACCGCGGCGGCGCAGATCGCTTCGGTCACCGGACCGCCGACCGCGGCGTGCCCGTCCGGCTGCAAGACGACGTACGCGTACACGGCGGGGACGGAAGCCGCTATCGGCGGCGGAACCGAGCCGTCCGGGCTGCTCGCATCCGTCACAGCCCCTGGCGGCGGGGTGACCAGCTACGCGTATGACTCGGCCGGGGACGTGGCGCAGGTCGCCAGCCCGCTGGGCATGGTGACCAAGTACACCTATGACAATCTGGGCCGCAAGCAGGCGCAGACGCAGTTCTCCGACACGTACCCGAACGGCCTGGCCACGTCCTACACCTTCGACGCCCAGGACCGGCTGGTCACCCAGGCCGAGCCGCCGGTCACCGACCGGGTAACCGGCGCGGTGCACACCAAGATCACCAGCTACACCTATGACGCTGACGGGAACGTGCTCACCTCCACAGTCAGCGACTCCACCGGCGGTGACCCGTCCCGTACCGTCACCGATACCTATGATGCGTTCGGCAACCTGGCTTCCACGAAGGACCCGCTGGGAAACACGACCAGCTACACCTACGACGGATTCGGCGACAAAACCAGCCAGATCACCCCGGCCGGGATGGCCACCGTCTACACCTACGACGCGGCTGGCAACATGCTGACCACAACGCTGGACGGCTACACAGGCAACCCATCGGCTCCGGTAAGCGCGGAGAACCTTGTCCTGCAATCCCGCGCGTACGACCCGGCCGGAAGGCTGGCCTCGGTCACCGACGCGCGAGGCACGACCACCGGCTACACCTACTACGGGGACAACAAGCTGGCCTCCAGTTACGTCGTATGCTCCAATTGCGGCACCGGCCGGCAGGACGTACACAGCTACAGCTATGACGCAGCCGGAAACCAGGTGTCCAAGACCGCCCCCGGCGGGCTGGTGATCAATACCGTCTATGACGCCGCAGACGAGATCACCTCACAGACCACGGACCCGTCCGGAGTGAACCGGGTCTCCACTGCCGGCTACGACGCGAACGGGAACATCGTGGCTAAGTCGCTATCCGCCGGCGGGGTGACCCAGACCCAGACGATGACGTACAACGCTGCGGACCAGGTCTTGTCGCAGACGGTGGACAACACCAGCCAGAACCTGACCACCACCTACAAGCGTGACCAGCGGGGCCTGGTGATCGCCCAGACCGACCCGGCCGGGAACACCACCACGATCGCGAACGACGAGGCCGGGCGGCCAGTTGTGACGACCGCCCCCGCGGTACCCAGCCAGACCGGAACCGGGGCGGCTCCCGTGAGCGCCAGCCCGGTCACTATGACCGGCTACGACACGTTCGGTGATCACACCGAATCCTCTGACCCCGATGGCAACATCACCAGGTACACCTACGACCAGAACGGCCAGCAGGTCTCGGTCACCAGCCCGTCGTACACTCCGCACGGTGCTAGCAGCCCGGTCAACGGCACCGCCACGGCAACCTATAACAACCTGGGACTGGAAACCAGCGAGACCGATCCGCTCGGCAACAAGACAGCCCTCAGCTACGACCAGCTGGGCAATAAGGCGAGCGAGACCGACCCGGGCGGCGGGATGTGGACCTACATCTACGACCCGGCTGGCGACCAGGTGTCGGTAACGGATCCGACCGGCGCGCAGACTCAGGCCACCTACGACAACTTCGGCCGGCTAGCCACCACCACCGACCTGATCCGGCAGAACCAGTCCGCCGCTTACACCACGAGCTACACCTACGACGACGCGGGAAACATGGTCGCTCAGACCAGCCCCACCGGGGTGAAGACCAGCGCGGTCTATAACTCGGCAGGAGAGCGGGCCTCGGCCACCGATGGTGCCGGTAACACCACCGGTTACGCCTATGACCTGGACGGTCACCTGGTCAAGGAGACTCTGCCGGACGGCACCGCGGCTACCACGACATACGACCTGGCTGGCCAGCCGATCGGACAAGCGGAACTGGACGCCTCCGGGACCGTGCTGCGCACCGAGTCTACCGGCTACGACCTGGCTGGCAACGTCAGCTCCGTGACCGACTACCGCGGTAACACCTCCACGTTCTACTACGACGCCACCGGTGAGCTCATGTCGGCGACCCAGCCGGTCGCGTCCGGCCAGTTGATCACGGTCAGCTACGGATATGACCTGGCCGGGCACCGGACCGCGCTGACCGACGGGAACGGCAACACCACCTACACCACCTACAACGCGCTCGGCCTGCCGGAGACGATCACCGAGCCGCCCACCGCCCAGCACTCCAGCGCCGCGGACTCGCAGACCACCGACATTTACAACGCTGACGGGCAGCTGGTTACCCAGGACCTGCCGGGCGGGATCCAGGTAACCAGCAGCTACGACTCACTGGGGAAGCTGACCGGCAACACAGGCACCGGCGCGCCCACCCCCACCGCGACTCGCACCTTCACCTACGACCAGGCTGGGCGGATGCTGACCGCGGCCACCACCGCGGCCGGCACGTCCGGGACCTTCGGCTACCGGCCGGCGACTTCGGAGTCGTTCAGCTGGGATGACCGCGGGCTGCCGCTATCGGCCGCGGGGACGGCCGGGACCACCAGCTACACCTACAACGGCGCCGGGCAGCAAACCTCAGTCACCGACGCGGCCGGCACCTCCAGCTATGTCTACGACAGCGCCGGGCGGCTCGCCACCGACGCCGGTGCCGCCTCCGGCACCACCGGCGCCTACGCCTATAACAAGCTCGGGCAGGTCACCTCGATCTCCTACGGCACCGGGAACGACGCGCAGAACTTCGGCTACGACACGCTGCACCGGCTCACCTCTGACACGGTGAACACCGCCTCCGGCGCAACCGTGGCGTCAATCGGGTATGGCTATGACGCCAACAGCAACCTCACCTCGAGGACCACCACCGGGCTCGCCGCGAGTGGCGGCGGTACCGGCACCGTGACGAACGCCTACGCCTACGACCAGGCGAACCGGCTCACGTCCTGGACCTCGACACCGTCGGGCGGGGCCGCCTCCAGCAGGACGTACGGGTATGACAGCAACGGGAACCTGGTCAGCAACAACGGCATCACCCAGACCTACGATGCCCGCAACGAGGTGACCAGCGACGGGCACGGCAATACCTTTGCCTATACGGCCGCCGGGAACCTGTCGGGCCAGGCCGGTCCCGGCAACGCGACCTATTCCTTTAGCTCCGACGCGTACGGGCAGCAGATCACCGACGGTTCCTCTTCCTTTGCGTGGGATGCGCTGGACCGGGTGGTCTCGGCCGGGGAGGCGTCCAGCGCCTCCTACAGCGTCGCCCTCACCTACGACGGCCTGACCAGGAACGTCGCCTCGGACCCCTCGGCCACCTACTCCCGTGACCCGGCGGGGCAGATCACCGGGGTGGACGCCCGCGCGGCCGGGAAGACCGTGGCGCTGGTGGATGCGCATTCGGACCTGTCCGGCACATTCACCCCGGCCGGCACCTCGCTGGCAGCGTCGACGACCTGGGATCCGTGGGGGCAGGTACTCGCGAGCACCGGCCCGGCGGTGCAGGTCGGCTATCAGGGTCAGTGGACCGACCCGGTGTCCCAGCAGGTGAACATGGGGTCGCGGATGTACCGGTCGGCCGTGGGCGGGTTCATCAACCAGGACACCTACACCGGCGCCGAAGGCGGTGCCGCGGTCACCGATGGCCTGCACGCCTACGCCGGCGACAACCCCATGACCGTCACCGACCCCACCGGCCACGTAAACCAGGTCGGCGGCGGGGGCGGCCCCGTCCTCACCGGGTCCCAGGTGAACGCCGACAAGGCTCGTGCGGATGCTGCTGCCCAGCAGGCGGCGACGCTGAACCGCGAGGCCGAGCAGGCCGCGCAGGCCGCTGCGCAGGCGCGGCAGGCATCCCAGTCGGCTACCGCCCTGGCCAGGACACTGAACGCGCAGGCCGCCCAGGCCGAAGCCACCGCCGCCAAAGCCAGGGCCTACGCGAACCAGGTGTACCAGTACGCGCTGGGCCTGCAGCACGATGCGCAGAACCTGCTCAACAAGGCCGCGGCCGAGCAGCAGCAAGCCGACGCCATCACGAACCAGATAGCAGCCTACGATTCCGCGGGCGACCACAAGCAAGCCGCCCAGTATGCCGCCGAACACGGCGCTGAGGCCGATGCCCTGCACAACGCCGCGGTACAAGACAACAACAACGGCACCAGCGACGCACTCGCCTATCAGCGATGGATGGGATGGGTCAGCAAATACGACCAGATAGCTGACCAGCTGGCCTCACAAGCCAGGCAGGCTAAAGCGGCGGCCCGGGCAGCGACCGCGACCGCCGGGCAGGACGCCGCCAACGCCGCCTCCCTCACCAGCAAAGCACGAAAGCTAGCCTCCCAAGCTCGCGCGGCCTCCCAGAAAGCCGCAGCCGCCGAAGCCCAGTACCGCCAAGACGAACAGTATTACCAGCAAGAAAAGAAGTACGGCCCCGTAGACCCCCCAGCAAAACATCACCCCGCGGCCAGCACCGGTTCGGGTTCCCCATCATGTACTGGAGCCCGTGCACGCATCCCCGGTACCCCGCTATGCCACGGCGGGATCTCGATCTCACCCAGCGAAGCACTCCTAGGAGCGGGCGTCGTCGTGCTTACGCTCGTCAATGTCGCTCAAGGCGGGCTTGACCCGGTTACTGACGGCGCCGAGGTTGCCGACGGTGCTGCCCTCGGCGAAGAAGTGGCAGCAGGAGAAGGCGCCGGTAGCGCCGCCGACGACGCGGCAGCGTCATGCGGCGGCGCCAGCTTTGCCGCATCAACGAAAGTTCTACTCGGCTCTGGCACCGCAATCCCCATCAGCCAGTTGCGCGCCGGCGACAAGGTGCTGGCTACCGACACAAAGACCGGCAAAACTCAAGCCGAGATAGTCACTGCGGTCTTGGTCCACTATGATATCGACCGATTCGAGGTCAAGATCACGGCAGGCACGCGCTCGACGGTGATCGATACCACCAGCAGCCACCTGTTCTGGGCGTCGAATGCTCGCCGCTGGATCAAAGCCGCCGCTCTCACATACGGCACCCACCTCCGAACGTCGACAGGTGGTTATGCCATCGCGGCAGGTGCCTGGACACCACAGACAACCACAGGCTGGATGTGGGACCTTACCGTCGCCGGCTATCACGACTTCTATATCGACACGGCTGCAACGCCGGTGCTCGTCCACAACTGCCCAATGGAGGATAAGAGTCTTCCACTGTGGAAGAAGTGCATCGCAGTAGTCTCGAATCTAATCATGACATATGCCTCAGGAAGCGGGAACTACCCCGACGAACCACCGACACCAACATCGTACTCATACGAATACGAGGACCAACATCCGACTACCGGTCAGGGATGCTGACATCAAGAAACAGAATCCCTCCCCTAGCTAACGCTCCCAACCTGCCACCAGTCCGTACGAGAGGCAGTAATCAATGCGCTGGCACCTTGGTAAAGGTCAGTCCTGCTGCAGACGGCCTGCGGCTGGGCTGGCCAGGGCGGGGTGTGGATCGTTGACGCGACTGGCATGAGCTGCGTGCTTGCGTTTCGGGCAGGGGCTGACGCACCTTCTCCGTGCGATGATTGATGAGATCTGGTAGTGGTTGGCGAGGAAGGATGGGAGGGAGAGGGGTCGTCATGCGGGGTGCACAGGGGCACGATCGGCTCGATCCGGGCCTCGAGCGGATAGCCGTCGCGAAGCGGGACATGGGCCTGACCACCGACGTCGAGCTCCTGGAATTGTCGACTTCGATCCGACGTCGGCTCTCCCAGGGTGAAGATCAGGCGCGATGTATTCCGGAGGCGTTCGCGGCTGTTGCCGAGGCCGTGCGCCGCAGTACGGGCACAGTCGTCACGAACAGCCAGTTGGTCGCAGGCGCGAGCGTGCTGAACGGAGCTGTCACGGAGCTCCGGGATGGCGAGGGCAAGGGGATTGCCGCCATTCTTGCTGCATACGTCTCCGCGCTTGCCGGGATGAGGGTCCATATAGTGACCCTAGATAACTATCTTGCTCGACGTGATTTTCTCCGCGCCCGGCACGTACTCGAGTTCCTGGGGGTTCGCACAAGCTTTATCGGCGAGGCCCGCGGCAAGAGCACGAATGCGTACGCGGAGGTTAGTTACGGTTCATATATAGGATTTGCATCGGATTACCTGGAAGATAACCTCGTTGCTGCTGCAGAGGGCTGCGTTCAAGACCGGAACGACTTCGCGATTGTTGATGAGGCGGATACCATCCTGCTGGACGAGGCAAGGTGCCACGTGCAGATTGTATTGGATAACACTACTGAAGGTGAACGGCGGCGCTTCGTGCAGCACAGCCAGCCGGACTGCCGTGAGACCTATCTTGCTGACGATCAGAAGATCCTGGCCGAGTGCCGTGTAGGAAATTATTTCCGAGCTTACCGGAAGCTTGCCGGGCTGACGGCGACGGCGACTACTGCGGCAGCGAGATTCAAGCATTTCTATGGGATCGACGTCGTGCCAGTGCCCGCCTCCGTCCCGCAAAGCAGGGTTGATCGCGACGATCTGTGGTATGTCGGGACTGGGAGAATGCTCGCGGACCTGGAAACACGCGTGCTGGATCGACACGGCGATGGGCAGCCAGTACTGATCAAGGCTGGGTCTAGCGGGCTATGCCAGGAAATCAGCGAGAGCCTCGCAAGGCGCGGGGTGGTGCACAGGGTACTCCATCGGGATCAAGATGATGCCGATGCCGCTGGCGTGATGGCGGGAGCGGGCAAGATTGGCGCGGTCACCATCCTGACGGAGAAAGCGGGAAGGGGCTACGGGATTCAGCTTGGCGGTGACCTCAGCTACGCAGCGGAAGAAGTCCTGGCCCTTCAGCCTTATCCAGAGGGTGCCGACATATCGGCTGCCACAGCATGCAAGCTTAAGGATGCAAGGAATACGATCGCCGTTTCACTTGAAGCCGAACGGACCCGTGTTGCAGCTCATGGCGGTCTGATAGTCCTCGGCGCGTTCCAGAGCGGCTCGAAACGCGCCGACGACTGGGTTCGCGGGCTTGCTGGACGGCGTGGCGAGCCAGGAGAGTCGCAATTTTATCATTCATCTGAGGAATTTTCCATCAAAAACACACGGCTCGTCCGGGCGGAAACGCAGCGAAATAGCCGACCCTTGATATGCGACGGCTCGGCGCGCGGGCGGTTCTTCCGGGGTATATTCAGAGATGCCTACCGCAACAGCGAGGCGGCGGTATTCTCCTACCAGCGCAAGATGGCCGAGTTTGATGACCTTACGGATCGGCAAAGACGTGAGGCATACTCGCTAAGGCGGTCGATCCTTGAGGGCGTTGGGCCGGACGAGATCGAGCGCTGGATTATTAGCTTGGCGGAGAGCCAGGACATTGGAATCCTTCACGGTGTGCTGCGAGGCATTTACCCGGTAGGAGTTAGCGAGGATCAGATACGCCAAGCCTGGCGGCGTGAGCGCCATCAGCGCCGACTCCCGCTCGCACTGGCAGAGATGATCGAGACAGACGTTCGAGCAGCATACCAGCGACGGGAACTTGAACTAGGCCCTGAACGAATACGAGAGTTCGAACGGAGTAGTGCACTATCGACTTTCGACCAGGTATGGTCGCAGCATTTGACTTGGCTGCATGACATTTATAATCAAATTCCCAGCGACCAGAAGCCCATAGGAAAGAAGATCGCAGTGGACTTGCACAGCAAGATGACAGCGAGTTTCGAGCAGGCAGTGAAGGACATTAAGAAGCGCGTGATCAATGGCCTGTTCGGCATGTAGCTGGGCAATTTGCCGGAGCCGAATTGATGAACTCGCGGAACAACCTCGCCATCGCCCGAAACGATCTTCCCTCGCCAGGTACTTCCATGTGACGATGGTAATCATGGCAGGTCGAGCCCCTAGGTGCACGGAGGCAGCCGGTGAGGATCGACCTGAAACCGACCAAGCTCGAGGGCGGCACCGTCTATGCAGTCCTGGACTTGGAGACGCGCCGTCCCGGAAGCGTGCTCGGCTGGGTGCAGCATCTCCCGCAAGGCTGGCGGCGCTACGGGTACGGCGATGCCGCGCCGGTACTGGCCACGCCCGACCAGGCTGTTGATGACCTCATCGGCTACGACGCGTACGAGCAGGACACCGCGAGCTGGCCGTCGCGGCTCGATCCTTGCACGGGACCGCATTAGCCCAGGTAGTGTCGGGTGCCGCGCCGCCGGGGATGTCTGCGGGCATGAGTTCCCGAGAGGGCAGCGTCCGCTTCGCGGTATGCCTGAGCGTTACCCGCCGGGGCGGCTGGCGCGACTGGGGAGCCATCAGCGGCGCGTTCGAACGCCGCCTCGCGGCGCAGGCAAGCGAGACGGTTGCCGCCCCGCACATCGAGTCTGAAAGCAGGCGCGGACGGGACTACGTCCGCATCACGATTTCCGTGACGATCGTCGCCCCGGACGTCGCCCAGGCCCTCGCCGCCGCATGGCGGGCTTTCCGCAAGGCTGCAGGTGACGACACCGCAGGCTGGGACATGGCCGGCGCTGCGGCGGAAGTACGGCCCGAGCCGTGAGGGATGGCCGGGCGCCGCATCGATGACGGTCTCGATCTAGAGGATCTGCCTCACCCGGCGGGAGGGTCTGAGCCGTGCCGCGGCCGGATCGACCGCTCGTCGTACACGTACCGGGCGGTCCGCCGGTCAGATGCGGATACCTCTGTTTCGATGCGGCATTCCCAGCCCAGGCGGGCCGGGTCGATCGTCATCCAGCGGATGATCAGCCCCTTCTGCCAGGTGCCGTCGATGCGCACCCAGACGGGCGCGTGCTTCGGCGGGTACTCCCGCTCCCGCCAGCTTGGTCCCGGCCGGGCGTAGGCCGCGTTCGGGATGTCACTGGCCATCGATTCAGCGTACGCTTGACAGTTCGATAAACGGGGGCCCGTCAGGACGTGAGCGTCACCGTCTGCGGCTGTGCTCGTCGCCCTGGTCCTGATGGCCGTGGTTACCGTGGTGGTGGCGGTGCGTAGGGACCGGCTGTGCTCGTCGACCTCGACTTCGTAGACGGTGCGCTTGCCGTCCTCGGCGGTGTCATAGATGCGCTGCCGCAGCCGTCCGGTGATGATGACCCGCGTGCCCTTGCGCCAGCGACTCGGTGGTGTTCTCGGCCGCCTGCCGCCGTACGGTGCAGGTCAGGAACAAGGCGTCGCAGTCCATCCACTCCCCGCTCGCCTTGTATGGGTACCGGGGATGGAGGCGGCGCCGCACCAGCTTGTCGGTGTCTCCCTGCCACTAGTCCGGCGGGCTGGGAGTTGTGGCAGATGTCTGCCACAGCTTGAGCTGCTGAAGGGTCCAGTCGTCCACCACCTCGAAGTGCTCCGGCTCCGCACCATCGGTGGCGTCCAGATGTCCACCGAACTCATCCGCGTCGTCAGAGGCATACCCGCACGCGCACCGGTACCTAGCCGCCTGCCAGTGATCAGGTGACACCTGAGCGGGTACCCGGCCCGCGCTCCGCACCTGGCGGCGCGAATCTTCGGTAGTCATGTCATGCTCCCAGGGCGCACGGAGTTCGACAGCTGAAGGTGGCGATCGCTCACGACGCGGTGCATGTGGAGCATCGTGACAGCGGTTGCGAAGACGATTAGCCCGGCGCAAACGACTATGCCCAGCTCCGAGCCGTGTGTATTGGTGCTGGTCATGTGGGTTACCGCCCGGTGGTCGTGGCGTACCATGCATTCGACTTCGGCGTTACCGAGCCGAGGGGAGCCGCGGGATTTGAGAGCTACGGGAAAGCAGTCAACTCGTTCGTCAACGATTCGTCTACGATTCGTACTGCGGGTACATACCGCGGCAATCCAGCTATCCTGAACTACGACCCAGAGTCGCGGCTCGTTGTTGTTCAGACCCCATCGGGTGAGTTCGTCTCTGGATGGCAGATGAGCGAGCAGCAGCTGCTGAATATCATCGAGCGAAAGAGCCTAGGCGGTGGTTGATCCCTGGTGGGAACAAGAGAAGTGGGCAATCGACCTGATTCAATACATTATTCTCATCCGCGCCTTCTTGGAGAATCGGTTGACGGGCCAGGAGTTCCAGCAGCTCTGCCTCGCTCTGTTCAAGTCCGATAGCAGACATCGGCCGCATGAGATCTTCG